>Ga0228535_1000698_pt1 | contig 80721 bp, 65 predicted proteins | sample SJ1metagenome_FD_168457 | JGI IMG/M metagenome (GOLD analysis project Ga0228535, IMG submission 168457) | Enriched culture of PCE-dechlorinating microbial communities from Ithaca, New York, USA - SJ1 | ecosystem: Engineered > Modeled > Simulated communities (microbial... > Unclassified | place...
ACCGAATACATACCACAAAAATAGCCGTTAGTGCGGTATTTTCATCATTTTGTATTAGTAAATAATTAGTAATGTGATACTTGTAAAACTGATTTTCCGAAATTGCCAAAAGTGTCAGAAGTCAGGAAGGAGATGAACGACCGGCTAAGCCTTACGTTTAAGGGAGTTGATTCGGTTACTAAGGCCATCCTGGCTCTGGAACCCCTCGAAGAGATGGTCGAAAACAGTCGCTCCGATGCTACATAAAAAAATAAGCTGCCATTACCGGCAGCTTATTTTTACTGATTTCTGAACTGAAATTAATCGTTGGCTACTTTCACCTTCTTGATCTCCCAGGTTGCCGATTCATTATCGGAACAAAGGTATTTAAAGGCGATCCTTACGTTTTGCTGTCCGAGGTAAGCTGCAGGAACTGCTGCTTTTCCGGCATTAACAAATACCCAGTTATTTCCTGCCGGATACACTGGAATGGTTACCTGTTCCCAGGTTGCGGTTGATGGGGCCTCGCCGTTGTAGTTAGTTGATATCCAAAGAGTATGGTTTGATTGCAGGTTAGACATCTCTCCTTTGTTGATGGTATGGTCGAAGGTGATGTAGGCTGCTGTGGCTGCAGTAAGATCCATAGCGGGAGAGATCAGCCAGTCTTCATTCTGATGACTTGCACCATCCTGGTAACCCGACATCTTCATGTATTTGTAGGAGGCGTCGTGCGACCATTGCTGGGTTCCCAGAACATTATATGCAGTAAAGTTACCGATTCCGGTTTCGAAAGGTTCGTTCAGGTAAACGGTTCCCGGAGGAGGTGTTACACCGCCTTCGAGTTCGAAGTCGCCATCCTGTCCCGGGCAATCGCGCAGGCCGGCCATTCCGAAATAGGTGCGCAGGGTTCCCAGAACGTTCAGTTCTTTCTTCAGGTTTTCCGGATTGTCGAGCAGGTTCACGGCTGCACGCAGCGGGCTGCCCGATGGAAGGTTAACGATAATGCAGTTGTTGTAGTCGGTTTCATCCTTGCTGGGAGCCAGCAGTACGTTGGTGGCAGAGCTGAACGGAGCGGCAAAGTCGAAATCAGCTGCTGAAGTAACCGAGGTGACTCCTGACTTAACCGATCCGATGATAAATCCTTTAACCCATCCTGAGATGCTCTGACCCTGAAGATTGCGTGCCTTGGGAACATCGTACGGATCGTCTTTGGTACCGGTACCGCCGCCGGGAGGAGGGGGAGGAGGTCCTGCACCGCCAAAGTCACTGAGGTCGTTGATGTCGCGCAGCGTCAGCTGCCAGGTTGATCCAAATACACTTAAGATTCCGGTTACGGTTCCATATCCGGCAGGGATGGTGTCACCCGAAAAGTTGGAATATTTACTGGTACGAACAACAATCTCGTTTCCCGATGCATCCATAAGGGTGCGGTTTGTATTGTCGACCGTTTGAGGAGCAAAAACTTCTCCGATGGCTTCGAAACGAACATTTTTAAAGGCTACCAGCGTGCTAACCCTGCTTTTTACAAGCTGATTCAGAGCGATGGTATCGGCCACGGGTTTCGCGCCGGGCAGACTGTCGCGGAAAAGGTGGGCACTGATAAAGGTTTCAGGAAGCCTTCCGATCGATCCGTTATAGATATATCCCAGCTGAATGAGCTGGTTGTAATCGCCTATGTACATGCCCTTGCATTTCACAAAAACGCGTTGGCCAAGTTTGAACTCGTTGTACAGCGAAGTTTTGTCGAGCGAAAGTTCTATGCCCGCCGTTTCGTCCTGAATGACCATCTTTTTGTAGAGATTGCCGCTTTCGTCGTTGGCAACCACAATACCACTGATGATGATGTCGTCTTCAATCATCCGGAGTGAAGTGTACGATGCCTTTAGATCGGCAATAGTGGTATTGGCTTCAAATTCAACGGTAGGAATTGTAATGGGAGGTTCTTCAAAGTCGCCATCCACACAGGACGTAAACGTGGCGGATGTAAGGATCAGGAAAAGTCCTGCTAAAAGATGCCAGAATTTTTTCATATGAGTTTACTTTTTTTTGTCGGTTGGTGATTAAAAACGGAATCCAATGTTCAGGAAGAATGTCCTGCCATAATAATGATAATACTTAGGCGGGAATTTGCCTACGTTCTTTTCAGCGAAGTCAAAGCGCAGCTGCTCATAGCCTCCGGTAGTAATGTCCTGGTTGTCGAGTATATTGCTTATGCTGAAGTTCAGGTTCAGATAGTATTTGTAGCGGAGCCTGATCGATTTACCGACGGAAGCGTCCAGCGTCATTCCACCCTGAAGCTTTTCCTGACGGGTGATTACTCCGATAAGCGGATCGCCTTCCCCCAGGCCTGCTATTGCATATGCCGTTCTGCGCTCAGGGTTGAAGTCAAGGTAAATGTTGTCGAAATAGTTCACATGAACATCGGCAAACAGATACCTGGGCCCGGCATATTTTAATCCGAAAGAAAGTGCCGTTTGCGGCGTTCCCGGGATATAGAAGTTCTTGTTGTAGATTGTCCGGTCGATGTCAGGTAACGTGCCGTTTTCAACGGTAATGGTTGCCATGGAACGGTTGGTATAGCGGTAATTTCCAATGTTGGCAGCTGTAACTGCCGAAAGTTGCGGGATTATTTTTACCTCGGCTCCGATTTCGACTCCCTGATGTACTTTTTCGATGTTGTACATGGCCATGTTTACAAACGTCCGGATGGAATCGTGGTAGTAGCTGTTGATTTCGCTGGCATTTTTGAACAAGGTGTGATACAGCGTAATACGGGCTTTAACCTGCGGTGCGCGAAGATGATAGCTGAATTCCCCGCTGGAGATGTTTTCCGATTTCAGATCGGGAACCACCTCGTCGCGAACCCTGGCCGAAAGGTATGAGTTGCGGATGAAGGGTGCACGCGTCATCGTTGTAACATTGGCTTCAACAAAATGACGACCGGTGATTTTATAGGTTGCTCCGGCTTTTACGGCATAATCGGTAAAGTTGTGCTTTGTTCCGTCGCCAAAGGAGTTTTCTGGATAGCGCCCGTTGCGCATAAGTCCTTCCCTCCAGAATGTTGTGGAGCTGAGCTTCACACCGCCGTAATAGTCGAATTTGCGGCCCGATACGCTTACCACAGTCCAGATGTTGCCGCTGTTCTGGTGCAGTTTGTAACCGTAACCAAATTTATCTCCTTCTGTAACAACGCGGTTGGGGTTGTCGAGGTCGTTCTGGGCGATGGTGTCGTCCCATGAAAAATCTCTTTCGGCAAACTGGTCAATATCAACCCAGTATTCGCCGCCCAGCATATCGTGGATGGTTTTGTAGAAATAGCCCGTATTTGAAGTATATTCAATTCCGCCGTCGATTCGTACCCTTTCGCTGATTTCATGGTTGATGAAGGAAGTAAGACTTAGCTGCTGCTGATCGTTGTGCCTGTTTTCGATGATGTAGCGTGCCTGTTTTCCTTCAAGGTTTGCCAGATAGTTGGTCTGGTATAGCTTGTCCCAGTTTACCTGCCTGTAATTTACGTCGTTGCGGAAACGGTCGGCATAGGCTTCAGCAATTGCCGGGTCGGTAGCATTGGCACCGGTTGAGGGGTAATAACTGGGCAGGTAGCGGTAGTAGTCGGGACGGGGGTCGGAAGAGTTATACCAGTTGAGGGCGGTAGTTCCCGTTTCTCCGAACAGCAGGGAAGCTGCATTGGTAATTTGGGTTTTGCCGGAGAGTTTCCAGTAATGGTTAAGAATAACAACCGGCTGGTTCATGATTCGTTCGCGGGCATTGCGCACCTCCCCGTTCTGGTATCCCCAGTTCGGATTGTAGTAATTGGTACCTGTAAGATCGTAAACCTCACGAGTGGAACCGCCCTGCATTCCGCGGCGTACCGGTGAAGCAAAGGCCGAAACGGCCAGGCTGTGGTTGTCGTTCAGTTTGCGTTCGGCACCCACAAACCAGGCCCATCCGTCGTAATAGGTACCTTCAACGTAACCGCCCTGTCCCCAACGTCTCGAACCGCTTATGGTAAAAGCCCAGTTGTTGTCCATCATCCCGGTGGAATGGGTGAACATCAAACGGTTGGTATAGGTGCGGTTGGTAAGGCTGTAGGTAAGCTTGGTCTGAGCCCGGTGCTGCGATGCACGTGTAATGATGTTGGTAACTCCGCCCAGGTTCCCAAAAGAGAAAGACGAAGGCGCGATTCCGTTTACGGCAACCTTGTTTCGGGTGGCATCGTTTAGTCCGCCCCAAATTGCCCAGGTGGTGCGGCCGGTTTCAACGTCGCTGATGGGCGTATTGCCTATGTAGGTAGTTCCCAGCTCGTTGTCGTAACCGCGCATTCTGAAGTAGGCCGGGCCGAAGGTATAGGACGCCGTATTTACAAATACATCGTTCGATGCACTCAGCAAACCGGAGATATTCTGCCCCTTGGAGTCGTCGTCCGAATCGGACGATGAGATGCTGATCTCGGAAAGCCCGCCGCTCATCAGGTCGGAAACATACGAAGGTGTCATCTTTATAGTGCCCAGATCGGTTTCTTCGGTAACGGTAATAAGCTTGATAATGCTCTCGTATCCGGAAATCGAAAACTCTGCGGCTGCATCCCCTGTGCTGACACCCGAAAAACTGAATATGCCTTCCGCATCGGAGAATGTCTGTTGCGTGCCGATTTTAACCGTAACGGTGGGCAACGGCCGCCCGCTTTCGGCATCAATAACCCTGCCGGTAACAAGCCCCGTTTGGGCAAACAAACCCGCAAACGGACCAAGAACCAGCAGTAGGATCATTAGTTTTTTGTTCATATGGATTGAATTACGGTAGTAATGGATTTTGCCTTTCGGCGAAGGATTTCAACAACGGATATATTTTTGCAAAGGAAAGGAATTTTCGCGTTATTTGTTTATAAAACTTTTACATAGGCAGTTTTATAACGATTCACCTTTTAAAGGTTATTCCGAAAAAGACAAAGCTTTTTCAAATACCCCTGAATTTCCGAATTCTTGCTCTGCAGACCGGAATATCAATATCTTTGCATCTGAATTAACACATCCGGAAATGCGTATTCGCTCATTTTTCTTTCGTTCTGGGATGCTTTCCCTTTTGGTTGTCTTTATTTTGACTACTCAGGCCTGTGCCCAGAAGAAAACGTATCTGGCAACTACCGTTGCTTTCTATAATGTTGAAAACCTTTTCGACACAATCGACGATCCCCGCACCAACGATGCGGAATTTCTGCCGGCCGGAAGCAACCGGTGGACAGCCCAGCGGTATCAGGTGAAGCTGCAGAATATGGCAAGCGTTATTGCCGATATCGGCAGCGAGGTAGTAAAAGGTGGTCCGGCAATTATCGGACTGTCGGAAGTTGAAAACCGGGGCGTACTTGAAGACCTGATAAAGACAGCCCCGCTCGATGCTCTGGGGTATGATATTGTTCATTACGATTCGCCCGACCGCAGGGGCATTGATGTTGCGCTGCTGTACAAACCTTCCGTTTTCAAGGTGGTAAACAGCACCTCAAACCGCCTTACCTTACCCTGGCGCAGCGATTTCTACACTCGCGATCAGCTGGTGGTTACAGGCGAGTTGCATGGCGAACTGCTAAGCGTAATTGTTAACCATTGGCCATCAAGGGCATCGGGCCCCGAATACCGCGAAGAGGCAGCAAAACTCAGCCGCAGTCTCAGCGATTCACTTGCCAGGGTGCATCCCAACGCCAAAATCATGATTATGGGCGACCTCAACGACGACCCCGTCGACCGCAGCGTAGCCAAGGCCCTCGGAGCCGAAGGCCGGACGAACAAAGTTAAACCGGGCGGACTGTATAACCCCATGTGGCAACTGTTCCGCGATGGCATCGGCTCACTCGCTTACCGCGATGCCTGGAATCTTTTCGATCAGATTATTATTTCCGAACCACTGCTCAACAGTAATGACGGATGGAAATTACACAAAGCCAGGGTATATAACGAAAAGTACCTGATACAAAAAGAAGGACCTTATGCCGGCTATCCCTTCCGGACCTTTGCCGGTGGGGCCTATGCAGGTGGCTATAGCGACCATTTGCCCGTTTATCTGATCCTGGTGAAAGAGAAATAAGAAACAGTAAATAAATTTTTGCTTTCCGCAAGTCGTTTTTTAATAATTTCGTCTCACCAAAAGCAGAGCCGTGAAAGACAGTCTGGTCATCATCCCTACATACAACGAAAAGGAAAATGCCGAAAAAATAATTCGTAAGGTTTTCTCACTTCCTAAGGAATTTGACGTTCTGATTGTTGAAGATAACTCTCCGGATGGCACAGCCTCCATAGTGCGCAAACTGATGGAAGAATTCCCCGGGCGGCTGTTTATGGAAGAGCGCAAAGGGAAACTGGGACTGGGTACCGCCTATATTCATGGATTTAAATGGGCCCTGAATCGCGGATATTCCTATGTCTTCGAGATGGATGCAGACTTCTCGCACAACCCCGACGATCTTCTGAGACTTTACGATGCCTGTGCAGTTCAGGGTGCCGATGTTGCCATAGGATCACGGTATATCAAAGGCGTTAATGTGGTAAACTGGCCCATGGGCCGTGTGCTGATGTCGTATTTCGCCTCCTATTACGTTCGCCTGATTACCGGAATGCACATTATGGATACCACCGCCGGTTTTAAATGCTATAAGCGCAAACTGCTCGAAACCATCGATTTCAACCGCATTAAGTTTACCGGTTACGCTTTCCAGATCGAAATGAAATATACCGCCTGGAAACTCGGATTCCGGATCATTGAAGTACCCATTATCTTCACCGACAGAACCGAGGGACAGTCAAAGATGAGCAGAGGTATTTTCAAAGAAGCCATTATTGGTGTTATCCAGCTCAGGTTCAAGCGTATTCGCCCTGTTGCATCCGTCTGATATCCTCCCGCTTGCCTGCTTTTATTCGTATCTTTGCATTTGCTGAGCAGGCGGTTCAGTCCTCAATTGCATTTCCATGGATAAAAATTACCTTATTACCGGAGCTACCCTCGTAAACGAAGGAAGGACTTTCAAAGGCAGCGTGCTCGTGGAAGGAGCATTTATTAAAAAAGTTACCGAAGGCGATGAACTCCCTGCGGAGCTGCTGCCGGATACCGAACGCATTGATGCCGGTGGATTGTGGTTGCTCCCGGGCGTAATCGACGATCAGGTGCATTTTCGCGATCCGGGACTTACGCACAAAGGCGACCTTTATACCGAAAGCCGTGCTGCCGTAGCCGGAGGTGTAACCTCTTTTATGGAGATGCCCAATACCCAGCCCAATACCCTGACTCAGGATCTGCTGGAAGAGAAATACCGCATGGCTTCCGAAAAGTCGCTGGCCAATTACTCCTTCTACATGGGCGCGTCCAATTCCAATCTTGAAGAGATAATTAAAACCGACCCACGAACAGTATGCGGTATCAAGGTATTTATGGGCGCTTCTACAGGAAATATGCTTGTGGATGACCTGCGTACACTCGAGGGGATTTTCCGCGATGCCCCGGTACTGGTCGCCGTTCATTGTGAGGATGAATCTACCATACGGGCCAATACGGAAGCTATGCATCAAAAATTCGGAGATGAGGTTCCATTCGATCTTCATCCTGAAATCCGCAGCAGCGAGGCCTGCTTCAAATCCAGCTCACTTGCGGTTGCACTTGCCCGTAAGTACAGTACCAGGCTGCACATACTACACCTCTCCACAGCCGCGGAAATGGAACTTCTCTCCGGCGCTTTCGCGGATGGCAGCAAGCGGATAACCGCCGAAGCCTGCGTACATCACCTCTGGTTTAGCAATGAGGATTATGCCCGACTCGGCCCTATGATTAAATGGAATCCGGCAATTAAAAGTCCTGCCGACCGCGATGCCCTGTGGAATGCACTCCTTGACGGACGCATAGATGTGGTGGCTACCGACCATGCCCCGCACACCCGGGAGGAGAAAGCAAATCCTTATTTTTCATGCCCCTCGGGAGGGCCTCTGGTACAGCACTCTCTGGTAGCCATGCTCGAAATGAGCAGAAACGGTAAACTTACCCCCGAAATGGTGGTCGAGAAAATGTGCCACGCCCCGGCGCGCATCTTCGAAGTGGAAAAAAGGGGTTATATCCGCGAAGGCTACTTTGCCGACCTGGTTCTGGTAAATCCATCCGATCCCTGGATCGTACAACCCTCAAACGTTCTTTACAAATGCGGCTGGTCGCCCTTCGAAGGCCAGAAGTTCCATTCAAAAATTACCCATACCTTTGTCAGCGGTCACCTGGCCTATCACAACGGCTCCTTCAGCAACGACCGGAACGGCAGGAGACTTACCTTTGACAGGAACAGTTAACCCCCACTTACATCCGTTATGAAACAAATTATCCCGGTATTCCTGATACTTGCACTACTGGTGTCGTCCTGCAATAAAACATCCGTGAAAACGGAAAATTTCGACGACGGAACCCTGAAATCGGAAAAGACCTACGAAAAAACAAGCGAAGGCGAACAACTGATAAAAGAAGTAACCTACCATCCGAACGGAAAGAAGTACATGGAAGGAAGTTTCAGGGACGGATTGCGTGAAGGTCACTGGGTGTCGTGGTTCGACAACGGAACGCTTTGGAGTGAGGGGGATTTTAAACAAGGCGAAAGTCACGGTCTCCGCTCCGTGTATTATCCCAACGGTCAGCTCTATTACCAGGGAATGTACGAAATGGGAAAACGAAAAGGCGTCTGGTTATTCTACGACGAAACCGGCGAAAAAATCAAGGAAGTCAACTACGACAAAGATTCCGGCAACGGAGAATAATTCCTTTTATTTTTCTGACAAAAGATAGAAAAAACAGCAGTCGCGGCGGTATGCCCCGGCTGCTGCAAGTTTCTGTGTTGTCCGATTAATTCAGGGATATCCCCGGATTAGTCAACTACTATTACCAGATACCTCGATGCCGACCAGAATTCACGCGGATTGCGTATTACAATGCTGTCAACGGTTTTTTCGCCAAAAATCTCGTACGACTTTGCGGGATGGGTGGTGATTATTTCTGCCTTTTTCTTCATCACATATACAGTACTGAGTTTGGTGATGTCGATGCGCGTAAAGTGCTCGGGGTTGAAATCTTCTTTCATCTTCTTGTTGCGGCCAATTCCGGCGAAACCGCCTTCAAGGGTGATGATGTTCTGGCTGACCAGTTCCTTGCGTGTGCCTATGACGTAGTAAGCCGTATTCAGCTCCTCAGTCTGTCTGCTGATCGTTTGAGATTTGGATTCTCCTTCCGCCGCAAGTGATCTTACGCTTGAGCTTAATACTTCGATCTGAATGTTCATATTCTCCAGCTGATTCTTTAATCCTGCAATCTCGGTGTCTTTTTCCTCCATCTGTCGGGTCATTCGGTCGATCATCTGCTCCAGTGAACTAACCCTGGCATCCGATTTACGCAGCTTTGACCTGAGCTCAGCAATGGTCTTTTTATTTTGCTGCAGTTTGTCGTAAATCAGATTTATGTCGCGGTTGATCTGCTCTTTTACATCCGGCTGCAACTCGCCGCCGTTTACAGCCGCCTGCGTAATGATCATCTCGGTCATCTTGATTGAATCGAGATTGGCCTGTATCGCGTTGAAGGATTCAAGATATCCCAGCAGGGCCGTGTCTTTAGTGAAGCCGATCGAAAGCAGGCTGTCGTAGCGCGTCTGCAGGGCTTCAAATTCTTTTTTTCTGCTGTTACAACCCACCAGGAGTGAGGTAATTAAGGCAATAAGAACCAGCTTTTTCATAAACTCGCGTTTTTGTAAATACCATGTAAAAGTACGGTAATTATTGTGTTGATGTTGCGTTACCTCAGCGTATAATTTCCACAACCGAATTATCTTTTCCGCATTTTACCCGAACCTCCAGTTTTTTTGAAGCAGAATCCCAGCGGTACTGCTCCGGTTTCAGCTGCCTTCCGTTCAGCCTTACCCCGGAGGGAGGAGCATCCAGGTTGTGAATAACCAGGGCAATTTTTTTAATTTCCCCATCATACCTGCCTTTTGCTATCGATTGCTGCATTTGTATCCTAAGTCTGCTGCCGTCGTCGGCTGATTCGAACTCAAGTATTTCGTATTCTCCATGAGGATAGGACTCCGGCGTGATTCCGTCGTCGTTATAAAGTGCATAGGAACTTTGCAGTCTGGTGTTGCCGGCATAGTAATGCACGGTGAATTTCTTCAGGCTGTATTTTCTGGTAGAAACTGCCTTGTTGAGCATGGGAACAAATGCCCCATCCTTCACAAAAACCGGGATGTGATCCGGATTAAGGAGGATGCCGGCACTGCTCCCCCCTGAGTATTGCTCGCCCGTGAAAAAGTGGGTCCAGCCGGAACCTTCCGGAAAATAGACCCGCTGAATTTGCTGGCCGGGATTCAAAACCGGCGATACCAGGAAGGAGGGTCCCCAGCGGTAAGCCGAATCATAGGTCAGAAGTTTTGCATTTCCGGGTTCATCAAACAAAAGCGGTACCATCAGCGGTTTGCCGGTCTGGTTGTTTTCGAAAGCCATGGTATAGATGTAGGGTATGAGCATATACCTTAGCTCTATTGCTTTTCGAGCCCTGACTTTTGTAGTTTCTTCCTGAAACACGGGTTCGGCCGGGATGTGTTCCTGCGCATGCGGACGAAAAATGGGCTGAAATATCCCGTACTGAAGCCAGCGGGTATACAGTTCGTTGTCGATGGTATCGCCGCCTGCAAATCCTCCCAGATCGGAATGCATCCACGCCAGACCCTGCATACCCATCTGAAGCGCAATGGCCGGTTGCGATTTTAGTCCGCCCCAGCTCCGGTTCACATCTCCCGACCAGGGTATCATTCCGTAACGCTGCGAACCGGCATATCCGGCGCGCATGAGTATAAACGGCCGCTCGTGCGGGAAGTCGCGCCGGTAACCTTCGAAAATCAACCGGGCCCATTCATGCCCGTAAGCGTTGTGCACCTGACCGGCAGTACCCGCCATATGCCTCAGTCCTGCAGGATGTACTTCGGGTTCCCCGAGATCTCCCCACCATCCGGCAACTCCCTGTTTTGCCAGTCCTTTATAGATCTGCCAGAACCATTCTCTGGCCATCGGATTGAATATGTCGATAAGCCCGGTATTGCCGAAGTAAAAATCGTAGGTATAAGGCTTCCCGAGCGAATCGGTCCCCAGTACCCTTTTCTTTACGGCTTCATTCCATCGGGTTGATGTGGTAAGGATAAAAGGTTCGGTTACCAATATTGTACGGACACCTTTTCGCATGAATCGTTTCATCATCCGCTCCGGATTCGGAAAGCTGTCGGCATGCCAGGTAAGGTTTCCCATCGAGCCCTGTATCTCTTTCCCAAACCAGTATATATCAATGATCACGGCATCAAGGGGTATCTTTTCCCTGAAAAACCTCTTTACTGTTCTCTTCGTTTCTTTTTGCGAATGATAGCCAAACCGGCTGCTGAAATTTCCGAGTGCCCATCGCGGAAGCATGGACTGCCTTCCGGTAAGCCGCGTGTAGTTGTCCGTCAGGTCGTACCAGTCGGTTCCGGCGATAACGTAATAGTTGGGCTGGCTTTTCAAGCATTCGTAAGTTACCTCATTGCTGCTGCCGCTGTCGAGATCCAGAAATCCGTGTCCGGCATTGTCGAATAATACTGCATACCGCTTCGACGACAGAAACAGAGGCAGGGTATAGTTCATCAGTGCCGATTCGGTTTCATAACCGTAATGTGCCCTATTGTATAGCTCAAGTCTGCTTCCGCGGCGGTTCAGACCGGGAGCCCTTGCTCCGCTTCCGTAAAGCACCTCGTCCGGTTCAATCCTGAAATTTAATATCTGGTTTTCGCCCTGAGCGTTATATCCGCGGTTTTCCTTTATCAGCAGCGTATGGTCGAAATAGTAGGCGAGCGTAAAAGGCTCCTTCGTTATCCTGACCTCAAATGCTCCCATGCTCAGGGTGATTTTTTCGTCGCTTTCGCGGATGGTGAATTCCGCGGGCTCTGCCTCCGGAGAACGGGCAAACGAAAAAGCAGGAAGCTTGTCGCCCAATGGGTAGAAAATCGTATGGCACGTCCGTTCATTGTATGGGTAAATCCTGTATGTGCCGTCACTTACTGCGATTTCTGCTTCCGAAGTCAGAAGTCTGGCCCCAATGAAGGTACGTAATGCTTCCTGAGCTGTTGTATTCAGGGCAGCAAAAAGAAGGATGACAATGGCGGCCGTAATTCTGTTTATCGTTTTTTTCATGCTTTCGTATCCGGTAACAAACTTAAGGGTATAAATGTACAAAAAAGCTCTGTTTCTGAGTATTCCGGCGGATCCGGCCATTATTGAAATTAAAGGTCTAATTTTGCACAAAATTGCTTTATGAATCTAATCCCTGCCGTTGTTCTCCGTAAAGGCCGCGACGAAGCCGTCCGCCGTTTTCACCCCTGGATCTTTTCCGGAGCCATCGACCGTGTTGAAGGTCATCCGGCCGATGGCGATGTGGTTGAGGTTCTCGATCATAGTGGAGAGCTGCTGGCAAGCGGCCACGCATGCCACGGTTCCATAGCGGTCAAGATCTTTCATTTTGGCTCCGAACGCCCTTCCGGTCAGGAGTTTTGGGTACACAAACTGCAGCAGAGCCTGCAGCTCAGAAAAAACATCGGTCTTGCCGGTAATGAGACTACCAATGCCTTTCGCCTGGTTTTCAGCGAAGGCGACGGTCTGCCCGGTCTTGTTGTGGATATGTACAACGGCGTTGCTGTGCTTCAGGCCCACAGCACAGGTATGTATTTGCTACGTCATACCCTCGCCGGTGCCCTTCGGCAGGTTTTCGGCAACAGTCTGAAAGCCGTTTACGATAAAAGCACGGAAGCCCTCGGCAAGTCTGGAGCACATTCGGAAGGCGATGGATTTTTGTTTGGGGCAATGGATTCGGTTGAAATTCTCGAAAACGGACACCGCTTCCTGATCGATTTCATTCAGGGTCAGAAAACAGGGTTTTTCCTCGATCAGCGCGAAAACCGTGCAATACTTGGCAACTATGCCAAAGGCCGAAGGGTACTAAATGCATTCAGCTATACCGGCGGTTTTTCGGTTTACGCCATGGCTGCCGGAGCCGTTCATGTAACTTCACTCGACAGTTCGCGCAAAGCGATGGAAACCCTCGAAGTAAACCTGCGACTGAATGGTTTTGAATCCGGCAGGCACGAAAGCGTGGTTTCCGATGCCAAATCCTGGCTTACCGCCATGCCCGGTAACTTCGACCTGATCGTACTCGATCCTCCGGCTTTTGCCAAACGCCAGGCCGACCGCCACAAGGCTCTGCAGGGCTACCGCTTTATAAATGCTGCGGCCATGAAGAAAATTCAGCCCGGCGGATTTCTTTTTACTTTTTCCTGTTCACAGGCTATAAGCCGCGAGATGTTTGTCTCCATGACAATGACGGCTGCCCTTGAAGCTGGACGTAACGTACGGATTGTTAAGCACCTTGGACATGGCGCCGATCATCCGGTGAGCGTGTTTCATCCCGAAGGAGAATATCTGAAGGGGTTGGTACTTGAGGTTTTGTAGGAGTGCCAGTATCTGATGCCCGTTAACAGGAACCTATTCGTCCCTTTTCAGTTTGTCGATGAGCCTGCGTTCTTTTTTCGTAGGTCTTCCGGTACCGCGGTCGCGGTGTTCGGCGTTTAGTTCCTGCATGAATTTTATGCGCTCATACTCCTCGGCAGGGGTAAGGTCTTCGAGGGATTCAGGAACGAGTTTGGCAGATACCCGGTTGTGAATCAGTGAGGTAACCTTTAGGGTACGCGTAAGGGGTCCAAGACTGACAAGGATAATGTCTCCTGTTTTCAGAATCCGGGAGGGCTTAACGGCAATGCCGTCGATTTTTACCTTTCCGGCTCTGCAGGCATCTCCTGCCATCGTACGGGTTTTATAGATCCGTACCGCCCACAGCCATTTGTCTATGCGCAGTTCGTCGGCCATAGAGTTTATTTTTGTCTGAAGAAGATCTCGAGCGGGACTCCGTTAAAGTCGAATTGCTCGCGCATACGGTTTTCTACAAACCGCTTGTACGGATCGGTGATGTACTGGGGCATGTTGCAGAAAAATACAAACGCCGGATAAGCCAGCTTCAGCTGTGTTATGTATTTAACTTTAACAAACTTTCCCTTTACAGCGGGAGGCGGATTTTCAGTAACAACCGGCAGCATAATGTCCATCAGCTTACGGGTGGGGATGTTCTGGCTGCGCGATTTATGTACTTTATTGGCCGTCTCCAGTGTTTTGTGGATTCGCTGTTTGTTGATAACAGAAGTAAATACGATGGGAACATCGGTGAAGGGAGCGATCCGGCTTCGGATCAGCTGTTCGAAATCTTTATGGGTGTTGGTTTCTTTTTCTACCAGATCCCATTTGTTAACCACTATTACAACGCCCTTGTGGTTCTTCTGAATCAGGCTGAAGATGTTGATATCCTGGCTTTCAATTCCCTGGGTTGCATCGAGCATCAGTACGCAAACATCGCTGTTTTCGATAGCCCGTATAGCGCGCATTACCGAATAAAATTCGATATTTTCGGTTACCTTTCCTTTTTTGCGAACTCCCGCAGTATCCACCAGCAGAAAGTCGAATCCGAAGCTGTTGTACCGGGTATAGATGGAGTCGCGGGTGGTTCCGGCGATGGGTGTAACGATGTTGCGTTCGTCGCCCAGCAAGGCATTTACCATGGATGATTTTCCCACGTTAGGCCGACCCACAAAAGCGATTTTCGGAAGATCCGGAATTTCTTCGGGTGTCGGATTGCTGAACTCCTTTACGACATCGTCGAGCAATTCTCCTGTTCCAGACCCATTAATAGCCGATATCTCATAGATTTTTTCAAACCCCAGGGAATAGAATTCCAGAGCATCTGCCGAGCGGTTGCTGTTATCGACCTTGTTGGCAATCAAAAACACTTTTTTGGGAGAGCGGCGAATCAGTTCGGCAACATCTTCATCCAGAGGAGACATGCCTTCTTTGGCATCCACCATAAACAGGATCACATCGGCTTCTTCCATAGCAAGCTCAACCTGTTTACGGATGGCACCTTCAAAAATATCGTCGCTTCCTATAACTACTCCTCCTGTGTCAATAACGGAAAATTCGACGCCGTTCCAGTCGGAAGTGCCGTAATGCCGGTCGCGTGTAACGCCGCTCGTGGGGTCTACAATAGCAGCCCTTTCCCCGGTAAGGCGGTTGAAGAAAGTTGATTTACCAACATTGGGTCGTCCAACGATCGCAATAATGTTTGACATAGCTGAGTGGGTTTTCATAATCTCCGGATTAAGGCGTAAGCAATTCCGGAAATGGTCGTTGTGTAAAACAACAAAAGCCTTGATGACAAGGCTTTTAGTTGATTTTGGTAGCGGGAGCAGGATTCGAACCTACGACCTTTGGGTTATGAGCCCAACGAGCTACCTCTGCTCCATCCCGCACTATTAATTCCGGTTTTTAAACCGGACTGCAAAGATATATTTTGTTTCTTTGCTGTGCAAATTTATTCACAATTATTTTTCTGATGGACCATAAGTCGGGTTTTGTCAATATTATCGGGCATCCCAATGTCGGGAAATCGACACTGATGAATGCCCTTGTGGGGGAAAAGCTATCCATTATCACGTCGAAAGCACAGACAACCCGTCACCGGATAATGGGAATCGTCAACGGCGATGACTTCCAGATCGTCTATTCCGACACTCCAGGAATGGTAAAACCGCATTATAAACTTCACGAGTCAATGATGAAGTTTGTGGATGCTGCCATAGAAGATGCGGATGTTTTTCTGCTGGTGACCGAAAAGGGGGACGCTCCTTTCGAAGATGCTTTTGTAGCCCGCCTTAACGTACTGAAACGACCGGTCGTGGTCGTGCTCAACAAAATCGACCTCTGTACCCAGGAGGAAGCCGGACTTTTGCTGTCACAACTTGAAGCAAAGTTCCCCGGTGCTGTGGTGATTCCGGTATCAGCCCTGCACAGATTTAACCTCGACCGGGTTTTTGATACCCTTATTGAAAAACTTCCGGTTTCACCAGCCTATTACCCCAAGGATGAACTTACCGACCGGTCTCTGCGATTCTTTGTCTCCGAAATCATACGTGAGAAAATTCTGCTCTATTATAAACAGGAAATTCCCTATTCCGTCGAGGTAGCCGTTGATGAATTCAAGGAAAAGGAGAATATTACTCATATCGCTGCCACTGTCTATGTTGCAAGGGAATCGCAAAAAGCCATTATTCTTGGTCATCACGGCAAGTCGATCAAAGGACTGGGTATGGCAGCCAGGAAAGATATTGAAGCATTTATCGAAGCCAGGGTCTTTCTCGAACTCAGAGTAAAAGTGAGCAAAGACTGGCGCGACGATCCACAGCAACTCAAACGTTTCGGCTACGATTTGTAAAACAATTTGAGCATTTGTTCATAATTGCCTGCCTGTTGTCGGAACAGCATTTTGAGAAGTCTGAATTTCAATATCATACCAATATAGATAAATACATAAATAATTATATGCTCAGTTGGTTATTTCTGAGTGATTTTCTTACTTTAGCGCCCTCTTAACCTCAAAAAAAGTCTTATGGAACATGGTTTGAATGAAAGCATCCCCTTGTATGCTTCTATTCCGTTTTTTGTGATGCTGATGATGATTGCCGTTGGCCCGCTGTTTTTTCACCACTGGTGGGAGAGCAACAAAAACAAACTGATCGTATCCCTCGCTCTGGGAATTCCGACTGCTGTTTATCTGATCGCGACGGGTTTTTTTCATAATCTTGAACACCAGCTGGTTTTCGATTACCTGCCTTTTATCATATTGCTGGGCGGTTTGTTTATCATTACCGGTGGGATTAATCTGAGTGGAGATATTGAGGCCAAGCCTTCCACTAACACACTTTTTCTTGCAATTGGAGCCGTTCTTGCCTCTTTCATGGGAACCACCGGCGCCGCCATGCTTCTGATTCGTCCGGTTATCAATACCAATGCCGAACGCTGGTACAAGGTGCATACCATTTTGTTTTTTATTGCCATCGTCGCCAATGCCGGCGGACTACTCACACCCCTGGGCGATCCTCCTTTGTTCCTGCTTTATCTGAGAGGGGCTCCATTCTCATGGTTCTTCCACCTGGTTCCGGAATGGTTGTTTACCAACGGATTACTTCTGGCCATCTATTACTTTACGGATAAGTACTTCTACAAGAAAGAAACGCCGGCAAGTATTGCTTTTGATAAAACGAACATACAGCCCATTAAACTCAGAGGCCGTTTCAATTTTATTTTCCTGGCCGGTGTCGTGTTTTCGGTTGCTTTTCTCAACAAACAGTACATCCCTGCCATTGAACACAATCACTACCTCGGATTTATCCGCGAAGCCACCATTCTGATAATGGCCGGATTGTCGCTCTATTTTACTTCCTCCAAATTGCGTCAGGCGAATAAGTTTACCTATGGACCAATTATCGAGGTCGCCTACCTGTTCCTCGGTATTTTTGTTACTATGGTGCCGGCGCTGCTCTGGCTCGAAGCCAATGCCAAATCGCTGGGCGTTACCACTGTTGCACAGTTCTACTACGCTACCGGTGCACTCAGCTCGTTCCTCGATAACGCACCTACTGCCGTTTCATTCTATAACCTCGCTCTCGGTCTTACCGATCCATCCGCTACCGGATTGGTTGCCGGCATTCCCGATTACCTGCTCAAAGCCATTTCCGTGGGTGCAGTGTTCTTTGGCTCCATGACATACATCGGCAACGGTCCCAACTTTATGGTTAAGGCCATCGCCGAAGAGAATAAGATTGACATGCCCGGATTCTTCGGATATATGATCAAATTCTCACTGGTTGTACTGCTGCCCGTGTATATCCTTACACAACTGCTCTTCCTGTAAAAGTCGCTTCAGTAAATATTTAAGGCTCCGTTAGGGGCCTTTTTTTAATCCTTTATGAGGAAGGTTTCCAATTTGGTATCCTCAACCATAAGTGTTGTGTCCTTCTTCCTTTGCCCTATCCGGCCGGTAGATATGCCTTTTATTCAAAAGAAGAAGGAAATTCCAGAATATCCAGGGTATACCGTTGTCCGATCACCCGACCACCCGATCGCAGTCAAGTCCCTGTAAATCCTGTCAAAAAAAAGAGGCTCCTGCCGGAACCTCTTTCTGCGAAAACCATTTAAGAATGAATGGTCGGGGGGATCGCTTTATCGTTATCAGAACGGAGTGCACTCAAGTTCGGCACGCGAACGGAAATTCCTGTTTGAGAATCCGAATCCACTGTTCTTCCTGAGGTTATGGAAAATATTAAAATCATCCAGTTCCAGAATTATGGAAACTTCATGCGAACAGCCCGTAACAGTTCTGATTTCTGTTAGTACAAAGTCATAGGTGTAATTGATTTTCATTCGGGTGGTTGATGAAAGAGCGGCATTAATACCCAGCAAGAATATCAGATCGTTTGATTTGGTAAGTTCTGTGGTGCGGTTGCGGAACCAGACTCCGGTGTAAATCGACGATTTCAATATGTTTACCCCCACTGCATAGGTTTTAAAGTCGGCCTGCTGCTCATAGATGAAGCCCGGATTGAACTTAAACGACGCATTGTTTGACTCCTGTCGCTGAAAATACAGTTTATCTCCGCCTCCGTCGATTTCCAGGATGAGGTCTCCGGTAATGGCCAGCTTGCGGGGCAGGGGAGAGGTGAGACCCAAAAACGACTCATTCGGCCTGAAAAGGTGATGAACTGCCAGGCCGAAGGTTCCCTGTATGGCACTGAAGGTGTTGCTGCTCTCGGTAAACCGGAAAATACCGCCGGTGGCAAAGTCGGGATAGAACACGCTGCCGTTATCCGGTGCCTGGAAACTGGATTCATAAATGTTGCCGTATACAGGATTCAACTGATCGGTAAAGACAAGGTTGTCCCAGTTTAACCTCTTCTGAACGAATGATGTCATAATTCCTACCTGCGTTACCATGTTCTCCTGTAACGGAACCCTTACCGAAGTAGAGAGTCCGACCGTAGATGTTTTCATATACCCTGAGCCGGCATTGTCGCTCATTACGATGAGTCCCAGACCTCCCGACCCCGGGATGTTACGCTCGGCAATGTCCATGCTAAAGGTATACGTTCGCAGATCGCCGGGCAGTTGCGGCCACTGTTCGCGAATGTTGAACCTCGCCCGCATACCGGGACTCAGGCCGACGGCTGCCGGATTATAGTAAACGGGGTTGTTGTAGAATTGTGAAAAGTGCGGATCCTGGGCTAAAGTGGTCGATACAACCATCAGCGATAAAATAATCAGGAGATATACTTTTGTCTTTTTCATGACTGTAGATTTTCTTTTGTCGGTTAATCTGAGTTCCGTTTACCTGATAAGCGTTACAGTGCCGAATGTCTTTTCGGGGATATTGGTTCGCTTACCCACATCGCTGCCTCTCCAGATGGTTCCATCTTTGAAGATTGCCGATGCCTTCCACATATAGGTATCCTGTGGCAGAAGGTTGCCGTTGAATACTCCGTTCCAACCCTCGGCCGGTGAACCGTTGGCATCCAGTTCACTGCTAGTCCATAACAGATTGCCCCAGGTGTCGTAAACCTCAATAGTATAACTCCTCAGATTGATGCCTACAGGTTTGAAATGTCTGACGGCAGCATTTGGATTGTTGGGCGAGAAGGCATTGGGGACCCATAATCCCTTAAGCATTAACTGATAATCCATCGTTAATGTGTCGGGACATCCAAATTCGTTGAACGAAATCAGACTTATCTCATAAGTGCCGTCACCGGGGAAGGTTACAACCGGATCAATATCGAAGGACTGAATACCGGTGGTGAAATTCCACTCATAGGCATTGGCACCGATCGATCCGTTGGTAAACAGAACCCGGCCCTGGGTGCTTTCATAATTTTCAGTGATCGAAAATGCACTCACCGGTTTGGGATTCACTGTTATCTGCCTGGTGATGGTGTCGCGGCAGGCATTGGTGTCAACCACGATCAGACTAACATTATAATTCCCTGTTTTGGTGAAGACAAAGTGCGGATCCTGAACTCCTGCCAACCCTAAAGTTGATACCGAATCGCTGAATTTCCACCACCATTGCTCTATTGGCGCATCCGAATTTTCACTCAGATCGGTAAATACCGTGTGGTTATCCTGACAGGCCAGACTGGCACTGAAATCGGCTACCGGCAGACGGTGGACATTTATCTGTTCACTTACCGTGTCGTAACATCCAAACTCGTTGGTGACGGTCAGGGTTACGGTATATAATCCGGCGCGATCGTAGCGGTATGCCGTATGACGGGCTGAGGTGGTGTCGGATACCGTTCGGGGATCACCAAAGTCCCAGAACCAGGATTTAATCCGTGAACCGTTCCATAGCGACTGATCGGTAAATACAGTGTTTGCATTCAAACACCCGTTCGGAGCAGCAAATTTTGCAACAGGGGAAGGCAGTACGGCAATCAGGCTCGTAAGTGTGTCGCTGACCGATTTTCCTGAAATAGTGGTTGAAACAATCAGGCTAACCTGGTAATTGCCGCTTAGTGCATAAACGTGTTCGATCTGCGGCCTGTAAGTATTGTATACCAGCGTTTCTCCATCGCCAAAACTCCATTCCCATTGTGAAATCGGATTATTGCATACCGAGAGATCCTCAAATACAACGGAATGACGTTCGCAGATGGTTGTATCGGGTTGTGCAAACGATGCTGTTATGCATGGCATTCGGTAAACTTCCTGCGTATGCGTGTTGCTGCATCCGCTTTCGGTTATAGTAGTCAGAGTTACACTGTACATTCCGGCTGAAGCATACAGATGTTCCGTGCTTGCAGGAGCTGAAGTCAGGGTGTCGAATGTGCCATCCCCGAAGTTCCATATCCACGATACAATTGTACCTCCGTTGCTCGACGACTCATCTGTAAAATAGACGGTGCTGTCGCAATTGCCAACCGAGTAGCTGAACCTCGGTTCAGGTAAAGGAAGAATGTCGATTCGCTTGTAAACCGTTGTTTGACAGTTGTTAATATCGGTAGCCAACAGCGATACCAGATAGGATCCGGTATTCTGGAAGTAATGAACGGGATTCTTCAGGGTTGATGTGTTGTGAATTCCCGAAGATACATCGTTGAAATTCCACTGGAATGCCACCAGCGAGTCTCCTGCGGGTGAAATAAGCTGGGGATCGAAGTATATGCTGTCTCCGTGACAGGCTGCCGTATGCATAATCTCAACTTCAAGACCTGCAGGTATGCACACCTCTTGTACTAATGTATCGAAACATCCCCTTAAGTCGGTTACGACCAGCCTTACATTGTAGCAGCTGTCGGTATGGTAGAAGATGTGACTTGGATTCTGAAGCGTGGAGGTGTAACCGGGAGAGAATTCCCACTGCCATTGTACAATGGCTCCCATATAGCTGGATGATTCATCGCGGAAAGAGACGTTGCCGTTCGCACATGCATCGGTGTAGAAACTGTAACCGGCTTGCGGTGCAGGGAATACCTGAACAGGGATGGTTACGGTATTTTCGCAACCGTTGATGGTGGTTACGGTGAGGCTTACATTGTAGAGTCCCTGAGCCGTGAAGGCATATTCCGGATGCTGTTCCGTGGAAACATCAGTACCGGGAGCCGCATTGGGATCGTTAAATTCCCACAGCCATCCTGTAATCTGTTCGCCCGTCGAAGTGTAAGAGTGATCCGTAAAGGATGTTGCATTTCCAAAACAGGCACTGGTATAGGAGAAAACAGCTACCGGTAATGCACTGACGCTGATGCTTCTGCTCACGCTGTTCGAACAACCCGTGAGATCGGTTACCGTCAGGGTTACCTGGTACGTTCCGGGTGCGTTGTAAGTGTGTAGAGGGTTTTGCTGTGATGACACACCGCTTCCGTCACCAAAATTCCAGACATACGATGCTATCTCATTCAGGTTCATTACCGTGGTGTCGGGGCTGAATGCCATTGCCGTACCGGCACAGGCAGGACTGTTGACGAATCCAACGGCCGGCAAGGGTACCACGTTGATGTCGTACGTGATGGTGCTGCTGCAACCGTTGGCATTCGATGATGTCAGGGTTACGGTATAGGTTCCTGCATAGTTATAGATGTGCGAAGGATTTTGCAGACCCGAGGTGTTGGCTGTTCCCGATGCAGGATCACCGAAATTCCAGTTCCACTGTATCACGGGAGCCCCGCCGTTGGCGTTTGTCATATCGGTGAAGGCTACGGCCGTCCCAAGGCAACCCTGGTCAAATGTAAAGTCGGCCAGTGGCCCGGGAGTTACTGTAATGGTCATGGAAGCCGAAGCATCACAGCCATTCTGATTGGTGACGGTAAGTGTTACGGTGTATGCTCCGGGAGCGCCGTAGATGTGTGTAACGTTCGGGTTCGACGGTGCATTGACCATTTGGGTGTTTCCATCACCGAAATCCCAGAACCAGCTTACGATCGGGCTTCCGTTTCCGCTTGAAAGGTTGTTGAACTGCACCTCAGTTCCTGAACACGAAGGCGATACAAATCCAAACAAGGCGACCGGCCCGGGTACTACATTCACCGGGTGTGAAACGGTAGCCTGGCATCCTGCCGTATCGGTAATCGTCAGGCTTACGTAATAGATGCCATGACTCAGGTAGATATGTCCTGGATCGGGATCGGCAGAGGTGCTGCCGTCGCCAAAGTCCCAATACCAGCTGAGTGTGCTCAGCGGATCAACAAGTCCGGAGCTGGTAAACAGCGTGGTGTCGCCAGCACAGCTGCTGTTGAATACAAAATCAACAGAGGGTGCAGGTGCAATGGTTACTGTGGATGTTGCCGTATCGCTGCACGAATTGCCTGTGGTTACTATCAGGCTTATCTGATAGGTTCCGGGTTGTGCATAGGTGTGCGACGGATTCTGAAGTACTGAGGTATTGTTGATGCCCGACAGGGGATCGCCGAAGTTCCAGTACCATCCGGTGATGTTGCCTCCACCGTTGGTCTGCGAAAGATCGGTGAAACTTACCGGTGTGTCCATACATGCAGAAGTATGGATGAAGTTGGCAACCGGTCCGGGTATTACCGTTACCTGACGGATTACAGAGTTTTCGCATCCGCCCGATGTGGTAATGTTGAGAGTAACGTTATACGTGCCGGCACCGGTATATTGATGCGATACGTGGGGGTTGCCCGGGAAGGTTACAATCTCCGAATTGCCGTCACCGAAGATCCACTCCCATGTAACAATGTAACCGCTGCTGGTATAAGAAAGATCGTTGAATGCAACCATGCCGTTCTGGCAGTTCGGCTCTGTAAAGCTGAAGTATGCCACCGGCTCTCCGCCTACCTCTATCAGCTGAGAGATCGAGTTAACACAGCCCGAAGTATCGGTTACCGTCAGGGTTACAGTATACTGCCCGGCAGCAGCGTAAAGATGCTGCGGGTCGCGAAGGTTCGACTGTCCGCCGTCGCCGAACGTCCAGGCATAAATGGCAACTGCGCCCGTATTTACAATCGTTGAATCGGTATAGAAACTTGTGAGTGCATTGGCACAGGATGCTTCCCAGGTAAAGGCTACCGGAGGAGCTTCTCCAACAGTTATTACTTTGGATATGGTATCGCTGCAGTTGTTGAAGTTGGTGACGGTGAGCAGTACCGTATAGGTTCCCGATGCACTGAAAATGTGCTGAGGATCCTCAAGGTTTGAGTTGTTGAAAATCCCCGAAGCCGGATCGCCGAAATCCCATTCCCACGAAACAATATTACCTGCTCCGTTCGGGAAGGATGCATCCTGAAAGTTCACCAGCAGGTCTTCGCACAAGATGGTGTAATGGAAGTTTGCAACAGGAGCAGGGGTAACCTGAATCTGCGTGCTGTAATATGCTTCACAGCCAAAGGAATTCATTACACTCAGGCTTGCCTCAAAAATGCCCTGGTTGGCATAGGTGTGCTCCACGTTGGGATTATTGGGGAAATAAATAGTGTCGGCCGGCGTGCCGTCGCCGTAATTCCATACCCAACGGGTAATGTAGCCGTTTTCCGTAGATGACAGGTTGTAGAATTCCACCGGTGATCCCAGACAGTTGGGAGTGTCGTAACTGAAGAAGGATACCGGAGAACTGTAAATTTCTAACAAATGACTTACAGATGAAGAGTTTCCAGCAGTATCGGTAACCGTTAACGTAACATTGTAGGTGCCTCTGGACGGGAATGTATGCGAGGGATTCATGATGTTGGAATATATTCCATCGCCGAAGTTCCAGTGCCATACGGCTATCGCATTTATATCGGTTACAACCGGGTCAACGGTAAACTGGGTGGCATCGCCTTCACAAACAGGCTCCCAGGTGAAATCCAGATCGGGGTTCTGGTTGATATAAATTACCATCTGGTCGCTGAAACTACCGCATCCCTGATGGCTTTCTGCCGTCAGAATCAATGTTACAGATCCGTTCAGAACGTCCTGAGCACTGGGCTGATAGGTCGGCGTGAAGGTGTTCTCACCGGTAAGTATGCCCGTTCCTGTGCTGGTCCATTCAAAACTTAATGCATTGCTGACAAATGCTCCGGAAACGGTGTGCGAACAGGTCTTGCAGATGGTAACATCCGGACCGGCCTCAACCGTTGCCTGAGGTATAATGGTGAGTACCTGCGAGTCGCTGATGTCAGCGCACGGAGGATTGGAGGCAATTAGCGTCAGTACAACCGAACCGGATACGATGTCGAGCTGGCTGGGGATGTACGTGGGAGTCAGTGTGTTTCCATTCAGGAAAAATCCTGAACCCGAAGTTGACCATGTGATGAAACCGTAATCGTACGCTACGGCATCCCCAATCAGGTATTGTTCTCCCTGACAGATGGTTCCGTCGGTTCCGGCATTGGCCTGGGGCTCCTGCCTTATGTAAAGGGTCATTATATCGGAGGCAGTTCCGGTACACGGACTGGCAGATATTCCCGTAAGGGTGAGCTGTACACTGCCTGAAGCTACATCGGCAGGACCTGGAGAGTAAACCGGATTCAGAATTGCCGGATTGCTGAACGTCCCGGAACCCGAAGTAGTCCATAACAGTGAGCTGTATAAACTTGCCGTTGCACCGGTGATGCCGAAGTTGGAGCCTTCGCAGCTGTAACCGTCAGGACCGGCATTAACCGTCAGTTCCGGTTGTATGGTCAGAACCATACTGTCGCTTACATCCGGGCAGCCATCGTTCGATGCCGTGATCTGCAGGGTTAAGGTGCCCGTGTTTATATCGGCCATCGAAGGCATGTAGGTGGGATTCAAAGTATTGGCATTGAGCCATGTGCCCGTTCCCGAACTGCTCCACTGAACCGATGTGTAATCGGTAGCCTGAGCTGTCGTGATAATAAGCGATCTCCCTGCACAAATTGTTTCATCATCTCCGGCCGAAGCAACAGGCGATGCATGGATATACAGAGTCTTTGATAAAACCAGGGGTGAAGCACACGGACTAACCGGTTGCAAGGTAAGATTCAGAATTACGTATCCATTAGTAATATCTCCGGCTCCGGGCTGATATACCGGGGTAAGTGTGCCCGGGTTAATAAGGGTTCCGGTTCCGAATGTTACCGTCCATTGCAGGGATGAGTATCCGCTGACCACAGCTCCCGTGACAGGTGAAGGGGTTGAACAGATATCCTGTTCGCCTCCGGCTGTTCCTGACGGAAGAGCTGTAAGCGTAAGTACCATGAAATCGGAAACGTTGGCACAGCCTTCGGCATTCAGGGTCAATATTACACTGCCTGACTGTACGTCGGCCTGTGACGGAGTGTATGTCGGATTGATGGCAGAAGGATTGCTGAAAATGCCTGTCCCTGAAGTAGTCCAGTAAACAGAAATATGGTTGAATGCACTGGCATCGGCCAGGGCATGACTTCCGCCTTCGCAAAGCGATGCATCCGACCCGGCACTTATCACTGGCATGGGATTTACAGTTACCGTGATGGTATTGGAAACAACCGAGTTGCAGCCGTTAATGCCCGTTACTACCACACTGTAGTTGCCTGCAGTGGTTACGGTTATCGATGGGGTAGCAGCCCCGTTTGACCACAGATAAGCAGCATAACCGGCAGGTGCCGAAAGCACTACACTTTCGCCTTCACATAATGTTACAGGACCATTTGCAGTTATTACAGGTGCTGCAGGCAAAGGCAGAACGTTTACCGTTACCGGGATGGACGGAAGACTGGTGCATCCGAATGCATCGGTAACCGTTACCGTATAAACACCGCTGGTAGTTACCGTTATCTGCATGGATGTTTGTCCGCTGCTCCACAGATAGGAGGCGTATCCTGCAGGAGCCGAAAGCGTTACACTTCCGCCTTCGCAGAAGTCGAGCGGCCCTGAAGCGGTAATTTCAGGTGTAAGGGTGGAGTGAACCGTAACGGTAATTTCATTCGAAGTAAGACTGACGCATCCCATCGCATCCGTTACTACTACCGTGTAAGTTCCGGTTGTATTTACGGTTATTGATTGTGCGGTTGCTCCGTTCGACCACAAATAGGCTGTATATCCTGCTGGTGCGCTCAGTTCAACCGAACCGCCTTCACAGAATGCAAGCGGACCGTTTGCTGTAATCACTGGCGTAGCAGGCATGGGATTAACCGTGACGGCAAGTGTGGAGGTGGATCCGTTTCCGCAAGTGTTCTGCGGGGTAACGGTAATGTTTCCTGAAACGGCCGTTGTGGAGAAGTCAACCAAAATCGACGGTGTTCCGTCTCCCGAAACAATTACGGCACCTGACGGAAGGGTCCACAGGTAAGTGGTTGCTCCGGTAACCGGTGCAATGGAATATGCCACACCGCTGGTGTTCTGACAAAGTTCATCATCGCCCGAAATCGCTCCCGGATTACCGGGCAGAGCATTTACCGTAACGGCATAATCGGCCGAAACCGGACCGTTGCCACAGGTGTTGGAAGTATAAACACGGATAATTCCCGAAATGGCCGATGGCTGGAAATCAACTACAATACTGCTGGTGTTGTTTCCCGAAACGATAACCGCTCCGGAAGGTACAGTCCAATTATAGGATGTTGCAAACTGAACCGGATTCACGCTGTAGGTAACACCCGTTTGTCCCGCACAAACATTCTGCGGACCATTTATAACAGGCACATCAACAGGAATTGCCACGATGGTAAGTACCATGAAGTCTGTTGATGAATTGAGACACGGAGGCTGACCGGTGGCTGTAAGCGTCAGAATTACAGAACCTGCATTACGGTCGCCGATAGAAGGAATATACGTTGGATTAAGAGAATTTGCATTCAGAAAAGTGCCGGTTCCGCTGGTTGTCCAGTTTACCATGGCTGCTCCAACTGCAGTTGCTTCACTAATCATAAAGTTGTTACCGAAGCATACGCTGGCATCGGGGCCTGCATTGGCCGTTGCACCGCTTGAAATGCTCAGAAGCATCTCGTCGGAAACGCCTCCGCTGCATGCTCCGGATGACTGTGCCGTCAGGGTGAGGGTAACACTTCCGTTTGCTATGTCTGATGCTGCGGGAATGTAGGTCGGTGTTAATGTGTTGCCACTGACAAACGTTCCGTCGCCGGAGGTAGTCCACGAAAGTACGCTGTAATTGGAGGCCGATGCACCGCTGATGGTGTGGTTCGATCCTTTGCAGACGATGGCATCTGGTCCTGCATTCGCGCTGACAGCAGGTGCTATGTTAAGAATCATATTGTCGGATGCATAACCGAAACAGGGAGCCCCGCCCTGAACCTGAAGGGTGAGGCTTACCGAACCCATGGTTACATCGCCTGCAGAAGGCGTATAAACAGGGTTAAGCGTGTTCTGGCCGGTAAACGTTCCGGTTCCGGAGCTCGTCCAGTTTAAGGTGCTGAAAGAAGTTGCCGATGAACCTGTTACCATAAAGGGCGATGTGCCGCAGGTGAATCCGTCGGGTCCGGCATTTGCCGAAGTTGATCCGCCTATAACGAGGACCATCTGGTCGGTTGCCTGGGCGTTACATGGCGCAATGCCGTTAACAGTAAGCGTCAGTACTACCGATCCGGCCTGGATGTCAGAGGCTCCCGGGATGTAAACGGCATTTAAAACACCCGAATTTACGAAGTTGCCGCTGCCCGTGGTGGTCCAGTTTACACTGGTATAATTCTGTGCACTGGCCTGTAATAACTGGTGCGACGAGGAACATGTAAATTCATCGGGACCTGCATTGGCTACGGGCAGGGCATTTATAGTCAATATCATGGCATCCGAAACAACCACGGTACAGGGAGCTAGTCCCGAAGCGGTCAGCATCAGGCTGACACTACCTGCTGCTACATCGGCGGCACTGGGATAATAGATTGGATTCTTAAGTGTGGCATCGCTGAATGTACCGGTACCGCTGCTTGTCCAGTTCAGCGTAGAATGACCAGAGGCCGATGCAGCCGTCAGATGGGCCGATCCGTTGGCACATATGCTGAAATCGGGACCTGCGGATACCACAGGACCCTGCTGCAGATAAATCACCATGGAATCGGTAACCTCTCCGCTGCAGGGAGCATTCGGAACTGCATGCAAGGTCAGGGTTACCTGTCCGGCAAGGAGATCGCCCTGCGAGGGAGTGTATAATGGCATCAAACTATTGGCACCAGTAAATACTCCTCCTCCGTTATGTGTCCAGTAAATAGACTGATAATTTGTAGCTGTGGCATTTGTAATCTGCACAGGTGCCGTTCCGCATGCATTCAGGTCGGGGCCGGCATTTAAGGCCGGTATGCCTGTAAACGACAGCATCATCTGGTCGGTTGCCGAAAGATTGCACTGATTGAGGCCGGTAGCCGTTACACTCAGGGTAACAAATCCGGCAGCCAGGTCTCCGGCACTGGGATAATACGTTGTATTTATGTTGGATGTATTTGAAAACGTACCGCTGCCCGAAGTGCTCCAGGTAAGTAAGGAATAGTTTGATGCAAAGGCATCCGACAGGGTGTAGCTGCCGGTACTGGTGCAAACGGATGCATCCTGACCGGCAAATACAGTTGGTTGTGGGGTAAATGTCAGCACCATCTGATCGCTGACACTGCCAAAACACGGGGTGTTTCCGCTTGCAGTCAGCGTCAGGGTTACACTGCCGGCCGACAGATCGGCCACACTGGCCTGGAATGTACTGTTGACCGCTGCAGGGTTGATAAATGATCCGGTTCCGGAGGTAGTCCAGAGTACTCCGGATGTATTCGTTGCGCTTGCTCCCGATAAGGTATATGTGTTGTTGCAGATGGTTTGATCGGCACCGGCATTTACTGCAGGCGCTTTTATGATCGTAAGAATCATCTGGTCGTTGGCTGAAACCGGACAGACTCCGGAAGGATGGGCTGTCAGGGTTATGGTAACGCTTCCCGCAACCAGGTCACCGGGGCCGGGAACATACGAAGGCGTGAGCGTGGATACGTTCAGGAAGGTTCCGTCGCCGGAAGTGCTCCATGTAAATGTGGGGCTGTTGCTTACCGATCCGTTTATCACTGCCTGATTCCCTTCACAAACCGATTTGTCCGGGCCGGCATTGGCCTCGGGAGCCTGCAGTATGGTAAGTATCATCTGATCGCTTGCAGTGGTTGTGCAGGGCGCAGGAGAATTTACCGTCATGGTAAGGATTACCGTTCCGTTTGTTATGTCCTGGTTACTGGGGTAATATATAGGATAAAGGGTATTTTGACCCGAAAAGGTTCCGCTTCCGGACGTGCTCCAGTTTATACTGCCGGCATTGGTAGCCGATGCCGTTGATACCTGGTACGATGAGCCTTCACAAACACTTGCGTCAACTCCGGCTTCCGCCGTGGGTGTCCCCGGAAGGGTTAAAACCATAAAATCCACTGCATGCATCGTGCAGGGGGCATTTCCGGTAACGGTCAGAATCAGGTTTACCGAACCGTTGGCAATATCTTGTGCAGAAGCGGTATACGTGGGCGAAAGAGTAGTCGGATTGCTGAATATGCCGCTTCCGCTCGTCGTCCATACGATTGAACTGTAGTTGGTTGCTGAAGCTCCCGAAATCAGGTAAGTGCCCGTACAGGAGGTGTTGTCGAGACCGGCATAAGCAGTTGGAGCCGGGGTTATGGTAAGTGTGGTGTAGTCTTCGGCATCATCGGAACAGGGAGCAAGCGGAAGAGCCCGCATGGTAAGGGTTACAAGTCCAGCAGTGGCGTCGGCCGGACTGGGTGTGTAAACCGGATTAACGAGATTGGCATTATTGAATGATCCGGTTCCTGAAGTGGTCCAGGTTACACCGGAATAAAAAGATGCAGTTGCATTGCCGATAGTAACGGGTTGTGTGCTGCACGACTGCAGATTACTTCCGGCACTGGCTTCGGGAAGAGGTATTATGGTTATTTGCATTGCATCCGAAATCGTTTGCATGCACGGCGCAACTCCGGTTGCCGTAAGCGTCAGCGTTACACTGCCGTTGATGGCATCCTGGGTTGAAGGGATGTAGGAAGGGGTTAACGTCGTTGCTCCGGTCAGCTGTCCGGTACCTCCGGATGTCCAGAGTAACGAGGAATAATTTTGTACGGATGCGGTATTAACGGTAAACGTAGAGTTTTCACACGCTGTTCCGTCGATGCCTGCCGATACCACCGGAACCGGCTGTACCGTCAGCAGCATATGATCGGAAGCCGAAAGATTGCATTGAGGGTCTCCGGTAGCAGTGAGCGTTAGTGTAACGGTTCCGCTCAGTACATCGGATGCTCCGGGTGTGTAAACAGTGTTGAGCGATGCATTGTTCGAGAAAGTTCCCGATCCGCTGGTAGTCCAGAGTACACTGTGGTGGTTTACAGCAGAGGCCGTATTGATGGCAAAGGAGCCGTTTTCACAAACAATACCGTCGGTGCCGGCATTCACCTGAGGTATCCTTGAAAAGGTCATTATTTTTGTATCGGTAGCAGGAAGCAGGCAGGGTGCAAGCGGTGAAGCGGTAAGTGTGAGCATTACCTGACCGGCCATAATGTCGGCAGCACTGGGAGTATATGTGGGTGTTAAAGTTGTTCCGTTGATAAATGTTCCGGTTCCGGAAGTAGTCCAGGCTAATGCACTGAAATGAGAGGCCACGGCATCGCTGATGGTGTGAGAAGTGCCCTCACAAACCAATACTGCTGCGCCGGCATCGGCTATTGGTTCACTTACAAGACTAAGAATGCGCGTATCGGTAACCGAATGCGACAGACAGTTTCCAGTACCAAAGGCCTCAAGTGTTAGTACAACAAATCCGGCCTGAACATCGGCTGGGCTAGGGTAGTAAACGGCATTATTTAAGCTGTTGCTGTTCATAAAGGTTCCGGTACCCGATGAGTGCCACAGAACGGTTGAATAATCCTGTGCAGTAGCTCCGAGAATATTATAACCCAGTGTTCCGCAACTGGTTCCGTCCAATCCGGCATTACAGCTTGCTCCGGTATTAATTAAAACGGTCAGCTGATCTGAAACAATACCGGTACATGGAGGAAGCGGATATACTGTAAGAGTAAGAACAGAACTTCCGGAACTGATGTTACTGGTTCCGGGGTAATAGATCGTGGTAGGACTGTTCGGATTCGAAAACGTGCCGTTGCCGGTGGAGGTCCAGAGAACAGATGAATAATTTTGAGCTATGGCACTCAGGTTTACTGATCCCGTTCCGCAAGACTGGATGTTGGGTCCCACATCAACAAAGGCAGGCTGGTTTACAGTAACTCCAACCCCACCGCCCACTACCTGTCCGGCACAATTGGTGGCGTCAAACATCTGAACGACGGTATAAAGCCCGCCTGTCCCTGTAGTAAGGGTGTACGGACTTGTATTGATGTTTGCAATTTCGGGCTGTGCAACACCATCAATGGCATACGTAATGCGCCAGGGAGGGGTACCCCCGGAGATGTTGAACTGTACGTTTGTAACCGAACCCTGGCAAATGGTTCCGCCACCCGTAACCGATACGGTTCCGCATGGCTGGGCAATGGTTTCAACGTATGCTAATAAAGTGATACAGAATAGTAACCACCTTAAAGATTTCCCCCCGAAAATTCTGTAAAAGGTTTTCATATTGTAAAGCTTTGTTAATGCTGAAGTAAAGAACTCGGCCCTCAGAACTGCCCCCCTGGTCAATTTCAAAGGATATTTGTTAATCTGTAATTTGGTCAGAAGTAATAATGTATTTTGATTTTTTTTTCTGATTGAATCCTTGAAACCTCTCCGATACAGCATTTCAGAAGGATTTTAGATTTCAAATTTTCAATGAGCAGACAGTTTTCACCATGCCCTTACCTGGATTGGAATTCAGGTGCCATTTTTTCCGTCTCTCAGGTGGTTTTATTTGTGTTTTTGCCGTAAACAATGGTGTAAACGGACAATATGCCCTTCATGAACGTCTACGGCTGAGCTGAAATATTTCAGTTGCCTGACGGAAGGTCTTCCTTTGGAATTCACCCTTTGCCAAACCGGTTTAATCGGGTAAAATGCCTAATTTTGTTGAGCGGATCTGGAAAAATTGATTAAACCGATTGGTTAGTAACGTATTAATCTATGAAAGCGCTTCCACTAAAGGTTCCGGGTTTCAGACTAAACAACGATGTTCTCATCCCGGCTGTCGGACTGGGAGTGTACCAGATGCCAAACGATGCCTATACCGTTAAGGCCGTGTATCATGCCCTGAAATGCGGCTACCGGCATGTCGACACTGCTATGATATACCGAAACGAGGAGTCGGTTGGTAAAGCCATTGCTGCTTCTCTTATCCCGCGCGATCAGATTTTTGTGACTACAAAGCTCTGGAATTCCGATCACGGCTACGATCAGACGATCCGGGCCTTTAATGAAAGCCTCAAAAGGCTTGGACTTGAATACATCGACCTTTACCTTATCCACTGGCCGGTGCAGGGCAAACGCAAAGACTCCTGGCGCGCACTTGAAACACTCTACAGTGAAGGGCGGTGCAAAGCCATTGGGGTGAGCAATTACATGGAAGTACACCTCAGGGAATTGCTGGGACACTGCAGGATAATACCTGCCGTTAACCAGATCGAACTGCATCCGTATATTTTTCACTCACGTTTTCAAACGGTAGAATTTTGCCGTGAAAACGGTATTATTCCAGTTGCCTACAGCCCGCTTACAAAAGGCGAAAAGCTCAACGACCCTGTTCTGCTCAAACTGGCATCAAAATATGAGAAATCAACTGCCGGGATTCTGTTGCGCTGGGCTTTGCAGCAAGGCTTCGCAGTTATTCCAAAGTCGTCGGTCTTTTCCAGAATTGAAGATAACCTGAGGGTTTTCGATTTTTCCATCAGCCAAAGCGATATGCAGCTACTCAGCAATCTTGACGAAAACCTTGTTACAGGTTGGGATCCGGATGGTACGCCATGAGTCTTTTGCTAAAGTAAATTTTTGGCTTCATGCATATGGTGTTTTTATGCTTTCGTTTGCGTATTGCTGGCAATTCTTGTAGGTTTGTAGTGAAATATGTGATATCATGAACCCTAAACGCGTTTTTTTCCCGGAAGCCGTCAGCCGTCATATTCAGGAAATCCAGTCGGCTCCTTTTAAGAGTTTTGCCAATGAGAAGGAAGCCATGCGCTTTGCACTTGGAATACTCGACCTTACAACTCTCGAAGGCAACGATACCCGCGAAAAAGTGGAAAACCTTTGCCATAAAGCTTCAGGTTACAGCTCCAGGGGTCTCCCGGATGTTGCCGCCGTTTGCGTCTATCCGGTGTTTGCCAGACAGGCCAGAACGTTGCTCGAAGGTACAGGTATCCGCACTGCATGTGTGGCCGGAGCGTTTCCTTCCGGACAGTCGCCCATTCATGTGAAACTTGCCGAAGTTCGCTATGCCGTTGAAGAAGGTGCTGAAGAAATTGATATGGTAATTTCCAGGGGAAAGTTCCTCGAAGGAGAATACCTCGAGGTGTTCGACGAAATTCATGCCATCCGCGAAGTGTGCGGAAATGCACACCTCAAGGTAATCCTTGAAACAGGAGAACTGAACGACCCGAGCAAAATCTACGATGCTTCCATAATGGCTATGAAGGCAGGTGGCGATTTTATTAAAACATCAACCGGTAAGATAACTCCCGCTGCAACTCCGGAAGCTGCATACATTATGCTGCGTGCCATCCGCGATTACCACGAATCTACCGGCAAATATTTCGGATTGAAACCTGCAGGCGGAATTTCAACTCCCGAACAAGCCCTCGTTTATGTTAAACTTGTGGATGAAATTCTGGGACAAGAATGGCTCAACGCCAACCTCTTCAGGATCGGAGCCAGCCGGCTTGCCGATAATCTCGCTGTTGCACTGCAGTGAGGTTTTTGCAGTAACATATTTAAAAACTTGCATTTATTAACCGGAGGCGGTACTTTTACCGCCTCAAATTGTATGTTCAACGGATCCGATAATGAGATCAACCGCAATCGCACTATTAATTACCTTTCTTTCGCAGGGTGCCAGCGCCCAGGTTCCACTTCCCGTTGCTCCCGACTTTCTGGTAAAAGACGTTAACAGCAACCAGCATAACCTCTACGATTACCTGGATGCCGGAAATCTTGTGGTCATCGATTTTTTTACCACCAACTGCGGACCCTGCCAGACGTATGCTTCGCATGTCAGTGCATCGTACGAGTATTTTGGGTGTAATTACGGTAATGTGATCGTCCTTGGAATAAACTGGGGAAGCAACAACGATGAGGTCCGGCTTTTCGATTCACTTTGGGGAGCTAACTATCCGGCCGTCAGCGGACAACAGGGCGGCGGCAATGCCGTGGTGGATATGTACCAGGTTCAATCCTATCCAACCGTTATTCTTATTGCCCCCGACCGAACCATTCTTAATAACCACATCTGGCCCCCGTCAAATGATATACTCAATGCCGAAATCCTCGCCGCCGGAGGTGTTCCACTTCAGTGTACGGTGAATACAACCTCGCTGAATCACAGAGAAACGTCTGAACTTACAGTTATGACTGGTCCGGGAGGTCAGGTAATTCTCACAGTTCCGGAATTTTTTAACAAACCTGTCCCGATGAGAATTTATTCGGTAGGCGGAAGTCTCACATTCAGGGGAACACTGATTGATAACAAGCTTTATCTTAACCTGAAACCAGGGATTTACGTCGCCGTTCCCGGGCTTGCCGACCACGAATTGAAACCTGTCCGGTTTGTTGCCCAATAATCTATCCCCTGTTCCCTGCCGGTAACTCAAATCGGATGAACTAAATTCAGCATCCGGTGGTTTATTGTTTAAAGATGTTGAAATGAACGTAACAACCACCGAAAATGCCGGCGGCGGCGCTGCTCTTATTCAGGAGAATGGTATCACCATGGCCGAAATGACCTGGGTAAGGAAAGAAGGTAACGTGATTGCCATCGAACATACACGTGTCTCAGACAGCTTAAGGGGACATGGAGCCGGACTCCAACTGTTTCGCAGTATTATGGCAATGGCTGAGCAGCAGAAGCTGTCAGTCGTTCCCGTTTGCCCCTTTGCTGTGAAGATGTTTGAGCGCTATCCCGAATACGGTAACCTGCTGCATAAACCGGCAAACCGATGATGCGTTCCGGTGAAACGTAATTTGTATCCGGTCGGGATACCTATAGGAAATTACTCGCCGGAAAATAGTCTGATTCCTAAAAACCAACCTTAAACGCATGCATATGAAAAAACAATCGGTTGAACTCAGCTGGGCGCTGATTTTTGCGGCTGTGTCGCTTCTTTGGATGATACTGGAACGCCTTGCCGGACTGCACGATACCAATATTCATAAACATGCGGTTTTTACTAACCTGTTTGCCATTCCTGCAGTGGCTGTATACGTGTTTGCCCTTCTTTACAAGCGTAAGTTCAGTTACAACGGCATCATGTCCTATCGTCAGGGACTTGTCAGCGGTATCATTATTACCGCCTTTGTCGTTTTGTTCAGTCCTCTGGTACAATTGATTTCGCTTCAGCTCATCTCACCCGAATATCTTCAGAATATGGCTGATTATGCCGTAAGTTCCGGCACAATGAGTGCAGCAGAATCGGCCGGTTATTTTTCTTTGAAAAGCTATGTTCTGCAGTCCCTGGCCGGAGCAGCAATAATGGGGGTTCTTACTTCCCTGATTGTTGCTTTATTTACACGCAGAAGAGCCCGGTAGCAGTCCTGAATGAAAACGGCCTGTATCGTATGGTACAGACCGTTTTAGTTAAAGAAGATACAACTTAACTGATTTCCCAGGTATCGCCGCTGTTGAGCAGATCATCCACACACTTGATTTTGCCGTTGGCTTTGGCGTAGCTGATTTGTTCTTCCACAAGGTCGTCGTAGGTCGGATACATGGCCGAACGGATTACTCCAAGCGCCACGGGGAAATGAGGATAGGCCATTTTCGCGAGCATCAGGTGGATTCCGGGATCCTGCTGATATGCATCATGCACCAGAATTTCGTCTTCTGTAATGCCGTTTTCTCCGATGGTAACCACTTCCAGCTTGGTGCCATTCAAACGGATTCCCTTGTTTTTGTCTTTGCCGAAAATCATCGGTTCGCCGTTGCGAAGCACAATGGTGCGGTCGTCGCGATGCTCCTTGTTGGTTACCGTATCGTGGGTTTTGTCAGCGAAGATTATACAGTTCTGAAGAATCTCAACAACCGATGTTCCATCGTGTTTCGCTGCTTCAAACATCACCTCCGTCATCAGTCTGGGAACAGCGTCAATTACTCTGGCAAAAAATGTCCCCTGTGCTCCCAGTACCAGTTCGCCCGGATTAAAGGGATGCTCTATTGTTCCCTGAGGCGAAGTTTTGGTAACACTGCCCATGGGCGTTGTTGGTGAATACTGTCCCTTGGTCAGACCGTAGATCTGGTTGTTGAACAGCATGATGTTTACATCTATATTCCTGCGGATAATATGAATGAAGTGATTCCCGCCAATTGCCATGGAGTCGCCGTCGCCGGTTGCCATCCATACACTAAGGTGAGGATTTGCAATTTTTACTCCGGAAGCAATGGCAGCAGCCCTTCCATGAATACCGTGAATTCCGTATGTGTTAACATAATAAGGGAAACGCGAGGAGCAGCCAATGCCCGATACAAACATGAAGTTTTCCTTGCGGTACCCGATTTTTGGGAATACGTTGGCAACCGATGAAAGGATGGCATGGGCACCGCAACCGGGGCACCATTTCACCATCTGGTCGCTGACAAAATCTTCTTTGGTCAGTTCTACTGAAGAACGTTCGATTGTTAAATTCGGCTGATTATTCATGATTATTTCTCCTCCAGTGTTTGATTAATGACCTTTGTGAGTTCCGATACCGTAAAAGGCAGTCCCTGCACCTTATTGTATTGCAGGTATTGATGTGCAGGATGGGTCATACGCAGGTAGTTGACAAACTGCCCGCTGTTGAGCTCGCAAACGAGGATTTTCTTGTAGCTGTCAAAAATTTTAGCGGTATTTTTCGGCAGCGGCAGTATGTAATTAAAGTGGGCATGACTGACGCTTTTTCCTTCAGCCTGCATTTGTTCAACGGCTTCAAGCACAGGGCCTAACGTTCCGCCCCAGCTCACTACCAGCAGGTCGCCCTGTTTTTCGCCGGTAATTTCCTGCTCGGGGATAAAGTCGGCAACCTTCTGCACCTTTGCTTCCCTCAGGTCAACCATCTTCTGGTGGTTCAGGGGGTCGGTTGATACGTTGCCAAATACATCCTCCTTCTCAAGTCCGCCTACACGGTGACGAAGTCCCTCGGTTCCGGGAAGTGCCCATTGTCTGGCTAACGTAACCGGGTCGCGGCGGTAAGGTTTGTATTCGGGATCGTTTGCCTTGGCAATCGGGGGCGTAATAGCCGGCAGGTCGGCTACCTTCGGGATGCGGAAAAGCTGTGAACCGTTTCCGAGATATCCGTCGGTAAGCAGGATTACCGGAGTCATATGCTCCATAGCCAGTTTAGCCGACATATAGGCATAATAGAAGCAATTAGCCGAGGTTGAGGCTGCAATAACAATAACAGGAGCTTCTCCGTTTCTTCCGAAAAGAGCCTGGTAAAGGTCGCTTTGCTCCGATTTGGTGGGAAGTCCCGTACTGGGGCCGCCACGCTGTACATTTACTATAACCAGCGGAAGTTCCGTCATAACAGCAAGTCCTATGGCTTCACTCTTGAGCGAAAGACCAGGTCCGGAGGTAGTGGTAACGGCCATGGATCCTGTATAACTTGCACCAATGGCAGATGTAATACCGGCAATTTCATCTTCAGCCTGGAAAACCTTTGCTCCAAGCGATTTGTGTTTGGCCAGTTCAATCAGAATTTCTGTGGCAGGTGTAATAGGGTAGGAGCCAAGAAAAAGCGGCCTTCCCGATCTCTCGGATGCAGCCAGCAGCCCCCATGCGGTTGCAATGTTGCCCGTGATGTTACGGTAACGACCGGGAGCTATTTTAGCCTTCGATACCTGAAAAACGGATGAAAGGGCTTCCATCGTTTCGGCATAGTTTAATCCGGCCTGTAATACAGCTTTATTGGCGGCAATAACTTCAGGCTTGTTTTTAAACTTCTTTTCAAAGAAATCAAACGTATTCTTGAAGTCCCAGTCAAACAAATGGTACATCATTCCAAGAGCAAACATGTTCTTGCTGCGGTCAGCCGATTTATTGTCGATGCCAAGCGGCTTAACAGCTTCGCGCGTAAGCTGCGTAATGGGAGCTTTAACCAGATTATATCCCGATAGCGATTCATTGTCGAGCGGGTTTTCGGTGTACCCGGATTTCTTAAGGGCTGCATCGTCAAATGCGTTCTCGTCAACAATGAGGGTTGCTCCCGTTTTGGCCCATTTCAGATTCGACTTCAGTGAAGCGGGATTCATAGCTACCAGTACATCGCACTGGTCTCCGGTAGTTTCTATCTTTCTGGATCCTACATGCACCTGAAAACCCGATACACCGGCAATGGTGTTGTGCGGTGCCCTGATCTCAGCCGGATAGTCCGGAAATGTGGCAAGATCAAGACCTGCCAGCGCTGCAGTGTCGGAAAACAATGTACCGGTGAGCTGCATTCCGTCTCCGGAATCCCCTACAAACTTTACCACTACAGCATCCCTCTGGATGACTTTACTCTTTGTTTTTACCATGATTACTGATAGGTTGTTTACTAGCGCAGCAAAGTTATGCTTTATTACTATCTTGCAATGAATGCCGGCAATAAAATTATTATTTTACGGCTATGCATACTGTATCTATATGAAACGTTGCAATTTGCAGATATACAATAACATAGAAATGCTCTTAGAGGGGTTGCTATTTAGAAAGCTTACAAATTGGAACACCCGATAATTTTTGATTGTTTTTTAAAGCTATATTTGCACCGTTAAGGTTAAACCCAAATCACTAACTAAATAATAGAGCCATGGCTTACGTAATTTCAGATGACTGCACTGCTTGCGGCACCTGCATTGATGAATGTCCCGTTGATGCTATCTCTGAAGGAGATATCTACAAGATCGATCCCGATGTTTGCACCGATTGCGGATCCTGCGCCGATGTATGCCCTGTAGAAGCAATTCATCCTGCATAAGCAGCAGTTTTAGATTTTTTCAGAGCCTGCCCTGACGGCGGGCTTTTTTATTGTTCGCTAACCCAAAACTTTATTTTCATACATTTGTTCTAATGCCGTCTTCCGTATTGCCGGAAGATGCATTGCTACTTACTATATCTGAATCGAGATGGATAAATTTTCCTACCTGTCGAATGCTGAAGGAGAAGTTGTTGAACAGCTCTATCATCAATACCTTCAGGATCCCGGGTCGGTTGAGCCGGGATGGAGACGCTTTTTTGAGGGATTTGAATTTGCCAGGCGAAACTTTGTTTCAGGATCCGACAAGCTTTCCGTCCCCAGTGAATTCAAGGTTATTAACCTTATCAATGCCTACCGTCAGCGTGGCCACCTTTTTACAAGTACTAACCCCGTCCGGTCGCGGAGAAAGTATTCCCCAACCCTCGAACTGGAGAATTTCGGACTTCAGCGCGAAGACCTCGACCGTGAATTTCAGGCTGGCAACGAAATCGGTATCGGACCCGCACCCCTTTCCAAAATCATTGCTCACCTCGAACAGACCTATTGCAGCTCAATAGGCGTTGAATTTGCCTATATCCGAAACGAAGAAGTATACCGCTGGCTCCTTCAGCGTATGGAGGCCGCCCGCAATGAGCCCAGATTCGGCAAGGCTGTAAAAACTACCATCCTCCGGAAACTCAGCGAATCGGTATTTTTTGAAAAATTCCTGCACAAACGCTTCCCCGGCCAGAAACGTTTCTCTCTCGAAGGCGGCGAATCACTGATACCGGCCCTCGATGCCATCATCGAACGCGGTGCAGCTCTCGGAGCCAGCGAGTTCCTCATCGGTATGCCACACCGCGGCCGGCTCAACGTTCTCGCCAGCATTATGGGAAAACCCTATAAAGATATTTTTAACGAGTTTGCCAATAAAGCCTTCGACGATGAACTGGTGCTCGGTGATGTTAAATACCACCTGGGAGCTACCTTACAACGCCCGACCCACGCAGGCAAAATGGTCGACCTTACCCTCGCTCCCAACCCCTCTCACCTCGAAACGGTTGGACCCGTGGTCTCCGGTATAGCCAGAGCCCGCATCGACCAGCTTTACAAAGGCGATACCGACAAAGTGGTGCCAGTTATCATTCACGGCGATGCTTCAATATCCGGACAAGGTATTGTTTACGAAATGATCCAGATGTCGGAACTGCCCGGCTACCGCACCGGAGGTACCGTTCACCTGGTCGTAAATAACCAGGTTGGATTCACAACCAACTACCTGGAAGGACGCTCCAGTACCTACTCTACCGATGTGGCCAAAATCGTGCAGTCACCCATCTTCCACGTTAATGCCGACGATGCGGAAGCCGTGGTTTATACCATCGAACTTGCAATGGAATTTAGAGAGAAGTTTGATAAGGACGTGTTTATCGATCTTCTTGGATACCGGCGCTATGGCCACAACGAAGGCGACGAACCCCGGTTTACTCAGCCTGTCCTCTATAAAGCCATCGAAAAGCACCCCGACGTAAGACAAATCTACGTTGAGAAACTTATAAACGAAGGAGTTATCAACGATGCCGAAGCTAAAGCCATCGAAAAGGAAGTGTACGATATGCTCGAAGAACATCTTGCCGAATCCAATAAGGCAGAAACTTCCAAAGTCACTCCCTTCCTCGGCCCTACCTGGGGCAATATCCGGATAGCTGTCCCCGAAGATTTTGAGAAATTTACCGATACGTCAGTGAGTATGGATGTCCTGAAAGATATCGGCACAAAAATTACAACCCTCCCCGAAGGGAAAGCATTTAACCGTAAGCTGATCAGGCTTATGCAGGAACGGCAGGAGATGCTGAAACCGGGAGCGGGAATCGACTGGGCAATGGGCGAACTGCTGGCGTATGCCACATTACTCGAAGAAGGCATCCCCGTAAGATTAAGCGGACAGGATTCGCAACGCGGCACGTTCTCGCACCGGCATGCCGTACTTACCCTCGAAGACAGCGAGGAAAAATATACCCCGCTCAACAACATCAGCCCCTCACAGGCCCGTTTCGATGTGTATAATTCACCCCTTTCGGAATACGGAGTGCTCGGATTCGAATACGGATACTCCCTTTCCTCTCCAAATACCCTTACCATCTGGGAAGCTCAGTTCGGCGATTTCTTCAATGGTGCCCAAATCATCATCGATCAGTATCTGACAAGCGCGGAAGATAAATGGAGGGTGATGAGCGACCTGGTGCTGTTTCTTCCCCATGGCTACGAAGGCCAGGGTCCCGAGCATTCAAGCGGAAGAATCGAACGCTTCCTGACTCTTTGCGCCGAACTGAATATTCAGGTGGTGAATGCTACCACTCCGGCCAATTTCTTTCATCTTCTGCGCCGCCAGCTGAAGCGACCCTTCCGCAAACCCCTGGTAGTGTTCACGCCTAAAAGCCTGCTCCGCCACCCCTCTTGCACCTCAGATCTGGAAGAACTCAGCCGCGGCGGCTTCAGGGAGGTAATTGACGATGAACAGGCAGACCCCGCCAAAGTAAAACGGGTGATTTTTACATCCGGGAAACTCTATTATGATCTTATCGAAGAACGGCAGAAAAGAGGAACCTCTGAAGCAATTGTTCGGATCGAACAACTCTACCCGTTCCCCAATGCACAGATAAAAGCCGTTCTCGACCGGTACCCGAATGCCGAAAAACATGTTTGGGCACAGGAAGAACCGGCAAACATGGGCGCTTGGTCATTTATAATGCGCAACTTTAAGCATACCGACCTGCTGCTGGTGGCCCGCCCCGAAAGCGGAAGCCCGGCAACCGGTTCACCCCGACTACATGCCATCAGGCAACGTAAAATTATTGAAAAGTCGTTCGGCGAATGTACCTGCCCGAATGCAAATGTGATCTGCAAAATGGTATGCGCACCACACGAATGGTCAATCATAGCAGAACCAGTTAAAAACGCATAAAAATTTCAGGAATGAGTATCGAAGTTAAAGTTCCCAGCCCGGGAGAATCCATTTCGGAAGTTCAGCTGGCAACATGGCTGGTGAAGGATGGAGAGTATGTTGAGAAGGATGCCGAAATCGCTGAAATCGACTCGGATAAAGCTACACTTACCATTAATGCCCCGGAGGCAGGATCCATCCATTTACTTGTCGAAGCCGGTGAAACCATAAAAGTGGGAGAAGTCGTCGCAAAAATCGATACTTCTGCAGCCCCCGCTGCCCTGGCACCTTCGCCAAAGCAGGAATCAGAAAAAAAACAAACGGAAAAACCTCAGGAAAAGGAACAAGCCAGGGATACCGAACCAGTCGCGGAAAAGCCAAATGCCCTTGCTGAAGGAAAACTCAACGTTACCCCGCTTGCACGTAAAGTTATGCAGGAAATGAATGTAAACGAAAACGATATCTTCGATTACATCCGTCATATCCGTATTGAAAAAGCCGATATCGCCGAAGTGGCCGGTTCCAAATCTTCTGCTTCCGGAAGTCAGGCACCCGCTGCGGTACCTGCCTGGGGGGGTACCCGCAACAGCGAACGAAAGAAGATGAGCACACTCCGGCAGAAACTTTCGCAACGTCTGGTAGCCGTAAAAAATGAAACGGCCATGCTTACAACCTTCAATGAGGTGAATATGAGCCGTATCATGGAAATGCGAAGGAAATACAACGATCGCTTTAAGGAGACCTATGGCGTTTCCCTCGGTTTTATGTCGCTTTTTACCAAGGCAATTACCATCGCCCTTGGACATTACCCGCAGGTGAATGCCATGATCGACGGGGATGAAATGGTATATTATGATTACGCCGATATCGGCATTGCCGTAAGCGCCCCGAAAGGACTTGTTGTTCCTGTGGTGCGTAATGCAGAAAGCCTCAGCCTGGCCGAAATCGAGAAAAAAATCAAAGAGCTGGCCATTAAAGCACGCGACAATAAAATTACCATTGACGATATGACCGGAGGTACATTCACCATCACCAATGGAGGCGTTTTCGGATCCATGATGTCGACTCCCATTATTAATCCCCCGCAAAGCGCTATTCTCGGGATGCACAATATCATCGAACGACCTGTAGCTCTTGACGGACAAGTGGTAATCGCCCCCATGATGTACGTAGCTCTTTCTTACGACCACCGCGTAATCGATGGACGTGAATCGGTAGGCTTTCTTGTAAAAGTGAAAGAGCTTCTCGAAAATCCGGAGAAAATGTTGTTCAACGGTCAGGACCCTATGGAAACCCTGTTAGGATTTTAACCGGAAAAAGGATAAAACTCATGAAGCCTCCTTGGATTCGGAGGCTTTTTTATATTCTGTCGACGCGCAGAAACACATCAAAATACATCTCCCGGGTCATATCCGACCAGTGGATGTGATGGTGCCGGTACTGGTAGGTTTGTATCTGACAGAGAAGAATTAAAACTGCAGTTACCCCAAAAAGCACCTTTCGTATTATCCTGTCGCGTGTAAATTGAAATGCCATCCCCTGTAGCAACATAAAAAATGGCAGGAATTCAACGTAAACCCTTGAAGAAAAGCTGCCTCCATAGTACCAGTTACTCCAGGATGAAAAAATCCAGGTTATCAGAATGAAAAACGCCAGCCATGAATAAAACACAAAGCGCTTTGCTTTCCACAGATAAAAACATCCCGCAAAGGACAGAAGATAAACCGGCGTATATACGAAGAGACCTTTTCGAAAACTGAACAGTATGTCGGCAAAATGAGGCCTGAGGAAATCAAAGCCTTCGCCTAGGTATGAGTAGACAAGAAACTTGCCCGTTGCCATTTTGTAATAAATCAGCTGAACCGAAACAAGGGCTATTAGAAGCAGTAACCCGCCGGCCAGTGCCGGTACCTTTGCAAAGCCGGCCTTTATCCCTTCCATCAGTTCCCTGCTTCCTCCTGCAGCCATGGGAAGCGCAAGCAATACAATGCCGTTTACAGGCCGTATCAGGACAATCATACCTGACAGAAAGAACAGCACAGGAATAAGACCAGCCGACGGCTTTCGGAAATATCGAACGGCAAAATAAAAAAAGGATGAGATGAACCCGAACGAAAACACGTGCGACATGCCTGGTTCGGCAGTTGCATAAAAGAAAAGATTGGTGCCGAAAACTGAGGTAAACAGTACCAGGATTCTGTGTCGTTCCGATATACCAAAATGGAGCAGGGTGCGGTTAAGGAAGATAAGCCCGGCAAGCAGGTAGAACAGCGCTGCCAGGTTTACGAAGATCATGTATGTCCGCGAATACCCGTCGGCTACGGATCCGCCGGCAAGACTCAAGCCATGGGCAGTAAAGAAAAAAGGGAGCTGCGCCAGAGCCGTCCCTGCATAGTACTTGCTTATATACGAGCCATTTACAAAAGCCCTGTAGTCGTAAAAAAAGTTCTCGTCGTAATAAGCCCCCTTTTCAATCGAATCGAAGAAGCCAAAATTAAGGTCGTGATAGATGAAAACCGCCGGAAGATAGGCATAATATCCCTTTGCATCCGACTCAAGAATTCCTTTCCAGCGGTTATCGCCCCAGTTAATGTTGGACGATACGTAAACCATGATTGCCATGATCAGGCCGATGGTAATGGCTGCCGGAGAAATTTTCCTGATCATCACACTTTAGGTTTTGGGAATCCGGATATGATTAATATTTCGGCTAAACAGCCTGCGTTCCATGCAAAGATAGTGTTTTGAAGTGCCGGCTCTTTAACCCTGTTGAAAAGACTGCCTGCAGATGTGATTGCGCATATGTCCTAAATGATGAATGGTGTGACAAAAGCAAGGCGTTGAATGACATTACTGCTGTGCTTTGTGTTAATTTTATATTTCAGTAGCCTTCTAATGCAAGTCGGTTTTTTATATTGCTGAAAGTAAATGCCAATCAACAAGGTTCCGAAAAAAATAGATACCGGTTTATAACTTGTTAAAGCATGAAGGACAGGTTTTTCGCCGGTTTTTACGCTTTCGCGGAAAATTTATTCCGTGATGTTTTTCTGCGGAATTGAATAATCATGTAGGTTTGAAACGGTTTTAACGATTGCTTATGATACGGAAGAAAGTCGATTTTCTGGTGATAGGTACGGGTATTGCCGGACTCAGTTACGCGTTGAAGGCAGCTTCGGCAGGGAAAGTGTGTATTGTTACCAAGAGTGAGGCGGTTGAAGGAGCTACCCGTTACGCCCAGGGGGGCATTGCAGCCGTGATGTACACTCCGGATACATACGAGAAGCACATTCGCGATACCATGATTGCCGGCGATGATCTGAGCGATCCCGAGATTGTGCGGATTACCATTACGGAATCAACCAGCCGTATTAAGGAACTTATTGCTCTTGGAGTCGAATTTGATAAAAACTCATCCGGCCGCTACGACCTGGCAAAAGAAGGGGGGCATTCCGAATTCCGGGTACTGCATCATAAAGACCAGACCGGTGCAGAGATTGAGAACATCTTATTACAGCGCGTATACGAGAACAAAAACATAGAAATTCTCGAAAATCACTTCGCTATTGATCTGCTGACACAGCATCATCTGGGCATTGATCAGGAGACTGGTTCGGAAGAGATTGAGTGTTTTGGTGCCTACGTGCTTAATAAATCCAACCACCAGATTATGACGGTACTGGCACGAACTACCATGGTAGCAACCGGAGGAGCAGGGAATGTGTATGCAACTACAACCAATCCTCCGGTAGCAACGGGTGACGGTATCGCTATGGTGAAACGGGCCGGAGGGATTATAGAGAAAATGGAGTTTATACAATTTCATCCTACTTCGCTTTACAATCCTGCCGAAAAACCTTCATTTCTGATTACCGAGGCATTACGCGGATCCGGCGCTGTTTTAAAGACATTCTCCGGTAAGGAGTTTATGCAGAAGTATGATTCCCGTCTCTCCCTTGCCCCCCGTGATATCGTGGCACGGGCAATCGATAATGAAATGAAGATCAGCGGCGATGATTATTTATATCTGGATGCCAGGCACATCGACAAACAGGTAATTCTAAACCATTTTCCCGCGATTTATGCTAAATGTCTCAGCATTGGCATCGACATCACCCGGGATATGATACCCATTGTGCCGGCAGCTCACTATACATGCGGAGGTATAAAAGTAGATGAGTACGGCCGAAGCAATATTCGTAACCTCTATGCTTCAGGGGAATGTTCAAGCACCGGACTTCACGGAGCTAACCGCCTTGCTTCCAATTCACTTCTGGAGTCTCTTGTTTTTTCACACCGTGCAGCGCAGGATGCCGTTTCCCGGATAAAATCCATTTCCTTCAATAATAGTATTCCCGACTGGAATGCCCTGGGTACCGTTTATAATGAAGAAATGGTGCTGATAACCCAATCGCTGCGGGAGCTTCAGGGTATCATGAGCAACTACGTTGGTATTGTACGTTCGAACCTTCGGCTGAAACGGGCTCAGGATCGTTTGCATATCCTGTACGCAGAAACCGAGGATTTGTATGAAAAATCGGTCCTTACCGAGAAAATTTGTGAACTCCGGAATCTGCTTAACGTAGCAGGACTTATCATTCAAATGGCGATGGACCGGAAGGAAAGCCGGGGTTTGCACCACAGTATCGACTACCCCCGGCAGTATAAAAACTCCTGAACAATTCACCGGTACAGGCGTTATTTCGTGTGAGCCGGATTTGCCCCTTCCCGAACCGGGAAAAGTGACCCGGCATTCTGAAATAAGTATTTTAATATCAGCATCAATAACAAAAGCCTCATGGCACTTATAAAAGCAGTAAAAGGGATTCACCCTAAGTTTGGAAAAAATTGTTTTTTAGCTGAAAACGCTACCGTTGTCGGCGAGGTTGAAATGGGCGATAACTGCAGCGTGTGGTTCAATGCAGTTGTCCGTGGTGATGTGCATTACATCAAAATAGGAAATAACGTCAATATTCAGGATGGTGCGGTAATTCACTGTACGTATCAGAAATCTCCGGTTAACATTGGGAATAACGTTTCCATTGCACACAATGCCATAGTTCACGGATGCACAATTAAAGACAACGTACTGATTGGTATGGGTGCAATAGTGATGGACGATGTGGTGGTGGAAAGCAATTCCATAATCGCTGCAGGTGCTGTCGTCTCCCAGGGAACCGTGGTGGAGACGGGAAGCGTATATGCCGGCATTCCTGCAAAAAAAATAAAAACCCTTGATACCGGCTTGCTTGAAGGGCAGGTAAACCGCATTTCGAAGAGCTATACCATGTATGCCAGCTGGCACGATCCGCAGATCCGGCCGGTTGACTGACAAATTCCGGATTATCCGGGGCGTGCTGCTGTCATTATGTCAAAAGTCAGACATGGCAGACTTTTTGATCGAATTAGTGTTCAGAAAAACAATTAACCGATGGCATATCTTTTAATTTTTGGTGTTTTTATGCTGCTCAGCTGGGCAGTAGGCGCCAGACTCAAATCGAAATTCAGAGAATACAGCAAAATACCCGTTAATTACGGATTAAGCGGGCGTGAAATCGCCGAGCGTATGCTTCGCGAAAGCGGCGTGGACGACGTAAAGGTGGTGTCGGTGCAGGGCGAACTCTCCGATCACTATAACCCCATGACCAAAACGGTGAACCTGAGTCCGGATGTGTACCACGGCCGCAGCATTTCAGCTGCTGCGGTTGCCGCGCACGAATGCGGGCATGCCGTACAGCACGCCACAGCCTATGCCTGGCTGATGATGCGTTCGAAACTGGTTCCCGTGGTTAGTTTTGCATCCAAATGGGTGCAGTGGGTGCTGCTTGGAGGAATTCTTCTTGTCAACACCTTTCCTCAGCTTCTGCTGGCAGGTATCGTGCTTTTTGCACTTACCACTCTTTTCAGCTTTATCACCTTGCCGGTAGAAATTGATGCAAGCCGCCGTGCCATCTCCTGGCTCGACGGAAGCGGTGTTGCCACAACGGCAACCCTTCCCAAAGCACAGGAAGCCCTTCGCCTTGCAGCATACACCTATGTGGTGGCTGCTCTTGCTTCGCTCGCAACCCTGCTTTATTACATTATGATTTACCTGGGAAGAAGGGATTAAACGTCATTTCCTTTCCTGAAACGAAGAATCCCGAATGAACCCATAGATTTCTGTGGAATCATTCAGGATTTTTTTTTGACGAACGTCAGATCAGCTGACCGGCAATCCGGTCAAAGACTTCCGCTATGCTGCTATCGGATATATTATATACCGGACGTCCGTCCTCGGCTGCTATTCCGATTTCAGCAACCATTGGAATCTGTCCCAGAAGTCTGGTGTGTAATTCAGAAGCCAGTTTTTTCCCGCCATCTTTTCCGAAAAGGTAATATTTCTCATCCGGATGAGCAGCGGGAGTGAACCACGACATGTTCTCGGCTATACCCAGCAGCGGAACGCCCAATTCATGGTTTGTAAACATAGAAGCCGCTTTTCGTGCATCATTCAGGGCTATTTCCTGTGGAGTAGTGACAAGTACAACCCCATGTAAATCCAGTTTCTGGACCGTTGTCAGCTGAATGTCGCCGGTTCCGGGAGGGAAATCAACAATCATATAATCGGTATCGCCCCAAAGGGTGTTCTCAAACAGCTGGGTAATGGCATTGGCAGCCATGGGTCCGCGCCAGATCAGTCCCTGATTTCGTTCCACAAAGAAACCAATAGACATAATTTTAACGCCGAACTTTTCGATGGGAGTTAAAACCTCCCTTCCATCTTCTGCGCGGACTTCAGGCTTCATGTTCTCAATTCCGAACATCCGTGGTACCGAAGGTCCGTAAATATCGGCATCAACAAGAGCAATTCTGTATCCCTGCCGGGCCAGTGCAACTGCCAGATTGGATGAAACAGTGGACTTACCGACACCGCCTTTTCCCGAAGCAACAACGATGATATTTTTAACACCGGGAAGACTTATTTTTTCAAACGCATTCATTTGGGTAAATTTTAAAGAGACTGCCTTAAACTCCGTGGTCCGGCAACAATCCGTTATTGCACGGACTGCTGCCGTTGAATCCGTTTATACTGAGGCAGCCTCATAAATCCGTGAATTTTAGATATTCCTGAGTTTTGATGCTACCACTTCCGCAGCTTTTATCAGCGGGTAGGCCGCCGGAGAAGCCGTCAGGCAGGGGTGCGTTCCAATCTGGGAAATCAGCAGGGAATTTACCGACATGCGGTTTTCTATGGCCAGGCCGATCACATTGGTGAGCTCGCCGGCACTCAGTCCGCCAATTACTTCTCCTCCGATGATTACTCCGGAGTATCTGGCGACAACCAGTTTAACAATTTGTTTGTGGGTGTCGGGCAGGTTTCCCGGATGACGGTCGACGCCTTCAAATGTGCCGGTAAGTACCGCAATCTGTTCCTCAAGCGCTCTGCGTTCGATAAGTCCGGCAGTTCCGAATCCGTATTCGCCTATGGCAGTGGAATAGATGCCAATAGTTCCGGAAAAGGTTTTTACTACGTGGATGTTATAGAGATTCATTCCTGCTACACGTGCTTCAGCGCAGGCCGTGGAAGCCAGCATGGTAGGAACCCGTTTGCGGGTGACAAAATCACGTTTTTGTGCGCAATCACCGATGGCAAAAATGTCTTTGTCGTGTGTACGCATGTATTCATCCACTGCAATAAAGCCTCCTTCATCAATAAAGATACCTGCATTTTTAGCCAGTTCCGTATTCGGACGGTATCCCATGGAAAGGATAACGGCATCTGCTTCCAGTATATCTCCGTTTTCCAGTTTCACCTTTTCAACTTTACCGCTGCCCATTACTTCACTGATTCCGTTTCCGGTAATGATCTTAACACCGCGGGCTTTAAGTATATCGCCTATGCGTGCAGCTACCTCCTCGTCGAAAGCGGAATAAAGAATACAGGATTCCTTTTCGACAAGTGTTACATCGTGACCCGATTTTACTAATTCGTCGGAAAACTCCACGCCAATAAATCCGGCACCGATGACAACAATTTTCTTGAGACCGTTGATTTTTTCCTTCATGTCGTCAAGGTAGGTTTTGTCTTTAGGAATGACAAAAACATTACCAAGTTCTGAACCTTTGAGCCATTTGGGAAGGATGGGTTTAGACCCGGTAGCAATCAACAGCTTGTCGTATCCTATCAATCCACCATCTTTCAGTGTCGCTGTTTTGGCTTCCTTATCGATTGAAATGACTTCATCCACCAGGGAATCCACACCGGCTTTAGCCATCATGTTATCGACTGGCATAATGTTGAGCTGACTGCTGTCGAGGGTTCCAAAAATGTAAGGGATTCCGCAGGGAACCATAACGTCTTTCTGTTTCTTTACCAGCGTAAACGATTTGTCTGACCAGGAACTTTTTCCCGTCACAGCTGCCACCATCCCGGCAGCACTTCCTCCGATGATTAATACATCTGTTGTCTTCATATTCTTTTTTAAATTAATGATAATCCGTGATTTAAATCTCCGATAATGTCTTCCACGCTCTCAATGCCCACGGAGAACCTTACAAGGTCGTCGGTTATACCGGCTTTTAATTTATTTTCGTGACTTACGGCTGCATGCGTCATAGAGGCAGGATGCTGAATGAGCGTTTCCACTCCTCCCAGCGATACGGCAAGCAAGGCAAGATGCACATTGTCCATCAGTTTTTTCCCTGCATCGTAGCCGCCCTTAAGGCCAAAGCTCATCATGGATCCGAACCCGCTCATCTGTTTACATGCAAGTTCATACTGCGGATGAGACTTCAGACCCGGATATTTAATCCATGCAACTTTTGGGTGCGACTGCAGGAATCCGGCCACTTTCATGGCATTCTCCTGAGCCCGCTCGATTCGTATGGCCAGCGTTTTTACCCCGCGCAATACCATAAAAGCCTGTGTGGGATCCATATTGCATCCCATGTACACCATGGAATGTCTGATTTTTTTATAGATTTCCGGATCTTTTGCTACAATTACACCTCCAACAATATCGGCATGTCCGTTAATGAATTTTGTGATGGAATGCAGTACTACATCGGCTCCCAGGTCGAGCGGCTTTTGCAGGAAAGGAGAGCTGAATGTATTGTCGACCACCAATATCAGATTATTGGCTTTAGCAATTTCCGAGCATGCGGCAATATCGGTGATATCCATGGTGGGATTGGCCGGGGTTTCGATGTAAAGCACCTTTGTGTTCGGCCGTATTGCCTTGCGGATGTTTTCCAGGCTGGAAGTATTTACAAAACTGGCTTCAACGTTGAACCGTGAAAAATCCTGCTCCAGCACTCCCCTGGCCGGTCCGTAAACCGCATCGGAGCTGATGATGTGACTCCCCGCTCCAAGCAGCGACATATACACACTGCTGATGGCTCCCATACCCGAGCTGGTGGCAATGCCATCGTATCCGTTTTCGAGCTCGGCAATGTTGCGCTCAAATGCCCTGATGGTAGGATTGCCGATACGGGTGTAAATGTACCCGTCGCTGATCCCTGAAAAACAGTCGGCTCCGTGTTGTGCGCTCTTAAAGCGGAAGGTTGATGATTGATAAATTGGAACGGTTGCGCTCCCGAATTCATCGTCGAATGCACCGGCGTGAATGAGTTTGGTGCTGAATCCTTTGTCTTTTGTGTTCATTCGTAAGTGATTTAAAATTCAATGCCTTTTCTGGCTTCAATTCCTTTGGTGTAATAGTGCTTAACCTTTTTCATTTCGGTAATCAGGTCAGCGTATTCATATAACTCATGGGGGGCGTAACGGCCCGTCATAACGATCTCCATGCTTTCCGGTTTGCTTTTCAGCAGGCCGATAATCTCCTCCAGGCCGAACAGCTTGTAATGCAGCGAAATGCAGACCTCGTCCAGAATTACCAAACCAGCCTGGTTATGCCGGATTATTTCCGTTATTTCATCCAGCCCTTTCCGTGCGGCCAGGATATCCTTTTCTGTAGGTTCTTTTACAATAAAGCAGTCCAGCCCGTATTGACGGATGGTAATCTGAGGAACGTTCCGGATGCTTTCCAGTTCTGAATAATGCATCCCCTTGACAAATTGGGCGATGAAAACCTGCAGACCTGCCCCCGCAGCCCTGAGAGCAAGGCCGAGGGCAGCGGTGGTTTTGCCTTTACCGTTTCCGGTATAGAGGTATATGTATCCCTCCGTTTTCATTGGATTTTTTCATAGTAGCCTGCTTCGGCTCGTCTAATAAACGGGAAAATATCGGCTTCGCGATATCACCTGACACCCGAATACCACTAGGTCAGGATCAGAATTCATTCAGCAAACCCTTCTGGTACTGCTCGTAAGCCTGTTTCAAAGTAATATCGTGAGCATTGACGAAAATTTTAATCTTTGAGTGCTTCAGTGCCGTTGCGGCATGATCGCCCGGACCATTCCCGGTAATAAGCACATCCGGGTTTAAATCAAAAATCTTTTGAGCCGTTGCCGTTCCTGCACCATGTGCTTCATTTTTTACCGCACTGTTGTCGATACTGGTCAATTCTCCGCTGTCCTCATCAAACAATACCAGATATTCGGCACGTCCGAATCTCGGATCAATTGTCGATTCCCAGGTTGTTCCCCTGGCAGTAAATGCGATTTTCATTTTTTGTTATGTTTAGTTTGTTAGTCTTCTTACCTTCTCCCAACATTTGGTCAGCCGGTCTTCCAGATTTCCGGTACTTATTTCAATGATGGTTTTGCCTTCGATTATGGCCTTGGTAAACCGTTCATCGTAAGGCAAATCCGCAAGATGCGGAATCCCTTCTTCAGCAAGAAAATCCATAATTTTCTGATGTTGTCCGGGATTTATGTCGGCCTTGTTGATGATGCAGCCGGCTTTGATATGGAATTTTTTCACGAGTTCGTAAACCCGTATCAGATCGTGTAGCCCCGATACGGATGGCTCGGTAACCAGTACCACAAAGTTTGCCCCCGATAAGGATGAAACAACCGGGCATCCTACCCCGGGAGATCCGTCAACGATTACATACTCAGCGCGTTCCTCCAGGGCAAGTTCTCTGGCTTCATTTTTCACTTTGGCAACCAGTTTTCCCGAATTGTCGGCTCCGATTCCCAGACGGGCATGTACCATTTTGCCACCGGTCCGTATGTGGGAGATGTGCCACTTTCCGGCTTTTCGTTCCTTATTGATAATAGCTTTCGGAGGACAGATCCGGGCACAGTAACCGCAGCCTTCGCAACGTAAGGGATCGATGCGGTAAATTCCGTTTTTTACCGTAATGGCATCAAAACGGCACACATCGGCACATTTCCCGCAGCGAATGCAGCCGGGCTGGTCTTTGCTTGAAATTTCACCGCTGTAAAAGTCTTCAGAATATCCAAAATCCGGTTTTAACAGCAGATGCAGATCGGCTGCATCCACATCGCAATCGGCAGTAACTACCGATGATCCACCGAGGTAGGAGAATGATGCTGTTACAGAAGTTTTTCCTGTGCCCCCTTTGCCGGATATTACAACAATTTCTTTCATTAACCGCCTCCTTCCGTAATTTCTGTAATAGCATCCAATATACCTTCCAGAATATTTCTTATCTCCGGAATTTCTTTATAAATCAGCTTTCCAGCCGAATAAAGTTCGGCAATGCGACGGCTGTCGGGTATTCTGGCCAGCACCGGGATCTGTTCGCGCCGGCAGTATTCAGCCACATCGTCGTTGCCGGTGCCGTAACGGTTTATTACAACTCCAATTGTTTTTTCGAAAACCCTGACAGTGTCGACTGCCAGGCTGAGGTCATGAAGTCCGAAGGGAGTTGGTTCCGTTACCAGTAGTACAAAGTCCGCATCCCTGACGGTCTCCATAACCGGGCAGGAGGTCCCCGGCGGGGAGTCGAACAGGGTTATGCGGACTCCGGAGTATTTTTGCGCAGCGAATTTTTTTGTTTTTGCTATTGCCGGAACCGCTTGTTCTTCGCCAATGTCAAGTCTGCTTTCAATAAAATGAAGATTGCCGGTTTGGAATTCCGACAATATGCCGGTTCTTTTCTGTATTATCGGCAATGCGGCTTCCGGACAAAGTTCAGAACAGGCATAGCAGCTGTGACAGAGTTCCGGAAAAACAACAATGGAAGGTCCTAAACGAATTATCGCATGGAAGTTGCAGACCCTGGCACAGATCCCGCACAACGTGCATTTTGATTCATCCCAGTAAGGTATTGCCTTAACGTTGATCTCTTCATGAACGGTTTCTGCTTTGAAGAAGAGCCCGGAATTTGGTTCCTCCACATCCAGATCGGCCAGAACTACTTCTTCACTTTCGGCAATCAGTGCCGCCAGATTGGTGGATAGTGTGGTTTTGCCGGTTCCGCCCTTGCCGCTGGCTATGGCAATTTTCACAACTTTCTAGTGTTTACAGGCGGAATTACGATCATGCGTATGATGATCGCAATAGTTTGCATTTAGTTTCAGTGTTCCATCCAGAAAGCGGGTAACCAGATTTTTGGGGAAATCTGCTGTTGCACCAACGAATACATTAACTCCGGCCTCGTTGAAGAGGCCGACGGCCATTGGACCCATACCTCCGGCAATTACATCGGTAGCGCCATTGGCGGCGACCCAGCGAGGAAAAGTACCGGGCTGATGCTCCGGCGGGTCCATCCGGTTCATACCGGTTATGGCATTGTTATCCACATCAACAAAAACAAAATACTGACAATGGCCGAAGTGTTCCGACAATACGTCGCCGGCCATTGGGATTGCAATTCTTTTTTTCATTTCAGTAAGCATTTCGAGTGATAAAAAGTAACAGTCACGACCATTCTGCCGTGACTGTTACTTTTTTTTGGTTATTTTTTTAGTACGGCTTTCTCTACCTCTTCTTTGCTGATGGATTTGGTGCAGAAGAACCAGTCGTAGCATTTGATGTCTTTCTGGTTTTCCATGCGTTCCTTGGCAACACCGCATGAGCCGGCTGTGGGTACAATAACCTCATCGCCCGGACGCCAGTCGGCAGGAGTTGCAATGCTGAATGCATCGGCAGCCTGCATGGCAACAAGAGCGCGGTAAAGCTCATCGAAATTGCGGCCAAGACTGAGCGGGTAGTAAATTATGGCACGGATGATTCCCTTAGGATCTACAAAAAATACAGCGCGGACGGCTTTGGTATTGCTTTCTCCCGGCATCATCATACCGTATTTCGTCGCAACTTCCATGGTAATATCCTCAATAAGAGGGAATGTTACCTCAATGTCCTTCATGCCCCTGTATTCAATCTTTTCCTTGATAGTCCTCAGCCATGCAATGTGGCTGTAAAGTCCGTCGACGGAAAGACCGACAAGTTTACAGTTGGCTTCGTTAAATTGTTGCTCCATGTGCGCGAATGTCATGAACTCTGAGGTGCATACCGGAGTAAAGTCGGCCGGATGGCTGAAAAGGATGACCCAGCTTCCGCTGTAATCGGCGGGGAAGTTGATCTCTCCCTGTGTTGTAACGGCCTTAAACGAAGGCGCTTTGTCGCCAATGCGTGGCATCGGAGTAATTCCCTGATTCTGATTTTCCATTTTTAATTGGTTTTTAAGTTTACATTCTGATTTTTCTGAACTCTTCTTTCATTCTCCTTATATCATTCATCCAGTCTTCAATGTCGTTTTCGTGTTCGATCTCATCGTTCAGGATCGAAACGGCCATCTGGTGAGTAATGTAATCCTTTCCCCTTGTGAAGTCCGCAATTTCCTGGTAACGCTGTATTGCACACCGCTCGCCCCTTAAGTTTTGTTCGAGAATGACTTCAATGTATGGGTCCGAAGGTTCATCGTAAGCACAACGAGCCAGTTTTGTCCAGTCGGCCGGATTAATAACCGGAGTTCCACCCAGTTGAATGATACGGTCTGCAAGCATTACAGCATGATTCAATTCTTCGTTAGCATGAACCAGAAGTTCAGGTTCTACTTCCGAGCGCATAGGGCCTTCCAGCAGGCGCGCTCCTATCCAGTACTGATAGTAGGCAAGCCACTCCTCCGCAAGAGCAGCGTTGAGCATGTCAAGCAATTGCTGATTATCAACGGAAGATACTTTAATAGCGTGTGTTCCCATTCATTTGTATTTTATACGGTTATACGTTAACTGCTTATTCCTGTCCTCCTCTGAAACGGTTCCGCCATCCCGCGCCACGACCACGGCCTCTGCCCATTCCCCATGCTCTTCCCCGGCCTCTTCCCGGGAAATTATCATCCCGTGTTTCATCCTCTTCCCGAAGCTTGTTTTTAACCGAAAATCCGTAATTCGTGCATTTCCCCATTCTGCGCCCGGTCATGGGACCTTGTCCCTCCGGACCTGTTTGATCAAAACCTGGCATAATTGCCTCCAATTTTATTGTTTAACATCGGTTACGCCCTGCGGCGTGTGACCAGCTGAATTTGCAGCCAGCCCGGACTTGCCTGTTCGTGTTTCGATCAAGCAATCCAGATTATTAATTTTTAGTATGATCCAGCAAATCAATAATCTGAGAAATTGTTTTTTCAGGCTTTCTCAGAACGATCAGCTGGATTTTCATCCTGTCGAGTAAATCTTTTATTTTAGCTCCAAACTCCCCGGATACGATTTTCGATACCTTACGGGATGTCAGTAGCTGAAGCGATGCCGATCCGGCACTGTCTTCCGCATTTTTGTTCGGATTTGGTATAAATTCGATGGCACCGCTTTCCGTATCGTAAACCACAAAATATGCGCATCGTCCAAAGCGCTGATCCAGTGTTGATTCCGGTGAATTGCCGGTTGATGTTATAGCAATCTTCATAATCTGTAGTTTTATTATTTGCGGCACCCTGGTGTTCCTTTGCGTTTCATCCTGGTGTTGCATGAAGGGCATGTCTGTTGCCCGCACGGGCGTCCGGGCTGGTGTTTTACTTCCATTCCGCAGGCCGGACACATGCAAACATCTTCAGTCCCGGGATGTATATATGCGTTATCCGGAAGAGCATCCGACGTTCCAACATCTTCACTGCCGCAGAGAGGGCATGCCGTAACCTCCTGCTCCATGTCCGGATTATTGAACAGACAAGTGCAGGAAACACAGTGATACCATCCCGAATCGAAATAAACTTTACCCCCCTCCATTATAATTTGCCTGCCTTCGACAAACGCCCGTGCAATTTTTTGCCTCACCGAAGCATAGATCCGGGTAAACGTAGGCCGTGAAACGCCCATCTCCTGCGACGCATGGTGGTGGTTAAGCATATCGTAATCGCAAAGCCGCAAAGCTTCGTACTCTTCAAACAGCAGCATTACAGGCTCACCGTTTTCACGGCCCAGATCGGGACCATAAGGTTTAAAGCCTTTTACAGGTGGGGGACTGAGTATCTTTCGCGGTCGTTTAAAGTTGGGCGACATAATTAAATGATCAAAAGTTCACTGCAAAGATAGTGAACAATAGTTCATTTCGCAAGTTTTTTTGTATTTTTGCATGATCAAAATATCCGCAGTACATGGAAAGAAACACAACCATTATAACACGGCTTGTGATGCCGGGTATGCTTAACGATCAGAGTACTCTTTTCGGGGGTAACCTGCTGAAATGGATGGATGAAGCGGCTTACATTGCTGCTGTCCGGAGTTTAAACCGTAGGCTTGTTACCGTTTCGGTTGAAAAGGTGAGATTTTTAAAACCCTGTTTTCAGGGTGAGGTTGTTGAGGTAGTGGCACGCGTTGTTTCGCACACGCGGGTGCTATTGGGCGTTGAAGTTGTTGTGCATAAGGAAAACGTATCTTGCGGCGTGCAGATAAAAGCTGCTAAAGCGCGTTTTTTGTTAGCAGCTGTGAACGATGATTTTGTTCCTCAGCGACTGGACGAATGAACCATGCATTTTCTAATCCCGGAGGTATAACGCTTTCAGGAGAATACGCCTTGCATTGTTTATTCTGCCTTTCCGATAATCACCACATAATTTTTCCCGTATTTTTTCGCGCATTTCGGGCAGGTGGTATACCACATATACCATTTTTTGATTTCGAATTCCCGTTCTTTCGCAGCCAGTTTAAAGTCTTCCGACCATTTACCAGTATCGCTAAACGGTCCTTCATACACCCGGCAGAAGAATTTCCCGCTCAGGGTAGTGTTTTCGGCACCTTCCACATCCCGGTCAACGGCCAGAAAAATGTCCATATTCCATTTGGATGTGTGATCCGACAAGCACAGCCATTCGGGGATGTCAGCTCCGGCTTTTTCCGTCAGCGCATTTATCCTTCTCATGACACCTCCGAAGTTTAGAGGCATATAAAGGAATGTACGTACCCTGTCCTTAATAAACTTTTTCCGATCCCATTCCATTACCCTGTCGTTCCATGGTTCCGGATCGAATTCCGGACAGCATTCAGGCTCAATGCTTGGTTTTTCCATTTTTTATGTGGTTTTGGTTGATGTAAAGGTACTAACGCCTCCTGTAAATTATTCCGCAGGTTTCAGAAAATAGTATTAGTAATATTCTTTTGCACTAAAATAATTTTCATATACTTTTTTGATTACCTTTGCCGCTTCATCAAATAATTTTATCACAATGAGTAAAGGAACAGTGAAATTCTTTAATGATCAGAAGGGCTTCGGCTTTATCAAGGATCATGATTCTGACAATGAGTATTTTGTCCATGTTACAGGACTGCTCGATGAGATCAGGGAAAACGACGAAGTTACCTTCGATCTTAAGGAAGGAAGAAAAGGATTAAATGCAGTGAATGTTAAAGTAATTTAATATCATCCCAAGTAATTCTTTAAGCCCGGTTTTCCGGGCTTTTTTTATTGCCAAAAAAAAGCCACTCCCGAAGGAATGGCTTTACGTCTACCGGTAAATAGACTATTTAAGTCCGAGTTTTTTCTTTACCATCGGCATGATGTCATCGGCCGGTTCGGTATAGAGTACCAATCCTTCGGTTGAATTCAGGATAAAACTGTACCCGTTTTCCTTGGCAACATCTTTAACGGCATTTCTTGCCTTCTCGATGATGGGGCCGGTAAGTTCTTCTTCCTTGTTCTGCAGATCTTCCTGGGCAGTTTGCTGGAATTCCTGTATTCTGCGCTGAAGGTCAATAATCTCCCTTTCCTTGGTTTGTTTGATAATGTTTGACATGGTAGCCTGGTTAGTCTGGTATTCGTTCAGCTTGCTTTCGTATTCGGTTTGCATAACCTGAAACTGAGCCTGAAGCTGCTCCTGGTGTGCTACGAAAGCAGCCCTGATGGAATCCTGACCGGGCATCATCTCGTAAAGCTGGGCAAAATTAATATGTCCGATTTTCTGGGTTTTTTGAGCACTCACCTGCATGGCTGAACATGCAATTGCAAGTACCAGGAAGATTTTCAGAACGTTTTTCATGTAATAATTCGGGTTTAAGTTAATTGCTGGGCAAAAATAGAAAATTTTCTTAATTGGTTGTTTTTTAGCGCAGATATCAATCAGATATGCACCTGCTCAACTGTTACCGGCTTTTGTACGAGTAGCCCATTTTGTCAAGAACCTCTTCACTGATGTCGTATCTTGGATTGGTGTACATCATGGAAACGCTGCCGGCTTTATCAAAGATCACGGCATAATTGTCGGATGCAGCAAGGGATTCAAGTGCAGCGAAAATCTTTTCCTGTATGGGTTTTATAAGTTCCTGGCGCCTTTTGAATAAATCGCCGTTATTTCCGAACCTTTGCTTCTGGAGCTCTTTGGCAGCTCTTTCCTTGCTGATGATCTCCTCTTCACGTTTGGTCTTTATGTCGTCGGGAAGAAGCACAGCTTCAGCCCTGAAATTTTTGTAAAGCTGGTCGATCTCGGTAAATTTCTGCTCAATCTCTGCCTGCCACTGAATGGAAAGCTCATCAATCTCGGTCTTTGCATCCGAATATTCCGGGATGTTCTCGAGGATGAATTCACTGTCGATATAGGCAAATTTTTGCGCGAAAGCTCCGGCAGTGGCAAAAATCATGACTAATGCTACGATTAAGGTCTTTTTCATAATGTTTCCTCCTTTTTGGTTTGAGGGTTAATTGGGTGTTAACTGATCAGGGGTTCATGCAAAAAACCTGCCATTCTTAATACCCTGTTTTATATTGCTTTACTGGAAGTGTCTTCAAACAGTTCCCGCTATTAATCTATACTCTGATTGATGGAGAAATGGAACTGACCCTTGTTTGCCGAAGGCAAGCCCGGAATCTCATCAAATCCATATCCCCAGTCAAGTCCCAGAAGTCCGAACATCGGCAGATAAACCCTTACGCCCACACCTGCCGACCGTTTCAGGGCAAACGGATTGAAACTCCTGAAGTTACTCCAGGCATTACCGGCTTCCAGAAACGACATAACGTAAATCGTGGCACTGGGATTCAGCGATAACGGATACCTGAGTTCAAGGGTTGATTTATTATATATGGTAGCACCCTGGTTTTTGTCTTTCCAGTAATCCGGTGTCAGACTCTCATTGGAATACCCCCTCATCCCGATAATTTCGCGACCGTCCAGGTTGTTGTATCCCGAAAGCCCGTCACCACCAAGATAAAAACGGTCGAAAGGCGTAACCCCGATATCCCTGTTGTAAAGTCCAAGGAATCCATAACGGGTTCGCGCGCTGATTACCAGATTGCCGACAATCTGACGATAAACGGAAAAATTAACCTTCCACTTATGGTACTCTATCCATTTAAATCTGTCCTGTTCCGTCATCGCAGCGTAATTCTTGTCGCTGAAAAGAGAGTACGGAGGCGTTACATCCAGGCTGAGCGAAACTTCTGAACCGGAACGCTGGAAAATGGGATTGTCGATGGAGTTGCGGGCAAAGGTCACCCCGTAACTGTAGTTGTTGAAGTTCCCGTTTCCGCTTCCGAACGACAGCAGATTCCAGTTTTTAAGGCCGTAAGTCTGAATGCTTAGCCGTTGTACCAGTGTAAAGTAGTCGTCGGGCCATGCAAGTCTTTTTCCGAGCATCAGCATGAAACCATCGATTTTAAACGACTGGTAATTCTCACTGCTTCTTGATCCGTAAGAATAGAGTGAATGGTAATAGCTGACGCTGAATGAATTTGGTTTTTTACCACCCAGCCAGGGTTCGGTAAAGGAAGCACTATAGCTCAGGTACCCCGTTCCGTAGGATTGCATACGGAGGCTCAGTTTCTGTCCGTCACCCGAAGGGATTGGTTTCCAAGCACTTTTATTGAAAATTTTACGTGCCGAAAAGTTATTGAACGAAAGTCCCAGGGTTCCAACTACTCTGCCGTAGCCCCATCCTCCCGAAAGTTCAATCTGATCCGAGGAGGTTTCCTCTACTTTGTATTCGATATCAACGGTGCCATCGTTGGCGTTGGGGATGGGTGTAGGTGCTATTTTCTCCGGATCGAAATACCTTAGCTGAGCCAGCTCGCGGGTGGTTCTGATGATATCGGAGCGGCTGAACAGCTGTCCGGGCCTCGTCCGAAGTTCACGCATAACCACATGATCGTTGGTTCGGGTATTTCCCTTAACGATCACTTTGTTGATGGTAGCCTGTTTGCCTTCCCTGATCCGCATTTCAAGGTCGATGGTGTCGTTTTCAACCCTGACTTCAACCGGGGTCACCGAGAAGAAAAGGTATCCATCGTCGAGGTAAAGGGTGCTGATGTCGATTTCGTTGGGATTGTAGTTCAGATTGGCATCCAGCTCACTCTGGTTATAAACATCTCCCCGTTTGATTTTGAGCACGTCGTTGAGTTGCTGTGCTGAGTATTTGGTATTACCCACCCATTTAATGTCGCCGTAATAATACCTCCGGCCTTCATCAATTTCTATGTCGATGCTTATGGTTTTAGGACCCGAGCGGTAAATGGAATCCCCGACGATAACGGCATCCCTGAATCCTGCATCGTTGTATTTCCCGATCAGGCTGATGCGATCATCCCTGAAATCATCTTCAATAAATTTAGAAGCTTTAAAAATTCTGAACCTGAAGTTGTCGAAGATTACATCGGAACCAAAACCAAGGAGGGTGTCGGCATTCATACTAAGCAGCTTGCGGGGCGTTTCGAGCATAATCCGGTCAAGCGCATTAAACGGTCTGAAAACGCCGCGATCCTTGGTGTTTTTCATCGACCGCTTCAGTTTCATATCGCTGAGGTTGCTGTTGCCGGTGAAGTTAATCTGATCAATCCGGACCTTGGCGTTTTTGTCAACATTGATTACCAGGCTTACTTCATTGGCTTTAACACTGTCGGTCACCTGCTCAATTTCAACTTCGGTGTTGAGGAAGCCCTTATCGATGAAGTGTTTCTTTATGATGTTTGACGTCCGAATAAGAACGTTATCGGTAACAACATCGCCTTTAATAAGTTTAATTTTCTCGCGCAGATCATCGGCTTCGGCTTTCTTTACACCTTTGAATGAGAAACGGTTAAGACGTGGTCTTTCCTGTAGGTTAATATTCAGGAATATAAGCTCATCGGAGAATTTTGTGGCTGAGATGCTCACGTTTTCAAAAAGACCCTGAGCCCAGAGTTTCTCTATTGCTTTGCGGATTTTATCACCGGGAACTTCGATTCGGTCAGCAACCTGAAGCCCGGAGATCATAATAAGTACGTTATGGTCGAGGTATTGAACTCCGGTTACGGTTACACCCCCGATGATGTATTCGCGGGGGGAGGAGTAATCTATTTCACTCAGGTCGTCGCCCAGTCTGATCTGAGCTGTGGTCAAAAGCGGAAGAAGCAGCAGTGCAGCGGCAATCAGTCGAAGTCTCAGTTTCATTGATTGGTCAAAGGTTTAATTTGTTCACTTGTCATGCCGAAGCGCCGTTCGCGGTGCTGATAATCCAGTATAGCTTCGTAAAGGTCATCCTTTCTGAAGTCGGGCCATAGTTTTGGTGAGAAGCACAATTCAGCATAAGCCAGCTGCCAGAGCAGAAAATTGCTGATCCGGTATTCACCGCTGGTTCTGATGAGCAATTCCGGGTCGGGAATTTCGGAAGTATCGAGATAGGTGCTGAAAAGATCCTGGTCAACGTCGTTTTTTGTGATTTTACCCTGCTCAATATCGCCGGCTATTTTACGTGCGGCTTCGGTAATCTCCCAACGGCCGCTGTAATTTAGGGCAAGGATTAGATCCATGCGGGTATTGCCCGCTGTTTTGGCCATCGTTTCCTGCAATTGCGCGAAACAATTCTTTTGCAAATGGCAAAGATCGCCTATGGCTTTGAGCCGGATATTGTTATCCATCAGTGTGCCCAATTCGGAACTGAGGGAAGCAACCAGCAGATTCATTAAAGCATCTACCTCGCATTTTGGTCTTTTCCAGTTCTCGGTTGAGAAGGCATAGAGAGTTAAGTGCCGTATCCCAAGCTCCGCGGCTGCAGTGGCAGTCTGCCTCACTGCTTCCACCCCGTTGCGATGGCCGAATACCCTGACTTCACCACGGTTTTTCGCCCAGCGTCCATTCCCGTCCATGATGACGGCAATGTGCCCGGGCAGCCTGGTAAGGTCGATTTTATCTTTAAGATCCATTCTTCAGAATCACGAAACTAAATTACCGTCTATTTGGTAATAACATACAATCCGGATGTTAATTATTGTTAATCAATACAACAGCATGTTTCACGGTCAAATAATCCGGATTTTTATTATCGGTGAACGTGCCGCAGTTAACACCATTTAGCTCTTCAAGCAAATCAGTAATATATGTTCAAACACCGCTGTTTGTTCAGATAATTGAGCCTGAGCGATACACTTACACTCAGAAATGAAAACCAGTCGTTGTACTTTGAATCTCCGCGCTGCATTCCTTTTGTATGATTCAGTGTTGGATCCGAAAAAAGTTCCGGTATTTCCGCTTCTCCGGGATCTGTTCCTTTAAGATCAAGGTAATAGGTGGTACTCACGTCATCGATGTAATCGGTAAATGCCTTGTGCATGGTCCAGTCGGCCGACATTCCGATGAAGTCGTTCAGACTGTATTTTACCCCTATGCCGAATGGAATGGAGAATCCGGTTCTGCGATAAGGCTTGCGACCGGGGAAATTTGAGTTGCCCTGACCTTCGGTATTGAGTGGCTGGAGCTCCTGTGTAACCCCATTATACGTTGCTTTCGGGTTAAAGAAAAATACCGAAGCTCCGGCATACATGTACGGTGTAACAAAATGCCTCAGACTGCCGATAAAGTATTCCAGGAAATTGAATTCAAAGACGCCGGAGATATCCGTAATATGAGAGGTAAAATTAAGGTTACGGTTCGGGTTGATCTTGCTGACCGCGTCGTCGCCTTTTACAGTTCCGTACATCAGCGATCCTCTGACTGCAATCCGCTCATTAAAATTGTGCCTGAGGAATCCGCCGAAAGCAGGACTTGTCATCAGAAACTGACCGCCCGGGTTCAGGTCGCCAAGATAATAGGATCCGCCTCCGCTGATGCCGATTTCGGCATACTGCTGTGCCCCTGCGAACCGGGTAATGAAAAGGATAAATAAGGATAAAAGCAGCGTTTTTTTCATAGGTCGTTCAAGGCTGTACTTTTACGGCCAGGGTATTTTATGTGCCCGGTAAATGCGGAACACTATCTTTAAGCACCTGATTTGGCTTGCAAAAGTAAAAAAAATATTGAGCCGAAAAGCATGAATGACTGAAGGCAACGGTTTAGTTGCGGACATCGCGCCCCCACATCAGTTTTTGCCTGATGGTGGTGAAGAAATTATCGCCGGTACGTTGTACAAGGTTTATAAAGAATTTTTCCTTCTTAACCACTATTTCTGTAGCAGAGTCGATGATTGCATTCCGGGAATCAAGCCCGACAAGGTACTGCGACATCCGTCCCTCAACCTTTAGCCTTATCACACTTTTGTCAGGGATAACGACAGGCCGCACGGTTAAATTGTGCGTTGCAATGGGCGTAATCACAAAATTCTCGGAGTCAGGCGTTATAATCGGACCGTTGCAACTCAGCGAATATGCCGTGGAACCGGTAGGTGTCGCAACAATAAGTCCGTCGGCCCAGTAGGAGTTTAACAGTAAATCGTCAACATACACATGTACCAGTATCATCGATCCGGTATCTTTCTTGTTGACCGTTAACTCATTAAGCGCATAATTGATCTCACCAAACAGGTTTTCCGGTGTTTCCACACACAGCATAGAGCGTTTGTCGAGGGTATATTCGCCTTTCAATAAAGCAGCAACCGCCTGGTTTATCTCGTTTTTCGAAATGCTCGAAAGAAATCCCATACGACCCAGATTTATCCCCATCAGCGGAATTCCGGAGTCCCTGATAAGGGTGATGGCATCAAGCATGGTGCCGTCGCCCCCAATAGAAAACAAAAAATCCGCATTCCCGCGAAGCTCATCGTGTCTGCTGAAGGTGAGAGGCTCACCCGAAAACTGTATTCTGCTTTCTACAAAATCATAAAAAGGTTCGTGTATCAATATGCTGACTTTATGCCGGTCGAGAATTTCTACCAGCTGCTGGAAATAAAACAGCAGATCTTCAGCAAATGTCTTTCCGAAAAGAGCAATTTTCATGGTAAAAAGTTTATTAAAGCAGCTGTATGTATGCGATAACCGTCAGGTTGAAGCGAAATGCATGCATAACAACTTTCAAACAGCAGCTTTATTCTGCAAATGTACAATTCCGCCGTTGGTTTCGGTCAGATGGCTGCCATAAAATGAACGAAAAAGCCTGCCTGTCCTTCACGGTTTACCGAAAATTCGGTACGCACTACCTTGTCGTAATAGGTTACAAAGTCAATTCCAAGTCCGGCTCCGGTGAGTACACTTCGCCTCAGACCGGCGTTTTCCTCTTTGCCTTTTGTCCATGCCTGTCCGGCATCGGCATATATCCCTGCATATACCGAGAAAGGTATGGTGTTGAATTGCCTGGACTTTATTTTATTTAGTTTGATTATTTTCTCATCCAGAAGTGCATATTTCAGATTCACTTTCGTGATCCAGAAGTTATCGCCATCAATAACCTTATACTCGTATCCCCTTACGTAGTCGCGGCCGTATCCCAGTGCCTGGTTCAGGAACCAGGGTTTCGTGCCTGCCGTTGAAATTTTTATTGCTGCCCCTGCTGCCAGGTTCCATCGCCTGTGTAGCGAAACATGGTTTCGGGCCGACGACCGCAGCGTAAGGTAGTTGAAATCGGATGCTGGCAGTATTCCGGTCCATTCGAGCAGGGCATCGGCATACCATCCCCGTAAGGGATAGCCCCGCTGGTCGCGAAAATCGGCTTTTAACAGATAAGATAGCCGTGGTATGGCAATTTTTCCATCATCGGTTCCGGCGTAATCCGGATTCAGCGAAAGCAAAGTGTCGCTGAAGCGATAGCCGTACAGCTGTGCAGTTAAAGTATGGCTAAGATTAATTCCCGGACGGTATCGGAAAAACAGGTCTGCCCCTGTGTACCAGCGCAGAAAGTCCTCGTTCCGGTGATATATAAGGCGGTCGTCGAGCGTTTTTATTGCCGTCTCCCGTTCCCTTCCCAGTGTTACCATTACCCCGGCACCTAGTGTTTTTTTACGGTTCAGGTAGGGAGCTTCGTAAAGCAGTCCCAGCTGCTGCTGATAACCGGCCTTAAAGCGCAAATGTACTCTCTCCATACTCCCTCTGAAATTCTCCTGCTGAAAAAACAAGCCGTAGGAAATGCGCCCGGGGTCCCCGTTTTCGAGCCAGGCATTCGGATTTCTGTCGGCAATTTCAAAAACCGGCCATAGCCAGGTATACCAGCGTTCGGTAAGGGAAATGTTAATGTCCGTAAGTGTGTTGTCGGTCGATGGATGTGCCGTGATAACGGCAAAATGAAAAAGCGAAAGCCGCATCAGGTTGTCCTGACTGATTTTCAGCGCCTGCTCAAGCTGTTTGCAGGTAAGTGTGTCGCCCACAGAAAAAGTGAGCTCCCTCAGGATAATGTATTCCTGCGTCCTTCGGTTTCCTTCTGTTTTTATGGATGATATAACAATGGTGCCGACACCGGATCCGGCCGGTGAGGCATCGCTGCAAAGCGCTATAAATGCAGTAACCAGAACAATCCAACGGAAGGTTGCCGGTGCAAACCTCATAATTCGAGAAATTTCATCAGCGAATCGTAACGGTCGCGCAGGGTTTCGTTGTAATCGCCTTCGAAAAACGAAGCTTTGATGTTGTAATTATACCGTGTAAAGGTTTGTATGATAGACCCTATATCCATGCGGTTGATCTTAAGGGTGACTTCCATACGTGTTGAGTCGGGCAGGGTTTGTACGTAAAGGCTGAGTATGCTTGAATCGTTCATCTCTACCAGCCGGGCTATCTCGCTGAGCGAATAATCCCTGATTCCCATCTCAAGAACAATAATACCCCCTGGGTTATCAACGGCTGCAAGGCGGGCAAAATACTTGACCAGGCATTGCAGTGTTATCGATCCCAGGTAATGATTTTTATGATCAAGCACGGGAATGAGGGTGAGCTTTTGCTCATATACCTGCCTTATAACATCATAAACATGTTGATTTTCAAATACGTATGGTTTATAAAGACCCAGGGGGTGGTTTCCAAGAGGTTCTTCATAATTACCCAGCTCGTAAATGTCAGCCTCCGATACAAGCCCCAGAAAATCGCTGTTATTCACGATCGGAAGGTGTGAAACCCTGAACTCCTCCATCCAGTTGAGGGCAGTAATACCCGTGTCGGACGTCTTCAGAGGCATGATGGCATCGCTGATCAGTTCTTTTGCTAACATGGCTGGGTTGATTTGTACCGTACAAACTTACGAATAAAAGGTATATGCGGAATCTTACCTTCGACTTCCAAGCAGGTTAACCTGCAGATAATCACTCCGGATTGTGTTTTGCGGGAAATATAAAAATATGATGCCCGTATCGGAACGCAGACCGGGATGTAACTTTGTTATCCCTCCTCAGGATTGGAATATGTGGCGTTAACGTTTCACTAATTAATACCTTTGCAGTAAAAAGTAGTAAGCCATGACTAAATTGAGCGTTAACATAAACAAGATTGCAACGCTTCGGAATGCCCGGGGAGGGAACCTTCCGGATGTTGTAAAAGCTGCAATTGATTGTGAACGTTATGGGGCACAGGGAATTACCGTGCACCCGAGGCCCGATGAGCGGCACATCCGCTATCGGGATGCCCGTGATTTGAAACCTGTAGTAATCACAGAATTTAACATCGAGGGGAATCCCGAGCCCCGGTTTATCGACCTGGTGCTTGAAGTAAAGCCGCATCAGGTTACTCTGGTTCCCGATGCTCCCGATGCAATTACATCGAACCAGGGGTGGGATACCATAAAATACCGGAATCATCTGTCCGATATAATCGCTGAATTCCATAAGCATGGCATTCGTACTTCAATTTTCGTGGATCCCGATCCTCGTATGGCTGAAGCTGCTGCTTTAACGGGTACCGACAGGGTGGAGCTTTATACGGAAAGCTATGCGGCCGGGTATCATGCCGACAGGCAGAAAGCCATCACACCCTTCGTGGAATCGGCCCGTGCTGCTACGGCTGCCGGTCTCGGCTTGAATGCAGGGCACGACCTTAACCTCGATAACCTGAGGTATTTTGTACAAACCATTCCGGGTATACTGGAAGTTTCCATCGGTCACGCATTGATAGCGGATGCTCTTTATTACGGACTCGAAACCACCATTCAACTTTATCTTCGTGAGTTGAAACCATGGCTTCCGGTATAAATTACGCACCCTTTCGTTTTTATTAATTTCCAATTATGAAGTTATTCTACCGCCATTATGGTGCAGGACAGCCGGTTATAATCCTTCACGGGATTTTTGGAGTCTCCGATAACTGGGTTACACTGGGCAAAAAACTTGCAGAAAAGTTTTCGGTTTACATTCCCGATCAGCGTAATCATGGAAAGTCGCCGCACAGCGCAACATTTAATTATTTTGCGATGGCCGACGATCTGCTTGAGTTCATTACGGAACATAAGCTGGAGCGCCCCATGATTATCGGACACTCTATGGGCGGGAAGGTTGCTATGACCTTCGCACTGGAGCATCCGGAAATGGTAGAGCGACTGGTGGTGGTCGATATAAGTCCCAGAAAATATCCCGGCCGCAACGTTCATTTTGATATGATTAGCGCCATGATGGCAGTAAATTTCGATGCCGTGCATTCGCGGGCGGAGGTTGAGCAGTTGCTCGAAACCAGTATCCCGAACAGGCGCATCCGAATGTTTGTGATGAAAAATTTATACCGGAAAACCCGGCACAGTTTCGACTGGAGGTTAAATCTGGAAGCGCTGAACGCGAATATGGATTATGTATTCGATGGGGTGGAAAGTTCGGATACATATGAAGGCCCAACGCTGTTTATCCGGGGAGGACGTTCGGATTATATCGTGGATGCCGATACCCCTTTGATCCGCAAGTTATTCCCGACGGCTCAGATTCAGACCATTGACAAAGCCTCGCACTGGGTACATGCCGAAGCACCTGCCGAATTGTGCAGCCATTTCAGTACTTTTCTCGGTAAAGAGTGTATTCCTCCCGGAGCGGAAGAATAAATTCAATAAGGGTAAAAACGCAATAACCTCTGAATTATCAGCTGCTAAGCTAATAGGTAAGCCGTATTATAATGTACAAAAAGACACTGCGAAATATCCGATCGCAGTGTCTTTTTAGGAATTGATGGATTCTTTAATTCCGGTACGCTGGTGAGGCTTTTGGCCGTAAGTCTTTATTCTTCAATTTCTTCGGTTTCGGGTTCGACTTTTGTATACCGGATAACGCTCAGGCTAGAAACGGCGGCTTCGATCCGGATGTCGGCTTTCCTGGTGGCTGTGGTATAATTGTCTGTCCTGAAAAGACCGTTGCTGATTTTCTTAAAGCCTTTGAAGTTTTTGCTCGAAAGGGCGGTTTCGGTTCTTAGTTCAGCGCCAACATTTTCAGGAATATAAAGATCGATGGTAGCTGCTCCAGCGTTGATGTTTACGGATGAGTAATCGTTCAGATCGCCCAATCTCAGTTTGATGGAAGATGCTCCGCCGTCGACTTCCAGTTCGCTTACCTTATAATTACTCAGATCAAAATCGATGGATGCGGCTCCGATATCCAGGTCGAGATCCCAAACGGGATCGGGATGAAGGCCAAGCCTTACATAGTTGCCAACTTTGTCAACCTTTACCCTGGAGTCCTGAATGCTGAGTTCAATGGTCCGCTTGTCGCCTTCGTCCTGTGAGGTCATACTGTAATTTCCGATACTGCCTTTTTTAACAAAGGTCATCAGCTTGTCCTTCGGTGCAGAAGGTTCCAGGCGGAAGGTTCCGGCGGCGGCTTCCAGTTTCAGTTCAACCCTTCCGATAGCGGAATCGTACGACTGAAAAAGTTCCTGGGTTTCCGACATACTGTCCCACCGGTCGGTTTCGGGGTAATTATACTGTTTGTCGCGATACGATTTATCCCATCCGAAGCTGTAATAACCAGTTTTGTCGTACTTGCTGACAACCAAAATCGATAATCCTATAGCCAGGATTGAGAAGATAAGTTTCAGATAATCCTTTACAGGGATGAGAGAAATGCCCCAAAGGATGAGAATCAGAGGCCATAATCTCCAGATGGTTCCCCAGTCGAAATATATAATCCCCAGGTTTTTCAGGATAAAGAGGGTCCCAATGATTACTAGCAGAACGCCCCAGAATATTTTACGGTAGCTCATGGGTTCAGGATTTAATTGGTTTGAGAACTATTGTCGGTATCAGCGTTTGTTTCCGCTTTTGTTTCATTCTTTCCGGATTTAGCAGCCGGTTTCCAGGGAAGATTACCAAAAATAAGCACAAGACCTATGATTATCAATGCGATGGGCCACAAATCGGAAAAGTTGATGTTGGCTACAAAACGTTCGATAAGGAAAATGGATCCGAAAAATATCAGAAGGAGTCCGCCAATCAGGCTTCCATCCATTTTTCTGCGCTGCATGGTATCGCTTGTTTCTTTATTCTGATTCCAGGTCTGTCTTGGTCTTCCTTCTTCAAATCCCTCATAGGTTTCACCAACGCCCGAATCCGAACTCCCGGGCGCTGGGGGGGGGGGTGTGTATCCGTAAAAGGTATTGTACTGATTTTTCTCGGGCAGGATAATCCAAAGGATAATATAGATTAATACTCCGCTGCCGCCGAAAATGACGAGCAAGACAAAAATCAGCCGGATTATAGTGGGATCAATGCCGAAGAAGTCGGCCAGTCCGCCGGCCACCCCACCAATGACTCTTCCGTGAACGGAGCGGTATAATCTTGTTTCTGACATAATTTATTAGTTAAAGTTCGTCTGTTTGACGCAGGCTTCCGGGAAAGGTTACACCGGCTCATTTCACCGGGAGTTCGCGAGCGGCAGTAACTCTGCGTGCGATAACAATCCCCAGTTCGTAAAGCCCGTAAAGGGGGATTGTTACAAGAATCTGGCTGATGACGTCGGGAGGGGTAATAATGGCAGCAATGGTAAGTAGGATTACAAGTGTTACTTTCCGGTTACGGGCCATAAAGTCAGGGGTTAGCAATCCCACTCTTGCCAGAAAGTAGACAAAAACCGGGAGTTCGAACACTACTCCCATCGAAAAGGTTACCGAAACCACCGTACTGATGTAGGATGAGAGCGCAATCTGATTGGTTACCGTTTCGCTGACCTGATAATTTCCGAAAAAATTCAGCGTAAGCGGTACAATTAAAAAATAGCTGAAAAGTATTCCGAGGATGAATAGCAGGGAGATGATAAGAACGGCTCCACGGGTGTATTTTCGTTCGTTTTCATACAGCGCGGGTTTAATAAACCTCCAGATCTCCCATATTATATAAGGTGAAGAAACGATTAGTCCTGCCGCGATACTGATGTACATATGGGTGATGAACTGCCCCGAGAGGTTGATGTTGATGATGCTAAGGTCAACATCGCCAAGGCATAAAGAAGGCAAACTTAGTTTTTGCCCCAGTGAACAAAGTAATCGGTTGGTTATAAATCCCGATTGTCCGGGTGCCAGAATCAAACGGTCGAAAATAATTTCTCTGTTGAGGAAGGCAATTATTCCGAGCAGTATAATGGCTGCAGCCGAGCGGAACAAATGACCGCGGAGGGCATCAAGATGACCCCAGAACGACATTTCGCCTTCAGATGCCGTTGAACCGGAATCGGTTTTGCCCTTGGTTTCGTTCGCCATTCAGGGTGTATTTTTTTTCAAAAATAGCGAATCTCCTTTAACCAAATCATGGCTTAAGGAGATTCGTGGAAAAAGTATGCTGTTTACTCCGCCCAAACAAGAGCTTCTGTTGTTAGGTTTTCTGACGATAATGTTTTACTTGTCAGTTCAGAATGGCATAGAGGCTGAAGAAAATGCTATCGGATTTTTCCTTAATGTCCTGTGTTCTCAATCAGCACCCTCCGGCGGCTTTCACAACTTTTACTCCCTGAGGCACTGCTGCCGGTCCTGCGGGTGAACTTCCCGCGGTCCCGCCTTCCGATTTAAAGAACCTGCCATAATCCCAGCGGGCTTTCTCCCCATGCGCGGATTGTGCAGGGAGGGCCAGTTTACTTTCCGGGGTTCCGGCAGTCAGGGAACAGCCGTTTGCAATCGCACGGCTTTGGTTTATTCCTTTGGCGGTAAGGAGTGCAACGGCCATTTGTGAAACCGATTCATCGTCGGCAATCAGCAAAAGATTGCCGGCTTTTCTCATCTTTTTCAGATTCGGGGAATCAAGAAGTTCACCGAAAGGTATCTGCAACGTTTTTTCGATACCAACCAACTGACCGTCGGGATTTGCCCTCAGGTCGACCAGGGTATAATCGGCAATTGTACCATTTGCTGCCATTTGCTGCAACGCGCCCGGCAGAATCAGCGACTGAGTGCCGGCGACTTGCTCCAGCACCTTATCGTTGGCCGCGGAATAGGAGGGAGCCATCTGCCACTGAAGCAGAATTGCAAGCAGAACTACAGCAATTATGCTGGCTGCTGCATAGGTGAGCATTTTATCGTTTGTATTTTCCATTGATTAAAGGTTCTGTAGGTGTTTAAATTCTTTATGCCTTTCCACATTATAACAACGATCGGGTGTTGGCTGGGCCATATGGCTTTAACGCACTTTAGCTGCACATAGGGCTGTCATCATTCCTCCCGCTGTCAGCAACCGCCTTTTCCGGGCGGGGGAGGCTGAATGTTAACAAGTGTTCTTACTGGAGCCGGCCCTCTTCCCTGAACTTCGCCGGCGCCTCCTTCGCGGAAGGCTTTTCCGGCTCTTTCGCGGAAGCGGGCATAGAAAACAGCCTGCTCCGGATTCAGATCGTGACGCCGGACAGCTGAATCTGCGAAATATGCTGCAAAGAAATCATTCAGACCACCGTTTAAAACACCGGCACCCTCAAGTCCGGCTCTGCGTGTAAACAGCCATGCCTGGCTTGCTGCAGTAGTTCCGTTGCTGTAAAATACCACTTTCTTGCCGGCTTTCTCCAGCATTTTCAGGTTGTTATCTTTCAATATCCCGGGCAGAGGCATATTCACCGAACCGGGCAGGCTAAAGCGCGCAAACGCTTCACTGTCTCTTACATCTACCAGAAGCAGGTCGTTGTCTTCTGCATGCAGCAGTTTGTAGGCAAGTTCATCGCTGTTGATGTTGTGCTGCCCTTCCGCTGCTTCCGCGAGGATAGTAGTGGCAGATACTTCATTCCATAAAGCCTTAGGCTTGTCGGGCAGCAGTACAACCAGAAGGGTAATCCCCAACAGCAATGCAAAAGGTGCGGTATAGGAGGGATGAAAGAAGCGGGTATCCGTTGTTATTTTGTTGACGCTGTCTTCTATTTTGCGTGTGACGATAAAAGCGGTAAGAGCGATAAGGACAAGCAGAAACACAAAGAGGTCCCGGCTCATACCCAGGGAGTCATACACGAAGATTCCGCCCAGATCGTATCCGTTGTAGAGAGGTTCAAAGATTTCGTAAAACGACCCGAAGGCAAAAATTCCGAGCATCATCCCCACAACGAAAAACATGGCATCCACCTTTCCTATAACGGCAGCTACCACGCTCGTTCCGGGGCAAAAACCGCCCAGAATAAAGCCCAGGCCCATAATTACGCCACCCACGATGGCCGACCACAGGAACGTGGGATTGATATAAAGCATGCTGTAGTCGATCCATCCCAGGTAACTGAAAATAAGCAGTCCGAGAGCTGCGGTAATGGCTGCGGTAAAGAAAACGCGCAGCACTACGAAATCGTACCCGTAAAATACGCCTGCCAGTTTTCGTGAGGTAGAAAATCCGCCCTGTTCGAGCACATAGCCAAAACCCAGACCGATTACGAAGGCGAAGAAGAGATTGAGATCGGGATTTATAAACCCCTGAGGTATCAATGGTGCCATAATTATCAAGGTTTTAGCTGATCCATAATTTTCTGAAGAAATAGGCAAATACGAATCCTGACCCGAAAATAGCTATCATGGTCAGGAAGCCTGCCGTTGACAGGGTCGCCATTCCGGTAAGCGCAGCTCCGCTGGTACATCCCCGGCCGAACTGGCTCCCGAGTCCAAATAGAAAACCTCCGGCTGTTGCCATTATCAGCCGGGTTCGGGTTGTAATGCGTGGTCCTTTGTCGACTTTTATCCCGGCCCTTCCCGACATAAATCCTGAGAAGAAGGCACCACCCAGTACTCCAAGGGTCAGGTAAACAAGCCAGTTTTTCATCGGACGTCCATCGCCTTCAGCGAAATAGGATGCATAAAAGGGGTTTTTAATGGCGTAGGCAGGTGCAACTTTACCTACGGTTTGAACTACTACACTCTTTACGGATCCACTGGCTCCGAGTCCACGGCCTGTAACAAAAAATGCCGTAAGCAAAACCAATCCCAGCAGGAAGCCTGCCAGGTAGGGATTCATGTAAGGTTTTGGTTTTTGATCCATACGATTCGATTTTTTTAGGCACAACCGCCCTGTGCCTGTTTAACAACTGCAGGTTTGTTGGTTTGGCCGGAGGTATCCCCCGGACCTTTTTTTACCGGAAAAGAATTTTTCTGAAGATCGGACCAGTAACGGCTTGTAGCCTGTTCCTCGCGGCTGAATGCGCTGTGCATAAAACCGTTGGCTCCGTAAGTTACCGAGTATGCATCGTACCCGAGCATTCTCAGATAGGCTGCAGCCTGGGCGCTGTGATGGCCGTTAAAGCAATAAACGGCTACCGGTTTTCCGGGCATAAGTTTGTATAATTCAGCTTCTGCTCCGAGTGAGGCTTTGGGCGTAAACTGAATCGCACCCTCAGGATGCTTCATCTGCTGATACCAGTCGGCCGGAACATAAGCTACAATGGTGTATTTTTCTGCATCTTTCATCAGATCGCTGAAACTGATCAGATGAGCGGAAGATTCCTTAGACAATAGCTGCATGGCTCGCTGCCGCGCAATCTCACCGCCTGTTGATGCTTCAACAGTTATTACCGGAAGTTCATTCGTTCCGTCAAGGGGTGCCGGCTCATCGCTGGTCAGCTTCTCCGGATGGTCGCCCGTGGCTTTGTCCCAACCCGATGCTGCTGCGTCCTGGTTCCAGGCACTCATGCCGTACCTTACAGCCCAGGTGTTCCCGTATCCGAGAAGGCGCATTATTCCCGCAACATAGGATGAAATCTGCCCGCGGTTACAAACAAATACAATGCGCTCAAACGACGGGGCGTCAACGTCGTTTTCAAAAAATGCCGGGACGTCACCGGGAGTAAGCCTTACAGCCCCTTCAATGTGCCCGGCATCGAAATCCTCCTGGGCACGCAGATCGATGATAAGTATGTTCCTGCTTAGCATGCCGTTCAGCTCGGAAGCAGTCATTATGGCAGGAGCGGTAGTGTTGATGAAATCGCCGTTTTCCTGGAAATACGCGAGCAGGGACGCTGACTGATTTTCTGCAACCTGCATGTTCGCATCGGTTGTTTCCTTGCTGCTGCAACCGCCCAGCAGTAACATTACCACAAGGGAAACCGGTATAAATGTACTGGTTAAGGTTGTTCTTTTCATTAGAAAAAGTTTTTATGGTTCGGTTTCTCCGCCGGTTTGAAAACCAGCCTCTCCGTTATCATGAAAATTCCGTTATCGCCGCTTAGGTGCATTTGTTCCGGTTACCCCTTTTTTTTCTCCCTTGCCGGGAACTTCCGGCTTTTTTTCTTCCGCTGCAATTTCTTCCTCTTCGAGTTCTTCCCAACCGGTAATCATAGCCTTCAGGTTCGAAGTGAGCGTATGGCCGGTGGTGATAAGATAGAGATGTACCAGCACGAACGACAGAAGGATAAAAGCCCCGGCGGTGTGAACGATGGCAATAACTTCCAGGTTGCCGATGTTGATGATTTCTATGTTGTTACCCTGGGGGTATCGGTAGAACATATAGAGCAGCCCCGAAACTACCATTACGGGGATAAATAGTATTTTCAGACCAAGGTAAACGAGTCTCTGCAGCGGATTAAGCTTGCTGATAACAGTTTTCTTTGTCGGATGCGGAGCATTCCGGAATATTCCAAAAAGATAGAATTCTGCCTGAGCTTTCAGGTTTTTGGTCGTAGGAATGTACTGTTTCCATTCGCCGGTCGTAAAATGCCAGAATATGGCAAATACAATCAGGATTATAAGTCCCCAGGCTGCCAGATTATGCACTTTCACGGCATTGGCAAAGCCCAGAAAAGAATACGAACTGTGGATTTCAAATCCTGTAAAAGCGAGTATGAAGATCAGCAGGGCCTGATTCCAGTGCCAGAATCGTTCGAAACCCTTGTAAACGTATGCTTTTTTATATTTTGTCATAATGCTTCCGGATTAGTGGTTTGCAGTGGTATTGCGTTTACGGGCTGCCTGGTAGCGAAGTGCGGCATGCGACGCTGCTCCCAGGAAAGAAAGCAAGAGCATCAGCTGTCCGGCAATGTCTACGAATTTGTTCCTGTCGCGCCCAGGCATGTAAAAATCGGTCAGGCCGGCAAGTCTTCCGTTATCACGAGTGTGGCATTCCCTGCAGGTAACTACATTCGTTTTTGGAGAAACCATGTGGTTTACAGGAAGATACATCTCGGTGTCTATAAAATCGTAATGACCGCTGTAGGGTAGGTTTACGTACTTCATACCCTCTTCAAGAGACTTCTCCCAGTCCAGGTCAACCCAGAGGGCCCCCTTACCCGGTTCGCTGTCCCACAGCTTGGCCTGAATAAGCGTCAGGTTATGAGTGTCATACGGCTGTTTTCCGCGGTGTACTTTCACCGGAACAATTTTGGAATTTCGGTCGCTGTAATCACCATTCATTGTATTGAGCCTGATAAATGCACTGGTTGTGTCAACCCTGTCGGTAATAAGGTGATGGTCGGCAGTACCGTTAAACCACAGGTATTCGGGTTTTACAAATTTCTCCCAAACAAAGTCACCCTTGATTGAAGCATATAAAACGTTCCCATCCTTATCCAGCGTTTCATACCCTTTACCGTCCTTTTTGCGTGTAGCCGTAGACCAGTCCCAATACATTTTGGTTGCATTTACTTTTGCATATACCGGAATATGACAGGTTTGGCAGGCAACTTTGATGGAATGTTCATTCAGGATGGACTCGGTATGCGGAACAGAGGTGTGGCAGTCTTCGCAATGCAGACGCTGGGTATTGGTTGAAGAAACACCGTAATACCGTCCTTTCATTACATGGTTCTCGGCAGTATGGCAGTCGACGCACTCCATATTCATGCCGTCCACCCCCATGTGTACGTCCACGTCGCGGCCGGCTGTCAGCAGCGCCAGCTCCAGATCGCCGTGTTTTACATTGTTTCCACCGCCTCCTTCAAAGTGGCAGGTTCCGCAATTTTCACTTTTAGGAAATCCAACACTGGCAGTGATGGCTTTAAAGTCAGGACCATTGGGGCCCATTACCGGATAGCCCGATCCTCCGCTTGCTTTTTTGTAGGTGCCGGTGTTGTCGTGACAAATCAGGCAATCGATATTGTAGGGATTTTTGAAGTCGAAGGTGGTATCGCTCCAGCCATAGCCTGCGTGGCACTTCATGCAGCTTCCTTCATTCGACTGAACTCCGGTGCAGAAGTTGTTTAGCAGGTTCTTTTTCCCCAGATAAGTAACCCCGCGTCCCGGAATAAAAGCCTCGCGCTCCCAGTTGAAATGGGCGCTGTGCAGCAGCTCTTCGCCACGGCCGGTGTGGCAAGAAAGACATGCAGCCGTAATTTCGTGGGGATTGGTGAAATCTTTCTGCAACACTTCAAATTTGCTGTGATCCACGGCAGATTTATGCCTTTCGGGATGCTCTGCACGTACCCTGTCGAGCAGACTGTTGTCCGGCGCCGGTTGCCTGAGCACAAGTGTAACAATCAGCAAAGGCGCAACAATAGCCAGAAAAAATGTGATCGGCTTGGTAAACTTGTTCATAACCGCTAAAGTTTGGTTTCCTCGGATTGAATCTCGTTGATTGTGTAATATATTGAGGAACAGTATGTCCCTGACTTATATACGCTTTTCGTATTTCCGGACAAATATATGTCAATTCGTAAGTACCTGACAGTGAAACTGTAATTTAGAGATGTTTCTAAATAAGAGTTTCAAAAGCTTTCTGAATTCAGCTGCTGCCCGTTTTCCTCCTTAAATGTACAAATATTTTAATTCCACCGACTCAAATGCACGTAAAGATGACATTGTGAAGCAATTTGCTAATTGTCACAGCATTAATTTTTAATTGTAGTCTAAAGGGGGGTATAAAGTTTTGCGTTTCTGCAAGAGACCGGCTATTCGCCGGCGGGTTCAGGGATAAACAGGCAGCTGTCGCCGTAACTCAGAAAACGGTAGCCCCGGTCAACGGCATGTTTGTAGGCCGACTTCCAGGTTTCGCCGATAAACGCTGCTACCAGCAAAAGGAGTGTGCTTTTGGGTTGATGGAAATTGGTAACCAATGCATTACATATTCTGAAGCGATAACCGGGGACAATCATAATTCCGGTATATCCGCTGATCGACTGCAGCCTGTTTCGTTTCAGAAAGTCGTAAATGGCCTGCAGCGCTTCTGCTGCGGGGATATTTACGTCGTTACGATACGGTTCCCACTGCGTGATGTGGAATGTGTCTTCGGGTTCGTGGCCCGTTAGTATTTGCACTCCGAGCCAGTACAAGGATTCAAGGGTGCGCATGGAGGTTGTTCCGACGGGCACGATGGGTTGAGGAAGGTGGTTGATGATATTGAGTAGCCGGTTTCTTTCAACGATAATTTCTTCTTCATGCATGGAATGTTCGCGTATGTCGTCGGATGTAACCGGTCTGAAAGTGCCTGCTCCCACATGAAGAGTAAGGTATTCGAATGCACAGCCACTGGCACTCAGTTGTTTCATCACAGCCTGCGTGAAGTGAAGACCGGCGGTGGGTGCGGCCACCGAACCGTTATGTTCGGCATAAATGGTCTGATACCTTACGGCATCCTCCTCTACCGGTTCCCTGTTCAGATAGGGAGGCAGGGGTATGTTGCCGGCAAATTCCAGGATCTGCTCGAAAGGCATGGCTGGATTATCCCAGTAAAACGTGATCTCGCGGGCACCGTCAATCTCAGGCCCTTTTCCGGCCTTCAGAGTAACCGGCCCCGAATCCGTTTGAACCTGTATTTCAAGAAGTCCGGATTTCCATCGCCGGGCGTTGCCTGTCAGGCATTTCCACCGGGCTGTGCCACCCGTCTGCCCATATCCTCCAAGGGGTTGAAGACAGAAAATCTCAATCCTGGAGCCGCTTTCTTTGTGGAAAACAAGCCGCGCCTTTATCACTCTGGTATTATTGAAAACCAGCATGCTGCCGGAGGGAATAAATTCGGGAAGCCGGGAAAATTCAGAATCGAGCAACGTATTGCCCTTCACCATAAGTAAACGGGTTGCATCACGCTGTTCGAGGGGAAAACGGGCAATCTGCTCGTCGGGAAGTTCGTACGAAAAATCTGAAATATGTATTAAATCTGATAACATATGGCACGATACATGCGGGAAACCGGGCTGCAAAATTATAAAAAAATTAAGCCTTGCTGATTTATGCTATGAGAAAAATAAATCATTGATAATCAGTAGAAAGAATAGATTGCCGGAAGGTTGCCATTTTGACAGGTGTTAATTAACTATTAATTATTGTTAATAAAACTCAAAAACCGAAAAAGTTTTCTAGTTTTGCAGTTCCAAAAACAGAAGAAATGGACACGAGGGCCAGAATACTTGAGAAAGCGTCGGAAATGTTTTTGAGCATGGGAATTCGCAGCGTAACAATGGATGCCATAGCATCGGAGCTTGGAATTTGATACTATCCCAAAAAGTGTGTAAAGTGAGATTTTTCTAAATTTAAGGTTGCGAAACTTAAAAATTTAGAAGATGAAAAACCTACACTTTACACAAGAGCAAGTTACAAAGATTTTGGAAGAAATT
>Ga0228535_1000699_pt1 | contig 80495 bp, 81 predicted proteins | sample SJ1metagenome_FD_168457 | JGI IMG/M metagenome (GOLD analysis project Ga0228535, IMG submission 168457) | Enriched culture of PCE-dechlorinating microbial communities from Ithaca, New York, USA - SJ1 | ecosystem: Engineered > Modeled > Simulated communities (microbial... > Unclassified | place...
TTGTCGCCATGAAAATGTCCCGTCCTGCCATACCACCTCCTAGTGCAAAAAGAAGCAGTATAGCATCTGTTCCAACCGGACATTTTAAAATTGGCCATACCGGACATTATCACATTGGCGTAACATGCAATATAATAATGTAATTATATGATATTAACATAACTCTATCATATCCCCATGAATTATAATTATGCATATAAACTTAAAATTCAATATGTTATCTAAACAGACATGACGGACATGGCTGCTGCAAGCCAAATTAATCAATAATTATGTGAATTCCGTCACATGTCTATGGAGTTATTACACACATAAGATATTTTGTCCATAAATATATTTCAACCTGATTCATTTTTTATTTGTTTATCAATAAGTAAGAATTAGGCGCCGATTTTGCAATATTCCATATTAAACTGCTCCTGATCAGATGATCATGTTAGCCATGCGACAATTCGGGCAGAAAGGTGGAAACGAATGGTTCTAACAATTAACAAGATGTACAAATTCAAAGTCCTGATCGTTGATGACGACATACACGTGAGAAATATCGTGAAGGAAATGCTTTCCCTTATGGACCATTCATGCCACCTGGCAGCTGACGGCGCTGAAGCTTTATCGAAAACGGATGAAGAACGTTTTGATGCGGTTATTACGGATGTCCAGATGCCGCGAATGGACGGTATTACGCTTACACGTGAGCTGCACAAGCGCAATCCTTCCCTTCCCGTAATGGTCATGACCGGGTTTGCCGATATTGAAAACAGCAACAAAGAGATTACCAACAGCAAGGGCGTCATTATATCAAAACCCTTTACCGCTGAAGAGTTTTTCTTCAGTTTTAATGAAATGATGCGAGGGTCTGTGTCCGCTGCCAGCTCATCTTCTGTTCATATGTGAGACAGGAAGATGCCTGAATAAAGGATGCGCGCCAATTTGAGGGTCCCTCCGCCGTAACATTTACAGAAAGGACATGTCATATGAAAAAATATATAATGGCCGGCTTAATTGCGCTTGTGATGTTTGTGTCAGGTGTCTTGTTTTCATTGGGAGTTGCAGATCAGGTCTCCCCGGCTTATGCCATGTTTCCGAAACAATTCGCAAATGACACGAGCAATTCCAGGTACCAGGCTCCGGATCCTTCCACATTGGTCTTGATCGCTTTGGGATATGCATGTGTCGGTGTTTACGCAGCTTATCGCCGTAAACACCAGAGGTAAGAAAGCCGCACGGACAATATGCCGTTCTGAAGCGGAAGCTCTGATTCAGGGGCGGTCGTCCGGCCTGCGCTTAATACGGCAGATGTTGAAAGCTGCGTCTCATTTGCCCTGGGCATAATACCCGGAATAATCACTATCAGTTGAGTTCCGCCTCTTTACTCCACGCATTAATCTTGTCCTGTATGAATTCCGTTATCAGGCAATCTTTTTCAGCGTCATTTCCATTAAAAATCATGGGCTTTCCAAATGAGAAATATACCTTTTTCGTCGGATCCAAAGGGCCAAAATCCCGTAAAATTGTTCCCACTCCCCAGGCGTCGGATTTCAATGCAAAAGGAATCAACGGAACCCCGGCTCTTGACGCCAGCTTTACTCCAAGGGTATTGAAGTCTTCAGGTCTGAATACAACAGTGCGCGTGCGTTGAGGAAAGATAATTATGGATATGCCCTGCCGTAATTTCCCGGCGCCTTCCTCCAGGACCAATTTCAGGTCCTCCCTTGGATTTTTCCTGTCCACAATAACAGGGTCCCCAAAACGGACCAGATGCCTGTATATGGGAATACGAGTCAAGTCGCTTTTAACAACAAAAGTCACCGGTTTCAGCGGTTGAATGATACAGGGCAGCACGAAGGTTTCGAGCGCGCTCATATGGTTGCCCGCAAAAACGGCAGGACCGTCAAGGCCGCGGATATTATCGATACCGGTGATCTCGAATTTGACCCCGATATTTTCAAGCGCATTCAATACGGCGTAACTGCCCTTTGTCCATACCTCTTCCCTGCTTAATCTTCTTGCAGCCCGGCTGCTGTATTTCCCAATATGCCAGAACAATTGAGGATAGAATGTATGTTTCCAGGACAGAAATATCCTTGATAACAGACCTCCAGCTCCATTTCGGCCTGTAAAATATGAGTCTTTCTCAGTAATCTTAGCATTGGACATTTGTATGACTTGTTCCTCGCCTGAAATTTCAGCAATAAGAAGCTTAAACAATTAATATCGCTCGAATCAACACCGGACCGCTCTGTAACCACCGTGGATGGCCCAGCGTCGGTCTTGATTGTGACAGGTCTTTTTACCAGAGGTGCGGATAATATTTAAGTATGAATCCATCCAGCATGTTAACCTTAAATCCGAACCTGCCAAGGATCTTTTCGATTATGGCAATGACAAGAATAACGGGAAGCATTTGTGTCGCAAGTGTAATCCTTGCAAAACCGCATCCGAGTTTTCTAACCGAAGCAAAATTATTGGGAACAAGCGGCGGCAGGATAATATATTCGATCAGATAGAAGATGCTTGCCGGAAGGGCGCTGAAGGCTGTCAGGGTCTGAAAGAACGCATCGACAATTTTATATCTGCTTATCATGTCCCTCAGATAATTTCCCGGCGAATAGGTATTGGGATTATTGGATGTGACACCTTCGATCAGCCATTTTATATGGACATAGGAAATCACATATGAAGTAATAAGGGTTACATCAGTGATCGGCCTGAAATGGCTGCCGGCTTCTCCATAAATTGTCCTGATTTTTATGAACCGTATCTGCTTTCCCATATCTCCGGCCTTCATGAGCAGTTCTGTCTCAGTCACATATTTCCCGGTGACCAGCTTTAATCCGCTGACGATCTCCAGTGGATAAAGCCGGTAGCCGCACTGAGTGTCTTCTATGAACTGGTTGGCCACCAGAGACACGTAAAACCGTGCGATATGCATGGAATTGTAACGCGCTCTCGGTATCTTCTCTTTTTCCTGCATCCTTGAGCCGACGATAATACAGCCGGGATTGCGGCTGTATTCAGCAAGGAATTGGGGGATCTCTTCCGGATCATGCTGGCCGTCGGCGTCCATACTGATCACTGCGGTATATCCGCAAGCTGCGGCATGATGAAAGAGAGTTTTCAGTGCGTTTCCCTTGCCTTTATTGCTTCTGATAGAGATTACCTCAGCGCCTGCGGAAGAAGCTACGGCGGCCGTGTCATCAGTAGAGCCATCGTCAGCGACCATGACCTTCGGAATATATTTCAAGGCTCCGCCAATAACCGCGCCTATGGTTTTTGAAGCGTTTAACGCAGGTATAACAACACAGATATCAGAGGACATCCCTTATACCTTCCATTGCAAGTATTTCCGCGGCAGTCTTTGCTCCGGAGTAAGCGGCCGCAAGAACCCCTCCGCCAAAATCGCCCCAGTGGCCCGTAATATACAGATTTCCAACTTCATGACGTCCGGCGCCTCTGAAGCCCGGAATCTGCCTCCATCCAAAGGCCGCTCCCCTGCAGTTTCCGGTATATCTCTCAAGAGTCGACGGTGTGGCCGCTTCAACTTCCCTTATCTTTTCCCGAAGGTCGGGAAATATCCTTTCTGCTTTCCCGAGTATGCTGTCAACGCAACGCTCCTTATCAAGTTTCCTGCCTGAAGTTCCAACCATTTCATGAAAGACGGCCGTGTGAAAGCCTTGTGGGGCGCGGGAGCTGTCTTCTTTTGTGGCCACAGTCACTCCCAGGGTAGAGTCTTCCCTGAACTCCATGCCCGCGTGAAAGAAAACGCTCATGTCATACGAAGGATAATAACCCAGGCTGGAGTGCGTATTCAAATCTCCCTCCACACCGGCGTACAATATAAAAAAAGAGGTCGAAAGCCCGGGATTTCTCATCTTTTCAACAGCTGTTTGCCGATATTTCCCTCCGAGGAGAGTTGAGAATGTAAAAATAAAGTCAGCATTTGATATTACATATTTAGACGTATACTCTTCACCATTGCCAAGCCTTATCCCTCGGCATGAGTCCTTTTCATCAAGTAATATCTTTTCGGCTTCTGCGCCGAATATGACATCGCCTCCGTTCCTTCTAATGCCTTCGACAAAAATATCAGCAAGTTTCTGAAAGCCCCCTTCCGGTCTGAAAGAGCCAAGTTCGAAATAGCTCATCATCATGCTGATAATTGCCGCGGCAGACACGTTTTCAGGCGGGAGCCCTATAAACGGACATCTGTCGGAAAGGGCCGCTTTCAGGCGATGGTCATGAAAATATTCTTCCAGCAATTCCCCGTAAGATCTGTTCATCAGTTTCAGAGTTTCCGGGCTGACAGACTTAAACGCAAAACCACCCGAAATAATGGCCTGCACAGCAGAATTCAGCTCATAGTATACGCTGAGGATCTTTTCGAAGAACGCTTTTATCGCAGATGACTCAGAAGGAAACAATCCGGCGAGCCTTTCCCTGTAAGCGTTTGCATCGGAATCAACATGGATGTCAAAGTCGGGGAATCTGCTCACCCTGATCGGATCGATTCTCAGAAACCTTATTTCATCTGCCACCCCAAGCGTCTCAAGCGTTCGATAGATCAGCCCTCCAGGCGAGACACCGGATATGCAATCAATGGCCGAATCAAAGACAAAACCCCTGCGTTTGAAAGAGGAAAGATAGCCTCCCGGCGTCACATGTTTCTCGATCATGAGAGTCTTCAATCCCCTGGATGCCAGAATGCCTGCGCTGACCAGCCCTCCGGTCCCGCTTCCTATGACTATAACGTCATATTTTTTCATCGGCGGGAGAATCCTTTCTTTGTTTGAGCCAGAGAAGCGAAGGCAGGAGTATGAGCGTAATTGCCGAGCAGCATATTGCTCCGATGGTCAGCACGAGACCGATTGAGGCGATGCCTGCAAACTCGGCAGTCACAAGGCTTCCGCATCCGGCTATGGTTGTAGCTGCGCATATCATGACATTCTTGCCTGACAGGTTGAGGGCATTATTGATATCGCGTGTCTCTTCCTTCAGATACGTCTGCATTATATAGATACCATAGTCAATTCCAAAGCCGAATATCAGGGCCATTGTGCCTATATTTATGAAATTAAAAGGCGCGCCAAGCCATCCCATGACAGCCGGGGTCAGCAGGAAACCCATGGTGACCGGCAACATGGCAAGAAAAACATACCGCTTATTGTCCCCCAGGTACAATATAACAAACAGAACGTTCAGTCCGAGTGTTATAATAGCCGCCAGCGAGCTGCCCCAGAGTATTGATGTCCGTATCTCTTCGTATAGAATCGGGCTGCCCAGAAGGGCCCATCCGGAGCCTTCGTTTGAGACCCCTTTCCTGAGGGTTTCGATATTTTCTTTGTCCCAGACGGTTTCAGAATAGAGATAGGCGACAATAGACATGTCCTCTTTGTTGTAAAAGCGGCTGATCCTTGAATCCGTGATTCCGCGGATGTCATTCAGTCCGACTATACTTGTGCGATTCACGGCATCGACAATTGCAGATAGATAACCGTTAAGTCTTTCAGGATTGCAGGCAATGCCAAATTTATCCAGTTGCCGGACAAGAGCGACTTCAACAGACTTCATCGTCAAGCGCCGGGCCTGTAATAGCTCACTCATCATTTCAATTGACTGTTTCTGCTTTTGCGGTGGAGGTATGAGACTGCCCAGGGAATCTGCCCGGCTGATCAGGCCCTCTTTTTTCCATTGCGCCACGAGCTGTTCGCTTCTATCGAACGCCGCAGTGAGATCTTCCATATTGTTCGCCCTGATCATCACCTGGAGCGGTTCGCCCGAGACCCCAAGTTTTTGACTCACCAGTTTCATTGCAGCGACAGCCTGGCTGTCTTTTATTCCAATGTGTTCCGGATTATTGTCAAACCTGATCTGCGTAATTCCCAGGGTAATGACCGCAAAAAGGATGAAGCCAATATATACGACACGGCGCGGATGTCTTTCGATGAATTTTGACAGTTTTCCGACTCCGGAAACAGGCTCCTTAACGGATAAAATGCTCTTTGCCCCTTCTGCGCTGGCCCACACCAGCAAAGAGTTCATCATGAAAAGAGTTGTGAAAAAACATATAAGCACACCAATGCCCGAAACAATGCCCAACTCGTAAAGGCCATCAAACTGGGTGGCAATAATGCTGAAGAACGAAACGGCTGTCGTAAGGGCGGACATCAGCATTGCCACGCCGGCCTTTGTCATGGTTAGCTCCAGGGCAATCCGGCGGTCTTTTTTCAAGAGCAATTCATCTCCGTAGCGTTTGATCGTGAGGATACAATAGTCGACATACATGCCGATCAGCAGACCGCAAACAATGCTTGTGACAATATTCAGGCTGCCAAAAATAAAATAGGCGGCGGCCAGGGTCATGGACAGCGACGCCAATGTGGTGGCCGCGACAATAAGAAGAACAACCGGACGCACCCGGTATGCAAACCATATTATGGACCCTATTAATAAAACGGAAAGAAGCGTTGAGCTTATGATATCACCCCGTATGGTTCTGCGGACCTCTTCCGAAAAAATATGCCCGCCTGTGAGCTGCACTGTGATCCCCTGAGGGTTGCCGTTTTCGCCCACAGCCGCGCTGACAATAGAATCAAGCTCCGGCTTGAGTCTGCTTACAAATGCCATGTCCTTGCTCTTGCCGGCAGGTTTAACGAATATGAGCGCAGTGGAATGATCTTTTGTAATGTAATAACCCAGCGAAAGATCGAAAGGATTATCAGAAAAACTGCGCTTCATGCTTGACGCGACGATCTCGCGCAGGTTCAGAGGGTCACGTTCAATAAGTTCGAAATCAGCAGGGGAAGCAATCGGAGAGAGCAGCTTCTCATAATTCCGTCTGACCTGTTGTTCAATACCCAATGGGGAAAGCCTCCCTGCAAGCTGTCTGAGCCCCTGATTGTCCAGGAAAAGCGGGAAGTTCCGCAGAAAGAACTCATTATTTTTGCCAAAAGCCGTATGGTCCACATGCGCCACAAGGGCTGACTGCTTCAGTTTCAGCGCGAGCGTCTCTATCAGATCGCTGTTGTTTTCAATAGAATTTGTCCGTGAAGTTATAACTACTGTAACGGATTCAAGAATATTGTATTTCTGCATGAAGTCCCTGAACCGGGAGACCGCCGGATTGCCTTTTGGCAGGACATCTATGATATCGGTCCTGACCTCCATATTATATACCGTATACAGCGACCCCACGGTTAAGAGTGCGAAGAACAAAGCGATGAGCCGATAACGGGCAAGGACGAATTCTGCCGCTATTTTCAGAAGGCGCTCAAGCATGGCCTGCCTTACACCCCAAAATGGGCTTTCCTGCGATTATAGTCTTGCTTACGCCGGGCATCAGGAGACTGCCCCCGCTTAACTTGAAAAGCAGTCGGGCGAAAATTCCGGCACAGAGCGACATGCAACGCTCCGCCGGATTCGGCGGGACAGTGTGATAACCAGGCGTCACCCTGATGTTTTCAAAACCGGTTTTTTCGAGCAGAAGCCTGATGGTTACCGGAGAAAAATCGTATAGATGGAAAGGCATGTCATAAAGATTGTTTCTGACGCAAAGGCGGCCAAGGATTTTCACAACAGGTGTGGTATGAGGAACCCTCAGGACCATCATTCCTCCGGGTTTGAGCGCTTTCCTGATTTTAACCAATGCCGCTAAGGGATCAAACAGATGTTCCAGCACATAGAAAGCAGTAATGGCCTCAAAGGAATCGTGCGGAAACGACATGTCTTCCATAACAGTCCTGCGGACGTCCAGTCCCTTCGATTGCGCATAAGTGGATGTCTTTTCGGACGGCTCAATACCCGAAACGTCCCAGCCCCTGTTCCGCATCATTTCTATAAAGTGTCCATATCCGCAGCCGATATCCAGTAGTCTGCCTTTTTCCGGATATCTGTTGTTTAGCAGATCCGCAACCTCCAGAAAGTTTGGCCCCATCAGCTTCGACCATGTATGATCATCCTTGTCGCCTCTCTGGTGATACCCTTCATACAACCGGACAAGAGCTGCGGGCGCCGGCCTGGGGTTGACATATACCAGCCCGCACCTTCCGCATTCCACCATCCGGTATCCACTCTGTTCGGCAACCAGCCTGGTTTCATCGAAGCCGCAGAGATTGCAACTTACATAGGCCATGCTAGTCTCAGAGACTGTCATCGGGTTTCCCGGACGCAGAATTCCAACCCTTCGAAATTTCTTCAATGGCCACGACAGCCAAAGCCATATAACGCGAACAGCAGGCGCTGGCATGCACCGTCCCTTCGCCGCATAACTCTTTCGCCCTGTTATGCAGCTTCACCCTGACACGGCAATGCTCATCGAGGGCTTCGATATCTTGCCACTGGACTCCTGCGCCCCACCCCACGCCTACGGCTTTCATGAAAGCCTCTTTGACCGCAAAAGCGGCTGCCAGATGTCTGTGGCTGCATTTCCTGCTCATGGCCGCGTCCCTTTCGCCCCGACTGAACACAAGGGAAAGCATGTCCGCGTCATCTTTCCAGTGTTTCACCCTGGCTATTTCGACTATATCTGTTCCAATTCCCTTCATATTATTTTATTGAAATAGTTATTTCGGCTTCAGCCACGACAGTGTCTTTTACACAAGATGACACCCCGAAAAGATAAAGCGGTTCAAATTCCCTGATTAATGACGCTTTGATGACAAGCTGATCGCCCGGCATTACAGCCTTCCTGAATTCAGCGTCGCTTATTCCGCTGAGAAATGCCGCTTTGGATTGCGACGACCCTATAATAAGACCGCACGCCTGCGCCATGGCTTCGAGTATCAGAACATCGGGCATAACCTGATCGCCCGCCAAGAGCCCCCTGAAAAACTCCTCGTTAAAGGTCACATTTTTCAGACAGACAATGCTTTTGCCTTCCTTCCGCTCAACTATCCTGTCGATGAGGACAAAGGGATAAGAGTGAGGCAGGATAGCCGCGGGGAACTGAAAATCTCCGCTCATTTTTTTTCGTCGATAAATCTGGCAATGGCCCCTACGGAGGTGAAGACCTTTTCCGCTGTCTGGCGGTCCGTTATCTCCACACCGAATTCCTTCTTGAGGCCTACAACCAGTTCGAGCACATCTATCGAGTCCAGCTCCAGGCTTTCCGGACCGAAAAGCAGCGTATCCTCATTTATCTGTTCAGGGGTAAACTTCTTTATCTTCAGTCTTCTTATGATCATCTCTCCCAGCTTCCGAACTGTTTCAGACATTAAATCAAACCTCCCGTCACGCAAATTGTCTCCCCGGTTATATATGACGCTTCATCCGATGCGAGAAATCTTGCGACAGCAGCCACCTCTTCCGGCCTGCCGAATCTCTTCAAGGGAATAGCCTCAAGAAAACTCTCCTTTGTCCGTTTACCCAGCGTTTCGATCATTTCGGTTTCGACAATACCCGGCGCAACAGCGTTGACCCTTATCCCAAAGGGGGCCAGTTCTTTTGCAAGCGCCCTGGTAAAGGATATGACTCCGCCTTTTGCAGCCGCGTAGTTCGTCTGCCCTGGTAGTCCCGTTATGCCGCTCAGAGAAGAAATATTTATTATTACCCCGCTCCTTTGCCCAATCATATGAGCTGTTGCGGCTTTAGAACAGTTGAACACACCTGTAAGATTGGTGGAGATTACCTCGTTCCAGTCATCCTGCGACATGAGCATTAAAAGACCGTCCTTCGTTATGCCTGCATTGTTGACCAGAACATCGATCCTGCCGCACCGGGACACCACGTTATCAACCATCCGCTTTGCCTGAGCATGGTCAGCAACATCCGCCTGTTCCAGAAAGACGGAATACCCATTCCCGGCCAATTTACCTTTCAATGCCTCGGCTTCAGAGGCTGATTTCACATAGTTGATCGCAACAACATAGCCTTCCAATGCAAAGGCCTCTGTCACGGCCCTTCCGATGCCCCGGCTGCCGCCCGTAACAAGCGCGACCTTTTGAACGTTATCCTGCATTATTCCGTTGCCATCCTCCGAGTATTCAATTCATGACAGGAGGTCCCACAAGGGCCCTCTCTTCCCTCTTCTTCTCAGCAGCGACATCATATCGGCATTACAGCGTATATCCAGCGCCGGGACAATCCAGTTGAATCTGTCCGCAGCATGAGCAGACACTGCTTTGACCAGAGAATCGGCGTTCATTGACTGTGTCAGGTAGAATTCAGGCTCCAGCAGGGCGTCCCCATCCCGGATTATGCCGTCTTTAACAGCCTCTTGCCTGAGAGGCGTGTTTGGATAAATCCTCACTCCCAAAAGCGCTATAACCGCCGTAGGCCTGACCTGATCAAAAAGAGCGAAAGCCTCTCCCAGCGTATCCATATCCTCTCCCGGCCCCCCCATTATAATATAGTGCGCGTGCGGCAAGTCAACATTCCTGCAACATGTCGCTGCATGTGAGATATCGTCCGGAGAAAAGACCTTCCCAAGCGCGGCCAGCGTCTTTTCTGAGCCTCCGTCTGAACCGAATTCAACCCCCTTGCAGCCCGCCCTTTTCATCAGCGCAGCCATCTCCCGGGACATGCCCAGCGGCGTCGCAAAACAGGTCCAGTCTACCCCGACATCACGGCTTATCATCTCTTCACAGACAGCCATGGCATGTTCTTCAGGGAAATTAAAAATATCGTCGACAAAAAAGAAATAGTCGACACCATCCCTGATACGGGCTTCCTTCAGCTCATGCGCCACTTCAGCAGGGTCGCGCAGTCTCATCGCAGTTCCTTCAATGGCAGGATAAGTACAGTATGAGCAGGTGAAAGGGCATCCCCGCTTGGTCTGGATGTTCCCCATGCCACCGAGCTCCAGATATTCACTGTTATTGAGAAGTGAGCGGTCAGGCCCTGAAAAAACATTGTCGAAGCAGACCTGATTGAGAACAAGTCTCCCGTCGCGGATCCTGCATAGATTGCAGACCGAATCCAGACTGCCGCCGTTCTGATGAACCTCCGCAAGCCGGACAAAAGATCGCTCTCCTTCACCGACTATGCCCATTTCCAGTCCGAGGTAACGCAGAGTTTCTTCGGGAAAGATGGAGAAACCTGATCCGCCCGCGATTATGTCAGCGCCGCTCGCGCCTTTTATTGTATTCACAACCTCTCTAATGCCCGGCATGTAATTGACGCTCTTGCCATAAGTGAGGTTGTCGATGTTGCGGATCGAAAGGCCGATCATCTCAGGCTGAAAGGCATTGACCGCCTTTGTTATTGCGGAAACATCCTCGAAACAGAGATCAAGGACGCGCGCTTCATGTCCGGACCTTTTCAGAGCGCCTGCTACATAAGCTGCGCCAAGGGGGGCCACGGGGTAAGGCTCACGTTCCTTGTTAACAGATACGATAAGAATCTTCATTCACTGTTTGGAATTGCAATGCCAGCAGGCTGGATCCGAAGCCAGATAATTACCGGTGGTCTGATAGGCGTTTCCCCTGCAGCCATAACATTCGGACCGGTTATCACATTGCCGGCAGGTTCCCTCGATCTTTTCGAAGATATTCCTGAGATCGTTGATAACAGGACTGCCAAGCAATATTTCGGCGAGCCTCTTTTCGCGGATGTTGCCAACATGAATGTCAACCCCGGAGCATGGCTGGACAAAGCCGCGGGAATTCACAAGACAGCTGTATAGATGACGCCTGCATGAAAAGGCGGCAATTGTCGGATGAGAATGCCAGGCAATGCCAAATTCCGCCTTATCGATGGCCTCCAGCCTCTCGAAAACCTCCCTGACTTCAGGCAACGAAACAGCAAGTTCGGGATTTAGCTTAGCCCTGCCCTGGTCCGTCATTATCTCGAAGTACGGCTCAATGCCCTTACTGCGCGCCCATTTCCACATGGCCGGCAGTTCCTTCAGGTTCTGATGACAAATAACAGTCTGAATGCCCAGCATGGCTTCATCACACGGATAACCGGCCTCCAGAAGATGCGCGAGTCCTTTTTTCATCATGTCGAACGCGCCTTCAAGGCCCGCAAGTTCATCCTGCACTTCCGGGTTAAGGCTATTGTTCTTGATGATGACCGACACCCTGTGATATTTCAGAAACCGGGCCATCTTTCCGGTAAGAAGTGTTCCATTCGTGAATAGAGCCTGACTCATTCCCAAACTGTCGATATAGGCAACGATTTCGCCGATGCCGTCATAAACGAGAGGCTCTCCTCCTCCCAGCAATATTATCTTTTTAGCTCCGAGGTCATGCGCCTGGCCAATAACCGACTTCATTTCGTCCAGACTCATTTCGTCTTCTTCAGGCTCGCCAGCCGCCGAGTAACAGTAAATACAGCGAAGATTGCACTTGCGGGTGAATTCCAGTTCCAGCGAGAGCAGCCCTCTCCTCCGCAGGCAGGCTTCCACTTCATCGCTGCTGAAGCCAAGCGCATTTACCATATTTGCGGATTTATTCATAGGTTTTGTTCCTTCTGTCCCTGAATGTCACTGCCTTGCGTCCGCCGCCTTCGTAGAGTCTTTTCTCTACCTCTTCCGGGCTTTCGATCTCAATATGTGGTCTCACCCGGGCCTTTGCCAGCAGAGCGTCCTGCAGTTCTGTTTCCAGTCCGTTGACATTCGCATGCGCGCCGACCCTCAGCACAATGGCGTCTGTCCGGTCATCACCTGTGTATGCCTCAATCTGGTAGTTTACGACTCCTTTTATTCCAAGCAGGGCGTTTTCTATCGTCTTTGGATACAGCGTGACCCCCTTGTATTTCAGTCTCTGGCATTTTCTGCCGAGGATAGGGCCAATCCGTTCAGAGTTCCTTCCGCATGAGCAAAGTCCGGCGATTTTAAATGTAATGTCTCCAGTCCGGTAGCGGATCAGCGGCATACCTTCGACCTGCAGGGTCGTCAGCGCCAGTTCTCCGGCCACACCGTCGGGCAAAACATTACCCTCATCATCGAGTATTTCAGCGAGTATAAAATCAGGATGACTATGATAACCCTGATGCTTCGCGCACTCAAAAAACGAAAGCTGAGCTTCCGTGATGCCATAGGTTGAATAAAAGATCTTTCCGAAAGCCGATTCAATCAGACCGCCGAGCGCATTGATCTTCAAATCAGCGTCCCTGATGCTGTCACCGATAAGCACGACCTTTTTTAGCCCTATGTCCTCCGCCGCAAGCCCCCTTTCAGCCATGCGCCGGCCCATGTGCACCATAAAAGACGGAACTGCAACCATACCAACCGGCTTCAGTCTCATGATAAGGTCAAGGTGCCTCGGTATATTCTGGGGCCCTATCCTGGATACCGAAGCCCCCAGCATTTTCAGCCCTTCGTAATAAGCGATCCCTGCAATAAAGAGGTTATCGCAGGTCACTGCAAGATGAAAGAGGTCTCCCCTGACAACGCCTGCTGATCTGAAACTTCTTTCTTCATTGCAGGCAAGTCTCATCAGGTCTCTGGAAGTCATGGCTATAAAGGCAGGCTCACCGCTGGTCCCCGTCGTAGATACGACTTCGGCAACGTCATGTCGCGAAACGGCCAGAAACTGCCAGTTGTTCTCCTGGAAATCCTTCCGGTCGGTAATCGTCAGTTTTTCAAGATCGTTCACACCCTTCACAACTGAAGGAGCGAAGCCAAGACAGTCGAACTTTCTCCTGTAATAAGGAGACCGGTCATAAGCGTACCTGACAGCTTCCGTGAGCAGACGATCCTGAATTTCCGCTATATCGGAGGCTGACATCATATCGATCGGGTCAAATGTCTTCAATGTTTCCTGCCTTTAATGTATTGTATATTTTTGCTCCGCGCCTCACGGCGTCAGCCTCCTTTTCGATAATAACAAACCCGGCAGAGTATCGCCCAGCGTCAATGGAAAGACTGCGGTCTGTAAGAGAAATTGCGCCGGAAATCGCTTTTTTTGCATATCCGCCTTCAATACTCCCGGCTGAATACTTTATCATATCGGGACACAAACTTTTAACAGGCATTACGAGACCCTCGCCCCTGAGGCCGAAGGCAATGGAAATCTGCGCGGCCAGGGTATTAGGCGAAGTAAATGGGAACAGGAGGGGACTCGCTCCCCACAGACCATCAGCAAGCGCTCCTGTAAAATACTCGTCCTTTATGTCTTCTATCGCGTCATCAATTCCCATATAAATGCCGATATCCGAATCGCCGTGATGACATTCGAGCCCCGACCCAAGCATAGCGCAGCCGGCTGCCACAACGGCAAGTTTCTCAAGGTCATGGACAAACCGCATTTGTTTTACTCGGTCCGCCAGCGTCTCCATCGCTTCATCGGCTTGCGCGCTGCTGATGAAACTTTTTCCTGTGATCACCAGCTTCATAGCGCCCCTACTACTATTGCGGAATTTTGCCCTCCGAAACCGGCGGACAGTGACATTGCAGCGTTGATATCATGTTCGCGCGCGAGGTTCGGCACATAATCAAGATCGCACGCAGGATCTCTTTCTTCAAAATTGATGGTCGGCGGAACCTGTTTATGATTGATTGCAAGCAGACAGCAAATAGTCTCTATGGCTCCCGCAGCGCCAAACGAATGGCCCAGCATGGACTTGGTCGAACTTACCGGAATTTCATAGGCCGTCTTTCCGAACACCTTTTTGATAACAAGGGTCTCCATAAGATCATTATATAGCGTGCCGGTTCCGTGGGCATTAATATAATCAATCCCGTCCGTATCAAGTCCGGACTGCAGCAGGGCCTCTCCTGCCGCAGCAGCCAGTCCCCTCCCTTCCCTGTGGGGAGCTGTAAGGTGATGAGCGTCCAGCCTCGAAGAATACCCAAGAATCCTTCCATATATCCTTGCGCCCCGCTTACTCGCGCCCCCTTCCTCTTCAAGCACAACAAAGGCCGCTCCTTCGCCAAGGGCCAGACCAGACCTGTTTTTATCAAACGGTCTTACCTTTGTTTCAGTGAGCGCATGGAGAGCATGAAAGCCTGTAAACGCAAAATCGCTCAGCGCATCAACCCCTCCTGCTACCATGATGTCGGCCCTGCCCGAAATTATCTCGCGGGCGGCCGCGCCGATTGCGTCAGTTCCGGAAGCGCATGCAGTAGAAATGGTAAAACTCGGACCGCCGAGTTCATGTTTTTCGGCCAGATAGGGCGCCACGCACGTTAAGCTTTCCCTCTTCCGCAGACGCTCCGGATTTTGTCCTCCCATCAGCCGGCTCTGTTTTGCGAGTATATTGCCGAGGACCGTGCCGACCGAAAGTCCTGCCTGTCTCCGGTTTCCAAGCCCTGCATCGGCGACAGCCATACACACTGCCGAATCGGCCATATAAAAAAATTTGTCTTCCGGCAGCACATCAGGCCCCGTGGAGACCGGGGCAGCAAGCCATTCCTTGTCTGTCTCAAGCATGGGCGCATTCGTTTTTATTACAGCGTCTTTTCCTGAACAAAGGGAAGACCAGAATTCCTCAACCGCGCCAAACAGATTCAGGGGAGTTACCAGTCCCAGGCCGCTGACCACTACCGATCTTTTCACTGTTTTTCGAGCCTCCAGATGCAGGCGTTCATCATTACCGATCCGACAGTAAAGCCGACAGACTCAAATAACCTGTGCGACTCCCCTGCGTCATGAAAGCCCTGCCAGCCTTCACATACGCTCTCTGAAAAATCATGGCAAAGGACGCCTCTTCTCACCCACGGATCGGTTACATATCGCCTTTCAGTGTCCGGGTAACTATGACTCAGGATATTGACAGATCCCCCATGTTTAAGCACCCTGAATATGTCACCGTACACAAAGCCGCGCAATGCTTCAGGCACATACGGATCGGCGCAAGCGAAGAAGGCGCCGTCAAAAGTTTCATTTTCAAACGGCAGAGGCACGCCAAAACCCTTCCAGCGCTGTGAATCGATCCAGTCTACCACAGAAGGATTTGGTATCCTGTTTAATGCCTTCTCCCTGAAGACATCCTTGAAATCGAGAGCTGTAACCCTCACGTTGGCGTAACACTCCTGTATCTGGAGGATATCGAAGCCTGGTCCGTAACAGAGATCAAGCACATGAGATTTTTCATCCCGTCCGGCAAGCATCACCTTTGCCAGAATCAGGCGTGCGAAGTTAAATTCGGCATTGCCCAGAAATTCTTCCCATATATGCGTTGAGTCACTGTCGAAGGCATACAGTGGCATACCGCCACGCAAATAAGCGGCCGCATGACCAATGCATCTTTCAAAAAAATCCAGCTGGCCCTTATGGAATTCCCTGGCCATTCCGATTTCTTCAGCAGACAATACGACTTTGGTGTCATTACTTCCTTTCCAGAAATAGCGTCCGCCATTCTTTTCAATATGTCCGCATTCGCACAAAAAATCGATCAGCACGCAGGCCATCCGGCTCCTGACCCTGTCCTTCAGTATATAGCCGAGATCCCGCTCCATCGCATAGATGGCATCTTCAGGCAGGAAACTACCCATCGCCGCAAATATACGCGGTATATCCTGTTCCCTGATAAAACGCAGAAGCCTTTCCGTCAAATATTTCTGTGCCAGCGAAAGCCCCAGGAATGTTTTTATATTCTGAAACCCTTTATCCATGTGTTCTCACTCGCGTTTCGAAAGAATAACTGATACGGCGCCGCCTATCCTGTCCGCCCCGCATACCAGCAGATTATTGAAACCGTCAGGCAGTCCCGCTCTTTCATTCAGAATGGCTCCGGTAAGCGCGCCTGACTTTATGGCCATGGCAGATAAGGCTATATCCCAGATCGGGCTTACTGCAAAAGCGTTACCCATCAGACGAGTGGATGATGCAGTCGGAACACCTTTCAGGAATCGCCCGACACGGGTGTTCTGATCGGTAAGGACCAGGTCGATGTCATGTTTTTTTAATCCAGCCCTGTTTATGCTACTTTCAAGAGCGTTATGCAGGGCCGATTCAGGATCCAGCGGATTGCATTCAGAACCCATGCCCGAAATATAACAATAAGGAGCAGAACTGTTTGTATGAGCTTCCCTTTCTATAACGATAGTTCCGGCGCCTTCCGATATCATGGACAACCCCATCCGGGTATAATAATAAAGTGAAATTTCGTTGAGTTCCTCTGCGGAGGATACGATCGCTCTTTCAGCCTCTCCTTCATCAAGCATCCGGCAGGCCATCATTAGCGCTTTCAAGCCCGCTTCGGAACAGCCGACGACGGTATGAACCGGACCCCTGAGGCCAAAGCAGATCGACGTGTTTCCCGCAGGCGCATTCAGTACAGACTCCGAAAAATGAATGGGACTCACGGCCTCCGGACCGCTCTCTGTCAACTCCTTATGGAATTCCTGCGTGTAGCTTAGAGCCCCGTGAGTAATCCCAACAAACAATACCGTATCTTCTCCAGCTTCCGGCAGGCCGGCGTCTCTCATCGCAAGGACCGTTGACGCAAGGGCATACTGCGAGATCGGCTCGGTTCTTCTGAATCTCCTGTCCTGCACATAATTGCCAAGATCGAAATCCGTTATTTCCCCGCATGAAATATCAAGAGGGAACGGAAACCGTGTCACTTTGCGCATACCGGCGGCGCCCCGTTCCATAGCGTTCCAGACTTCAACCATCCCTGTCCCGACCGGGCTGACAACGCCCAGCCCGGTTATTACCGGTTTTTTCATCGGAACTCACCCAGTATTATTGACGCATTCGATCCCCCGAAACCAAAGGAATTCGAAAGAGCGATTCTGACCTCATGCCGCTCGTGAGGTCTGGTTACGATATTGAGAGGGCATTCAGGGTCTGGTGTTTCAAAATTGATATTGGGAGGCGGTGTTTTGTGCCTTATCGCAAATAAAGTGGCGATAGCCTCAACAGCCCCGGCAGCCCCAAGGAGATGACCGATCATAGGCTTGATCGAACTGACAGGCATGTTTACCGCCGTCTCTCCCAATGCGCGGACAATGGCCCTGCTTTCCACTATGTCATTGAGAACTGTGCCTGTTCCGTGAGCGTTTATGTAATGGATATCGGGATTTCCCGCATCCGCCATGGCGCCGCATATCGCCGCCGACGCGCCTTTTCCATCAGGCTCCGGAGTTGTCATATGGTAGCCGTCCGATGATTCTCCATATCCCATTATCTCACCTGTTATCGCTGCGCCGCGTTTAATCGCGTGTTCCAGCTCTTCGAGAACGAGCATCCCTGAACCTTCACCAAGGACCAGCCCGTTTCTGTTTTTGTCAAAAGGCCTGCAAAGACCGGGAGACACAACCATGAGAGAATTGAAGCCGGCGAATGTGAATTCGCTCATGGTGTCATATCCCCCGCATATTGCGATATCATATTCGCCCGACCGCAGCGACCTGAACGCATGACCGATTGCGTTTGTGCCCGAGGCGCATGCGTCCGACAGGATACGGTAATCTCCTCTCAGTTTGAACTCCCTGAAGAGATTTATCGCCTGGCATGCAGCGAGGTGGTCCGACAGCAGAGAGGTCCGGGCCTTCAGCAGACCCTTTTCAAGCGCCTCCCTGTGGAAGCTCTGTCCTGAAAGCATGCCTCCCAGGGTCGTGCCGAGGCATACGAGAACCGGCATTTCTCCGACAGTATCGCACATACCGGCCTCAGTGAGCGCTTCACGTGTCGCCCCGATAAGCAGATGTGTAGCCCTGTCCAGCCTCTTGCTGTCAAGGTTATAGAGATCGGCTTCCACGAATTCGCGCGCCTCACCACCCTGCCCGCTGCGATATTTGCGGGAATCGAAGGCTTTTATGCTTCTGATGGCGGACACACCGGCGAGCATTTTTTCTCTGTTTATTTCCCGTCCTTTTCCAAGGGCGGTCACGATGCCCGTACCCGTAATGACAATTCTTCTATTCAAAACCCCGGACCTTTTTTCTTCACATGAATGAGACTGAAGCAGCCATAGAAATAACACAATAATAATACAATAATCAGAAAAATCAGGGAAACTCCGATAATGCCCGCTATGAATACGAATGCCGCAAGCGAGCCGACCAGAACAAGATATATTACAAATGTATATATGAGAGACTTCAGGTACAGACCATCAATCATGAGTTAAACCCAGCACGTCCCGCAGAGGCGCGAAGCTGAAATGCCTCAGCAATCCCTCGACTTTCACAGGAGTTACCCTGACATTGAAGTAGTGCATAAAACGCCGGCTGAAAGGCAGTTCAATGCGGGGCTGCTCCTGGTCGAATTCCCAGGGGTGAATATACACGAGCGCCGGGATTCCCCTTTTGTTCATCCCCCGGATGACTGTAGCCACATAAAAATACGGGACCAGTCTCAGCGGCAGCCCTCCGCTGAAAGGCACATTTTCATTGAACAGCCGTATGGTCGAAAGAGGGAATTCCCATATCCTGCCACTGCCGGTCTCGATTTCCACAGGATAACGAGGAAAGTCGGGGTCCCCCATCCGGGTCAGCGGCACCATGCTCGAATCATAGCGGATGCCGAGTTTCCTTAACGTTTCCAGAGCCCACAGCGTCTCTTTCCTGATGGACCATTCGGGCGCCCTGAAGCCTAACACTCTTTGATTTGTGATTGAAGACAAGGCATCTATAGAAGCTCTGACATCCTCCTCAAATTCTTCCGCTGTCATCTCGAAGATACGGCGGTGATAATAACCGTGAGTGGCAAGCTCATGCCCCCTCTCATGGATGGCCCTGACAAGTTCCGGCTCCTTTGCCGCAATATACCCAAGGACAAAGAATGTCGCCCTGACATTGTGCCTGTCGAGAAGAGCCAGAATCTTCTCGGTGTTCCGGGTTATCCGGTTCTCATAGGCGTCCCATTTCAGAGGATCGTTATAACCCTCGATACCGCATATGTGATACCAGTCCTCCAGGTCTACGCTCAAGGCATTGCGCATAAAGCACAGATTATAACTTGTTATTAAGGCGCTGCCCGGCAATCCGGCTGTATTTCCCGTCAGGCTCAAGCTGAGAAGCCCTTTCCCAGTAACCGGCCGCCGCTGTCCTGTTGCGAAAAACCAGGGCCTCCAGGTCGCCCATTTTGAGCAGGATGTAGGATTTTCTTGCATCGCTCACCGGACTGGCAAGCGCTGTTTCATACGAGTTTTTGGCGGTCTTTGCCAGATTGGACCTGTTTAGCGGAAGCTCGCCTTCCTCAATATGGCCCATGCCATATTTAGGTGTAGTGTCCACGTGATAATCCCTGGCGCACTCAAAATTATAATCCGCATTCGTTATATAAGCCTCGGGGTTATTAGGCTTATAGTAGAACGCCTTCTTGATGGCCTTCGTGATATGCGTTTCCTTTTTCGCTTCTACAAGCCACGAAAATCTTGCATATACGACCCAGTAATCGGAATTTTCGATGTTGTTGTCATACATCTCCTTAATCTTGAGCCCGACTCCCCTTACCTTCAGCTTCCACGCTGTATTGCCTCGTTCCTTCAGTTCATGGCTCTGTTCGACAAGCACATCCAGCAAAGCGATCTCATACTTGTCTGTACCCTGATAAGCTTTGACGAGTTTTTGCAGTATTTCCAGTGAAGCTTCATAATCGCCTTTTTCCTTCAGCGCGATCGCCTCCCGGTACATCTCCTCGGCCTTCGGATCATACACCGGCCCGGCAGCTTTCTGTTCCACGGAATTATCCTTCTCGTCGTCATATACGGTTTCAACCGCCTTCTGTTCCACAGGATTCGAGCCATCCGACAGACGCTTGGCGTCGGCATTAGGCTTCATGTCATCATACATAGGCTCGACCGTTGTCTTTTCCACAGCATTTGCGTTACCTGTCAGTATCAGACAGAGCGCTAACAATAACGCTGCCAGTTTGCCACTCTTCATACTTCCCCCTTATCTTCTTATCAAACCCCGCATCTCCCTGTCTGAGAGAAGAGTAAACGCCGACAATATTCTCCCCAGTGTCGGCAACGGGTCATGCAAAGACATAATATCATCTTTGACCCGAAAATCGAAAAAGCCCGGTTTCATCCCGAAACGCTGCGGATTATGGATAAAATGCAGCAGATCGCCCGGAATCAGCCATCTGAGCCTTACTCCTTCCGCATAACCGCTGACCTCTTCCACATCGCCATCCATGGCGAGCCTGTAGAGCAGATAAGGAAAGTCGACCCCGGCTTCAATCGCAAGCGCCAGTGATCCCCAGAACCTGGGATTGACTTCCAGCAATTTTGGGCGGCCATCCCTGGAATCAATCTTGAATTCCACATGCGCTATACCGGTCCATTCAAGGGACCTCAAAAGCGCTTCCGCAAGATCCTGCAGATCCTTGCGCTTTACGCTTTCCCGCAGCGTACTCGGCCCTCCGGAGACGGGATAAGAACGGACACGCCTGTAAACGAATGCGGCCCTTACCTCTGACTGAAAATTCAGCAATGCCCCGACACCATAAACTTCTCCTTCGCCGGGAACATATTCCTGTATGAGAGGGAATGGATAACGTTCATGGATCAGCGAATAATGCCGGCGCAGCTCCTGTTCATTATTGGCGTATACCATGCCGCGGGAGCCGGAGCTTATCCTAGGCTTAATGACAACCGGATAATTCAACCTGCCGTAAATAGCGTTGAGGGCATCCGGTTCTTCGATAAAATAGGTCTCCGGGATATCGAATCCCTTATCCTTTGCATGGCGCAGGAGCTGTGCCTTGTCGTTGGCGGATTTGGCAAGGCCTGCGTCCGCAAACGGGATTCTTGTCAACCGTTCAAACCTCTGCCGGTTTGCCGGTTCGGTTAGAAGCTCCTGGGTTGTCCATTCCATTGGGATGACGACATCATAACAACTTCCTGTCAATTCCTTTTCAAGCTCATCCAGGAACACCGCCGGACTATCAGACGGGGAAGAATAGACCAGGCGCTTTGCGCAATAGCGCGAAAAAAGCGCAGTGGCAAGACAGGTCTTTTCCCCGACGGTTACATGGAAGCCTCTGCTGCCGAACGAGCGGACTGCGGCAAGAGTCTTGTTCCACATACCGTCGAGGATGAGAACCCTTTGCCGGCGACTATTCATTCAGTGTCATCTCCCAAAATCATTACGGGCTGCGCCTCTGCCGTCATCAGGCATCGGCCGTCAGGTCGTACGAAAAATTCTGCCTGTGTTTGACCGTCTTTAATATGGACTGCCTGAAACCGAAATTCATGGGGTAGAAAAAATTCTTGTATGTCCCGTTTCCCCAAAGACGGCTGATTATAGCGGAATACGAAAAAGCCTCTCTGAGTGTCTCATAATATCCATCCAGCAGCCTTTCGGGCTTCATCATCTTCGGCATGAACACCACATTATTGGTGTTATAATTTGACCAGTCACGGTCTATGATCCTTCCGGACTGTTCCATCTGCTGATGAAGGACAGTGCCGGGATACGGAGTAAGTATCGAGAAATAACATACATCCAGCTTGGCCTTTATTATGAATTCGATCGTGCGCTCGAACACACCTTCATCGTCATGATCGAAACCCAGTACGAACGATCCGTTTACGCCGAGTCCGTGATCATGCATCTTTTTAACAACGTCAATATAATCCTGCGGCTTGTTGAAAGCCTTTCCGGCATTGGCAAGATTTTCAGGCGAAAGGGATTCAAACCCGATGAGGAGTCCCAGGCAGCCGCTTTTCCTGCAGAGTTTCATCATTTCTTCATCCTTCCCGATATTCACCGAGGTCTGGCCGAGCCATTTCAGATTGTAAGGCACTATACGATTGAGCAATTCGGTCGCATGATTCCTGCTGCTGATGATGTTGTCATCAGCGAAGAACACGACATTTTTCAGGGTAAACCTTCCCTCAAACGGCCTGAGGTTCTGGATTTCCCTTTCGATCTCATCCACCGGCCTGTTCCTGAATTTGCCGCCGAAAGAGCTTGTGACCGAACAGAACTCGCAGTTGTGCGGGCAGCCCCGCGTGGTCTCTATGAAATGGACCGGCAGATACCCCTTGTCCCTGTAAAGGTCCCAGTTCGTGGCCGGCCGGTTCCCGAGATACGGGTAGCCGTTTTCATGCCTGTATATTCTCTTCAGGTCACCCCTTTCCATGTCGGATAAAACCTTGTCCCAAAGGTCTTCAGCTTCGCCGATAACGACACTGTCGCAATGCTGCAACGCCTCCTCAGGCATCTTGGACACATGCATGCCCCCCATTACCACTTTTATCCCGCGCTGCCTGAACCCATCGGCAATTTCGTAGCCCCTGTCCGCGGCGGGTGTCATCGCAGTTATGCCCACCAGATCCGCGTCTTGCAGGAAGTCAATTACTTCGACCTTTTCATCGACAATCTTCACGTCCCAGTCCGGCGGAGTCAGAGAAGCAACCTTGAGCAGGCCCAGATAAGGAAGCCTGAAATAGAAATCACCGCCCAGCAGGCTTTTTGGCGCAAGGGGAGATATAAGTATAAGTTTTTTCATTACTTTATATTCCTGTAAAACTTGAAATAAAATATTGAACCCATCTGTTTTACAAGCGCATTCAGTGCATTCCTGTCGCCAAGACACTGTTTGCAATAGGGATGCAATACCCGGAAACGATTGAAACCCCGGACCACCCGCTGGACTGGTTCTGACGACAGGTAATCCCTTATCCTGATACTACCGAAGTTTCCGGTCGATGTCCCTGCGTCATAATCCGTACAACAGAAAGTGTAATCTCCGTTCCACAAAACCCCGAAGTTTTCCTGTATCCCCGGGCAGTAACTGAACATGGCATTCACATTCTTCCGGTCAAAATGTATCGACCAGTCTCCCATGATCCTGGTCTGAAAGAAAAGACTTTCCGATAATTGTATCATATTTTCGCGCCACGAGTTTATTTTATTTATCTGGTTTGCTATTTCAGCGTGCTTTTTTTCCGCTATTGTGCCTTTTATGATCATGTCGGCCCAGCGAATCATATGCTTCTTCAGGTCTGACGAAGTATCCGCTATGCTCACTTCGGGATATATCGGTATGATCAGGCGACGCAACGGGGAGGAAAGAAAGCTGATGGTCAGCGTGGTCCCCCCTCTTGTGTCAAGAAACTGCCGCGCCGCCTCAAGTATCTTTTCCGAATAGGCGCTGAAAGTCACGCCTTTTGTCCCTCGTAGAACAAAAGTTTTTTCATCAGGGGTCTGGAGAGATATGATTATCCGTTTGACTCCGGCTGCCTCCAGCTCCGACAGCAATGCGAAATCAAGCCGGCTGCCGTTCGTTGTGATACAGGTTTCAATTCCCCTGGCGCCTGCGTATGCTGCGATATCGACAAGCTGAGGATGCAGCGTCGGCTCTCCCATCACATGGAAGAGAACGGTTTTTGCAATTTGCGTTTCAGCGACTTCATCCAGGATTGACCTGGCGGTTTCAACCGGCATCATGCCCCTGGGCCTTTTCATCCTGGAGTCCGGACAGAATTCACACGAGAAATTACAGATATTGGTAAGCTCAATGTGAAGCCTGTTTACAGGCAGCCTGATACAGCCGATATTACTCATCGCAGGCCTTCCTGTTCAAGCGGTCTCTTATAAACGGGACCGCTCCCATGATGATGATAATCGCCAGCGAAATGACAAATCCCGCGCTGAATGGATCGAAAACCGTGCTTCCGAAATATGTATATAGAAAGCTGACCGGAATGAGCGGGAGCATGCTTGCTATATAAAAATCCCTGAACCTGATGCCCTGAAGTCCTGCCCAGTAACTTACAAGGTCCCATGGCAGATTGAATATACGCATGAGAAGCACGGATTTCACCGGATGTTCATGGGCTTTTTTTTCGAATTCCCTGAAAGTGGAATTCTTTGCAACCAGTTTCAGAACTGCGCCGCGGCCTATCCAGCCGGCAAAATAGTAACCTGCGGCAGTCGACAATACTCCGCCGATGGCGACATATATGGTCCCCCATACGGCCCCGAACAGCGCTCCGGCAACTATCGTAAGCCCCATTGAGGGAAGGAAAAAAAGGATGGGTCTTATCGCGCATATCGCTATAAATAGCAGCGGAGCCGAGACCCCATTTTGACTGATAAACCCGCTGATATTCTCAGGAGTCAGGTATGGATACAGCAGGACGCACGCGATGATTAAAACGGCAACCGTGAGAATTCTGACAGCCGCCAACATCAATCCCCGACAGGCTCTACCCTGTTGGTTACCATGACGTCCCCCGGTATCCTGAACTGAAATATATCGGGATCAAGTTCAGGGTTCACTTTAATATTCGCGAGGCGAGTGACTGTTTTATCGCCCTTCGGGGTCGAAACTTCAAATCCTTTAGGAAGGCCGCTCTTTTCATCAACATGGATGACAACCCCTGCCAGATACCGGCCCACCATTGTTGATCTGGGAACCATCCTGATAATGACTTCGCTGCTGTTCCTGAACACCCTGACACTGAATTTTTCTTCCATTTCCCCCATGTCGCCGCTCATGACGGAAGTGAAAAAGTTCATGGTATTGTATGCAATGATATTCTCCGAAAGCATATATATCTGCGCCTCTTTGACATCCGGATGATAGACCGTCATCTTTTCTCCGTCTATCACAGTGAGCGACCTTTCCGGTTTCGTCACATCCCACTTGAGCATATTCGGCCTTGCGAGCGTAATTGTTCCTTTAACAACGATCTTTTTCTTCAGAACAGCCAACTTCTTTTCCTGGATCACTGACGCATGTATGGCCCGCACATCCTTGCGCAGGGCCTTGAAATTTTCAAAAACTTTTTGTTTCTCGGCGGCAGACAACTCCTGAAAGGCATTGTTCTTCGCGTCGCCCTGCCCCGCCGACAATATAACTCCCGCTAGCGCGAAAGCCCCGAACAAAAACAACAGAAAGAAATTTCTAGCTTTTTCTGCTCTCGACATATTGTTTCTCAACACGATTCCTGAATGTATGCCCCGAATTATACGTGCAGAAAGGATACAATCTGCCATCGGCCGCGGTGTAATGCACTGCGCACCGCCTTATCCTCTGAAGGTCATAATTATAACTGTCCATGAAATGCATGCCAAAGATAAAGAAAGTTTTATAGGTGTGCCCCCTGTGTTCATCCGTCCAGGTGTATTTCTTGTCTGCGTAACCGTCAAGGGTTTTCAGAAACTTGCCGAAAGTAAGCCCTTTCGGCGCCTTTTCAGCCCTGAAATGCCTGTGAAGTATATTAAGGACTTTAAGCCTTGAGAAGACCTTAAAGCGGCGTTTCCCGGTCACCGCTGCAAGGGTCTGGATGTCTTTCAGGGCGCTGTGGAAATCGAGAAATTTCGTGAGCGGGACGGCATTTCGGTCTTTGTCCACAAAAAGCAAAGACATAGCCCCGCAGTGTGGATGGCAGGTATGGTTGGTAATCGAAGAACCTGTAAGAGCTTCAGCAAGCTGAACAAAAGGGGCTCCCGAATTCAGCGAAAACCAGTCTGAATAGGGATCGGTAAAGCCCGTCTGACTGCCGGCGTCAAGAATCATGTCCGCAAGCGTATAACGCTCTTTCATGCGATGGGCCTCAGGATATCTCCCGGTAAAAACGATCGGCTGTATTGATATGCCCGTCAGAACATCCAGATTATCGAAAGCCAGGCGAATCAGGTCGCCTATCTGGTGATCGTTGACCCCCCGTATTATTGTCGGGACAAAGATTATCCTCAACCCGGCTTTTCTGGCTGCCTCTATTGTCTTAAGCTTGGTTTCGAGCAGTCTGCGTCCCCTTATCTTTTCAAACACTTCGTCTGTAACGCCGTCCATCTGCAGGTAGAGATACTGCAGACCCGCTTCGCGGGCTTTTTCCGCAAAGTCCGGATCAGCAAGTTTTATCCCGTTTGTCGCGCATTGTATGTGGGTGAAACCAAGTTCTTTCGACTTTCTCACAATTTCCAGGAATTCAGGATGTACGGTAGGCTCGCCACCCGTATACTGAATAGTCGTGCAAGGCGCAGGTTTTGTGTTCCTTAGTCTCTGAAGCATAACAGTGATTTCATCCAGCGACGGCTCACAGATCGTCTTGTTGGAATCCGCAAAACATATATTGCATCCGAGATTGCAGCGGCTGGTGAGATCGATATTGGCGACAGAGGTATGTGTCGTGTGCATGTTGCAAATGCCGCATTCTGCCGGACACCTGGAGGCGTCAGTAATCTGCGGATTGGAAAATCCGCTGCCGTCCCTGAAGCTCCACCTTTCAAGCTCATGGAATATCCTGGCATCCGAGGCAATAATATCATTGAATATGCCATGCTGCGGGCACTCTTTGGTCATAAGCACCCTGCCATCCCGCTCATATTCAGTTGCAGGAATGGTCTCAAGGCATTCCGGGCAAAGCGACAAAGTGTTCTTGGGCAGACCCATGACAAGCGGAGGTATTACGCTTCCGGTCAGCGTGCATTCCGGTCCGGGAATCGACCCTTTATTTGCCGTGTCTTTTTCGGTGGGCAAGCCCAGATACATTAAATACCTCCCGCTTTAGATGGAAATAAAATTATACCATTGATCAGCATACTTAATAATATGACGTTCAAGGGCCTTAACCGTATGGCCCAGACAAGCGGCCTCTTCGCTTTCATTATTAACAATCATGGGGGGTTCTACTATCCCCTTGTATCCTCTGCCTTCTCTCACTACAACCGCTACGAGGATCGGCGCCCCCGTCACCCGGCTGAGAGTAAAAGGCCCCCTCGGAAAGCGGGCACGATGGCCGAAAAAATCCGACTCAAGATAATCCGGGCCATCCTGGTACCGGTCGATCAGCATGGCGATCATTTCGCCATTTTTCAAAGCATTCAGGATCTCGATCGATGAAAAGGGAGAATCGCCAATGGTGATTGTGTTTACATTGAACTGCTCCCGGTAAGACCTTCGCGCTTCTTCGATCCGGGCATTGCTGTCCTTTAAAGTCACCACATTTGTCCTGAGGCCGTAACTGCCGAAAAAAATGCCCCCCAGTTCCCAGTTGCCGAGATGGGCAGTGAGCAATATGATCCCCTTTTGCATCGATAGCGCGGCCTGCAGATATTCTTTCCCCTCATACGAGATTATTTTGTCGATTATCCTGTTTTTATTCAGGCCGGTAAACCTGCCGTAATCCACAAGATACTTGCTGTAATTCATGAAAAGCCTCAGAGCAAGCGCAGAAATATCAGCTTCGGACATCGAGGGCAGAGCCTTCATCAAATTTGCCTTGACGTTGTCAGCCGCTTTCCTGTAAGACAAATAACTGAATACCGCAATGCTCTGGGAAATAACATACGCCAAAGGCCTGGGTATGCATGCGATCCATCTCGTCCCGATTCTGTATACTGCGGGAATATTCAGAAAATGTCTGGACAAACCTGCTCCTCCGTCACGCTTAAAACAGTTTATTTTAAGAGATTTAAACCCGGATTGTCTATTTACAATATGGCTGATGTTCTGTAACATCCGGCGCGTGCGGCTGCCAGGGTGACAGCGCTTCGCATCAGGACTCTATAGCTTTTCTCAGTTTCTTTGAGAGGTCATGCATGGTAAACGGTTTCTGGATAAAATTGATGCCTTTTTCCAGAATACCATGGCTCCCTACAACATCACTTGTATAGCCTGACATATACAAAACCTTCAAATCAGGACGTTCGCTTCTGAGTTTCTGATAAAGTTCCCTGCCGTTCATTTGCGGCATGATCACATCAGTCAAAAGAATATCAATATTGCCCTGATACTGCCGGGACAAATCAATGCTGTTTTCTATGCTTTCACCAATCAGCGTATTATATCCAAGATTATTCAATATTCTTGCCACGAGCGTTCTCACGGCTTCATTGTCTTCCACCAGCAGCACGGTTTCATTTCCATGTTCCACATCATCGTACTGGTCTTCATCCTTGCCGTTTATGGTGTCGGGAGCTTCGACTACAGGCAAATAAATTCTGAATGTGCTGCCCCTGTCTTTTTCGGAACAGACCGAAACAGAGCCTCCATGCTGTTTTACAATTCCATATACAGTAGCAAGACCAAGACCGGTGCCCCTTCCCAAATCCTTTGTGGTAAAGAAAGGCTCAAATATATGGATTTGCACATTTTCATCCATTCCGACACCTGTGTCACTGACTGCAAACATCATATAAGCGCCGGGAGTCACCCCGGGATTAGATGAGCTGTATGCTTCATCCAGAATCGCGTTTTCCGCTGAAATTGTCAATGTGCCTCCTTCAGGCATTGCATCCTGGGAATTCACCGCCAGATTCAGCAGGGCCTGCTCAATCTGGCCTCTGTCGGCTCGCACAAGCCCAAGCTCCGGAGCGATATTGATCCTGATATCAATATTCTCCCTTATAGTCCGGTGGAGGACCTGCGCAAAATTCGTGATGATATCACCCATATTGACTATATTCAGCTCCAGCATCTGCTTGCGGCTGAACGCGAGCAGGCGGGTCGTCAAATCCTTCGCAAGTTCCGCCGCCTTATGTATTTGCCTGACCTTGAGATATTTGGGATCATCCTCAGGTATTTTCATCATAAGCAGCTCGCTATAGCCCAGTATCGGGGTCAGCAGATTATTGAAATCATGCGCCACACCACCTGCCAGAAGTCCCACCGTTTCCATTTTCTGCGAGTGAAAAAGTTGTTCCTTTAATCTTTCCCGCTCCTCCTGGGCAAGCTTCCTGTCTGTAACATCCCGCGCCGCGGCATAGATCAGCTTCCCCTTGTAAGGGGTCGAACGCCACTCTATCCACCGGTAGGAACCATCTCTGCAACGATAACGGTTCACAAAATCAATTACCTGTTTTCCGGATGAGAGCTCGGCAACCGCTTTCAGAGTTGAATCAACATCATCAGGATGAACAAGTTCCACAAAATTCCGACCTTCGAGTTTGTCAAGCGAATATCCCAGGGCGCTTTCCCATGCCGGATTCAGCCTTATAAATCTCGCTTCCATATCAGCGATGCAAAGCAGATCCAGCGAAAGAGTGAATATCCGGTCGAGTTCCTCGGTCTTGGCGCTTAACTCCGCCTTGGTCCTCTTCAGTCTCATAACAACCACGGCAAGAACAGTCACCATTGCCAAAAGCATGATAACCACAAATACTATGCCGTAAGCAAATTCACGGTTCGTTTCAAATATAGACAGCGGCCTGTTGATGATCACACTTCCTGCCGGCAGCCGCTTGATATCAATGCCAAACTTGATTAGCTGCGCATAATCGAACATCGGCCTGGACGTTCCCGCCTCATCGATCGGTATTTTGTCGGGGTCTTCTCCATTGAGAATCTCTATGGCCAGATCGGCCGCCCTGCGCCCGTGTTCCCGCCCGCCAAGAAGATATCCTCCGACAATCCCGTCACCCAAACGGTTTTTATGCACTCCGTATACCGGGACTTTTGATGCGGAAACAATAAGCCTGGAACTTTCTTCGGTTGAAAGCGACTTCTCCGTGCTGTCAGTGGCATAAGAGTTTAACAGTATCAATGTCTTATCCGGCAGCGCTGATATCAGCTCCCGGGCCTCCTCAAATGTGCATTGCGGCAAAAAACTAAAATTGACCCGGCCGGAAAACTGGGGAACCAGGGTCTCCGTATTTCTGCGAGCGGAAGCTCCGCTGACCGTGCTGTCATTTATAACCATTATTTCCCTTGTGCCGGGATGAAGATCAAGGGCCAGCTCCAGAGTATGTTTTATATCCTGCTTTTCGATTACCCCGGTTATTTTTTTTCTTTTGCGCGCATATCCAGACTTGTCCTCCGTAATGCCGGCAAAAACCACGGGGGTTTCGGGGAAAAATTCCTTGCCATTCTGTATGAGAAGATCAAGAGCTGGTTCATCCAGAGCGACTATCAAATCAAATTTTTCATCACGGTATTTTTGGAGCAGAAAATCTTTCATATGGTCAAGATCGGATTTCCCCGCATGACGTTTGGCGTCCAGATATTCCACGGGCATGTCCAAACCGGGAAAAACCTCTCTTAACCTGTCAGTTAATCCCGCCTGTTCGTCATCAGACCATGAGAATCCGGGATGGTACGAATTAATTATCAGCGCTTTTTTCTGGTAGACAGGTCCTGCGAAAACAACTGACAACAAGGCTGTCAATAGAACAGCCACAGCTATAGCGCACAGAGAACCTAAACGATTAATCAAGACCCCCCCAAAGCCGGAACACCACCAGTATATTTATTCATTATATGAATAAAACATGGAAAATCAAAAAGTTCATATGTCCCGATTGGAAACCTGAAACGGAAGAATCAATTTATAAACAGATTTTTTGCTCAATTCCCGACAGGCAGACATGATTCAACATAATTTTGATGCAGAGCTCTCATCTTTCCGGAGCCACATCGTCACCGTAAGCTTTATACCGGCAAGGCATATTATATCCCTTCTGAAGCGCGGTCCCTCTGCTGTGGTATCCCATCAGGTTGGATATCGATCATCTGGCCGTCTTTGTTTACACGGGGTAATATTATCTGAAACACACTGCCCTTGTTCTTTTCCGAATAGACCGATATTGAACCACAATGCTGCTTAATTATGCCGTAAACAGTGGCAAGCCCCAGCCCTGAGCCTCTGCCGAGTTTTTTTGTTGTAAAGAAAGGTTCAAATATGTGTTTCTGGGTTTCTTTGTCCATACCCATGCCGGTGTCGCCTATTGACAACATAACATAAGGCTCGTCAGTGATATCGACATGAGAGGCTTTATACGACTCATCAACATTAAAATTCCTGACCCCGATTGTCAGCAGACCTCCGTCCGGCATGGCGTCCTGGGCATTGGCGACCAGGTTCAGCAGCGCCTGTTCTATCTGCTCCCTGTCTGCGCGGACAAGTCCGGTCTCAGGATCGATATCGAGCCTGGTCTGCACATTATCGCGCACCACGCTATTGAGAACCGGCTGAAACCCGCTCACAATATCTCCAAGGTTGACGACTTTAAGTTCCATGATCTGCTTGCGACTGAATGCAAGCAGTCTTTTGGTCAGGTCCTTTGCACGCTCCGCGCACTGCTGAATTTCCTCTATCATCATTCTCTTCGGATCAGAACCCGAAAGTCCGATAAGCATTAAATCACTATATCCCAAAATAGGCGTCAGCAGATTACTGAAATCGTTGGCAATCCCGCCAGCAAGCAGCCCGACAGTCTCCATTTTCTGCGACTGGAACAGCAGATCTCTCAGCTTGACCTGTTCCTGTTCAGAGCGTTTATACTCCGTGATGTCCCTGATGATCTCGATGCATCCCGTCATGTTTCCGTTATTGTCGAAGGAAGGGGCCGCCTTTCCCCACAGAAAACGTTCCTGGCCTTTAATGGTTGCCGTGGTTTCCGCCATAAGCACAAACCCCTCACGCCTTACAGCGTAGTAATTTGCCCAAATTTCTTCATCATAAGCCGTAACCATATCTATCAGTATAGGTCTTCTTGTCCCATATAACGGCAGAGCATACTCAAAATCACCCTTGCCGATCATGTCTTCCGATTTGATCCCTGTCATCTCTTCAATGGCCCTGTTCCAGGAAATGACCTTGCCCTGCCTGTCAATGGCAAAAGTGGCGTCAGGCAAAAAATCGATAAGCTCCGACAATCTTTGCCTCGACTCCATCAATTCGCGCTCGGCCTTCTCGCGTTCCGTTATATCACGAAGGATTTCAATGGCTCCGGTGATATTTCCGCTGCTGTCATAGAGCTTCGATATTTTGCCCCAGAGAATGCGATTTTCCCCATTCAGATTAACCACTGCCTCTCCGACAAGCGAATTCCCCTCTTTATGTAAATAAACATATCTTTTTTCAGTCTCACTGTCGCAGTGAAACGCAAGATCTATCATCGTCGGCTTTCTCACGCCATAAAAGGGGACGGAATACTCATAATTTCCTTTACCGAGCATGTTTTCAGCCCTTACTCCTGTCATATCTTCAATGGCCCTGTTCCATGCTATAATCCTGCGATCGATGTCCACTGCAAAAGTCGCATCGGGCAGGAAGTCGATAATATCAGCCAGCCTTCTCTGGGATTCCATAAGCGCAGCCTCGGCGCGACGGCGGCGGACAATGGACACGCTGAGCAGAACAACGAGAACCGCAAGCAGAATAACAGCCAGAAGTATCCCGATTGCAAAATCTCTGTGGCTGTCAAACACTGAAACAGGCCTGTTAATTATTACGCTGCCTGAAGGGAGCCTGTCCTTATCTATGCTGAACCTTCTGATCTGCTCATGATCGAACATGGGTTTTGAAGCTCCGCTATAATCAACAGGGATTGCCGACGGAGCCTCCCCGGCCAGTACCCTGAGACCGATGTCGGCAGCTCTGCGGCCATGTTCTAAACCGCTGAGAAGATGGCCGCCAACAGTGCCATGCCCCAACTTGCCTGCATGCACGGTATAGATCGGTTTTGCCGATCCGGATGAAAAAAAAGCTGCGGATCTGTCATGAGACAGGGTTTGTCCTTTTGTATCGGTTGAATGTGAAACTATAAGCGCAATTGCGTTTTCCGGGAGGGCGTCTATCTCGTTTCTGACATCCTGAAACGATCCGGGCGCATTGAACCTCAGACTGACTCGTCCCGCAAACAAAGGGACCAGGGCCTCCGTCTTCCTGCGAAACGCGATACCGCTTATGGTGTCGTCATTAATAATCAGGACTTCTGTTGCTTTTGGATGGAGTCGGAGCGCAGTCGCAAGCGTGCCTTTTATGTCAAGCGTCTCCACTATACCCGTTATGTTATCGCGACCGGATATCATGGCTTTGCTGAAGTCTCCGATGCCTGCAAAAACGACCGGAGTTCCAGGGAAAAGCTCTTTGGAATTCAGCGTGAGCATTTCAAAGGCGGGATCATCAAGGACAACAAGCAGATGGAACTTCTGCCCACGGTACTTTTCGATCAAAAATTTCTTTATCCGGTTCCTGTCAGCTTCTTCTGTTCTGCGCCTGGAATCAAGATATTCAATATATATTTCTATTTCGGGATAGACTTCCTTCAGCCTCCCGGTGAGGCCAGTCAGTTCCTCATCAGACCAGGCGTATCCATTGTGATACGAGTTGAGGACAAGTATTGTTTTGCCGTTGTCTGACCAGACAGGCATCGCCGAGGCAATGACCAGCAATGCTATGACGGCAATTCTCAGCGCAGATGCCCGTATTCCCATAAAATATACTCCTGCCGTCTGTTAATTCGATAACAATAAAAACGCCGGACAACATAAGTATAACAGAATAAAGCCCGTAATTCTAATTAAGGAATTGAGAAATATCAATGTTTGTGAAAAAGATAGTGGGAATGTATATGGCTGTGCTTCTTGCCGTCATGGATATGGAAATGTTCGTGTACGAGGTTCATGCGAAGCAGCAATTCCTCATCGCCCAGTATGTCATGAGCGTCACCGATGCGTTCAATACGATGGTCTTCTGAAAGAGCCGCTACCCTGGCCTGTATCTCGCCGACAAGTCCGAGATCGTGAGTGGCAATAATAATGGTTTTACCGGCTTCGTTGAGCGCGAGCATCAATTCCAGCAGAAAAACCTGGGTGCGGGGATCGAGACCGTTTGTGGGCTCATCGAAAAGCAGGATATCCGGATTCATTGTAAGCACGCATCCGAGCGCAACACGCTTTTTCTCTCCTCCCGAGAGCATGTGAGGCGGCCGGTCTCGAAGAGAACCGATCTGAAGCATTGCGAGAATCTCTTCGGCCCGGGCCACTGCTTCTTTTTCGGCAAGGCCGAGCTGCATGGGTCCGAACAGAAGCTCATCGAAAACAGTTGGACAAAAAAGCTGGACATCCGAATCCTGAAAAATGAATCCTACGCGGCTTCTGAATGACCTGCGAAAGTCTTCCGTCTTCAGGGATTTCCCGGAAATCTCTTTACCATCAAACAGGACCTTCCCTTCCTGCGGATGAGTCAGACCTGCAAGAAGCTGAAGGAGCGTTGATTTACCGCTGCCGTTGGATCCAATAACGGCAAATCGCTCTCCCGGCTGAATTGAAAACGATACATCCGTCAATGCCGGAAAGCGTTGATAATAAGTGAAGCTGACATGTTCCAGTTCAAAAATACTCACCGGATAATTTTACACCACAAACGCAGCCAGAACAAATAGCGCCAGCGCGCCGGCCCCGACCGCGTCGGATGTTTTGAGAGCTGATTTACCCGGCAGCCGTATTTCACCTGAAAAACCCCGACTCAGCATTGCCCTATATATATCATCGACCCGCTGCCCGGCCCTGCGAAAAACCGTTGCCATGCGTCCGGCGGACCAGCTGCGAAATTCAGACGCCGATACTCCAAGCACGAGCCTTGCCTTCTTGGCCTGGTACATGTCGACAATGATCTGAGCGAATAGATAAATATATTTGTAAGTCAGGGTTATGATCAGCAACAGTGTGTCAGGGGTCCTGAACATCTTCAGGGCCTTTACTATTTCGGTAAACGGAGTGGTAGCCAGCATGAGGAAAGAGAGCGAAAGGGAGGCAAATACCCTTAGCGTAAGGATTGAACAAACACCGATACCCTCTTCGGTTATGCCGATCTGTTGAGGCACGGAGTATATCCAGAACGAGTAAGGCGCTGAAAGCTCAAACATCGGAATAACAATAGCCCCCGGAGAAATTACATTAAGCATGGCCGTAGCTGAAACAAGAAATCCGAAAAAAAATGCCAGCGGAACTACTCTGCCATAAAGAGAAAACAGTTTCACCTTAGAAAAAAGGGCCAGCAGCGCAAGAGCAACCACAATAAACAAGAGAGCAAAAGCGCTCTTTTTCAGACTGACCGCGACAATCAGGGCCGCCCAGAAAAGTATCTTTATCCTGGAGTCAAGCGACTGGAGAAAGCCTGTTCGTGAAGCGAGTTCCCATTCGAGAAAAGTCTGCCGGATGACACTCGCAAATCCCGCGATACCTTTATCCACATACGCGCCTGATACTTGTCTGCCGATTGAGTCAGGACGCGGCTGTTCTGTTTTCTTCAGCAGGAATGCGGGAATATCAATGCTCATGGCCCTTCAAAACGCGCGCGATCATATACATCACGCCTCCGACAATACCTGTTCCTAAAATCCCGGAAAATATGTACCACAAAGCCTGTATCCAGATCGGGGCCTCTTCGCCGCCGGGGTTATAATCCGCTACCGGCGCTTTCCACAGATCAGCAAGTTTTTCGAGCCCAGCAGGAACAAAGCCTATCATCTCCTTTAACTTTTCAGCGCTCCACTCTCCCCACGCGTCTTCCGCTCCGAAGTATTGAGGCAGAAATATCCCGAGCGGACTCAACAAGGCCATGATGATCAGTCCTGCCCAAAGTTTCTTCTGAAATGCGCTCATGGTTTTACCTCGCTCAGCGCGTATACCATGTCCGCCTCATGTTTTATGAAATACTTCAGAATTAGGGCCGTGACCATACCTTCTATTATGCCAAACAGAAATAAATGCTCGGCAGCCATAACAGGGATTGCTATCTCCAGTGGATAAGGAGCATACAACGGTGTTCCCTGGCCGTCATGGGCGATAATCGGCTGGATGCCGAATTGTATGGCGGTTGCGATAGCAGCCGTGAATAACCCGATATATCCGGCAAGAAAAGCCGCGACATAGACCCGCTTCCCCTCCCGTGCGCTGCCTCTGGCAAGTCTGAACACCCAATATGAAACAAACGGCATGACTACCGCCATATTGAAACAGTTCGCTCCCATAGCAGTAATGCCTCCATCTCCGAATACTATCGCCTGTATTATCAAGACTATAGAAATCGCCAGCACAGCGGCCCATGGGCCGAGAAGAATCGCTATGATCGCGCCTCCGACAGCATGGCCTGTCGTGCCTCCGGGGATCGGGATGTTGAACATCTGGACAAGGAACGAAAAGGCCGCGGCCATCGCAAGATAGGGCACATGTCGGTGTGAAAGTCCGGCTTTGATCTTCCTCATGGCTATCGCCCAGAAAGCGGCGGCCACGCCGAACATGGGCGCATATGTCTGCGGACTCAAATAACCATCGGGAATGTGCATTTTTCAATATCTCCGCAAATTAATCTTTCAGGACCGGACAGGCGGGCTCTCATCCAAAAAAAATCCACGACAAGCTCCCCAGACCTTCTGGCCGATCGGAGCCTTCGTGGCTCATAGTAAGTTTAGCCTATCAAAGATATTCAGGCGCTGTCAATAACTCGGATGGCACATCTACTGTTCCGCCAACCTGAATCTCACCGGCAATAAAGCCAGAGACGGGGCCGGGATGCCGTTTTTAATTGCGGGTCTGTAAGTGGACTTTCTGACCGCTGCCAGGGCGGCGTCCGTAAAGCCGAACCCGGCAGGCTCAACAACCTCCACTTTCATCAATTTGCCTCTTTCGTCTATGGCAAGCCTGAGAACCACCCTGCCCTCTTTGTTCATCCTTCGCGCCATTAATGGATATACCGGGATTTCACGTCTCAGGAAATTCGGGCCGGATGCGGAACCGAAGGCGTATGTTTCCGGTGAACTACTGGCGCTCCTGATTGCCGAGTGTGAAGGGGCTGCGACGGACTTTTCAGTCGAAACGATACGGGCTGGAGACACTGACTCCTCTTTTTTATTCGGAGCGATTTCAGCTTGCGCCTCTGTCCGTCCAGTCGGTTGAACTTCGGAACGCCTGATGGAAACCGCAGCTGAAGAGTCCGATTTCTGAAGAACAGCCGGGGCCTGATAATCAGCGGCGGATTCAGTTCCGACCAGGTAGACCACACTGACATCGGGTATTTTCTGAAAACCACAGACAGCAATAATAACAAGGACCGCCGCAACAAAAATATGCGCTGCCCCCGCCACCAGACCAGACATCAAGAGTGATTTGTTATCGCCGGAATTAATCATATCATTATGAGTATAGCGCTAAAAAAAAAGCCTCAAAATCGGCTCCTTACAACGCAGAACCTTTGCGGCCCCGAATAATCAAATTCCGGAGGCGATAGAATAAACTTCCAACTTCCCCCCGGCATTTGCGACTTAATGTTACATAAACTCAAAATGACCTGTCAAATAGATCCGGGAATACCAGTTTCAATACATATAATTTCAAAAATCCTGCCAAATCTGTTCTGTCAGGTCCGCGGATGGAGTATTGACTATCGTCATTTATGCTGTTATATCTATAAAAAAGGCCTGGAGGATTAAATGAGAAAAACTATTTTATTGACTATGGCGCTCCTGCTGATCGCAGGCACGGCGTTCGCTGCAGGACTGGAAGTGAATCAGAAGAAAGGTGATCTGACCATCCATGTGCAAATGGATAAAAATCCGCCGGTAACAGGTATGAACAATATGGATGTTACAATTATGGACGCAGGCGGCAAGAATGTCACTGACGCGAAAGTGCGCGTAAATTATTCCATGCCCGCAATGCCCGGCATGGCCCCCATGAATTACAACACTACCGCAAAACTCGCCGGGGCCAAATACTCCGCGAAACTCAATATCTCGATGGCCGGCCCCTGGAATATTGCCGTCAGGGTGGTGAGGGGAGGAAAGACGTCCACGGTCAAGTTCAATGTGGACGCCCAATAACAGATTCAGCGCGTTTTTGAAATCCGTCGGGGCAGGCGTTTATCGCCTGCCTGTCTTGTTTCATAATGCCTGCACATGCTGTCTGACACTTGTCGTTATCTTTCTGTTATGCGCGTCTCCACTTTCAGCCGCGGAACTTGATCTGAAACAGCTGATTAACGAGGCTGTAAAAAACAATCCTGATCTTCAGGCAGCCGGTTCCAGGGCCGAGGCGTCAGGTTACAGGGCGCCTCAGGTGGCGACGCTGCCTGATCCGATGTTTTCCGCGGGCTACCAGAATGAGGGTTTCAGCAGATATACCTACGGCAGCTCCAAAGATTCACAGTGGATGTACTCTGTCTCACAAGCCATACCATTTCCCGGGAAGCTCTCTCTGAAAGGTGAAGCGGCTGAAAAAGAGTCCGCAGCCCTGAAAGAGAGTCATTCAGCGCTAAGGCTGAAAACGATTGCGCAGATCAAGGAATTATATTTCGATCTGCTCGTCACGCACAAGACGGTCGATCTGATAAATGAGAGAATAGCGCTTCTGGGCGCAGTTGAAAACCTTGCCCTTGCAAGATACGCGGCCGGCAGATCTTCACAGCTCGAAGCTCTCTCAGCGCAGACAGAAAAATATATTCTGCTCGAAAAAGAAGTCATACTGAAACAGAAGATAGACACGCTGGAAGCCTCGCTGAACCGGGTCCTTGCGAGGAAGATCAGCGAACCACTGGGCCGCCCGGTCGAAACACCGGTTACATATATCCATTATAAGCTTGACGAACTGACAGCCGCGGCGTTAGACAGATCGCCGGAAATCAGATCCAGACTTAACAATATAGCCTCCGCCGAGGCGAGACTCTCTTTTGCCAGAAGAGATTATCTCCCCGACTTTACTGTCACCGGAAGTTTTTTTGCAAAAGGCGGGGACTACGAAAATATGTGGAGTCTGACTCTGGGAGTGAATATTCCGATCTTTTATTTGCGCAAACAGAAAAACGCTGAAAATGAGGCTGAAGCGGCGCTGATTGAAGCAAAAAGCATGAAAAAATCGACCGATCTCCTGATCGGGGCTTCCCTGAGAGAAAATTTTGCTCAGATGAAGGCGGCCGAAAAACTTATGTCGTTATACAGAGAGGGGCTCATACCCAAAAGCCGTCAGGACTTTGAACTGTCGCTGTCAGACTACAAGACTGGCGCGGGCGATGCGCAGCGCCTGATATCCAAACTCAAATCGTCTATAGATTATGAAATAGCGTACTGGGGACAGTTTGCCGAACACGAAAAAGCGGCTGCCCGTATTGAAGCCATCACCGGCCTGGCGTTCGATAACAGATAGCAGGGGGACTTATGAACAGAACCAGGAAGTTTGCGCTTGTCTCTGCCGCCTTTCTGGCGCTGACAATAATAGCGTATCTGACTTTTTTCAGCGGCCCTCCTGAAAAGAACGCGCCTGCCTCCACTGAGACACAATCGGCGACAGGGCATCAGGGCCATGGAGGGCCTTCCGCCGCGCAACCGGAACAAACAACCGACTCAGACAAAGAGCAGGAAGAGGCCCCGACAATAGACATCGACACCGAAAAGCAGCAGATGATAGGGGTGAAGATAGCTGTAGCTGAAGTAAAACTCCTTCATAAGACCATCAGGACTGTGGGCATAGTCGAATACGACGAGAGAAGACTTGCCACAGTAAATACCAAATTCGAGGGCTGGATCGAAAAACTCTACGCCGATTATACCGGTAAATATGTGAGCAGGGGACAGGCCCTGGTCGGTATCTACAGCCCTGAGCTTATGGCCACACAACAGGAATTCCTTAATCTGCTGAAATGGGAAAAAGCGGCGTCGGCATCCAAAGACAGGGAAGTGGGGGGCATGCTTTCCAGGGACTCTGCGGCCATTGTGGCCGGCGCGCGCCAAAGGCTCAGACTCTGGGACATATCAGAAAAACAGATCGCGAGGATTGAACAGACCGGAAAACCTGTCAGGGCCCTTACCCTTTACAGTCCTGCAAGCGGCTATATTGTGCAGAAACCTCTTCGGGGCCAAAAGGTCGCAGCCGGGGAAAAGCTTTTTGATATAGCCGATCTCTCATCCGTCTGGGTCATATCGGATATCTTCGAAAATGAAATATCGCTTGTAAAGGTCGGAGGGAAAGCGGTAATCAGTCTCAGCTATTCTCCGGGGCAGGAATTTCCAGCGACCATCGACTACATCTACCCTTCCCTTTCCGGAGACACCCGATCATCGAAAGTCCGCTTTACTGTCCCGAATCCGGGAGGAAAACTCAAGCCACAAATGCATACCACCGTTGAGATAAAAATAACTCTCGGGAAGAAACTCGTTGTGCCTGACGACGCCGTGCTCGATTCCGGCAGGAGACAGCTCGTATACGTCGAAAAGGAACCAGGCTCATTCGAGCCCAGAAGTGTAAGTGTTGGGGTGAAATCCGACGGGATGGTCGAGATCATATCGGGGCTGAAAGAAGGGGAACGCGTGGCCTCATCCGCAACCTTCCTAATCGACTCGGAAGCGAGACTGAAGGGAATCGTTAAATAATGATTTCTATTAACTGTATAAACTGGATTCCCGCCTTCGCGGGAATGACGGACAAAGAGATATAGTTATTCCACAGAAAGTCTGAAGAACCTATAATGATCTCAAGGATAATCGAACTCAGCGCCAGAAACAGATTTATGTTGTTTCTCGTTGTCGCCTTTCTCTGTATCTGGGGAATATGGACCCTCCAGCGGACCCCGCTTGACGCAATACCGGACCTGAGCGACACACAGGTTATCGTTTATACTGAGTGGCCCGGCCGCAGCCCCGACCTGATCGAGAACCAGATAACATATCCCATTTCGTCCACACTGCTGGCCGCCCCGGAAGTGCGGGCCGTGAGGGGCTTTTCGTATCTCGGCAGCTCCTTCATTTATATCATCTTCAAGGACGGCACGGATATTTACTGGGCGCGCAGCCGGACGCTCGAATACCTTCAGGCAGTGAAGAACAAGATACCCGCTGACGTTAATCCGACTCTCGGGCCTGACGCGACAAGTGTAGGCTGGGGATTTTCATACGCAGTTGTTGATGAAACAGGCGGGCACAATCTCGCTGATCTCAGGTCGATCCAGGATTATAATCTCAAGCTTGCCATTGAAAGTGTTCCGGGAGTTTCACAGGTCGCCAGCATAGGCGGCTTCGTCAAACAGTATCAGATCCTGATAGATCCGAACACGCTTCTTGCCTACAACATACCCATCACAAAGGTAATGGAGGCTGTGAGAAACAGCAACCAGGATGTCGAAGGAAGGGTCGTCGAGTTTTCGGGCATTGAATACATGATCAGGGGCAAGGGATATATAAAAAGCATATCTGATATAGAAAATATATCTGTCGGAGCAACAAAGTCCGGAACGCCTATCCTGATAAAACATATAGCGAAAGTGCAGCTCGGGCCTGATATAAGACGCGGTCTTGCAGAACTCGACGGAAAGGGAGAAGTTGCGGGCGGCATAGTCGTTGTGAGATTCGGGCAGAATGTGCTCGATGTAATCGACCGGGTCAAGCAGAAGATTAAGAACGATATCGAGCCCGGACTGCCGAAGGGCGTGAAGATCATCACCACATATGACCGCACAGACCTGATAAACAAATCCATCGGCACGCTGAAAAAAGAGATCATCGTTCTTTCAATCGTGGTCAGCATCGTCTGCATAATCTTTCTCTTCCACCTGCCGAGCGCGTTTGTGGTGATACTGACTCTGCCGGTCTCAATCATTCTCTCCTTTATATGCATGTATTACCTTGGCGTCACCTCGAATATCATGAGCCTGAGCGGCATCGCCATCGCAATCGGCGCAATGGTAGACGCTGCTATTATCATGGTCGAGAACGCGCACAAGAAGATGGAACTCTGGGAACACGACCGAAGTCTATACAGCGACAGGATAGCGGTTATCACGGACGCCGCAAAAGAGGTCGGCCCTTCCCTCTTCTTCTCCCTGCTCGTCATCACTGTCGGCTTTCTGCCCGTATTCACATTGCAGTCCCAGGCAGGCAGGCTCTTTACACCGCTGGCTTACACCAAGACCTTCGCCATGCTGTTTTCATCATTTCTGGCCATTACGCTTACGCCGGTTTTGATGTCCCTTTTCATCCGTGAAAGTTCCCTTGGCAAAGTCCAGGTTATCAAATATCTCTTTACGCTTTACCCCGAAGAGAGGCACCCGGTAAGCAGGTTCCTGAGATGGATATATCATCCCATCGCTGATTTTTCGCTTCTCCACAGTAAGACAGTTATCATCGTCGCAATCATAGTTATGATCGTCACCATTTTCCCATACATGAAGCTCGGTTCTGAATTCATGCCGCCTCTCTATGAGGGCTCGCTCTTTTATATGCCCGTGACAGCTCCCGGCGCATCAATAACCGAGGTCTCAAAACTGCTCCAGATACAGGACAGACTATTGATGCAGATACCGGAGGTCGCTCAGGTTTTCGGTAAAGCGGGACGCGCCGAGACTGCGACTGATCCCGCGCCTCTTGAGATGTTCGAGACCGTTATAAATCTCAAGCCGGAGAGCGAATGGAGGCCCGGCATGACAGTGGACAAGATAAAATTCGAGATGAACGAAAAGCTCACGATCCCCGGGGTCGCGAATTCCTTTACCATGCCGATAAAGGCGCGCATAGACATGCTTTCTACCGGGATAAGAACCCCTGTCGGAATAAAGATCCTCGGTCCTGAACTAGGCGAGATCGAGCGCATAGGTCTCGAACTCGAAAAACTTATACAGGATGTGCCCGGCACGCGCAGCGTTTATTCGGAACGCGCGACAGTCGGATATTTTTATGATATCGACATCAGGCGCGACTCTATCGCACGATTCGGTTTGAGTGTAAAAGATGTTCAGGACGTTATACAGTCCGCCATCGGCGGCGTAAACCTGACGACAACAGTAGAAGGCCGTGAGAGATATCCCGTGAACATCCGCTATTACAGGGATATGCGAGGCAGTCTGGATGACCTGAAGCGCACACTAGTGCCTGTGATGTCTGTAGCTCCTGCAGCGCCAATGCCGGGAGTTGCCGCAGCGCCTCCGAGAATAATACAGATACCCCTTTCCGAACTGGCTGATATAAAAATAGTCCAGGGGCCGACAGCAATAAAGAGTGAAGAAGGCATGCTCACTTCGTATGTTTATATAGATTTCTCTGGAAGGGATGTCGGGGGATATGTGGAGGATGCCAAAGAAAAAGCCTCTGCGCTCAAGATGCCGGCCGGATACAGGCTTCAGTGGAGCGGTGAATACGAATATCTCCTGGCTACCCATCAGCGCCTCTTGCTTGTTATACCGCTGACGCTGTTCGTTATCTTCGTGCTCATTTATCTGAACACTAAATCGACTGTCAAGACTTTGATAGTAATGCTCGCGGTACCCTTTTCGCTCGTTGGCTCTTTCTGGCTGCTTTACCTGCTCAACTACAACATGAGCATTGCGGTTTGGGTGGGCATAATCGCGCTTGCAGGACTCGACGCGGAGACAGGCGTAATCATGCTTCTATACCTTGATCTGGCCCATGACAAATGGAAAAAAGAGGGAAAACTGACAAACGAGCTCGCTTTGCGCGAAGCCATAATGGAAGGAGCTGTCAAAAGAATCAGGCCGAAGATCATGACAGTCGCGGTTATCCTTGCCGGTCTTGTGCCCATCATGTTCAGCCACGGCACAGGAGCGGATATAATGAAACGCATCGCCGCGCCCATGGTTGGAGGAGTGGTCACATCAACAATTCTGGAACTCGTCATTTATCCTGCCATATATTTCATCTGGAAGAAACGGGAATTGTCTTCAGGCAAATAGAGTCGTCAGGGGTAGTCATCTCGAAGTTTTGGCGCGGCGCTGCCTCCGCACTTATGGATTTCATTAGGAAATGGTCGGTGTTTTGTTCGTAGGGGCAATCCCTTGTGGTTGCCCGTTTCGATATTCCGTTCCGTTAGCCGATGCCTGTAGGGGCCGGCCTTGCGTCCGCCCGGTTTGAACGGTTGCCCCCTCACCTAATCGTGTCCCTGCCGCCATTTTCAATAACGACAAAACCCGGATTATTGAGGCCATATGACGCCGATTTTGAAAAAAACAAACAAATAACTTTTGCTCGATCTGCACGAGGCAACGGGTCTCAAGAGCAACGTGGTCTGGCTTGAAATTATGTTTTTATCAGGGGTTCCCGGCATAAACAGTAAAACGGACCCTATCAATACGATAATGGGGTCTGCCCCTGACACTTGACTCAAACGCCAAGCGGCGCTTCCCATAAGGGAATTTTATGTTGTCCGTTTCTAAATGACAGCCGCGACAAAATAATATCCCATTATAACGCAGGACCCAAGCTTCATCACCGTGCCTCCTACGAAGCCCAGAAAAGACCCGACAGCCGAACGCAAAGCCTTGTTACCGCTCTGTCTGTTCATGAGTTCACCGGCAAACGCGCCGAGAAAGGGTCCTGCGATTATTCCCCATGGCGGGAAAAACAATCCCACGACCAGCCCCGCAGCCGCGCCTCTTATGCCCCATTTTGTTCCGCCGAATTTCTTTGTGCCCAATATCGGGATGTATAAATCGGCCAGGACTACAAGTACCGTTATGCCCGCCCATACGAGCAGGAAGGTCATGGAAAAGGGCTGTTTGTCGGTGAGTTGCAGCGCCAGCAGGCTTGCATAGGCCAATGGCGGCCCAGGGATAACGGGCAAAAGACAGCCCGCAAGGCCGAGTATCAGCAGTATAAAGCCGCTTATGACAAGTATGGTTTCCAATTTCCGCGCCGGGGGAAAGGGATAATCTTCTGTTTATTATATAACATGTCCGGGCCGGACATATGTTATCTGCAAGGCAATGCATGATGCGCGACTTTCGAAAGTGTGTCGAAGGTTACGGCATGTTCGCGCCCTTTTGGTATTGATCATGGTATGGTCATATGTTATACTAATGGTATGAAAACAGCTATTTCACTGCCTGATGATCTGTTTGAAGAGATCGATAAGTATGCCCGGGAACGCGGAAGTTCGAGGAGCGAGGTCTTTGTCCTTGCGTTGAGGGATTTTCTGCGCAGGCGGGAATCGCAGCGCATGCTGGAAGCCCTTAACAGCGCATATTCCAATGAAGACACGCCCGATGAAGCGGAGCTTCGGCTGAAGAGACGGAAATACCACGCCCGCAAGGTCGCCGGTGAAAAATATTGAGCATCAGGCAGGGCGATATATACTGGATTGAACTCGGAGAGCCGAAAGGGTCCGGACCTGGCTGCAGGCATCCGCATGTGGTTGTTCAGAACAACATCTTCAACGAGAGCAGAATTGGGACAGTAGTGGTTTGCGCGCTTACATCAAATTTGAAAAGGGCCGCGGCGCCCGGCAATTTGCTTCTGAAAAAGGGTGAGGCGAATCTTCCGAAGGAGAGCGTGGTTAACATATCCCGGCTCGTGACCGTGGACAAATCAGACCTCGTCGGGAAAATCGGGACTCTTTCCGCGGCAAAGACCAGGAAGATCATTGACGGCATCAGGCTGCTTCTCGATCCGAGAGACCTCTGATCAGAATCCATCCCGCAATTGTGTATATAATGATGAACAGGCTTGAAAATGTGTATTTCCAGTAGTCAGACGATTAGGAAGCAGATGCGTGAAAATGATGCCGCATTGTGACGTTGAAAAACCGCCGACAAACCTCGATAAATTCTTTCCCCTAAAGATTCAATGCGAAATTTACCGCATTGCGGATTTCGCCGAGTTTTTCTTTTGACAAGGTCGTTATCAACGACCCTATATTTGATTTCGATACGGTCTGGATGTAATCACAGTTGACGGCGCAATCCCTGGGCATACCGTCGGCTTGTGACAGGAGCGCTTCACTCGGAATATCCCTTATCGTGGAGGTCACCGGCGCGACCGTCACTTCGCCCAGATATTCCAGTATGGAACTGCGGGTTAAAATGACTACGGGACGCTTTTTGTCGGGATGTTTGAATTTGTACCATCTGACCTCGCCCCGCTTCATCAGTCGCCCCACTCCTGTTCAGTCTCCCACACGCTGAATTCATCAGCGACTACGGGGCGCTTCAAATATCCATTTTTGTGCTTCTTTTCAAGCATTTCAATGTTAACCTGTATTACGGCGTTTTTCAACGCCTGGCGCGTGAATGCGGAACGGGTCGTTTTCAGTTTTTTGACCAGCCGGTCAACTGTCGTTACCAGTTCGTCATCCAGTGTCATCTGTATTGTTCGCATATGTCCTCCGTATAATGTGGATATATATAGCTATAATAATCCATATTTGCCATAGTGTCAAGAACATGTATTGCCTCATCTGAAATCACGTCCAATTGATTTCAGGGCGACAACAACAAGAGGACTACGGAACTAATGAGAAACACAGCGCCTGGAACCATTGTCATATTCTTTAATGCTTGACAAACAAGCCTATTTAAGTTAATATACTTTTTTGATCAATTTAGTATATTACTTGGCATGTTTTTAAGCACAGCCGCCAATGTGACAACCAAATGTGGTTGCGTTGTTTGAGATTGCCGCCTGATTGCTGTTTTGAAGCGCTAACCAGAAAACTGGAAGCGACGGAGAAAATCCGTTTCAGTTAATGGTTTGCGCTTTTTTATTATTGCTGCTGTCAAATCTGAATTATTCATTTCCGTTTAACGGCGGAAATATTTACGGAAAGGAGGTGAGACAATAAATCACATTTGCTGAATCGGCGTTATACCAGACAACTGGATCGAAAATATTGACGTAAAAGACCATCCGCAACCAGACGACTGGAGTGGAAAAAACTTCAAGGAGATTATGAGATGAAGAGAGTTAATGTGGTTGCGACATTTATTGCCTTTATATTGTTCTTTTCTTTTTCCTCGGGCGCCTATGCCGTCCCGCCTTTCAACAATCTGGAGGGCGTCGGCGGCGTGGCTTTCAATCCCCTGGCGTACCCGGCTGATTCGGACGGCGAGAACAGTCATCTAAAGATCGGCGACACCGATGTTTTAGGAAAACCGAGATTTGGCGCCTGGTACGTCAGGCTTGGAGAAACCAAAGTTGACTGGACTTCCATAGGCACAGCCGTAACATTCCTGAAACGACTCGAAGTTTCCTACGGTTTCCAGACAATCAATCAGAGCAACGCGCCTGCAAGGCACAAGCATAATATCGGAACTAAGCTTTTGATGCTTCCTGAAAACTCGTTTGACCTGAAATTCATTCCGGCTGTCTCAGCGGGCGCTATTTTCAAGACCACAAATCCGACAGGCTTCGGGCCTTCTTCAAACGGCCAGGACTTCTATCTGGTGGCCACAAAGCTTATCACCCAGCTTCCGCTCCCTGTGCTCATATCAGGAGGCGGCCTCGCGACCCAGGGAAAGGTGACCGGAGTTTTCGGCTATGACAATAAAAGGCAGATCGTAGGCTTTGGCAATATCGATTTTGTGCTGCCGTTGAATTTGATTTTCGGCGCGGAGTACAAACAGGGGCCTCGATATGCGGACTGGAAGGACGCCGATTACTATAATGTCCATCTCGCGTGGACCCCGACAAAAAATCTCACATTGATCAGCGCATATGTCAACGCCGGCGACGAAAAATCCACCAAGAGGGTGGGACTGGGCAACGGCTTTGTCCTGAGCGCCCAGTATGCGTTTTAAATGAATTATATGAAGGAGGAATAACATGAGCAAGATTGACAGCAAACTGAAAGTTGAATCACTGGCTCTTCATGGCGGCCAGGAAGCAGACCCGACTACGGGGTCACGCGCTGTGCCGATTTATCAAACCACTTCGTACCAGTTCAATAACACCGAGCATGCAGCCAACCTGTTCGGCCTGAAGGAATTCGGGAACATATACACCCGCATTATGAACCCTACTACAGATGTATTTGAAAAGCGGGTAGCCGCGCTCGATGGCGGCGCTGGAGGGCTCGCCTTATCAAGCGGTTCATCCGCAATAGCCTTCTCGATTCTGAATATAACCCAGGCCGGAGACGAGATAGTTTCTGCGGACAATCTCTACGGTGGAACCTATAATCTATTTCACTACACCTTTCCGCGTCTGGGGATCAAGGTCCATTTCGTAAAATCCAATGATCTGGATGCCTTCGCCAGGGCCATCACTCCCAAAACCAAGGCCCTTTACGCCGAGTCAATCGGAAACCCCAAACTGGATATAGCTGATGTTGAAGCCATCGCCGATCTGGCCCATAAGAACGGCATCCCTTTAATCATCGACAACACATCTTCGCCTTATCTGCTCAGGCCGATTGATTTCGGGGCTGACATTGTAGCGTACTCCGCGACAAAGTTCATAGGCGGCCACGGCAACTCGATCGGCGGCGTTTTAATAGACTCGGGCAAATTCGACTGGACCAACGGCAAATTCCCCTTGATAGACGGTCCCGAACCGAGCTACCACGGCGTTAATTTCGTTGAGGCGCTTAAAACTCTCGGCAATATCGCCTACATTATCAAAGCGAGGGTCACCCTGCTCCGCGACGTCGGGCCGGCGCTGTCGCCTTTCAATTCCTTCCTCTTCCTGCAGGGGCTCGAAACACTGCACCTGCGGATGCCGCGACACTCCGAGAACGCACTGGCGGTGGCGCAGTTCCTCGAAAAGCATCCCAAAGTAAGCTGGGTGAATTATCCGGGGCTTGCTTCGAGCCCGGAAAAGGAGCGAGCAAAAAAATATCTTGGGAAAGGAGCAGGCGCCATTCTCGGATTCGGGATAAAGGGCGGACTTGATGCAGGCAGGAAGTTCATTGATTCGCTTGAGCTGATATCACATCTAGCCAACATCGGGGACGCCAAGACACTGGCGATACATCCGGCCAGCACGACCCATTCACAGCTTTCGCCCGAAGAACAGTCTGCTACAGGCGTGACGCCCGATTTCGTCAGGCTGTCTATAGGCATCGAGCATATCGACGACATTATCGCTGATATCGATCAGGCGCTCGGGAAGGTATAAAAAGAGCACAGCAGACAAATATTGAACCCTTGAGAGGTTTTTTATGACATTAAAAGTTGGAATTAACGGATTTGGCAGGATCGGACGCATGGTCCTCAGATCCATATGCGGCCAGGGTTTGCTGGGCAATGGAATAGATGTCAATGCTATCGTCGATACTTGCCATGACGCTGATTATCTGGCGTATCAGTTAAGGCATGATTCCACCCATCACAAGTTCCGGCATGAAATATTGCCGGTGAAAAGCCGGCAGGGATTGACGACGGCCGATCATCTGAAAATTGACGGGCATCGCATAAGGTGTGCGTCTGCTCCCGACAGGCTGGAAGAACTGCGGTGGAAAGATCTGGATGTTGATCTTGTTATTGAGTCCACTGGTTTATTCACCGACAGTGAATCGGTTGTTGGGCATCTGCTTGCAGGGGCCGACAGGGCGCTAATAACGGCTCCGGCGAGCGCTGATATCAAGACTATTGTGATGGGAATGAATGAGCATGAATATAATCCGGCAGCGCACCCGGTTGTTTCGGGCGGCAGCTGCACCGCTCATTGCCTGGCCATGCTTGTGAGGGTTTTGATGGATGAAGGAATCGGTGTGGAATCCGGATTGATGACAGCAATAAACAGCTATACCGGCAGCCAGAGAATTCTGGACGGCTTTTCCAGAAGAGACTGGCGAAGCGGCCGGGCGGCGGCTGTCAATATAATCCCGTCAGCGACCAACGCCACTGAGATATTAGGGATGATAGCTCCGGCCCTTAAAGGTAAAATGGCCGGACTGTCTTTTCGTGTGCCATCTCCAGACGTATCTGTTATAAATCTGGCGTTTCGTTCAGCCCGGGATACGAGTATCGGCGAAATCGACTCTCTTATGAAAAAGGCGTCTGAGACATATCTTAAAAAATATCTCGGATATACGGATGAAGAACTTGTATCTACCGATTTTATTCATGACAGCCGATCGGCGATATACGATTCTCCGGCTACTTTACGCAGTAATATTCAGGGCGAAAAAAGGTCATTCAGGATAGTGTCCTGGTACGACAATGAATGGGGTTATTCCAATCGCATTGTTGACCTTCTGCAATATATGCGTAATCATGCCGCAGATCAGGATACGAAGAAACTGAATAATTTCGGGTATTTGGCTTGGAGGAGGGTCTATGAGTCAAGCTCTTTGTAACGCATTTTCAACGGCACGGCTTAAATAATGAGCAGGTATTAGAACCGCAACCGAAAACAAAAGCCTGAAGGCTTTTATTATTGATCACAAAAGGAGAATATTAAATGGCAAAAATTTACAGCTCACTGACAAATATCATAGGCAAGACCCCTCTCCTGCATCTTCAAAAGGTAAGCGAAGGGATTGATGCGACAGTTGTCGCAAAACTGGAATCATTCAATCCCGGCGGCAGCGTAAAGGACCGAATCGGTATAAGCATGATCAAGGCTGCCGAAGCGCAGGGCCTGATCAATAAGGATACAGTTATTATTGAACCAACCAGCGGCAATACGGGTATCGCCCTGGCATTTGTGGCGGCAGCCCGCGGCTACCATCTCATTCTCGCCATGCCGGACACCATGAGCGTTGAACGCCGCAATCTTCTTAAAGCTTATGGGGCTGAGCTGGTTTTGACCCCCGGCGCAAAAGGCATGAAGGGCGCTATAGAAAAAGCGGAGGAACTTGCGGCACAGACGCCCAATTCATTTGTGCCGCAGCAGTTCAACAACCTCGCCAATCCTCAGATTCATCGTGAGACGACCGGCGTAGAGATATGGGACGACACGGACGGCAAGGTGGATATTCTCATCGGCGGAGTCGGCACAGGCGGCACCATAACAGGCGCGGGCGAAGTCATAAAGGCAAAGAAACCGGAATTAAAGGTGATCGCGGTCGAGCCTTTTGATTCACCGGTTCTCTCAGGCGGGCAGCCCGGACCCCACAAGATACAGGGCATAGGCGCAGGATTTGTCCCAAAAGTATTTAATTCGTCTATAGTTGATGAAATATTCAAGGTAAAAAATGAAGAGGCAATTGAGACCGGAAGATTGCTGGCGCGAAAAGAGGGCCTTCTTGTTGGAATATCATCGGGCGCGGCGGCGTTTGCGGCATTGCAGATAGCAAAGAGGCCTGAAAACAGGGATAAGCTGATTGTGGTCATACTTCCCGACACCGGCGAGCGTTATCTGAGTACACCGATGTTTCAGGAGATATAATCCCGGAATTGTTTAGGAGAACTTTAATAGCTCTCACGGGATCAAAAATTTAAGTCTCTGCTAAGATTATCTCTGTCGGATATAAGATTAATAGCATGCTATTTCCATTTGGCCTGGTGCGTAAACAAACCGCGTTTTAGGGGAGACGAGAGAGAGACTCCAGTGAGAGCTACCATAATGACATTAATACTATATTTCCATCAAAGGCCTTCTTGTTTTAGAATTTTACGCTTAAAGTATTGACAAAGAGAGCCCTGTAAGGTAAAATGATACTTAATTGATCATTTTAATTAACTTTTATCATTTAAAGGAATTCATCATATATGAGTGATATGCTCGCAGGGCTCGAAGAAAACGAAAAAAGGCTATTAGTCAGTATTATCAAAGTGTTGCGTAATGTGAAGTTCGGGCATATTCTGATCACTGTGCATGATTCAAACGTGGTCCAGATTGAGAAGACCGAAAAGATCAGGCCTGATAAGGCAAACGCATGGCATTACGAAATTTAATATGAAAACTTATAGTCATAATCGATTACCGATGACAACCCTTGCCGTCAGGAAGCTGTCGGCCAGCGTCGCCCTCATCGGAGGGATAGACAGGCTGCGGAATCATTATATTGAGCTGGCCGGGAAATCCGGTATCTCCCTGCAATTCTTTTCCCGCGACGAGGTGAATATCGGTTTGAAGATCAGGGATATTGACGCATTGGTCATATTCACCGGCATGATCTCGCACCAGGCAAGGAAAAAGGTCATGCATGTGGCAAGATCGAGAAATATTCCGGTGCTCATGAGTCATTCATGCGGGGTATGTTCGTTAAAGCAGTGCATCGATTGCCTGGTCAATAAATCCTTGTCTTCGGCAAGCTTGTAGGGAGTTTATTGAGTTCTGAAATGACACAGATAATACAATCATTGATACGACACGATCCAGCAGAGGCAGCCGGCGATCATCTTTTCAGCTGCGCCGATCCAATGTGGAAGCGTATTCGACTTGAGGCCCTGGATATAGTGAGGTCAGAGGAACGTCTGTCAGCCTATCTGATCGATACTATACTTAAGCCCGGGTCCCTTGAAGAAGCCTTGACAAGTGTTTTGGCCTGGAAGCTCGAGTGCGACTGCATAAACGAGGATTCCATCCGCGAAATATTCCAGGAAGCGCTGGAAAAGTCTCCGTCTATCAGGAACTCTATCCGCAGAGATCTGGATGCGATTCTTGAAAGAGATCCGGCTGCCGGGAACCTGTTAATTCCATTTCTGTTCTTCAAGGGGTTTCATGCGCTTCAGGCATACCGGATAGCGAACAGTCTATGGATGCAGGACAGGCGCATTCTGGCGCATTGTCTGCAGTCGCGCATCTCGGAAGTCTTTGGCGTTGATATTCATCCAGCGGCAAGAATCGGATCAGGCATACTGATTGATCATGCCACAAGTGTCGTTATCGGAGAGACAGCTGTCGTGGATGATGATGTCTCTATTCTGCATGAGGTCACCCTTGGCGGCACAGGCAAGGAGTCGGGGGACCGTCATCCAAAGGTCGGTAAAGGCGTAATGATAGGGGCCGGAGCCAAGATCCTGGGTAATATAAAAATAGGCGCCGGCTGTAAGGTCGCTGCCGGAAGCGTGGTTTTGAATGAGACGCCGCCTGACTGCACTGTAGCCGGAGTCCCGGCCAGGGTTGTAGGTAAACCCAGGACATCTGACCCTGCAAGAGTGATGGACCAGTATGTTGAACTCGATTATTGCATCTGAACCGATATTATTAACTTTTATGATATTCATTAGCAGCGCAGAATAAATAAAATGAAAAAGGAGGTAGCCAATGGTAAATGCCGGTATTGACACAAAGCTTGCCCAGGCAGGCAGCAGATGGGATGAAAAGACAGGGGCGATCTCCATGCCTGTATATCATGCAGCCACATTCAGGCATCCATGCCTTGGTGAAAGTACGGGTTTCGATTATTCGCGCTCATGCAATCCGACCAGGCTTGTCCTTGAACAGACGATGGCCTCCCTGGATGGAGGCGTAAGGGCCTTTGCCTTCTCATCAGGACTTGCTGCCATTGACGCAGTCATTCACCTCTTCAGTCAAGGCGATACCATTGCGCTTACCGAAGATCCTTACGGCGGCACGTTCAGGCTCTTTGACAAAGTATATAAAGCGTTCGGCATTTCGATATTGAGCGTAGACACCTCAGACCTGAACGCTGTGAGAAAGGCCCTGGATCAGGGAGCAAGGGCGGTCTTCGTGGAAAGCCCTGCCAATCCCCTACTCCGGATCGCGGATATAAAAGCGATCTCCGAACTGGCGCGGTCATACGGAGCTCTTACAATAGTGGACAATACATTATTCACACCAGTTCTCCAGAGACCGATTGAACTCGGCGCCGACCTGGTTGTATACAGCGCCACGAAATATCTCTCGGGGCATAATGATGTTATAGCAGGCATAGTTGTGGCAGGCGTAGCCGAACTTGCGGAACGGATTGGCTTTATTCAAAACGCAGTGGGCTCTGTCCTCGGTCCACAGGATTCATGGCTTGTGATAAGGGGACTTAAGACGCTTTCGGTTAGAATGGAGCGTCAACAGAAGAACGCTCTTTCCATCGCCAAATGGCTGAAAGGACATCCGGAAGTCAGCCGTGTTTATTATCCGGGACTGAACTCTTCCGCTGAACATAATGCAACAGTTTCACAAGCATGCTGTCATGGAGCGATAATATCCTTTGAAGTCCATGATCCGGATCTCGTGCCCAGGATATTGTCACAGGTCAAGGTGTTCATGTTTGCGGAAAGCCTCGGGGGCGTAGAGTCCCTGATAACCTATCCAGCAGTGCAGACTCATGCAGACATGCCGGTCGAAACGCTTGAGAGGCTCGGCATCAATAACAGACTTCTTCGTCTTTCAGTCGGCATTGAACATGTCGATGACCTGATTGACGACCTTACAGCTGTTCTCGGAGACAGATAGGAAAGGAAATATCGTATGGATTACAAAACAAGAATATTACATACCGGGAAGGATATCGATCCGTACACCGGCGCGGTAAGTGTCCCTATTTACACTGCGTCAACGTTTGCGCAGAAAGACCCGGATGAATTCGGTGAATATGAGTACAGCAGGGGCATCAACCCTACCCGCGCCGCTCTCGAACATACTTTGGCTGAACTCGAAAGCGGGGTTCGTGGCTTCGCGTTTTCCTCGGGCATGGCGGCAATATCTTCGGTCTTTCTCCTCTTCGCCCCCGAAGATCACATCGTTGTCTCAACGGATGTTTATGGAGGCACATACCGCATCCTTACAACATTGTTCTCACAATGGGGCCTCAAGAGCAGTTTCGTGGACACGACCGATATCAGCGCCACTCTTGCGTCAATAAAACCCGAAACGAAAGCGATATTCATAGAGACACCATCAAATCCGATATTGAAGATTACCGATATAGCGGCAATTGCGTCTATTGCCAAAGAGAGAAAACTTCTTTCTATCATCGACAATACCTTTATGACACCATATCTTCAGAGGCCGCTTGAACTGGGGATAGATATAACCATTCACAGCGCTACGAAATTTCTGGGCGGTCACAGTGATCTGATAGCAGGCGCGGTTGTTGTTAAGGACAAAGACCTGGGCGCAAGAATAAAGCAGATACAGACCGCCTTTGGGGCCATACTCAGCCCTTTCGATTCCTGGCTTATGCTGCGCGGTATAAAAACACTCGGCGCAAGGATTGAAGCGGAGCAGAAGACTGCGGTGGAGATAGCCCTTTGGCTGACTGAGCAGCCCCAGATCAAGAGGGTTTATTATCCGGGCGTGCCTGGTCATCCTGGACAGGATATTCATTATAAACAGGCCTCGGGCGGAGGCGCAGTCGTTTCCTTTGAGCTTGAAGATGGAGACATAGCCCGCGAATTTTTGAGGAATATCGAATTGTCGTTATTCGCGGTAAGTCTCGGCGGCGTGGAAAGCATCATCTCTTATCCGGCTACAATGTCTCATTCCGCGATGCCGAGAGGGGAACGGTTGAAACGCGGCATCAGCGATGGGCTGGTGCGCCTCTCCGTGGGGCTTGAATCCGCAGAAGATATTAAAAAAGATATAAGACAGGCGCTGGATGCGTCGGGAGGCAAGGTATGAACATATCAACAAAAGGCCGATACGGTCTGAGGGTAATGGTCGAACTGGCAAAACAATTCGGGAAAGGCCCTGCAATGGTTGATATCATTGCACAGAACCAGGGCATATCCAAAAAGTATATACATCAGCTCATTATCAGGCTGAAATCCGCTGGTCTGGTCAGATCAGTCCGCGGTCCCAAGGGGGGATATGAACTCGCAAAAAATCCTGACTCCATCTCAGCTCTGGATGTCGTCGAGGTTATGGAGGGCAAGATTACACCTGTAGAGTGCGTATCAGACTCATCGGTCTGCAGCCGCTCCGGGGCCTGCGTAACACGACCGATCTGGTGTGAGGTCTCTTCGGCCATTGGCGGAGTGCTTGGAGGAGTGAATCTCAAGCAGCTCGCTGCCAAGCAGCATGCGGAACAGACAATAAACGATTATCAGATATAAGAAAGGAGATTATCATGCAGAAGATTTTTCAGGACAACAGCCTTAGCATCGGCAATACACCACTCGTTTATCTCAATAACATAACAAAGGGCAGCGCCGCAAAAGTAGCCGTTAAGGTCGAGGGCCGCAACCCGGCCTATTCCGTAAAATGCCGTCTGGGCGCGGCGATGATATGGGACGCCGAAAAGCGTGGGATACTCAACCCGGGATCTAAAGATGTTACAGTTGTCGAACCTACGAGCGGAAACACCGGCATAGCTCTGGCCTTTGTTTGCGCCTCCAGGGGATATCCTCTCATTCTTACAATGCCGGACACAATGTCTGTTGAGCGCAGAAAGATGCTGCAGGCGTTTGGCGCGGAGCTGGTTTTGACCGAGGGCGCAAAAGGCATGAAGGGCGCGATTGCGAAGGCAGAGGAGATCGTGGCTTCCGGTCCCGCTAAATATTTCATGCCGCAGCAGTTCAAGAACCCGGCAAATCCTGAGATTCATTTCCGGACAACCGGCCCCGAGATATGGAGCGACACCGACGGTCAGATAGATATCTTTGTCGCAGGTGTGGGCACCGGCGGAACCATAACCGGTGTTACCAGGTATCTTAAACAGTACAAGAATAAGCCCATAATATCAGTAGCGGTTGAACCGGCCCATTCACCGGTATTGACCGCCATCAAGAACGGCAAGGAGCCCCAGCCCGGCCCGCACAAGATACAGGGCATAGGCGCGGGATTCAAGCCGGATGTCCTGGACCTTGACCTGGTGGATATCGTGGCCACTGTTACAAATGACGAAGCGATCGAATTTGCGCGGAGATTGCATCTGGAAGAAGGCATAACATCGGGCATATCCGGCGGCGCAGCTGTCGCCGCTGCGACAAAAATAGCAAACGATCCCGCGAACGCAGGCAAGCTCATTGTCGCAATATTGCCTGACGCAGGAGAAAGATATTTGAGCACAGTCCTCTTTGAGCATTTGGGATAAGCGCGGGTTTAATGATACAACCGGAGCTTTCCGAACAGCGTATGATCTATCTTGATCATAATGCCACGACGCCGCTTGATGAAGATGTGCGGAAATATATGGATAACGTCGGACGTTGTGTATTCGGCAATCCGTCGAGCATTCATTATGCGGGTCAGGATGCCAGAAAGACTATCGACAAGGCCAGGGCCGATGTCGCCGGACTTATCGGAGCCAGTCCTGATGAAATCATTTTTACAAGCGGCGGCACCGAAGCCAATAATCTGGCTGTCTTTGGAGCGACTGCGGCGCTTGCCGGCGCCCGGCGGAAACACATTGTTACCTCGTCAATCGAACACCAGTCAATACTGAACCCCTGTCTTCAATTGAAAAAACAGGGTGTTGATATTAGTTTAGTTCCTGTCGGCACTGATGGTGTTGTTGATCCCGAGCAGGCAATATCCGGGCTCAGGGATGAAACGGTTGTTGTCTCTATTATGCTTGCCAATAACGATATCGGCTCACTTCAGCCTGTATCAACCCTTGCAGGCATTTGTTCGGAGCGTGGTGTCCTCCTCCATACAGACGCTGTGCAGGCAGTGGGCAAAATACCGGTCAATGTAAAAAAACTCGGCGTCGACCTGCTTTCCTTCTCTTCACACAAGATTTACGGACCCAAGGGGATCGGCGCGCTTTATGTCCGCAAGGGAATTAAGATTGCGCCGCTCTGTTATGGCGGACACCAGGAGCGCGGACTGAGACCCGGCACCGAGAATGTCGCTGCCATCGCCGGATTCGGACTTGCATGCAAAATCGCCGCTGTTCGTCTCGATGAGGATGGCGCGGGTATATCAGGGCTTCGCTCATCCATGGAAAATTCCATTCTTGAGACAATACAGGGCTCCTGGTTAAACGGAGCGGACGCTCCGAGAGTCCCTAATACCTCGAATTTCGGCTTTCATGGCATAGATGGTGAAATGCTGGCGATCAACCTCGACCTGCTGGGAGTGGCTGTCTCGACAGGTTCGGCATGCAGTTCCGGGGATGCGGAGCCGTCGCACGTCCTGACGGCAATGGGACAGGCGCCACAGCTCGCGCGCTCATCTATCAGGATATCTCTTGGCCGTTCAACCACATCAGCCGATATCAACCGCGCAGTCGGGCTTATACAACAGGCAGTGGGAGCCATGAGAAAGAGTTGAATCTGAAAATCAGATATCCTGACATGAGATCAATACCGAATGCAGACAGGTGAAGAGCTGAAATCGGACACACAAATAAACAAGCGTTATGCACGCCAGACAGCCTTGCCTGTTATCGGCCTCAAGGGACAGGAGCGTCTGCTTTCCACCACCCTGCTCATAATCGGATGCGGCGCCCTCGGCAGCGTTCAGGCCGAACTTGCGGCAAGGGCCGGCATCGGCAGGATCATTATCGCGGACAGGGACATTCCGGAAATACATAATCTTCAGCGGCAGACGCTCTTCGATGAAAGAGATGTGCTCGACCGAATTCCCAAGGCCGAGGCCGCCGTGCGCAGGCTGCGCGCCATTAATTCCGAAATTGTTGTGGAACCGGTAATAACGGATGTGACACGGGAAAATATTCTTGACCTTGTAGCACAGGCCGACATAGTTCTGGACGGTACGGATAATTTTGAGACACGCTATCTGATTAACGACGCCTGTGTGAGTAAAGGCAAACCCTGGGTGTATGGGGGCACGCTTGGAACGCGCGGCCTCGTCCTGTCCGTCAGACCGGGCGCGGGGCCATGCCTGAGGTGCGTCTTTCCTGATCCGCCCTCCAGCGGCCCGCATCCAACCTGCGAAACAGACGGTGTGCTGAATACGGCCGTTATGATTGCGGCCTCACTGCAGGTCAATATGGCGTTCAAGACACTCCTTTGCGAAGAGACCGCTGTAGATTATCTCTGGCGCTTCGATTTATGGCAGTCCGAAGTGAAACATTCACTTATCAGTCGGGATCAGAATTGCGTCTGCTGCGGACTCAGGAACTTCGAGTATCTGAATGCGGCAAGGGGCGCATCGTCCATTGTGTTCTGCGGCAGGAACGGCGTGCAGATTACGCCTGATCACCCTGTAATTAGTGACCTGAAGCAACTCGCGGAAAAACTCAGCGTTGTCGGGACAGTATCTTCTAACGGACTTGTCCTCGAATGCATTGTTGATCATCGCCGACTGGTGATATTCCCGGACGGACGTGTTCTGGTCCTTGGCACAACAGACCCTTCCGAGGCTCGCAGCCTGGCAGCCAGAATCCTGGGTATTTGATTTTCGGCTCTTTTTTGCGCTTTAACAAGGCATGATCTATCTGCTAAAATCAAACATTGACCGGGCTCCGGCTGTCCGGAGCAATCGCATTATTATTAGCGTTGGAGGGTAATTATGAAATCCTTTTTTCCCTTTTGTTTGATATTATCGGCGTTTCTTGTCTTAACTTGTCCGGACAACTCTATTTCACAGAAAGCGGATAATACTATGAATACTATTCCAGTTGACTTCACTGTCGAGTACCAGTGGATCGCAGGCTCAATGCCTCCGCCCTATCATTACGAGTTCATGATTCGTATTAATGCTTCAGGCCAGGGAGAAGTGATTTATTGGCCCGACTACAGCGGCGAAGGGACGCCGGAGTGGAAAGAGAGTTTCACGGTTACTCAGGCCCAGCTTGAACAGCTTTATCAGGTTATGGAGAGCAATAACCTCTTTACTGAAAAATGGCAGGCCCAGGAAAGGCATATTGTCGGCGGCAGTTACGAATTCATGAATGTCACAGCCAATAGCCAAAGGATCAAAGTCCCGGCGTTTGTTTTTCCAGAACAGCAGAACAGGGTCAAGCAGATTTACGACGCTATCCGCCTTCTTCCTCCAAAAACCATCTGGGACAAACTGGGAGCGCAGCGGCAGGATTACATGGACAAATACGAAAAGGGAAAACGCAGATAAACTCTAGCCTGTCTGCATCACTACGAGATCGTCGCGGTGGATGACTTCATCTTCGCGCTTTGCCCCGAGGATTTTTTCAATATCTGCCGATTTTTTGCCCTTTATTTTGGCAACTTCATCCGACGAATAATTGACTATGCCCTTGGCTATGTTATTGCCCTCGCTGTCTGCGCAAAATACCGCTTCGTCGCGGCCGAAATATCCTTCCACCGCTACTATTCCCGACGGCAACAGGCTCTTGCCTCCCTTGATAAGCGCGCTGACAGCGCCCTGATCGAGCACAAGAGTGCCTTTTGGTCTTACTGCATAGGCTATCCAGCCTTTTCTGGAACTGATACTTTTCTTTTTCGCCACAAATTCGGTGCCGTGACGCTCACCGTTTATTAACGAAACGAGAAGACCTTTTTTTGCTCCAAAGATGATATTTACAGGTATCCCGAAAGATGTCGCTTTCTTGGCCGCAAGTATCTTTGAATACATTCCTCCGGTCCCGACCTTGCTGCCGGCGCCTCCGGCCATGGCTTTGAGTTCAGCGTTAATCTCATGCACATAAGGAATGATTTTTGCGTTTTTGTCCTTCTTGGGATCAGAGGAATAAAGACCTTCGACATCTGACAGTATTATCAGCCTGTCCGCATCGATAAGGCCAGCGACGATGGCCGCAAGCTGATCGTTGTCGCCGAATTTGAGCTCATCTGTCGCAACTGTGTCATTTTCATTCACTATCGGTATCAGGCCGTATTCGAGCAATGTAACCAGTGTATTGCGGGAGTTCAGATATGTAGGCCTGAACGAAACCACTCCCCTCGAAAGCAATATCTGAGCTACCTTCTTGTCATGCCGCTGAAAGCTCTTTTCATAGGCCCTCATGAGTGAAGACTGCCCTGCCGCCGCGGCAGCCTGCTTGAGCATTATCTCTTTTGGTTTCTCCTTCAGTCCCATCTTTTCCATGCCTGCGGCAATCGCCCCGGATGAAACTATAACCACTTCGTGGCCGGCGTTGCACAGTTCCGCAACATCATCCGAAATCGCAAAAATCCTCTTCTGGCTGAGTCCGCCCGTCGGTTCAGTTAAAATGTTGCTGCCGATCTTCACAACGATTCTGCTCATAGTCCACAGCCCTCTATTTTATCTTCCAGATATACCAGCAATTCCTGAATTCCGACATTGGAAACCGAAGCTATGCCGAAAAAATCGAGCTTTTTCTTTTTGCAGTATTTCCTCAGCTTATCGAGCCTCTTACCTTCATACGCCAGGTCGAGTTTCGTGCCCACAACCGCCATCGGCTTGCTCATCAGTTCCGGACTGTATAATACTAATTCTTTATTGATCTTTTCAAAAGCCTCGACCGGATCTCCGGGTGTTATATCCGAAACATCCACCAGGTGTAAAAGCATTGACGTGCGCTCTACGTGCCTGAGGAACTGGAATCCGAGGCCGGCGCCCGCATGAGCCCCCTCTATCAGTCCGGGAATGTCAGCCACAACAAAGCTCTTGCGATATCCGAATTTCACCACACCAAGGTTGGGAACAAGCGTGGTGAACGGATAATCGGCTATCTTGGGCTTTGCGGCTGAAATGACCGAGATCAGAGTGGACTTGCCCGCATTCGGAAGGCCGATAAGGCCTACGTCTGCGAGAAGCTTGAGTTCAAGGACCAGCGTCTTCTCCTCGCCTTCTTCTCCGGGCTGAGCGAATTTCGGGGCCTGCCGCGTAGCTGTCGCAAAATTGCTGTTACCCAACCCTCCCCTGCCTGCTTTTGCGGCTGTCACTTCCGCTCCTGCGTGATCCAGGTCTGCAATAATCTCTCCGTTATCCGCGTCTTTCACCATTGTGCCCACAGGCACAATTATTATCAGATCGTCGGCGTTCTTTCCGTGTTTGTTACTGCCTTTTCCATGTTCTCCATGGCGGGCTTTGTACTCTTTCTTATATCGCTGGTCGAGCAGGGTGTTGAGTTCATCGGACGCCCTGATGATAATATGGCCTCCCCTGCCGCCATCCCCGCCATCCGGTCCGCCCATCGGGACGTACTTCTCCCTGCGGAAGCTTACGCAGCCCCTGCCGCCGTCCCCGGCTTTAACATGTATTTTTACGTAGTCAACAAATTGCATAAAATAAAAAAGGCAGTCCGCATGAACAGACTGCCCCGAATGTCATCCGCTCGAAAAAAACTAGGCCCCGGCAGTGACGGGTTCAGCATAAACGCTGACCCTCATCCTTTCCTTGTCTTTCCTCTCGAACTTCACAAAACCGTCGATAAGGGCAAAAAGGGTGTCGTCAGAGCCCTTGCCCACATTGATTCCGGGATGGACCTTTGTTCCGCGCTGCCTGATAAGTATGTTGCCTGCGCGCACGAACTGTCCGCCGAACCTCTTTACGCCAAGGCGTTGTGACTCGCTGTCGCGCCCATTCCTTGTGCTTCCTACACCTTTTTTATGAGCCATATTATCCTCCGTTAATTGCGGTAATCTTCAAGGCGCTGAACTGCTGGCGGTGGCCGCTGACCTTCTTGGTGGCCTTCTTTGACTGACTCTTCATTACCGATACCTTGTCCGCCCTGCCCTGATTCACAATCTCTGCGCTAACGGAAGCTCCCTTTATATAAGGCTTGCCGAACAGCGACTTTCCGTCATTGTTGATCATCAGCACCTTGTCTATGGTTATCCCGGCGTTCAGCTCTCCGTCCACCTTCTCGACATTAACAACGTCGCCGACGGACACCCTGAGCTGTTCGCCGCCAGTCTCTATAATTGCGTACATTTCCAACACCCCCAAATAAATTAGACATATATTAAAGCAGAATAATGTTATATATGTCAATGATAATTACAGTTTTGTTGACCCGAACAGCCCGAATCTTTTATATTAAAAGACAGTATTAAAGATGGAGGAAGATTATGCCGATTTATGAGTATGAATGTCAGGATTGCGGGAAAAAGCATTCTATCCTGCAAAAAATAAGCGATGCCCCTAAAACAGAATGCCCGGATTGCGGCGGAGAACTGAAAAAACTTATTTCGAACGCTGCCTTGAAGTTTAAGGGATCGGGTTTTTATTGCAATGATTACAATACTAATCTGAAAAAACTCGATGCCCCGAAGGAGAACAAGCGCAGGGCGACGGAGAGAATGATGGATGACACGAATGTAATCAACAACACTGAAGTCCCTTCCGCTCCGAAAACCGAAACGACCGCAAAGTAGACATGATATCGCCACAAATCCATGTGCCGTTCGACCAGATCGAGCGGCGCATGGGATTAATTCTTTCCGGCAGGTTCAATCTCGAGATATATTTCGGCGCGGAAACTCTCGACTCCCTGAACGATGATTATCTGCGCATGGTCAGGTACAGTCTGGATTATAAGCCCCGACTTACCTTTCATGCGCCTTTTCTGGATCTGGCGCCCGGCGCTATCGACCCTCTCGTAAGGGCGGCGACAATATACAGATTTGAACAGGCATTACATGCCGCGGAGATTCTTAATCCGTCCGTCATAGTCTGCCACTCCGGCTATGAAAAGTGGAAATTTGCGCTCGATGTCAATTTCTGGCTGGAGAAAAGTCTTGAGACCTGGAAACCTCTGAACGATCTTTTCCGCGAAGCGGGATGCAAAATTGCAATCGAGAATATCTTTGAAGACGAGCCTTCGAACCTCAGACTACTGATGGAAGCCATGAACTCTGATAATTTCGGGGTCTGCTTTGACACCGGCCACTGCAACATGTTCACTCAAGTCCCTCTTGAATGCTGGATAGATGAACTCGGCCCGCATATCTTTGAATTGCATCTTCATGACAACGACAAATCAGCGGACCAGCACCTGCCGCCCGGAGACGGGAATTTCGATTTCGACAAGCTGTTCAGCCGCCTGAAAAACAGGGACATAATTTATACCCTGGAAGCCCATACGCGGGAACATGTCCTGACAGGCATTGAGCGACTGAAGAAATATATCTGAAAAATTTGCAGGGGCGGTTCGCGAACCGCCCCTGCCGGTTATAAAAAAAGGGCGAGGAAACCTCGCCCCTGCAGGTAACGATAGGCGGCCACATAGCGCCGCCCCTGTATTACATCATTATTTGATTATTATCTTGTCCATAATGACCGTTGCAGAACCGCCGATTGTGACACTGTTTGTGATGAAACTGAATCCTCCGGTTGTTGCGAAATCGCAGTAATATCCTCCGTTCAGAGACGCTCTCTTGTTTGATATAAAGCTCATAGGTCCGGCAAATTCATCGATCTGGATCAGAATCGTATGATTTGTATTCGTCGCTGCTGAATATGCGGCCTCTATTGTGTCATATTCAACCGATGTCTCGCTTATCTTCACTGGTTTGCCGGCACAGGAGCCAATAGGGCCCAGTTTGGTCACAAAAGAGTCAGAGCCTCCGGCGAGAGAATTATAAATTGCATTTGCATTCGGGAAATTTGTTGAATTCGTCTCTCCTGTCACATATGCACTACCCATATAATCTACCGCTATGCCATTTCCATAATCATGGTTGCTGGAACCACCAAGATATGTGCAATAAATCAACGCGCTTCCGGATGAATTGATTTTGGTAACAAATGCGTCGGCCGCCACCGATCTGGTGGACCATAAGGCGTTTGTGACCGGAAAATCAGACGAATTTGTCCATCCGGTAACATATGCATTTCCGATATCGTCCACTGCAATTCCGTTGCCCACTTCCTGGCCGCTACCGCCCAGATATGTGGAATAGACCATCGCGCCGGTCCCATTGATCTTGGTTATAAATGCGTCCTGGCTGGAACCAGCGCTGTCAAGCGCATTATACGTCGGGAAGTCGGTCGACCAGGTATAACCTGTCACATATGCGTTGCCATCAACGTCAACTGCGACCGCAAGACAATTGTCACTCGAGCTGCCGCCAAAATATGTTGAGTAAACTAGCGCGCTGCCGGCCGGATTAAGCTTTAAAACAAACCCATCGTCATAACCGCCGCCATACGCGGCCTGGAGAGCGCTTGCAGTGGGAAAATTCAAAGTTGACTGAGTAACACCTGCGACATACATATTGCCGGAAGCGTCTACAGCAATGCTTCGGCCGCTATCGCCGCCGTTTCCGCCGACATATGTGGAATAAAGGATGGAGCTGCCTGATGAATTAAATTTGGTGATGAAAACGTCGAAACCGGTGGATTTAACGCTCTGATAAGCGCTCTGGGTAGGAAAATCGCCCGAGTTTGTCGTGCCTGTCAAATATATATTATTGGAGCCGTCGACAGCAATCCCGTAACCCGTTTCCGACTGGGTTCCTCCCAGATATGTCGAAAATGCCAATGCATTTCCCGTCGAATTTAGTTTGGCCACAAAAGCGTCCGAGTAGCCTGACAGAGTGGAGTCAATGGCGTTAACAGGCGGGAAATCAGCTGAGATTGTCTCACCTGTTAAATATGCGTTTCCTGAACTGTCCACTGCTATGCCGAGCCCGGTGTCTTCGTCGCTTCCTCCCAGATAGGTAGAATAAACCAAAGAGCCCCATGAGCTAATCTTGAATACAAAAACATCATAATTGCCGCCGTTATATGTTCGATCGTATGCGCCCAATGTTGTAGGGAAAGCTGCCGAAGCCGTGCTGCCAATAACATATACGTTCCCCGAACTGTCCACAGCTATTCCATTACCCATATCATTGCCGCTTCCACCAACGAAAGTCGAATAAACGAGGGCGGGATCTATTACCAGGGCATATTTTTTGTTGTACGCATCGACATGAAATCCATATGCGGCGCTTACTGCCCTCCCCTGCCATACCTTTTCTGAATGTTTGATTCTGAAGCCTCCGGCAATTTCAACCTTCTTCCCGTCCAGAAGCTGATATATATGCGGGGCTTTCTGCCTGAGATCTCCAAAGGCTGTCTTAATGAGCAAATCTCCGTTATCGGCAACCCTCATCCCCTCGATTCCCTCAAACGCCACGTCTATCTTCTCGGGGTTTCCCCCGGAATGCACTATGAAATCATATTCCATTACGCCGTTCTTTGCGTAAAACTTAAGGTCGATTCCGGCATAAACATCCTTGTAATAAACTTCTCCATATGAAGGCACGTCTACACGCCATTTGCTTCTGTCATTTCCGATGAAATAATTATGCGTGCCCAGCAGTCTGTTTATACCTATGATCTGTGCGGAGGCATTCGAGGCGTTCAGTTTCATTCGCACGACTTGTCTCTGATAGTCCCTTTCGCCCTCTTTCCGGACATCCGGTCCTTTCGCTTCACGCCTTATTTCGGCGCTCTTCATTTCCCTGATAAAATCAAAAACTATCCCGTCATTAGTGAAATATATTGTAGCGCCGTTATGCCTGGCGTAATATTTCACTTTTTCATTTACCTGCCCCTTATTTTCAATGAAATTAACCGGCAATCCGGAGATAGTTTTCATAATTTTTGCGTTCCGGAGATCTGACATGCCGTTGTCCTGTCCGGATTCAATCACGCTTTTCCGTACTTCCCCGGAGGTTAATATACCCCCAATGCCTTCCGGCATGATATTATTCTGTTCTGTTTCCAGGATGTTCTTGATGGCCTGCCCGGCAGGAGTCTGACCGGCAGTGGGCATTTCCATTTTTCGCAGAACGCCGGTCATATCTTGTGGTCCGGCAGGTTTTACGGCCATCGCAAAAGGCGCAAGGGCTGCTTCCAGGAAAAAGAAAACGGAAACAAAAACTGACAACACTTTAATGAAGGTCTTCATACATCCTCCCATATGCCAAAGTCTTCTAAAAACCAGCTCTGGAATGATCTTCGGGCTATACTCGGCGCATAGCCGTCCTCTTTCGATATCGGATAAAAGTGGCAATCTCCCCCCCGGAGACTACGCACGCTGAATGTATGTTAATTATAATTTATTTTTGTTAATTTATGTTATTTTTGGCGCAACACAAAAAGGGGCGAGGATTCCTCGCCCCTGCAGTCTAAAAGGCGGTCAGATGCGCAGCTCCGCCGATTTATTATGTAATCGCTACCATGCGGTCGAGGGCCTTTTTGGCCCTGACGCTGATTTCTTCAGGCACAGTCACGACATGTTCCATATTTTTAAGCGCATGCAATATGCTTTCAAGGTTCGTTCTCTTCATGTTTGGACAGAGCATGTCTTCCCTTAACGCATGGAACAGCTTGCCGGGGTTCTCCTTCCTGAGTCTGTAAAGAAGACCTCTCTCAGTGCCGACAATAAATTCACGGACCGCGGAAGTCTTTACATATTTCAGCATTCCGGATGTGCTGGTCACATGATCAGCTATTTCGAGAACTTCTATCCTGCATTCAGGATGGGCCAGGAATTCCGCATTCGGATATACCTTCCTGGCGCTTTGCACATCATGAACGGTCACCCTGTCATGCACATGGCAGAAACCGTCCCATGAGATTATACGTTTTTTTGTATTCTTCTGCGCCCACATGGAGAGGTTCTTATCCGGAATACATATCACCGTTTCATCAGGCAGGGAATTGACAACAGAAATAACATTTGAGGATGTGCAGCATACATCGCTCTCAGCCTTGACCGCGGCAGGAGTATTAACGTAGGCAACCACAGGAGCGCCCGGATATTTGTCCTTCATGTCCCGAAGGGTGAATTCATGAGGGAAAATAAATTCAGGCTGCTTTTCATAACCCGGATATTTTTTCCAGACCTTTCTCTTGCGGTCGAGTTCGATCATATCCGCCATGGGACAAACCGCATCCGGTTCCGGCAGTAAAACCTTTTTTTCGGGAGACAGAATGGCTGCGCTTTCAGCCATAAAGAGCACACCGCACAATACTATAGTCTCGCAATCAGCGTCCCTGCCCGCCCTCGCAAGTTCCAGGGAATCGCCAGTGACATCCGCTATCTCCTGCACCTCGTCAATCTGATAATTATGCGCAAGGACTACAGCCCTGCGATTTTTCTTGAGCGTTAATATTTCCTCAATCAAAAGAGAATTCTGTTCTGACATAGAAACTCCTGAACGATATTAATGGAAAAATGAGAATTAACGGCGAAATACATTTGTGAAAAGAACGGACCCGTCCTTTTGACTTACGGCTTTAATCCTTGTCCCCGAACCAGCCGGTATAAATGAGTAGTAAGACGATCCGCCGGTATATGTGTTCATGACCCTTTTTACATAGTTGACTGTTTCAGGAATGGCCGGCACCCCCATGGCTTTTTCAACCCTGGTCGGCCCCGCATTATATGCCGCAAGGGCCAAGGTCATATTGCCATTGAATTTATCAAGCAGAAAACGGAGATACTTGATTCCTCCTTCTATATTCTGCTCTGCGTTAAAGCGGTTATCCACGCCCATATCGCTTGCGGTCTGGGGCATAAGCTGCATAATACCGACCGCCCCCTTGGGCGACACCGCGGATGGGTTCCATCCTGATTCGGCTGCGATTACAGCCTTGACCAGTTTCGGATCAACATTATGTTTTTTGGATTTTTCATCAACAATACCCGAATAGCTGCTATAATGCCTGCTCCTTTTCAGCGTAACCGCAGATTTGAACTCAGCGCTCCTGGCTGTTGTATACGCAGATTTGCGGCCAGGTTTCTTTTCAGCCATTACCAGCCTTGACCCGGCAGATCGCTTGTTAGTATAAAAAACAGATCCGTCAGCCTGGGTGGTCTGGTATATATCCGCGTATGCGTTTACGCCGAGTAGTAGAAATATGAAAAAGAGACAAAAAGGCCTCATATCCAAATATTAACACGAAAAATTCTGAAAATCAAGGATTTGAAGTTTCATCCTCTTTATCATAAGGCATATAAGACCCGGATTCCTCTATAATTCTATTCACTGTGTCCTTGTCGAGAGTCTCTTCTCTTATGAGATTTTCAGCAAGAGAAACAAGAACTGCTTTGTTACGGCTTACAATATTCATCGCCTTTATTTCGGCTTCAATCATAAGATTCTGTATTTCCTGATCAATCAACCATGCCATCTCCTCGCTGTATCTTTTCGGTTGCGCCAGTTCCCGGCCCAGAAAAGGATGCTCTTCTCCACGGCCCAGGTTTACGGGGCCGATCCTGTCGCTCATGCCCCACTGGGCTATCATCTTTTCCGCGAGCAGAGTTGATTCCTTGATATCGCTCTGGGCCCCGCTGCTTGTGTCATTGAATATCAGTTTTTCCGCAACCCTTCCGCCAAGAGCCACACAAAGCCTGCTCATGAGATATTCCCTCGGATAATAGTGCCGGTCCTCATCAGGAAGCAATTGTGTGACACCCATTGCCAGGCCTCTGGGTATTATGCTTATCTTGTGTATGGGATCTGTATGCGGCAGAGAATATGCAACCAGCGCGTGACCCGCCTCATGATATGCCGTAATCTTTTTTTCAAGCGCGCTGATTGTTTCTTCGCGCACAGATCCCATGAGAATAATGTCCCTGGCTTCTTCAAAATCACTCATGTCAACCAGTTCCTTGTTTTTCCGGACTGCAATCAGCGCCGCTTCATTGGCCATATTTTCGAGGTCTGCGCCGGTCATGCCCGGAGACCCCTTGGCAAGAACATCGAGATCAACATTATCAGCAAGTTTTTTGTCCCTCACATGGACTTCAAGTATCTGTTTCCTCTCCTTCATGCCCGGCCTGTCAATGACGATACGCCTGTCGAAACGACCAGGCCGCAGCAGAGCGGGATCAAGAACATCGGGCCTGTTGGTTGCCGCCATGATGATTACCTCTTCGTGCGGTTCAAAACCGTCCATCTCGCTCAGCAACTGGTTCAGTGTCTGCTCTCTCTCGTCATGCCCTCCGCCGAGTCCTGCTCCCCTCGTGCGTCCCACAGCGTCTATCTCATCAATAAATATTATGCTCGGCTGCGTTGACCGGGCCTTCCGGAACATGTCTCTCACCCTTGAAGCTCCCACCCCAACAAACATCTCAATAAACTCAGCCGCGCTTATGCTATAAAAAGAAACACCTGCCTCACCGGCCGTTGCCCTCGCAAGCAGGGTCTTTCCGGTTCCGGGAGGTCCCATGAGAAGCACGCCTTTGGGCACTTTTGCGCCAAGTCTCCTGAATTTGGAAGGGTCCTTGAGGAACTCAATTGTTTCCCTGAGTTCAATCTTGACATTGTCCATGCCGGCCACATCATTGAACGTGACCTGTGGCTTCGATGCGTCGAAAAGCTTGGCCTTGCTTGCGCCGAAACTCATAAACCCGCCACCCTGTGCCTGTTGGGATTTTTTAATCATATATATCCATAGACCGATAATCAGCGCCCACGGCAGAATCATATAGACGACGGAAGCAAGACCGGACGACTTCTCTTCAGGATGTATCGAAACCGTAACGCCCTTGGCATACAGCTTCTGCAGCAAGCCGTCGCCCTGGAAAGAAGGAAGAGTGGTGCGAAAAAGCAGGGTCTTGACCGGCTCTTTCCTTGAAGGCGGTTGAACTGATATCTCTTTTCTGAACTCGCCTGTTATGACCAGTTTGTCTATCAGTAAAGATTTGACGTTGCCGGACTCGATCTGGTTAAGAAATTCGGTATAGGTTATTTCCTGATGACCGGAGTCATGCGGCCCCAGCAAATACTGGCTCACAAATACAATCATTACGGCTGTAAGAAACGCCAGGAGCATTCGGGCCCCCGTGCCGACCCTGTTCCACAGATTTCCGATCCTGCCTGTTTTCTTTTCCGGATTATTATTGTCTGGCGTTGCGGTCATAACGGGGATTTCTTTTCATATGAACAGAATACGTGACATAAAAGAGATCGTCATGAACAAGTCGCGCAAATGTCCTTCCCGGTTCGAATAGCAATGTATCGCTCCTTCTGAGACAGTTTGCAGCAGTATTAATTCACAAGGTGGTTCTGAACAGCGTAATACGTCAACTCCGCATTGTTCTTCATCGCCATCTTTTCAAGTATCCTGGAACGATATGTGCTGATTGTCTTGACACTCAGCGAAAGCTCTTCGGCAATCTCTTTAACGGTCTTGCCGGATGAAATCCGGCACAAGACCTGATATTCGCGATCAGACAGCAATTCGTGGGGAGGCCTTGTCGAATGCATTTCGAGACTGAACGCCAGTTTTTCCGCAAGGCTCGGACTTATATACTTTTTCCCTTCATAAAGCCGTCGAATTGCAGTTATCAAATCATTGGGCGCGCTTTCCTTTGTCAGATATCCGTCCGCGCCTGCCCTCAGCACCCTTACCGCATATTGCTCCTCCGGATACATGCTCAGGACAAGCACCGGCAGTTTGGGTCTGAATGCCCTGACATCTTTCAATATATCCAGTCCGCTCCTGCCTGGCATGGCAATATCGAGCACAACCACATCAAAATCTTCCCTCAATATCTTGTCGAGCGCCTCCTGACCATTGCCCGCTTCGGCTGTGACGGTCATGTCTCCGGTTTCCGCCAGTATCTGCCTTAAACCTTCGCGGACAATGGTGTGATCATCTGCAATAAGAATCCTGATCATCCAAAGCTCCTTCTATATCGCTGCTTATAAGCCGATATTTTTAATTTTAACCAATACATGTCCGATATACAAATGCCTTTTACCCTCCGCCCCCAAGAACATCCTCCGGGAATCGATTTTTTCCCTCTGTCGGTTATTGCCGTTGCGATCGGCATGCAAACGCCGGCTTTGACAGGTCCGGGGGGGGAACTGCTTGACAAATTGGCGTTATATGAGTTTTAATTTACTCTCATGGCCCGGTTAGGCGCGTAGCTCAGTGGGAGAGCGCTACCTTGACACGGTAGAGGTCAGGGGTTCAAAACCCCTCGTGCCTACCATCTGCACTCTTTAGTTTGCATCTGCAAAGTAATGGCGGCCTGCCCTGCCAAATTCCGGGCTGATTTCACTCAATGCCGGTCATTGTCAAGCCGGCCCTGATGTATTCCTCCCCAGAAACTCCCTTATATTTCTCTGAATTTCATATGCTTCCAGTTCGTATGCGCTTTTCAAATACCCGCTTTTACAAGACAGAAGGTAGGAAAATATCGTCATACCCTCGGCATATTGTCTTACATGAGTCAATTCATGGCCCAGCGCCGACAGGCTTTGGATATTTTCAGGATCATATTCCCGCAGGTATATGACATTATACAGCGTAATTCCCCAAAAAGACTTTGGCAAAAACCAGGGCGCTTTTTCCCTGATTCTGGCCCGGTTCAATATATCCCCGGGAATCCAGAGCTTGAAGATTTCTTTTTCCCGTTCCGTAAGTTCCCTTTTCGGGGCCATTTTAGTGTTCCGCGATTACACTTGCGACAGCGTAATTTCGTTCATGAGATATGGAGAGATGAAGGATCAGGCTTTCCGGAATTACGCCTGATTTCCGGATTTTAATTGAAGGCTTGCCGGATTCATCGTTTGCCACACCGATGTCCCGCATAGAGAGATTGCCTTGCACAATAGTCGAAACAGCCTTTATGCATGCCTCTTTTGCGGCAAAGCGGGCGGCAAGATGCATCACGGGATCACTCTTTGAATAACAATAAGATATCTCTTCATTGTTAAATATTCTATTTAAGAAATGATCGCCCCATTTTTCTATGGCGTCTCGCAACCTTCCGATCTCAACTATGTCTGTTCCAACCCCACAGATCATATGCGACGATCAACAAGCCTCTTCATTTCTCTTACAGCATCCCTGAGACCCACCAGGGCTGCCCTGGCTATAATGCTGTGTCCGATATAAAGACCTCTGATAGCGCTGATCTCGGCTATCGGGCCAACATTCTGATAGTTCAGACCGTGTCCTGCATTTACAGAGAGATCGTGTTCCCGCGCAATGTTTACGGCAGTTATAACACGGCGAAGTTCATCATTTATATCGGCTGCGGATGAATTGGAATAATATCCTGTGTGAATTTCTACCATATCCGCGCCAATCTCTCTTGACACAGTAATGTCTTCAGGATCAGGATTTATGAACAGGCTAACAGGAATACCGCCGTTCCGTATCTTCGCTATAGCCTCCCTGAGCGGTTTTCTGAGGCTTCTTACGTCAAGGCCTCCTTCTGTTGTAAGCTCCATCCGCTTCTCTGGAACGAGGGTTACAAGGTCCGGTCGAATATCAAGCGCTATGGCGACCATTTCATCCGTGGCAGCCATCTCCAGATTCATTTCACAGGTAACAGTCTGGCGCAAAATCCTGACATCACGGTCCTGAATGTGACGCCTGTCCTCCCTCAGATGCACTGTAATGCCGTCGGCCCCGCCAAGTATGGCGAGGCCGGCGGCAGTTACCGGGTCAGGCTCATGTCCCTTACGCGCCTGACGTAAGGTGGCTATATGATCAACGTTAACGCCAAGGATCATCTCTTCTCCTTTAACATTCTGACAAATAAGCTATTTGCAGACCTTTTCGCGCTTCTCCTGTACCTTTGTCATGGCCCTGTCAACAGCTTTCATCGCGCAGAACTCGCCGCACATGCTGCATACTTCATCCACCTGCGGCGGCAGTTCGGCCCTCCACTTCAATACCAGTTCGGGATTGAAACTCAGGGCGGCCTGGCCTTCCCAGTCGTAGTTCTTTCTGCACGTGGCCATCTTCCTGTCTTTTTCTATGGCTCCTGGCACGCCCTTGGCGATATCGGCGGCATGAGCAGCAATCTTCGACGCAATAATGCCGTCGCGCACATCGTCAATATTCGGCAGTCTGATATGCTCGGCAGGTGTGACATAGCACAAGAAGTCAGCGCCGGCGGCCCCGGCAATAGCCCCGCCAATAGCGGCAGTAATATGGTCATATCCCATGCCGAGATCAGTTACCAAAGGCCCAAGCACATAGAACGGAGCGCCTTTGCAGATCTCTTTCTGGAGCTTGATATTCATCTCGACCTGGTTGATCGGCACATGCCCGGGGCCTTCGATCATGGCCTGCACCCCGGCTTCAAGCGCCCTGTCCCTCAGTTCGCCCAATGTTATCAGCTCTTCAATCTGGCTCCTGTCCGTTGCGTCGGCTATGCAGCCCGGTCTGAAACCGTCACCAAGGCTCAAAGCAATGTCGTATTTCTTCGCCAGTTCAACCAGCCTGTCATAATGCTCATACAGAGGGTTTTCTTTTTCATTCATTACCATCCATTCGAGGGTAAAGGAGCCTCCCCTGCTGACAACATTCATCATGCGGGGATCGTTCTTCATCCTCTCTATGGCGCTCAGGGTGACTCCGCAATGCACTGTGATGAAATCAACGCCGTCTTCGGCGTGGTCTTCTATGACCTGGAAGAAATCATCGACAGTCAACTTTGCGATGGTTTTATGCTTTTCAACAGTGCGCACAAGAGCGTCATACAGCGGCACAGTGCCGACCGACAACGGCGATTTTGCGATAAGCTGCTGCCTGAGACTGCGTATCGCCCCGCCTGTCGAGAGGTCCATAACAGCGTCGCAGCCGAACTTGGCGCAGACTTCAAGCTTCTGAAACTCCTGTTCAAAAGATATCTTGTCTTTTGATGTCCCTATATTGGCGTTGATCTTTGTGCGCATTCCCCTGCCGATACCGAGGGGCTCGATCTTGTGGTTGATGTTTCTGGAAATAAGAGAAAGGCCATCGGCAATGTCCTGAGCCAGCTGTTCCGGACTAATGCCTTCCGCTTTGGCTACAGCCTTCATCTCATCTGTGATAATACCCTTCTTTGCGTACTCAATCCTTGTCATAACGTCTCACCCGCCTCCTTTAAATATGCTCCAGCAGTGGCCCCGACATCCGCGGCAGCGAGTATCCCGCTGATCAACGCCACGCCTGAGGCTCCGAAGTCTAGAACTTGTTTTATATTGCTGATTTTTATGCCTCCCAGTCCGAATATCGGAATGGATATCTTTTCACTGGTCTCCCTGAGAGCTTCAAGCCCTACGGGATCTCCATATCGCGCTTTGGATGGTGTTTGAAATACCGGACCGAAGGTGATAAAATCGGCTCCGCCTTCTTCCGCCTCCAATGCATCCCTTAATGAATGTGTCGAACGGCCAATCAGAAGCCGTTCGCCGGCTACCTTTCTGACTGCCCTGACCGGCATGCTTGAGTCGCCAAGATGTACGCCGTCCGCTTCAACTATCAGGGCAATGTCCATCCGGTCATTGATAAACAGCTTTACTCCGTAACGCCTTGTCATCTCTCTGAACGCAAAAGCCATATCGAGCAGCTCCCTTGTCGAGAGGTCTTTCTCTCTTAACTGCACAGCCCTTACGCCGGCTTTCAGCGCGTCTTCAACAGCCCTGAAAAAAGCGTCCTGCGTCTGAAACAGCTTTCTATCTGTAATTAAATACAGTTTATAATCAATCTGTTGCAACATTAGACTTAAAGCATTCCTTCAATTGGGCTGCTTGCTGTAGCATACAGCTTTTTGGGCATGCGACCAGCCTTATATGCAAGCCTTCCTGCTATGCAGGCATGCTTGATGGCAACAGCCATCATCATCGGGTCCTTGGCTGCGGCGACCGCAGTGTTTATCAGAACAGCGTCGCATCCAAGTTCGAGCGCCACAGCAGCGTCCGAAGCAGTGCCGACGCCGGCGTCTACAATAACCGGCACCTTCGCGTATTCGAGGATTATCTTCAGATTGTACGGATTGCGCAGGCCGAGACCCGAGCCTATCGGAGCGCCAAGAGGCATTACAACCGCCGCCCCTGCGTCTTCAAGTCTCTTGCACATGATTGGATCATCGCTGGTATATGGGAAGACGATGAACCCTTCTTTTGCGAGAATTTCAGTCGCTTTCAGAAGTCCGATGTTGTCCGGGAAGAGTGTCTTTTCATCTCCGATGACCTCAAGTTTGATCATATCCGACACCCCGGCTTCCCGTGCCAGACGAGAATACCTCAGGGCGTCTTCCACTGTGTAGCACCCTGCAGTGTTGGGAAGAATCTTGTACTTTTTGGGATCGATATAGTCGAGCAGATTCGGCGACTTTCTGTCGGTTATATTCACCCTTCTGACTGCGACAGTGACGATATCAGAACCTGACGCCTCGATGACCCTTGCTGTCTCCTCAAAATCCTTGTACTTTCCGGTGCCGATCCAGAACCGCGATTTGATCTCAATACCCCTGATTACCAGATTGTCTTCCTGCATAGTTCCCTCCGTATCAAATTAACTTTAAAGCTCCCAATTCAAAAAAGGAATCCATAAATTTTGAATTTCCAGCCAACCAGCCAAAACGTCCTATCCGCCGCCTACAAAGTTCACGATCTCGACAGCGTCCCCATCTGAAATCTGGAAGGTCTCGTAATCGGCCTTCTTGATAATATTAAGGTTCACCTCGACCGCCACCCCCTGACGGGGTATTTCCATCTCGACCAGAAGCTCCGCTATCGTCCTGCTCGATGTCTGATGAGCGTCTCCATTCAGCTTGATGTTCATAATCACCTCAAAATAGAAAGGCCTCTATCCTTTGCTGGAATAGAGGCCTGATTTTCTCCGTATGTCCCGTTTCCTCCGCCAGAATTAACTGGATCAGGTTCAGGGGTCTTTCCCTCGTCGGGAAACTCTCAGGCACAAACCTCCCCCAGGCTGTCGTTAAATATAAAATAAATGATTTATAGATGTCAATCGGCTTTAACTGGAATAATTAATCACAAAAATCCAAAGTATACCAAAAGAGAAAACAGTTTTATACAGCCAAAAAGCGCTATACAATTTCGATATCCTGCTCTTTGGGCGGAAGTATTTCCAGTTTCACCTTTGCGATACGCTGTCCGACCATCTGTATTACCCGCAACCGCTTGCCGTCTGTTTCAACTACATCACCGGCCTGCGGTATCCTCTGCAGGAAAGTGAGAATATATCCACCGAGAGTGTCATAGTCGGGAGATTCCTCTATATCGAGTTTGTAGTCCTCATTCAGGTCCCTCAGGCTGATAGATGCGTCGATGAGCATGGCCCCATCGCTGAGCTGAATGACAGGGCTTTCCGTGTCGTCTTCATCCCTTATTTCGCCTACGATCTCCTCCAGGACATCTTCGAGAGTAACAAGCCCTGAAACAGCGCCGTATTCGTCGATTGCAATAGCCATGTGTATCCTCTTTTTCTGCATTTCCTTCAGCAGAATGCTTATCTTCATGGTTTCCGGAATAAGAATGGGAGGCTTTACTATTTTTCTGACATCAACGGTCCCGCTTGTCGCAAGAATATTGAAAAAGTCCTTGGCATAAAGTATTCCCCTTATGTCATTCACATCCTTGCCTATCACGGGATATCGGGAATATTTCTCTTCAGCGATGAGGGCTTTCAGTTCTGCCGGGGTTGTATGCAGGCTGACGGTGACCATCTTCGTCGCAGGTATCATGACGTCTTTGACAAAGGTGTCGGTGAACTCAAAGACGCTGTGGATCAGCTCTTTTTCAGCAGGCTCGAATACGCCCTGCTCACCACCCTCTTCAATCAGCAGTTTCACCTCTTCTTCGGTTATATACGCTCTTTTCGTAAAGGCTTTTTTACCGAAGGGACTGAGTATGAAATTGGATGTGGCCGTAAGCATGGTGACAAACAGGTGAGCGATGGATGAAAACCGCCTGATCAGCGGAGCGACATAGAGAGCTATGCCTTCAGGGTTTGTCAGGGCAATAGATTTTGGGATCAGCTCCCCGAATATAACACTTACGAAGGTAATGACAATTACCACAATGCCGATGGATATAGGCTCGCTGTACGTCGCAATGAAATTGAGCGGGGCCTCGGTCAGTATGGGTTTGAGCATGTTCACCGCAGCCGCGCCGCCGATTGCTGAAGAAATAGCTCCGGCAAAGGTCACCCCTATTTGTATGGAGGCAAGAAAACGGTCGGGCTCTTCGCGCAGATCATTGAGTATCTTCGCGTCCTTGCGGCCCTCTTCCATCAGCTGCTTTATCCTTGTCCTGCGGGCTGTAACTACAGCAATTTCGGAAGCCGCGAAAAAACCGTTTACGATAATGAATATCGCTATAAGGACGATTTCTATCATCTTATGTTTGGCGCAGCGCCATGAGAACTGTCATCTGTAATAATTATAATGATAAATTCGTTTATTTCGATTTTTTTGCAGTCTCTCTCGCGATGGCGATCTTGCCGGTGCGCACATACTCTTTTATGCCCATGGGCCTCATGAGATCAATGAAGGCCTCCAGCTTTTTCTCGTCACCCGTCACTTCTATCGTATAGGTCTCGGCGCTCGAATCGAGCACTCTTCCCCTGAATATCTCGGCTATCCTCAGCGCTTCCAGTTTGTTCTCCTTGCGCGGCGCAACTTTGACAAGTATGAGTTCACGCTCAACGTGATCGACTTCCATCAGATCAACAACCTTGATAACATCAATGAGCTTGTTGAGCTGTTTATTGATCTGTTCGATGATAGCGTCGTCTCCGTCGGTGACGATAGTAAGTATCGCATACTGCGGATCTATTGCGCCTCCGGCAATGCTTTCGATATTATAGCCCCGGCCGCTGAAGAGACCGGATATCCTGGACATGACCCCTGCCTTGTTCTCAACGAGCATCGATATGGTATGTCTGTGTGTCATTCTGTATCTCCCTTACCCGGCAGCCTTGAGTTTCTTTTCAGACTTCTTTTCCTTGTCGCCAAACATCATCTCGTCAATGGGCGCGCCCGGAGCGACCATCGGGAAGACCTTTTCCTTCCAGTCGCAGACAAAATCCATCATCACAGGCCTCTTGACCTTCAGCGCGTCTTTAAGCACAGGTTCAACTTCCGACGGTTTTTCTGCCCTCAGACCGACCGCGCCGTAAGCCTCCGCCAGGGCCACAAAATCAGGGACATTGCCCACAAAGCTGTGTGAATACCTCTCGCCGTAAAACATCTCCTGCCACTGCCTTACCATGCCGAGATAGCCGTTATTCAATATGGCGACTTTCACAGGCAATTTATAGGTAACCGCCGTGGCAAGCTCCTGGATATTCATCTGAATGCTGCCGTCGCCGGCTATGTCTATCACGAGACTTCCGGGCTTTGCGATCTGGGCTCCTATGGCGGCAGGGAAACCGTACCCCATGGTCCCTAGTCCTCCGGAACTCAGGAAATGCCTCGGTTTGTCATATTTGTAGAACTGGCAGGCCCACATCTGGTTCTGACCGACCTCTGTGGTGATAATAGCGTCGCCGCCGGTAAGTTCATAAATCTTTTCTATTACATACTGCGGCTTTATTACATCCGCGCTCTTTTCATAAGAAAGCGGCCTCTCCTCTTTCCATTCGGCAATCTGTTTCAGCCAGGCTGTCCTCACTTCCGCCCACTGCTCCTTTGCTTCCTGCTTGATAAACTTGTTGAGGACCGTAAGGATCCTCTTTACATCTCCAACAATAGGGATATCAACCCTCACACTCTTTCTTATGGATGTGGGATCGATATCAATATGGATGATCTTGGCATGTGGCGCAAACTTTTCGACCTTTCCCGTCACACGATCGTCAAACCTCATGCCTATCGCGACGAGAAGATCGGATTCCTGGATGGCCATGTTGGCGTAATAAGTGCCGTGCATGCCAGGCATGCCGAGATACAGATCATTGGAGCCCGGGAAAGATCCGATGCCCATAAGCGTGCATGAGACAGGCATCTGCGTCATATCAGCCAGTTCAAACAGCTCGTGAGAAGCTCCAGAAGCAATACAGCCGCCTCCGGCAATTATGACAGGCTTCTTTGCGCGGGCAATCTCTCGCGCCGCCCTTTCGATCATCCACTTGTTGCCCTCTAGCGTCGGATTATAACTGCGGATTTCGACCTTTTCAGGCCATGCAAAATCCGCCTTGTTGACGGTAATGTCCTTGGGGATATCGATAAGCACGGGTCCGTGTCTTCCTGTGCCGGCGATATGAAACGCCTCGCGTATGTGCCTGGCCAGCGACGCCGTATCGTCTTCCAGTATATTGTATTTTGTGCAGGGTCTCGTAATACCAACGATGTCCGCCTCCTGAAACGCGTCATTGCCTATCATAAATGTGGATACCTGGCCGGTCAGAATCACGAGAGGGATAGAGTCCATGTGGGCCGTAGCAATGCCGGTCACCGCGTTGGTGGCCCCGGGGCCGGAAGTGACCAGAGCGACGCCTGTCTTGCCGGTTGCGCGCGCATAACCGTCAGCTGCGTGAACGGCCGCCTGCTCATGCCTTGTCAGAATCAGTGATATGTCTTTTTCATTATAAAAAGCGTCGAAGGTGTTGAGAACAACACCTCCCGGATAGCCAAACACATGCTTGACCCCTTCTCTCTTCAGACACTCGATTAAAATTTCGGCTCCGGTCTTTTTCATTTCGTATTACCTCATAATAGACGCTTGATTACTGACATAAAGTACTAGACTATCATATTTACTATATCTTTTCCAGACTTCGAATTGCATCATCTAAAATCACGTTGAAAGTGATTCGTTGCATCATATAAAAATCACGTCCAAATATTTTCAGGTATAGGTCCATACTGACCGGAAGAACAATCCGGGAGGGAGATATGGGGCTG
>Ga0228535_1000700_pt1 | contig 80454 bp, 69 predicted proteins | sample SJ1metagenome_FD_168457 | JGI IMG/M metagenome (GOLD analysis project Ga0228535, IMG submission 168457) | Enriched culture of PCE-dechlorinating microbial communities from Ithaca, New York, USA - SJ1 | ecosystem: Engineered > Modeled > Simulated communities (microbial... > Unclassified | place...
GGATCGCTGATATCAGGTCTGTGAAAGAGACTCCTCCGGGCTCAGGTGTGCCTGTCCCCGGGAATATGGAGGGATCTAGCACATCAAGGTCTATTGTCAGGTAAAGGGGTTTTCCCATAAGCTCATCCAGGACTTCATCCAGGGTCCCAAGATCGTACTTTCTCTGGACTACGTTCTCCCTGGCCCAAAGGTCTTCCTCCCTTGTCATCGAACGGATGCCGAACTGATATACCTTGCCCCCGACAAGTTCATGGCAGCGCCTTATGACAGTCGCGTGTGAGAGCTTTTCCCCCATATAGTCGTCCCGGAGATCTGCGTGTGCATCAAAATGTACTATATTGAGGTCTGGATGCTTTTTTACAATGGCCCTGACAGCTCCAAGGGTGACAAGATGCTCTCCGCCTATCATCAGTGGTATCTTCCCTTCAGAGACTATTTCTGATGCCGCCTCTTCGATCCTTTCAAGCGCTTCGCAGGTGTTGCCGAAGGGAAGGTCCAGTTCTCCCGCATCAAAGACAGAGAGATCTGTAAGATCTCTTTCAAGATAGGGAGAGTAGGTCTCTATGCCGTATGATTCGTTGCGGATAGCAGACCCGGCAAATCTCGAGCCGGGCCTGTAGCTGCACGTGCCGTCAAAGGGGGCGCCGAATATGACAAGATCCGCCTCGTCATAACCGCCTTCGCACCCTATGAAGACCATCGGGCCGTTATTCTTTATCCGCGTCATCAAGGAGTTCCTTAACGTAGGTCGGTATCGCGAAGCAGCCCTTATGGAGGTCCGTGTTGTAATACTTCGTCTTTATGCCGAGGCTGTTCCATCTGTTCGCATCAAGATCATTAATCGGATCCTTTTTCTTGGATGCGAAGCCGAAAAGCCAATGACCTGACGGATATGTAGGAATGTGGGCCTGATAGACCCTTGTGACAGGAAAGAATTCCCTGATCCTTTTGTGGGCCCTCTTCATCGACATTGCGTAACTCTCATAGTAGGGGCACTCGTGCTGGTTGACGAGGATACCCTCTTCTGTCAGCGCCTTGAAGCAGTTGCCGTAAAACTCTTTTGTGAAGAGCCCTTCTCCCGGGCCGAACGGGTCTGTGCTGTCGACTATTATCAGGTCATAGATGTTGACCTTGTCGCGAACGAATTTCAGCCCGTCCTCATAGTATATGGTGACCCTTGGGTCAGAGAGCTTGGATGAGGTCTGGGGCATGTACTCAAGGCATGCCTCGACGACCATCTTATCTATCTCGACCATGTCTATTTTCTCGATCGTACTGTATCTGGTGAGCTCGCGGACAGTTCCACCGTCACCGGCGCCTATAACAAGGACCTTCTTTATGTCGGGGTTCGACGCCATCGGAACATGGACGATCATGTCGTGATATATAAATTCATCCTTCTCCGTAAGCATCATCAACCCGTCAAGGGTGAGGAAACGTCCGAACTCCTCGGCTTCGAAGACATCTATCCGCTGGAATGTGCTCTTCGCCGAATAAAGCTGTTTGTCGACCCTTATGGAAAATCTGACGTTTTCGCTGTGTTCTTCCGTGTACCAGTATTCCATTTTTTATTCCTCCACTGTCTCAATATTGTTCATTTCCATGTCCTTGGTGCCGGTCATGACGCATCCCTTTTCCTTGGCATACCTGATGTAGTCGATTATTTCAGATGTCAGCCGCTCCCCGGGCGCAAGTATCGGGATGCCGGGCGGATATGCCATCACAAGTTCCGCGCTTATCATCCCGAGGCTTTCCCTTATGGGGACGCTTATTTTCTTTGCATGGAAAGCCTGCTGGGGAGTCATAGCCACCTGCGGATCTATATATTCGTGGTCTAGCATGTTCATCGGGTCCCGGCTGAAGCGGCGCTGTATCTCGGAAAGAGCTCCTAGCAGCCTCTCAATTTCGAGTTCCCTGTCTCCTACGGAAATAATGGCAAGCACGTTGCCGATGTCCCCAAATTCTATCTGTATGCCGAATTCATCCCTGAGGATGTCATAAACTTCTATTCCTGCAAGACCCATTGCACGGGTATGTATGCTCAGTTTGGTCCTGTCAAAATCAAAGACCGTATCTCCGTTTATTATCTCTTTTCCGAAGGCCCTGAAGCCGGGTATCCTGTTGACTTCTTTTCTGGCATATTCGCTTAGCGAACATACCCTTTCGAATATCTCTTTGCCGTGGAGGCAGAGGTTCTTCCTCGCTATGTCGAGCGACGCCATCAGAAGGTAACTGCCGCTTGTAGTCTGTGTGAGGTTTATTATTTGTCTCACAGCCTCGGCATCTACGGCCGGACCCAACAGCAGCATCGAGCTCTGGGTAAGGGATCCTCCCGTTTTGTGTATGCTGACTGCTGACATGTCGGCGCCCGCATCCATAGCCGAAAGGGGGAGATCCTCTCCAAAGTATAGGTGCGTTCCGTGGGCCTCATCGATAAGGGCGAGCATGCCCGCATCATGGGCAATTTTGACTATTTCTCTCAGGTCGCTGCAGACCCCGTAGTAGGTGGGGTTATTTACAAATATTGCTTTGGCCTCAGGATTTTCCAAAACTGCCTTTTTTACATCATCGACTGACATGCCAAGGCTTATCCCAAGCTCAGGCTCCGTTCCCGGATTCACATATACGGGTGCGGCTCCGCAAATGACCATTGCGTTTATTACGCTCTTATGTACATTTCTGGGCATGATGATCCTGTCGTTCTGCCTGCAGCAGGAGAAGATCATGTTTTGTACCGCTGCAGTCGTGCCGTTTGTTATGAAGAAGGCCTGGCTTGCTCTGAAGGCCTCGGCGGCCAGGATCTCCGCCTCCCTGATGACTCCTGTCGGATGCGTGAGGTTGTCCAGCGGCTTGCTTGAGTTGAGGTCCATGGAAATGCACTGCTGTCCGAAGGCATCTACAAGGGCCTTGTGTCCCTTGCCCTGCTTATGGCCCGGGACATCAAAGGAGACTATCCTGTTCTTTTTATACTCCTGAAGAGCATCAAAGATTGGAGTCCTGTCCTGCCTATTCATAGATGTTCATTCCCGTGTAGATCTCTATCATCTCCCTGCGGAGCCTGTTGGTTATCTCAAGCCTCTCCTTCGGAGTGAATTCAAGCACATCATTGTTGAAGAGGTAATTCTGGAGGTGCAGTTCCTTTATAAGCATTTTAGTATGGAAAATATTCGCCTGATATACGTTGATGTCCTGCGCGTCATACTCCTGCAGGGTCCTTGAATCAATGAAATCCTGTATCGAGGCTATCTTGTGATCAATATAGCACTTGCGTCCGTCCATCTCGCGGGTGAAGCCCCTTACACGATAGTCGATAGCTATGATATCGGAATCGAAGCTCCCGATCAGGTAATCAAGGGCGTTGAGCGGGGATATTTTGCCGCAGGTGGATACGTCTATATCAACACGGAAGGTCGATATGGCCTGGTTGGGATGGAATTCAGGATAAGTGTGGACCGTAAGGTGGCTCTTGTCCAGATGTCCGCAGACGGTCTCCCTCTTTGAGAGTATCTCAAGTCCGCTGTTGCATGAGGGGTCAAGGGTCTCGGCCGGCATTGGCATCTCCGAGATAAGAATGGTAACACTTGCTCCCTGGGGGTCGTAGTTCTGCTTCGATATATTCAGGACATGGGCACCGATCATGTCAGTGACATCACAAAGGATGTTTGTGAGACGCTCTGCGTTGTACTGTTCGTCTATGTAAGCGACATATTCGTTCTTTTCTCTCTCTGTCTTTGCATAGCATACATCGTAAATGTTGAAGCTAAGCGTTTTTGTAAGGTTGTTAAAGCCATACAGCTTGATTTTCTCGGCCATCTCAGGCTCCTTTCTGAAAATGGCCTCCGCACGAGTGTTCATACCCGCAGGGGGTGATCATACCCCCTTAAAATTAAAAAACAACCACCCGCCTTTAAGGTAAAAGGACAGGATAGTTGTACTTGATACATGATCCCTACTTTATTTGACTGATGTTATATACAAATATTGGTAGTTTATTTGAGCCTATACAGTAATAAATACTTTTACTGCTCATGTCGACCATTCACAAGTACTCAAAACTTATGAACACAATTTCGCGGAGGTCTCCGCAACAAAATTTGAGCTTAAGCTCATCAACACGATATCACAATCGCTAGTTCGGCATTTGACCCGGCTGTCCGTATGGCCTTCGTATAACTGTAATACAGTTAGGTCAGACTTGAATAATGCTTGACTTGGTTTGTGATGATAGACTTAAATATCCTACCCTCCTCATTACCGCTATCACTAGTCGCTTTTTATCATATAAATCAAAATGTTGCAAGCAATTTTATGCCGATTTGATACAATTGCATAAATGTGAGATATTCTTTTGAAGATGAAAAGAATAACAAGAAAATATCGTAAAAAGAAAAGGGGTCCCTTCAATGAGCAATAAAGCAGATCACGAATCACGCTATCAGCAGCTTGCCTCGGACATCGCATCAAGGATTGCCGAAGGCAGTTACCGCGAGGGGGACAAAATATTCGCCCGCTCATCTCTCGCTTCCCAGTACCAGGTCTCATCTGAGACCGCCAGAAAGGCCGTATGCGTACTTGCAGAGCTTGGAATAGTCGAGGCGGAGAAGGGCAGCGGAGTTACGGTCAAATCCAGGGAGAACGCCCTCCTCTTCATTTCAAGGAGGAGGGATGCAAGGACCCTCTCCTTCCTCAAAAACAGCATCGTCGAAAAAGCAGAGAGGCAGATGAAGGAGATAGCGGAACTGAAGGAAGAGGTCGAGATGCTTGTTGACCTGACTGAACGCTTCCGGTCGACAAACCCCTTCATTCCCTTTGAGATAACCCTGGAAGGCAAGCTTCCCTCGATCGGGAAAAAAATATCTGAACTATGCTTCTGGCAGTCGACCTCGGCGACAGTAGTGGCCATAAAGAAAAAGGGGGCCCTCGTCCTTTCACCAGGGGGTTCGACACTCCTTGAAGAGGGCGACGTTCTCTATTTTGTGGGAGACGAGGGCAGCTACTCAAGGGTAAAATATTTCCTGCAGACCCTCCTGACAAAAGACCCCTTGGATTATTAGCAAAGAACAGACAAAAGCTCGCCTGTACATACTTTTATGCTCAACAAACGATATTTTAGCTTGAAAAAGCAACAACTTTATGTAAGAATAGGAGTGTTGCAATTTTTATGGACGGAGGGATCCTGATGAAGAATAAACTGAGAAATGTGCTTTTGCTTTTAGTGATGGCCCTGATCTGCACAATGCCTGCACAGGCATTCGCAAAGACAGAGATCGTAGTTACGGACAACGGGTGGGACAGTCAGAAGCTTCACAATGAGATAGCGAGGATAATAGTCGAGAACGCCTACGATGGATATGTGCTGAAAACTTCGACGGCATCGTCCACGATGAACTGGCAGGCGATAATCGCGGGAGACGTAGACCTTGACATCGAAAGCTGGACGGACAACGTTGCCACGTATCCTAAGGATGTTGCAAACGGGGATATAGTAGACGTTGGCGTGCTGGCCCCTGACAGCAATCAGGGGTTCTATGTCCCCAGATATGTCATAGAAGGGGATGCAAAACGCGGGATCAAGCCCATGGCACCCGGCCTCAAGACAGTAAAGGACCTTGCCGGATATCACAAGGTATTCCCAGATGACGAAGACAAGGATAAGGGAAGGATATACGGCTCCATCCCGGGATGGATGGCAGACGAGGTGCTCCACAAGAAATATGAACTTTATGGGCTGAATAAAAACTACAACTATGTCCGGCTCGGAAGCGAAGCCACGCTCTTCGCCTCGCTCGTAGCCGCATACAACCTTGGCGAAGCCTGGGTCGGCTACTGCTATGAACCGACCTGGGTAAGCGGAAAACTCGACCTGGTCCTTCTTCAGGATGAACCATACGACAAAGAGCTTTTCGAAAAGGGCGCAACAGCCTTTCCGTCGCAGCAGCTGAAGATCGTAAGCAGCAAATATTTTGCGAAGAAAGCTCCCGACCTTCTTGAGTTCTTCAAGAAGTACAGGACGGGAAGCAGGCTGATAGCTGAAGCACTTGCTTATCTCGACGAAAAGAAGGTCAGCCACAGCGAGGCGGCAAAGTGGCTCCTCAAGACGCACGGCGATCTTCTGGACCAATGGCTTCCGAAGGAGAAGGCCGAGAGGGTAAGGGCCGTTCTTTAAGACTTTCCTGCGAGGTTTTAGAAATCTTAGATCAGGGAGGTCTTGATGAATGGAGTATCTGTTTAAGTTTCCCGAGAGTCTGAGGATCGGAAACGGCGAAGCGATCGACATAGCTGTAAAAGCCTTCAGCAGGAACCACAGGGAGACTTTGGGGCTGATCAAGTCAGCGATCATAGCATCGATAAACTCGATAAATACGCTGCTTGAAGCAATACCGTGGCCTCTTCTGATCCTCCTGGTGGCATACATGGGATGGAAGGTCAGCAAAAAACCTTATGTTGGTCCTATGTATGCGGCGATGCTCTTCTTTATCGGCATGTGCGGCCTGTGGGAGAACATGCTCGAGACGATCAGCATGGTGATAGTGGCTGTCTTCCTCTCTGTCATGATGGGATTCCCGCTTGGAATAATAGTGGCGATGAGCAAAAGGACATCGGCCGTAGTGAGACCTATTCTCGACCTTATGCAGACGATGCCTGCCTTCGTATATCTCGTGCCGGCGGTGATACTCTTCAGCCCCGGGAAGACACCTGCCCTGATAGCCACCACCATATATGCGGTGGTGCCGATGGTCAGGATGACAAACCTGGGCATCATCCACGTGGACAAAGAGATGGTCGAAGCCGCTTCGGCCTTTGGATCGACAAAAATGCAGCTTCTGGCCAAAGTCCAGATACCGCAGGCGATGCCTTCGATCATGGCGGGCGTGAACCAGACGATAATGATGGCGATGTCCATGGTCGTCACCTGCGCCCTGATCGGCGCAAACGGCCTTGGTATGGAGATACTGCTCGCGACCAACAGGACCGAGATGGGCAAGGCTCTCATGCCGGGCATTTCGATAGTCATCGTTGCGATAATACTTGACCGCCTTACCCAGGGGATGATAAAGAAAGAGGCTCCGACAGAATGATAAATGAAGAATATATCGCTGAAGCAAGGAACATTGTAAAAATTTACGGCAAAAACAAGGCTGAAGCCTCCAGAATGATGTCGGAGGGCTTCGAAAAGGACGAGGTCTACCGAAAGACGGGGGCTGCGGTGGCTCTTTGGAACGTCTCTTTCAAAGTAAGGAGGAAGGAGATATTCGTCATAATAGGGCTCTCCGGTTCCGGAAAGTCGACAATAATAAGATGCTTCAACCAGCTTCTGAAACCGACCTCGGGAACGATCCTCTTTGAGGGACAGGATGTCGGAGAACTCAAGGGCTGCGAACTGTTGACCCTGAGGCGTGACAAGATCTCGATGGTCTTCCAGAACTTCGGCCTGCTCACCCACAGGAACGTTATCGACAACGTAGCCTACGGACTGGAGGTCAGAGGGGTCCCCAAAAAGGAGCGCTTTGAGAAAGCTGAGGAGTTCATCAGGATGGTCGGCCTTGAGGGCTGGGGCGACAAACCCATATCAAGCCTCTCGGGAGGGATGAAGCAGAGGGTCGGCATAGCAAGGGCACTGGTAAACTCCCCCAACATGCTGCTCATGGATGAACCCTTCTCTGCCCTCGATCCGCTTGTCAGAAGGGAGATGCAGTTCGAGCTCCTCTCGATCCAGAGAAAACTCGAAAAGACCATAATATTCATTACTCACGACATAAACGAGGCCTTCAAGCTCGGAGACAGGGTCGCTATCATGCACAACGGAAAGATAATACAGTCGGGAACACCGGAAGAGATGTCTACTGATCCGGCAGACGACTACGTCCGCAACTTCATCGAAGGTGCGGATATGAGCATTGTGCTCAAAGTGCGGCACGTGATGTTCCCGCCCCAGTGTATAGTAAGGGAAAACGTCTCACCCGCAAGTGCCGTGAGGGAGATGAGGGAAAATCAGGTCTCAAGCGCATACGCAGTCGCGGACGACATGAAGTTCATGGGAGTCGTAACGCTTGACGACGCATTGAGGGCAAGGCAGGAGAAGCTCCCGCTCTTCTCTGTGCTTACGAAGGGTGTACCTGTGACCGGAGAGGATGTCCTCATCAAGGACATAATACCTAAGGCCGCTCAGGCAAGGTTTCCGATCGCTGTGGTCGGGGAGAGGGGCAAGCTCAAAGGAATCGTAAGCAGGGCTTCAGTTCTCTCTTCACTGGCCCGATGAACTCGGCAACATATATGACGCTGAAGGCCTCAGAGATATCCTGCGAGATCTCTCCAACGCCTTGAGCCTTTTCAACCGCCGTTTTCGGAGAGGTGCCAGAGATAGAGGGACGCTATGGTGCCGCAGGGAGAATACCGTTTCCTGTATTTTTCAAAAGTCCCCCTGTCAAGGTCTTTGAGTCCATAAAGAGACATCATCCCTTTCCTGATGGCAAAGTCCTTGTAGCTCACGATGTCCGGCCTGCCGAGCGAGAAGATGAGGAACATCTCCGCTGTCCAGTCCCCTATTCCCCTTATCGAAGTCAGCTGTGAGGCTACATTTTCGTCCGGCAGTCCGGCAAGCCCTTCAACATCCAGCCTCCCTGAAAGCACGGCCTCTGAGAGTCCCTTTATATACTGCGCCTTTTTCATCGAGATACCGACCGATTTGATCTCTTCATCAGGTAGTGATGCTATCTTTTCGGGCGTAACGATGCCAAATTTCTGGCTTATCCTCAGGCTGACAGTCTCTGCAGCCCTGTTGGATATCTGCTGCGTAGCGATATAGCCTACAAGTGAGTCAAAAAGGTCTTCACTCACCTTACACTCGAGAAAGCCCGTGCTCTCTATCAGCTTTCCCAGCTTTTTGTCTTTTTTGGAGAGGTATGATATCTCCTTCTCGCCATAATCAAGATTTCGCATATTTTCTTTCCAGGCCAAGGAGGAATTCTTTGATGTCAAGTCCGCCGCCAAAACCTACCAGTTTGCCGTCTGAGCCAATTATCCGGTGACAGGGTATGATTATGGAGATCGGATTCCTGTTGTTTGCCATTCCCACAGCCCTGAAGCCCCTGGGGCTCCCGACCGAACGCGCGATGTCGCCGTAGCTGCGGGTCTCCCCGTAAGGGACCTTCAGAAGTGCCTCCCAGCACCTCATCTGAAAATCCGTCCCTTTAGGCGCAAGGGGAAGATCAAATATTTTTCTCTTTCCTGAAAAGTATTCCTGAAGCTGCCCCGAAGCCTTCCTATGCAGAGGCGTCTCTTCCAGGCATATATCAGAACGGGATATTGAAGACCTCTCAAAATGGAGGTCCGTTATCTTCTCTGACTCTACCCCTATGCCCAGTCTGCCCACGCCTTCATAGATATAAAAATAATATTTTTTCAATTTTTTCCTTCCTCCTCAGCCTCTGCGTCAACATCCACACTTAAAGATAACGGCCTTATCGTTTAAAATTATAACTGTTAAATTCTGCCTGATAAAGGCTGAGGAGGGGCATTGATGAAGATTTTTGTTTCGGGAGCATCCGGCAACGTAGGAAAGACGCTTGTCAGGACCATACAGAATATTGAATGGGCCGAGCTTGTCGGCGGATGGTGCAAAGAAGCCGGCCAGGACCTAGGAGAAATTGCCGGGATCGGAAAGATAGGCATCATAGCCACTGACGATCTAAATGCGGGGTTGAAGGCGTCAAACCCTGACATTGTAATAGACTTCTCCGCAACTCCTGTCCTGCCCGGAAACCTCAAAATCTACGCAGAAAAAAATCTCAATGCGGTGATCGGCACGACGGGACTGACCGACGAGGATCTTGCGCCATTCATAAAAGAAGTCAAGGATAAGGGACTCCGCTGGTCAGTGATACCAAATTACGGTCTCGGAATAACCCTTGTAATGGATTTTATAAAAAAAGTACGCAGCTACTATCCCTACCTGAGTATAATCGACCGCCATTTCCCCGGGATGGCGAATGCGCCCAGCGGAACTGCGGCAAGCCTGGCAAAGGCGTTTGCTCAAGATTCAGGCCCCGTTGAAAGCGCTGAAGTATATCCGGGTGTGCTGGGCGCAAAAATATCCGGAGTTCCTGTCCTCTCGCAGCGCCTGCCGTGGCCCGGACCGTACTCGGAACATGAGGTGCTTATGGGCAGGCAGAACGAGATCATAAGGATATCCGTCCAGGACCACACCAGCGACATTTACATGGACGGTATTTTCCTGACAGTTAAAAAACTTCCGGGAATGGCCCCAGGGACTTTCGTCAGGGAACTTTCGGATATCATCGAAGCAAACTGAAATAAGTAAAGGACACAGTCTCATTCACCTGTGCAGAATGTATAATAATCTCCACGCTAAATGTTGAAAGGTGATCGTATGCGCCGTTTGCTGATGTTGGCACTTCTTCTTTTTTCCGTAATGATCCCCGCTCCCTCTCCGGCATCCGATGCCGTTGAGTTCAGTGCCCTCTTTATAGAGAAGGACAACGGAACTGAGCAGAGAGGAAAGATATACGTTGCCGAAAACATGTCCCGCTACGAGATCCAGGGAAGCAATGAGGTCGTGGTCACAAGGCATGACAAGAAGGTCATCTGGCTTATATTCCCAAAGCTAAGAAAATACGTTGAACAGCCTTATCTCGGAGAGCCGAAGCAGAATTATTCAGGCGCCCATGAAGCCGACACCGGAGATCTATCAAGAGAGTTCATTGAGTATAAGATGGTCGACAGCTACAGGCTGAAAAAATTCCTCGTCACGGTAAAATACATCAACGGGGAGAGCATGGACAGGTATTACGAATGGTACAGGGACAACTTCCCGGTTCCGGTAAGGACGGAGTCACTGGACGGAAATACCTCTTATGAGTACGTAAACATAAAACTGGGCAGGCCGCCCGTCGAATTTTTTTCACAGCCCAAGGGCTACAAAAAGATAACGATGGAAGAGCTTGCCGAGCTCGAAGACGGCACCGCAAAAGAAAACTGACAAGCTGCTAAATTATCGGAGGGGAGCATTCGCTCCCCTCCAGTCTTTGTGTGCTCTGATAAAGACTATTCTTATGACCGGCCGTTGCTTCTGAGTCCAACGGTATCGCCGCCCCGTTTGACCGCTATGATCTCCGCAAGGATCGAGACTGCGATCTCTTCGGGCGTCTCCGCTTTTATCGGAAGGCCTATGGGCTGGTGTATCCTGTTGAGATGTTCTTCCGACACACCTCTTGCCAGAAGCATTTTTCTGACCGCAGCGATCTTTGACCGCGAGCCTATCATGCCGTAATATGCTCCCGGCTTTTTATCCGTTAACGCAACGGCCTCGGCATCGAGGGCATGACCACGGGTCACGATGACCACATAACTTCTCTCGTGGAGTGTTATCCCCTTTTCAAATATCTCCTCTATGGGGCAGGCAACAGTACGTGCGCAGGAGATGTTCTCCCTGTTCGCGTACTCCTCCCTCTCGTCCCATACCGTTACCCTGAAGCCGACGAATGCTCCCGCCTGCGCAACAGCCTTACCTACGTGTCCGGCTCCAAGGATGAGGAGCTCATCCTCCCTTCCGACCACTTCCATATAGATGGTTGCTGAGCCTCCGCAGAGCATCCCGTCCTTCTCAGTCAGATCCTTTCTCCAGACCAGGACAGTCTCGCCTGAAGCAAGAAGCTCCCCAGCTTTTTTTATCGTTTCAAATTCGATGAGCCCCCCGCCTATGGTGCCGCTGATGCTTCCGTCCCTGCGCACCCACATCGAGGCCCCTTTGCTCCTGGGCGTTGATCCTGATTCCTCGGTGACCGTACAGAGGACCCCGGACTCACCGTCTTCGATCTCACTGTTTATGAGGGCCAAAAGTTCCCTGTTCATATTTTAGGCTCCTTTACTTTAAAAATCCCGTTAAAAATCTAAGAAAGGCATTCCCGTTTCAGACGCCATATACATCAGCTTCCCGCTGCAAATGAGCAGGACGGGTAATGACAGACAGTACAGTGCTCGCAAAGACCGCCCACGCCCCACCTCCGTACAAGATCACCGGGTTCTATGCCTGCGAATACAAACGGAAGGAGCTTGTCCAGCGCGGTCCTCTCGTCAAAAGCAACGCAGGCGGGGGCTCCTATAACGGCAACTTCCTCAGAGTCTACAGGGGACTTGGTGTATCCCAGCATAAGCATTGCTCCGGGAAGTGCAGGAGATCCCTGGAAGGATATCTTGCGGCAGACGGAACGAATCGCTCCCGGGGTTTTGTCGTCAGCGTCGACGCTCATCCCTCCCGTACAGATGATGACCTTGGCTCCCTGCTCAAGAAATTTATTGATCGCACCTGCTATATCTTCAAGCGAATCTGTGCAGAAGGTCTGGCCGATAACGCTCCCGCTCAGCCTGCCAAGCTTTTCGTCAAGCTTTGGCCTGAACGCGTCTTCGACCCTCTTGTCCACTATCTCCTTGCCGGTGGTCACAACAGCCACCTTAAGGTCCCTGAAGGGCAGAACAGCGAAAGGTCTGCTGCCCCTGACAGCTGCAACGGCGCGCTCGACCCTGTAATCCTCCATCACCAGAGGCCTTATGCGGAAGCCGGCTACAGTCTGGCCCTTGAGTACAGGGCGGTGGGGGGCAAGGGCAGAGAGGACCCAGTCGGGATCCTGATTGACCCTGTTTACAGTCTCTGCAAGATACCAAAGCAGGCCTGAGGTGGTCGCTACAAGATTGCAGCGTCCCTCTTCAGGAGGCGTTACCTTCAGATTTTCACCGCAGAGAACTTCAGCCAGCTGCATTGCGGCATCATCTTCATGGACCTCTCCGGGAGACATTTCCATTACGGAAAGGTTTTCCCTGCCCATGTCCTTCAATGTCGGGATGTCGTCTTCCGTAATTACCTGTCCCTTTTTAAATCGCGCTGATTTTTTGTGGTTGACAGCATCTATCTGAGTAAGGTCATGTGCAAGGGGCCTCCCTATCGCCTGCTCAAGCGGAATGACTGTTATCTTCATCTTTGTTCATCCTCCGTTTCCGGTCTGCATTCGCTGCAGCACCCATATACTACCAGCTGCTTGCCCTCAACCGTCATACCATCCGGGACCTCCACCCTGGGAAGCCTCTGATTTGTGAGACATATCATTTTTCCACAGTGAAGGCATAAAAAATGCGGATGGTCCCCCGGGCACCCTTTTGACTCGGGGTCATGTGCACAGAAGCGCCATACTCCGTCAAGTCCCTGGACCTGATGCACTATGCCTGAAGCGGTCATCGTCTGCAGCGTCCTGTAGAGCGTCACCTTGTCAAGCGGCTCTGTAAGCGTAGAAGATATCTCGCTGTGGGAAAGGGGGGAAGCCTTTTCAATCAGAAGACTGAGTACGACCTTTCTCTGGTGTGTAGCTCTCAGCTTTGCTTTGCTCAGCATTTCTTCTACTATCATAAAAACCACCTCTTAAACAGAAAAAAACGCAACCAGTTTGCATTTTAAAGTATTCCCACTTCCACAGCAAGTCTTTCTCTGATCACATATGACCATTAATAAATACTATCCACTGTTTTTCTGACAACAAAAACATATTTTTGAATGTTTTATTCGAATTATCTATCTATATTAATGGAGATTTTTGTTTTTTTGTTTGGATCACAAATTAACTATCTAATTTAAGTTGTATTTATAAAAATTCTTTCTCTATTTATTCCTTTGATAGTAACTTTTTTAACGTGAAAATAGTTGACATTTATGGGATATGGTCGTATTATGTCGCCCATTACGTCAGGGTATGATGCCCGGCGTTCAGGCCAAAACCTCGAAAGGTGGGACGCGAAGTGCGAATAGACAGTCTGATCCGTGACATTACAAGTCTGGTTCTCGTTCTGGTACTTCTTATTAGCAGTGGGTCCCCCGAGGTGGCCGACGCTTAAACGTCGTGTTACTTTCGGACCGGGACCCTTTAAGGGTCCCGGTTTTTTTTGTCTCTATCATCAGCATACAGGAGGACATGATATGAAGAACACTTTTACCATCCTATCCGAAGACAACCCTGGAGTTCTCATGAGGATAGCCGGGCTGATCTACCGAAGAGGCTACAACATAGAGAGCCTCAGTGTAGGACAGACGGATACCCCCGGAATATCAAGGTTCACTGTGGTCATTGAGGGCGAGGAGGGTGTTTACGACCAGATCAAGAAACAGCTTCTGAAACTGATAGAAGTCATAGAGGTCACCAACCTCACACAGCAGGGGCCCTTCGTCGAGCGCTGGCTGGCGCTTGTGAAGGTCCGCGCTCCTCTTGACAGGCGTCCTCACGTTCTTCAGACAGCCGAAGTGTTTCGCTGCAGAGTTGTAGACCTTGGCACCGAGGCGGTGACGCTGGAGATCACGGGTGACAAGGGAAAGATGAATGCATGCATGGAGGCTTTCAGGCCATACGGAATAATAGAGACCGCCGGATCGGGGCAGGTAGCCCTTTCACGTTCGGGCTTCATTTCGGAAGAGACGTCTGATAAGGACCTTGCAGTCAACAAGCTGATATAAGTTCGTTATGACGAGGCCTCAAAGAGACCCAGACATAAATAAACAACAAAATTTTAATTGTCCAGTGGGACAGAAGGAGTGTTTCTGTAATGGCAAAAGTATATTATGACCGCGACGCAGACCTTAGTTTTCTTGATGGAAAGACAATAACGATAATCGGCTACGGCAGCCAGGGACACGCACATGCGCAGAACCTCCGCGACAGCGGAGCGAAGGTAATAGTGGCCCTCCACGAGGGAAGCAAGTCAAGGGCCACCGCTGAGAAGGACGGCTTTGAAGTCTGTACTGTTGCGGAAGCAGCGAAAAAATCAGATGTGATGATGTTCCTCATGCCCGACCATCTGCAGGCCTCAATATACAAAAACGAAGTGCTCCCCAACCTTAAGAAAGGCGCAAAACTTGCTTTCGCACACGGATTCGCAGTCCATTTCGGACAGATCGTACCGGAGCCCGACCGCGACGTCTTTATGGTGGCACCCAAAGGGCCTGGACATATGGTCCGCCACATGTACAAAGAGGGGAAGGGTGTTCCCTGCCTTATCGCGATCTATCAGGACGCATCAGGAAAGGCGAAGGACTTCGCACTTGCATATGCTTCCGGTGTAGGCGGAGGAAGAGCAGGGATCATCGAGACGAGCTTCCGTGAAGAGACCGAAACGGACCTCTTCGGTGAACAGGCTGTCCTCTGCGGCGGAGTGAGCGAACTAATGCAGGCCGGATACCAGACTCTCGTTGACGCCGGTTATCAGCCTGAGATGGCGTACTTCGAGTGCATCAACGAACTCAAACTGATCGTCGACATGGTATTTGAAGGCGGACTCAGCTGGATGCGCTACTCGGTAAGCGACACGGCAAAATACGGGGATATGATCGCTGGACCCAGAGTTATCGGGGAAGAGTCAAAGAAGGCAATGAAGCAGCTCCTTACAGAGATCCAGGACGGCACCTTCGCCCGAGACTGGATACTTGAGAACCAGACCGGTCGCCCCCGCATGAAGAAGTGGGCAAAGGCTGCCCAGGAGGCAGACTGTGAAGCCGTAGGAAAAGAGCTTCGCAAAATGATGCCCTGGATGGAGCAGAAGGAAGTACCTAAGTTCTAAAAAATAACGGGGCGATGGGCGTCATAAAGGCCGGGCGGGATGGATCAGGAAAGCAAATGGAAGAGACATCCGCCCGCTCCTCGCTTCTCACGGCGAATCAGCCGATCCCACTACCTTAATAAAGGAGAGAACGACATGATCGATCGAGTACGAATTTTTGACACGACACTTAGAGACGGAGAACAGGCTGCCAGGATCAACCTAAACAAGGGCGAAAAGCTGCAGATAGCCCGCCAGCTTGCCCGACTTGGCGTCGACGTCATAGAGGCGGGTTTCCCTGCTTCGTCACCCGGCGACTTTGAATCCGTACAGGCTATAGCCCGTGAGATAAAAGGCCCGATAATAGCGGGACTTGCGAGGACCAGAGCTGAGGATATCAGGAGCGCCGCGGAAGCAGTAAAAGACGCAGAGCGCCCGCGTATACACACATTCATAGCGACAAGCCCCATACACATGGAGTATAAGCTTAAGCTGGACAAGGAGGGTGTGCTTGCAGAGGTCCGCAGCGGAGTCAGCCTGGCAAAGTCACTTATAGACGATGTTGAGTTCTCAGCAGAGGACGCAAGCCGCTCTGAGGTGCCCTTCCTGATCGAAGTCTTTAAGACCGCGATCGAATGTGGCGCAACAACGCTCAACATCCCCGACACTGTGGGATATGCCCAGCCAGATGAGTTTTATGCTTTTGTAAAAGAAATACTCAAGGGAGTCAATCCTCCCGAAAATATAGTCTGGTCAGTACACTGCCACAACGACCTCGGCCTTGGGGTCGCCAACTCGCTTGCCGCAGTGAGGGCGGGCGCGAGGCAGATCGAATGCACCATAAACGGTCTGGGTGAGCGTGCGGGCAATGCTTCTATGGAAGAGATCGTCATGGCGCTCAATACCAGGGCAGACCAGTATCCGGCAAAGACAGCCATTGACACGACAAAGCTTTACAGCACCAGCAAGCTTGTATCTCACCTGACCGGAGTCATGGTACAGCCCAACAAGGCGATCGTAGGCCTTAATGCTTTTTCTCATGAGGCTGGGATACACCAGCACGGGATGCTCTGCAACAGGGCGACATACGAGATCATGACACCGGAGACTGTTGGAGCTCCGGCTTCTGACCTCTTCCTCGGGAAACACTCGGGACGCCACGCGTTTAGGGACAGGGTCGAAAGTATGGGCTATCAGCTGTCGAAAGAAGACCTTGAGACTGGCTTCACTTACTTCAAGGAACTTTGCGACAAAAAAAAGGACGTAAGCGATGGTGACATAGAGGCACTGATACTTGACAGGGTCCTCTCCTTTGTTCCTGAGAGAAGGTACATACTTAAAGACTATGCCGTCCATGTTGGTACCGGAAGCAAACCAACCGCAAGCGTCACCCTGACATCAGGCAGTGACGACTACACTGAAGCCGCTGTCGGCAACGGACCTGTTGATGCATCATATAATGCTGTCAAAAAGATCCTCGGTTTCTCCCCCCAGCTGAAGGGGTTCAGGATAGGAGCCACAAGCGAACGTTCTGACGCTCAGGGCGAGACAAGGATCGTGCTCCACCACAAGGACATACAGGCCCAGGGGCGCGGGACCAGCACCGACGTTATCGAATCATCCATCCGGGCATATGTGGATGCAATAAACAGACTGTACGCTGCGGCGGCTGTAAAGGAGATAAAGCTCAATGGCCATGACTCTCGCTGAGGCGATAATAGCAAAACACACCAAAGATCCTGTTGAGGCAGGTGCGATCTGCCGTGTCAGTGTCGATTTCGCTTTCACAAACGACATAACAGGTCCTCCCGCTATAAAGGAATTCAGGAAAATGGGGGCGAAAAAAGTTTTTGATCCCATGCGCTGCGCCATTTTGCCTGACCATTTTTCACCGGCAAAGGACATTGCTTCAGCCGAACAGATAAAAGAGTGCCGGGAGTTTGCATACGAACAAGGCATGCTGTTCTGGGAAGTGGGCAGAGTCGGTGTGGAACACACCTTCCTCCCCGAAAACGGGCTGGTCCTACCCGGCGAGATAGTGCTGGGTGCTGACAGCCACACCTGCACCCATGGCGCCATGGGTGCCCTTGCTACCGGCGTCGGCTCGACCGACCTAGCTGCGGCATGGGCACTCGGAGAGACCTGGCTGAGAGTCCCCGAGACGATGAAGGTCTCTTACGAAGGCACTCCCTCCGAGTGGCTCTGCGGGAAGGACATGATCCTGGCGCTCATAGGTAAGATAGGAGTGGAGGGAGCGCGCTACATGGCCCTCGAATTCCACGGAGAGGCCCTTGGAAAGCTTGGGCTTGACGACAGGTTCACCCTCTCTAACATGGCTATCGAGGCTGGAGGGAAGACGGGACTCATCAACCCCGATGAAAAGCTTCTGAAATATACCTGTGACCGTGCAGCCAGGCATTTTGAACCCCTCTTTGCCGATGGGGACGCGGCGTATGCAAGTTCGGTCACGATAGATGTGACCGGCATGGAGCCCCAGGTAGCCATGCCTCATCTTCCAGAAAACGTAAAGCCAGTATCAGAAGTCTCAGGGACACATGTAGACCAGGTCTTCATAGGATCCTGCACTAACGGCAGGATCAGCGACTTAAGAAGCGCCGCTAAGGTCCTTAAGGGAAAGAGAGTACACAAAAAGACAAGGCTTATGATCATACCGGCATCTTACGAGGTTTACCGTCAGGCAATGAAGGAAGGGCTTTTCGACATATTCCTCGATGCAGGCGCAGCGATCTCAACACCAAGCTGCGGTCCGTGCCTCGGCGGACATCTCGGCATACTTGCCGCAGGCGAACGCTGCATATCGACAAGCAACAGAAACTTCGTAGGCAGGATGGGATCGCCAAAAAGCGAAGTCGTGCTCTCAGGTCCCATGGTAGCGGCGGCATCGGCTGTTGCGGGCCACATCTGCCATCCGAAGGAAATAACAGGCTAGGGGGCATGGAAATGGAGACGACCTTAAAAGGAAAGGCATGGGTATACGGCGACAACGTTGACACGGATGTCATCATTCCTGCAAGGTATCTTGTTACCAGCGACGAAAGATCACTTGCCGCCCACTGCATGGAAGACATAGATGCCTCTTACGCCGGAGGAGTATTAAAGGGAGACATGATCGTAGCCGGAAACAACTTTGGCTGCGGATCGAGCAGGGAACACGCCCCAATAGCCATAAAGGGCTCAGGGGCTTCCTGTGTGATAGCTAAATCATTCGCACGCATATTTTACCGCAATGCCATAAACATCGGCCTTCCGATACTCGAATGTACGGAGACCGGGCGGATAACGAAAGACGATATCATAGAGGTGGATCTGGCAAAAGGGACGATAACAAACAGGACGAAGGGCGAGACATACAACGCAAAACCCTTTCCCGATTTTCTCCAGAACCTGATCGGCCTTGGAGGTCTCGTACCTTACGTCAGGGCAAGACTATCTGAATAAGGGGCGACAGAGAGATGAAAAAATATAAAATAGCGGTCATTCCGGGCGACGGAATAGGCCCGGAAGTCATAGGCGAAGCGATCAAAGTTCTGGACAGGTGCGGGGAAAAATTCTCATTCTCTTTCGAATGGGAGAAATTCCCTTACGGGGCAGGGCACTACCTTGCCACCGGCGAAGTGATGCCGGAAGAGGCGATGGAGCATATGTCCCGTTGCGACGCCATGCTCCTTGGAGCCATCGGCGACCCTCGGGTAAAGCCTGGCATACTTGAACAGGGCATACTCCTTGCCTTTCGTTTTTACTTTGATCAGTATGTGAATCTGCGCCCGGCCTTTTCACTGCCTAAGGTGCATACCCCTGTCGACCTGAAGGGGACGAAGATGGACTCCGTGGTGGTTCGTGAAAACACTGAGGACCTCTATATGTGCATCGGAGGAACTACTGAGACCGGGGAACTTGAGCTTCCTGTGGAAGTCAGCAGGGGCAGCTATGAACTCAAAGGCAGGATGAGCCTTAAGACTGACCCGGCATGTCCCTTCGCTGCCCAGGCCGCCATAAACAGCAGGCCCGGAGTTGAGAGGATAACCAGATATGCCTGTGAGCTCGCAAAAAAGCGCGATGAGGATACCGTAACTGTTGTATCAAAATCCAACGCAGTATCGGCCCTCTACGGATTCTTCGAGGAAAACGCGAAGAGGGTCATGGCAGATGAATATCCCGCGCTGAAATATGCCATGGTAAACGTGGATGCACTATGCTATCACCTGGTCCGCAATCCAGCGGCATATGGGGTCCTTCTCTGCCCCAACCTGTTCGGCGACATAATCAGCGACCTCCAGGCGGGCCTTGCGGGAGGGCTGGGGACAGCTGCAGGAGGAAACATCGGGGACGGTCTCTCGATGTTTGAACCTGTACACGGATCGGCTCCCGACATAGCCGGGACAGGCAGAGCCAACCCTGTAGCGGCAATACTTTCAGGAGCTCTGATGCTGGAACATCTTGGCGAGGCAGACGCTTCAAAGACCGTAAACAGCGCCGTGTCGGATTTCCTTGAAAATGCCCTGGAAAGTGAGCTGCCCTTTGAATTCGGAGGAAAAGCCTCTTTCGAAGAGGTCGGAGAAAAGATCAGGAAGTACATCAGGTAATTTTATTGTCAGCCCCGGCAAGGGGCGGAAGACGGTCGTTCTACAATAGGAGGTATATCCAATGGCAAAGATGAACGGAGCCCAAATGGTGGTCAAGTCCCTTGAAGCAGAAGGAGTGGACACGATATTCGGACTGCCCGGCGGAACTGTTATCCACCTTTATGACGCAATATATGATTCAAAGATCAACCATGTCCTGATGCGCCATGAACAGGCAGCTTCGCATGCAGCTGACGGATACGCCAGAGTAAGCGGGAAACCCGGCGTATGCATTGCAACATCAGGCCCCGGGGCGACTAACCTTGTGACCGGGATCGCTACTGCAAACCTGGACTCCGTTCCGATGGTCGCGATCACGGGACAGGTGGCCACGACCATGATAGGGACAGACGCTTTCCAGGAGGCAGATATAATGGGAGCCACTATTCCTCTCGTAAAGCACAGCATGCAGGTCCGTACGCCCGAACAGATACCGGTCGCTGTGAAAAAAGCCTTTTACATAGCATCGACAGGCAGGCCCGGTCCGGTTCTGATAGATGTCCCTGCCGACGTGCAGAAGGGTTTCGGGGAGTTCAAATATCCCCAAAGCATAAGCTTTCCCGGGTACGACCCGGAAAGGGGAGCAGACCTAAGCCAACTTGACGCGGCAGTTTCCCTCCTCGAGCATGCGGAGAGACCGGTCATCTTTGCGGGAGGCGGAGTGATCAGGTCAGGTGCGGCGGGAAAACTTACAGAGCTCGCTGAAAAACTTGAAATACCCGTAGTCACATCGCTGCTCGGAAAGGGATCGTTCCCTGAATCTCATCCTCTTGGTCTTTCTTTGGGAATGGCAGGAATGCACGGACACCCCGTAGCGAACAGGGCATTGATGACGGCTGACGTTATACTCGCGGTCGGTTCGCGTTTCAGCGACAGGAGCACGGGAAAGAGGTCGAGCTTCGCATCGGAGGCAAAGATAATACACATCGACCTGGACCCCGCTGAGATAGACAAGGCGATAGAGTCCGAGGTCTGGCTTGTCGGCGATGCGGGAAAGATAATCGACGCGATCAGAAAGTCCATCAGCAAAAAATATTTCGACAGGTCAAACTGGCTTGAGGAGCTTGAACTGATCCGTCAGAAGGAACCTCTTCCCAGAAATGAATATGCGGGGGAGATAGCCCCATGGCAGGTCATAGAAACGCTGAGGGAGATAACCGGAGGAAAGTCCGTCCTGACGACTGAGGTTGGTCAGCACCAGATGTGGGCTGCACTCCACTACAAGGTGGAAGAACCTCGCCGTTTTGTCACTTCCGGAGGTCTGGGCACAATGGGTTTCGGCTTCCCGTCAGCGATAGGAGCAGCTCTCGCCTGCCCGGGTCAGCATGTATGCTGTATAGCGGGCGACGGCAGTTTTATGATGAACATACAGGAACTCGACACCTGTGCGCGTTACAATATACCCGTAAAGGTTTTTATCCTCAACAACTCCTGTCTTGGCATGGTCCGCCAGTGGCAGCAGCTCTTCTATGAGCACCGCTACTCGAATACCATCTACAACCGGAATCCCGATTTCGTAAAGATAGCAGAGGGTATGGGAGTCAGCGGCTTCTCGGCAACAAGGCCCGAGGAGATAAGGAAAACGATAGAGGCTGCCCTGAAGGTGCCCGGGCCTGCACTTGTGGACTTCAGGATACCGCAGGGCGCGCTGGTCCTTCCGATGGTACCGCCGGGCGGATCGATAGACAAGATGATACTGAACTGAGGGGAAGGATCCGGAAATGAACAGCGACAAAGCAAAAAAAGGTTATCAGAGAAGCCCGCACCGCTCCCTGCTGAAGGCTGCGGGATACACTGACTGGGAAATAGAACGCCCATGGATAGGGGTCGCGAATTCCTATAACGCAATAATCCCCGGACATGTCCATCTGAAGACCATTACAGAGGCAGTGAAGGCAGGGATATACGCAGCAGGCGGACTACCGATCGAATTTCCCGTGATCGGCGTCTGCGACGGCATTGCAATGAACCACGAGGGAATGAAGTTCTCCCTTCCCAGCCGCGAGCTGATCATGGATTCAATAGAGATAATGGCAAAGGGACACGCATTCGACGGACTTGTCCTGGTAACGAACTGCGACAAGATCGTCCCCGGCATGGCAATGGCCGCGGCAAAGCTGAACCTTCCGTCTGTTGTCATCTCCGGAGGGCCGATGATGGCCGGCACAATGAAGGGGAGGGTCCTGGACCTCAACAGCGTCTTCGAGGGCGTTGGAATGAAGGCTGCGGGCAAGATTTCGGATGAAGAGCTCAGGGACGTGGAAGACAACGCCTGCCCCGGATGCGGATCCTGCTCGGGGATGTTTACAGCAAACACCATGAACTGCATGATGGAGGCCCTGGGGCTTGGACTTACGGGAAACGGCACCATACCGGCAGTACATGCGGGCCGTGTGCGCCTTGCTAAGGACGCGGGGCGGGCCGTGATGGGTCTGATAGAGAAAAACATCAGGCCGAGGGACATCCTCACCATGAAAGCTTTTGAAAACGCACTTGCGGTGGATCTGGCGCTCGGAGGTTCCACCAACACTTCTCTTCACCTTCCTGCCATAGCATGGGCAGCCGGCCTTAAACTTCCCCTTGAACTCTTCAACGAGATCGGCGCGAGGGTTCCGCACCTATGCTCGATGAGCCCCGGAGGCCATCACCACATAGAAGACCTCTGGCAGGCCGGCGGCGTTGAGGGACTCATGGCAAGGCTGCTTGAAAAGGGACTCATCCACGGAGAACTGATCACAGTGACCGGCAGAAGCGTCAGAGAGAACCTAAGCAAGGCAAAGGTCGTGAACGACAACGTCATCCGCCCTGTCGAAGACCCCTACCATAAGGAAGGAGGACTGGCCTTCATCAAGGGCACCCTCGCTCCTCTGGGCGCCATAGTAAAGCAGTCCGCGGTACTTCCCGAGATGCTTGTACACGAAGGCCCTGCACGGGTCTTTAACTGCGAGGAAGATGCAAGCAAGGCCATCCTTAACAACGGGATAAATGACGGAGACGTCGTAGTCATCCGTTTCGAAGGACCAAAGGGAGGGCCCGGTATGCGCGAGATGCTCACGCCGACCTCGGCGATAATGGGGCAGGGTAAGGGAGGAACAGTAGCCCTTATCACAGATGGCCGATTCTCGGGAGCCACAAGGGGCGCCTCGATCGGGCATGTCTCTCCGGAAGCTGCAGTGGGCGGGCCGATCGGACTCGTTGAAGAGGGGGACATCATATCGATCGACATCCCCGCCAAAAGGCTCGACCTCAAGGTGAGTGAGGAAGTCCTTGCAAGAAGAAGGGAAAAATTCGTACCCTGGGTACAGCCGGTGGAGAGTCCCTTCCTAACAAGGTACAGGGAATTTGCAAGCTCCGGCGTAGAGGGCGCCGTACTGAGGGATAAACCACTGTAAAAGTTGCCGCTGTTTTGGCAAAGAGGATTTTAGAATTATCAGGAGGTCTCGGACTCAGAGGCTTCCTGATATTTTTACCAAGCCTTGGAGGACAGATCTGAACCAATAAAAATTTTAATGCCCAATAATCGCAACAGTGTTGCAAAAAACCCGGGACTCTCTTATACTCTTTTTGTTGATACTTAGTTGCAATAGGAGGTCTCTGATATGATCGTTCGAAATCATTTCAAGTTCACTCTATTTTCCCTGTTCTTATTGACCCTCTCTCTCTTCGCCTTTCCTCTGCATGCCAATGCGGAGACGACACTGACCGTATTTGCCGCCGCATCTATGACTGAATCCATGAATATGATCGCGGGATCGTACAAAAAGTCAGCGCCTGATGTAAAGATAGTCTACAATTTTGACTCCAGCGGCACCCTTAAGACGCAGATCGAACAGGGTGCGGAGTGCGACATTTTCATATCTGCAGGCCAGAAACAGATGGATCAGATCGACATCAAGGCAGATCCCAAGGTGAACACGAAGAAGCTTGACCTGGTTCTGGAAGGAACACGCTTCAACATAGTCTCCAACAAGGTCGTCATGGTGGTACCCAAAGGACATAACCCGAAAGGGATCAGCGATTTCAGGGACGCGGTCACTGAAAAAGTTTTTCTCATTGCACTCGGAAATTCAGATGTCCCGGTAGGCCAATACTCGGAAGAGATTTACAAAAATCTGGGCCTTTGGGACAAACTCAAAAGCATGAACAAAATAAGCTATGCCAGCAATGTCAAGGAAGTGCTCTCACAGGTAGCTGCCGGAGCAGTTGACTGCGGCATAGTTTACAGCACGGATGCCGCAACATCAAAGGGTGTCGATGTTGTCGCGGAAGCGCCTAAGGGAAGCCATAAGCCCATCACCTACCCTGCCGCTATTTTGAAAAAAGCAAAAAACCCGGAAGCCGCAGCGGCATTCGTTGATTTTCTCAAGGACCCGGAAAGCTCAAAGATCTTTAACAAGATAGGTTTTGCAGTTCCAACCAAATAACAGGACTATGATCAGTTAGGAGCGGTCGTGCCCGGATAAGGCCTGGCCGCTCTTTTTCCTGAATGACCGGATAGGGGTAAGATATGGACTGGTTCCCGCTTTATAATTCGTTGCGTGTGGCATTGATCTCAACATTTTTTACTTTTTTTCTTGGTATTTTTGCCGCGCATTACATAGCGAAGACTCCCCGTTTTCTTAAAGGGCTGATTGATGGTGTCCTGACACTGCCTCTGGTCCTCCCTCCAACTGTCATAGGGTTTTTTTTGCTTAAAATGATCGGACCGCTTGGGCCTGTCGGCTCAACGGTCCTTGAAGTGTTCGGATTCAAACTCACCATGACCTGGTATTCCGCAATTTTTGCAACAACGATGATCTCCTTTCCTCTCATGTACCGTACTGCCCGCGGCGCCTTCGAGTCATTTGACAGCACGCTGCTTTACTCTGGACAGACCCTGGGCCTGTCAGACACCTTCCTCTTCTGGCGGGTCATCATGCCGAACTGTAAACAGGGCATACTTGCAGGTGCTGTCCTCTCATTTGCCCGCGCCCTTGGCGAATTCGGCGCCACGACCATGGTAGCAGGCTATATCCCGGGAAGGACCGCAATAATTTCCACAACGGTATACCAGCTTTGGAGAGAGGGAAATGATGCCCTTGCCTATAAGTGGGTGTTTATAAATCTTGTGATCTCGTTTATAGTGCTGACGGCTGTAAACATGCTTGAAAACCGTTATAAACAGCCTGTCGGTACAGCCAAGAACCATTTCGACCATGAGGATTAGGGGCAGAAAATGTCAGTATATGTAAAAATAAAAAAATCGTTCGGGAACTTCGTTCTCGACACAGAGTTTGAAGCTGAGAACGAAATCCTTGCCCTGCTCGGAGCCTCAGGTTCAGGCAAGAGCATGACGCTGAAATGCATTGCCGGCATAGTCAGGCCGGACATGGGACGTATTGTCGCAGACGGCGTGACGTTGTTTGATTCAGACAAAAAGATCAACCTGAGTCCCCAGGAAAGGCATGTCGGACTGCTTTTCCAGAACTACGCCCTTTTTCCAAATATGACTGTCGAGCAGAACCTGTGTGCTGTGATCAAAACCTGCGGCAAAGGAAAGTATCCAAAAGAAAAGCTGGACATCCTCCTTGAAAGCTATTATTTGACTGGTCTTGAGAAGCATTATCCTGGCCAGCTTTCGGGGGGACAGCAGCAGCGTGTGGCCCTTGCGAGGATGATGGCGAGCGACCCCAAAATCATAATGCTTGATGAACCATTATCGGCCCTTGACAGTTACCTGCGCTGGCAGGTAGAAAAAGAGCTCACGGAGATACTGGGAAAATACAAAGGCACAACTCTTTATGTCTCACATAACAGGGATGAGGTCTATAGGATCTGCCGAAAGGTCTGTGTCATAAACGAAGGACATTCAGAAAAAGTCAGCTCGGTCGACGAATTTTTTAATGCTCCCCCTACACTTGCGTCAGCCCTTTTATCGGGATGCAAAAACTATTCAAAAATAAAAAAACTGTTGAACGGCACAGTATATGCTATCGATTGGAAAACCAGTCTTAATTGTTCGGCCCATGTCCCTGATGATGCAGGATATATTGGTGTCAGGGCACATAAGATCCTTCCACTAGGCGACAAGGATAACTGCGTGAATAAAATCAGCTGCCGGGTGCTGGAGGTCAGGCATGACCTCTTTTCGGTCATTGTCACAGTGGTGCCGGAAGATGCCGATCCCAGGAAGGAGTTCTCCCAAATCCGCATGGAGCTGCCCTCCCTTGAAGATGATTCGCTCCGCCCGGGAGACAGCATGGCAATAAACATCCCCCCGGAAATGATCATGCCCCTGAGAAAAAGAATGGACTGAGGGCTCAATTGTCTTACAAGGACCCGTTCCACAGTTAATGACAAACCTGCATCCTCAACTTAGATCAATATAAATTTACAAATCAGTCTCCTTAATCCCTCATCCTCAAATGCTGTTTTCGCTTCTTCAAAATAATTTAGTTCAAAAGCCATGGTAAATTTTTGATCGCTGTTTCCTTATTATAAAAAGCAGGGTCATAATATACTGCTCTAAAACAAGTGGCAATCAATAATAATCAATATTAAATTCTATGATTTATAAATAATGTTAATTATAAAGTGTTTATGTTCACTATTATTGTTGATTAAATTATTAATTATTATTTAAAAACCCCTTGACTATGAATTTCCCGACAGGTATCATATTCATTGAAAATTAAATGCAACTTAGTTGCATCTAAAGATCAAGGGGGAATGTTGATTGAGCAACGCACTTTTTAGTTATGAAAAACCGGTCAATGACATATCACGGGACTATGCTCAGGGTTCAGAAGACCGCAAACTTCTCAAAGAAGCCATAAAAGAGATCTGCTCCACTGTAGTTGAAATACCCCTTATCATAGGAGGAGAAGAAGTTTGTACCGGAAATACCGGAAACATCGTAATGCCACACGATCATGGGCATCAGCTTGCCGTATACCACAAAGCGGGGAGCGCTGAAATGGAAAGAGCGATCAAAGCAGCTCTTGACGCCCGCCGACAGTGGGCAGAAAGGCCATATACTGACCGTGCCGCAATAATGCTCAGGATCGCCGAACTGATAAAAAAGAAATACCGGTATATATTGAACGCGGCGACAATGATGGGACAGAGCAAGAACGTATGGCAGGCTGAGATAGAATCGGCAAGCGAGACTATCGACTATTTCCATTACGGTGTGCACTATATGAGCGAGATTTACAAAGATCAGCCCTTATCTGAAAGCGGGGCCGTAAACTGCATCGAATACAGGCCTCTTGAGGGATTCGTTTACGCGATATCTCCGTTCAACTTTACCGCCCTTGCGGCAAACCTTCCGATGGCTCCCGCGATGATGGGCAATACCGTCGTATGGAAGCCGGCCACGACATCCCTCCTTTCAAGTTATTACCTCATGAAGGTATACTCTGAGGCCGGGCTCCCCGCAGGTGTTCTGAACTTCATGCCCGGACCTGGAGCTGTCGGAAGCAGGGTCGCACTTGCGCACAAGGAACTGGCCGGGATCCACTTCACGGGTTCTACCCAAGTTTTCAACAATCTATGGAAGGGTATCGCGGATAATCTGGAAGTATATAGATCATATCCGCGGCTTGTTGGCGAAACCGGCGGCAAGAACTTCCTGTTCATGCATAATTCGGCAGACGCGACGGAGGTCGCAGCCGCCCTTGTAAGGGGTTCTTTTGAATATCAGGGGCAAAAGTGCTCTGCGACATCCCGCTGCTACATACCGTCGAGCCGCTGGATCGAACTTAAAAACGAGCTCGATGCGATGATGGTGACAGTAAAAACTGGAGACCCCCGCGATTTCCGCAATTTTGTGAATGCGGTCATAGACGAAAATTCTTTTGACAATTGCATGAACTACATAAACTACGCGAAGAAGTCATCAGACGCTGAGATCCTCCATGGGGGGGCAGGCGATAAAACAGTTGGATATTTCGTCCAGCCTACAATAATCAAAACCACAGATCCTCACTTTTTAACAATGGAAGAAGAGATCTTTGGACCTATCCTTACTCTGTTTGTTTATGAAGACAACATGTTTGAAGATACCATAAAGATATGCAATGAGACTTCGCCCTATGCGCTTACAGGAAGTTTTTTTGCAAAAGACCGCTCTGCGATAAGAAAAGCTCATGAGGTTTTGAAATATGCCGCAGGTAATTTCTATATCAACGATAAGACCACAGGCGCATGCATAGGACTGCAGCCATTCGGCGGAGGACGCGCATCGGGAACCAATGACAAGGCTGGAAGCCGGCTGAACCTGTTGAAATGGGTCTCGCCAAGGACAATAAAAGAATCTCTTGCACCTCCTCGCCATTACTCCTATCCGTTCATGGAGGACAAATAAACCCGGTACTACCTTAGTCTCTCCCTTCTCCCGGCGTGATCCGTGCCCGGATGATGCCGACGAGCTCCAAGCAAAAGGGCCGAAGATATTTTCATCTCCTCGGCCCTTTTCATAGCTATGGATCTGTTCCTCCGATCGTCCGGATCCGGCAGCCGCTTAAGTTTTTTTGTGAAAACTTCCCAAGCTGCAGTTATTTCAGATTTTGCCGGACATCTTCAAAATGACCGCACAAAGACTCCCATCATTGCTTTCTTGCATATACTGTATCAATAAGAGTCCCGTCGCGGTACTCAACAACAGCGGCTATCCTGTCACAGTCGAATTCAGGAGGGCGGGGAACGCCTGTCAGTTTTTCAACTTCCCTCTTCAGGCATCCTATATCTACTACGGGCAGCCCTGACTTGAGGGCAGATCCGAGGAGGTCTTCCCTTCGGGGATTGATGCAGATACCCCTTTCCGTCACTATGGCATCGACCGTCTCGCCCGGAGTAGTTATCGTTGTTACCCTTTCCTTTATCGAGGGAACTCCTCCCCTGAAGGAGGGTGCGACAACTATTGAAAGTTTTGCCCCTGCAGCGGTATCCTGGTGCCCGCCCGAGGCTCCTCTGAGAACTCCGTCATGGCCTGTGAGCACGTTCACGTTGAAGCCGCAGTCGACCTCAAGGGCCGCCAGAATGACGCAGTCAAGGTTATGAACGATGCAGCCGGCATTGAAGGGGTTCGCGTACCACGAAGCGTCAATTTCAATATGGCGGGGATCTTCATGGATCGACCTGGTAACAGCCGAATCAAAGCTCTGTACGTCGAAGACCGCGTCAAAGAGCCCCTCCTCAAGCATTCCGGCAAGATATCCGCCCACCCCGCCAAGACCGAAGCTCCCCCGGATGCCCTTTTCCCTCATGTGTTCCGCAAGATATTTTGCGACAGCGAGGCTTGCTCCTCCCACACCCATCTGGAAAGAGAAGCCGGGTTCCAGTATTCCGGAAGCTTTCATCAGCCGGAAAGAATCTTTGGCGATCTTCAGGTCCACAGGGTTCCTTGTTATCCTTGCAGCCCCGGTAGCGATCTTCTTCGGATCTCCCAGGCTTTGGACACAAACTATGCTGTCTACGAGATACTGCGGTATTGAGATCCTGGGATTAAGCGGGTAATCGACAAGGTTGTCAGTGACCGCAACGACATGTCTGGCATGGCGCGCATCGGTCATCGCATAGCCCATTGAACCGCACGCTGAAGGACCGGTGCTGCCTGTGATATTGCCAAGCGGATCGCAGGCAGGAGCAGCAAGGAACGCAACATCGATCGATATCGATCCTTCCTCAATGGCCCTCGCCCTGCCTCCGTGACTTCTTATTATCACCGGTATCTCCAGCTCGCCGCGGGAAAGGAGTTTCCCGAGTTCGCCCCTGACGCCGGATGTGTAGAGCCGGTTTATCAGGCCGCTTCTGATATAGTCTGCAATACAGTCATGGATGTCCGGAATCGAACTTGGGGCGAGAGTCAGACCCTTGAAGCCCATTTTCTCCAGGATATCAAGGACCATCGGCATCACTGCATCGCCGTTTCTAAGATGGTGATGGAATGAGATCGTCATCCCGTTTTGAAGTCCTGAGAGTTCGACAGCCTTTTCAATGTTCTCAACCACTTTGCTCCTTGCGCGCAGCGGGCGGCGCAGCTGCATCTGAGTTCCTCCAAAAGTACCCGCCCGGCCCAGCATGGCAAAGGGAGACATATAGGGAGCGAAAGATCCGACTCCGGGAAGCTCGAGGGGGACCTTTCTTCCAAGTGAATTCAGGGTCATCTCCATCAGGATCCGCTCCTTTCAAAACCATAGAGGTCCGCAAGCTTGAGCAAGTGACGGGCTCTTGCCACAACAGGCGCGTCGACCATTTTGCCGTCTACGGAGATCACGCCTTTGCCCTCTTTTTTCGCATTTTCGGCGGCTTCGACAACGCGTACAGCTTTTTTCAACTCTTTTTCGTCGGGCATGAAGGCCTGGTGTATCGTCTCTATCTGATCGGGATGTATGGCCGCCTTGCCGGTGAAACCAAGTCCCACGATCGATCTGCATTCCCTGAGCAGTCCCTCTTTATCGCTTATGTCTGCCCAGACTGTGTCATACACATTCACCCCTGCAGCGCGGGCTGCAACTACCACTCTGCTCCTGGCATAGAAAAGTTCCCAGCCATCTTTCGTCTTGCTGACACCCATATCTGCAGTCAGGTCCTGTCCTCCGAGGGTTATGGCCTCCACACGAGGGCATGCCGATGCAATGAGATATGCGTTCTCGACCCCGACGGCAGTTTCGATCATCGCATGTATCCGGACTTTACCAACAGGGATGGAATTTGCACTTTCTATCTCTCCAATTTTTTTGTCCGCGGCAAGAACATCTGCGGGACCGTTGCATTTCGGGATCCTAACGGCCGCCGGCAAACATGGAATTATCTCTTTCAGGTCGTAATCGAAAAATTCCGTATCGGCACCGTTTACCCTTACAGTTACAATGAGATCTTTAAAATCATAATCCTGTAAAAAGCAGGCGACCATTTTCCTTGCCGCATCCTTCTCAGTAAGGGCAACTGCATCCTCAAGGTCAAGCAGTATACTGTCAGCTCCGAATACAGGCGCATGCTGGATCATGCCGGGAGAATCACCCGGTATGTAGAGCATTGAACGGCAGGGCTTCATTCTTTGGCCACCCCTTTGCATGCACGGCTGAGAGCAGTTTCCAGGCGAGCTTTTATAGTTATCTCAAGGGCCCCCTGATCCTGGATCGATATCTCCGCTCCGACGAGGCTGTATCTTTTTGATACATTCTCAACAAGAGCCTTCGTCCTTTCAGCAAAAACTTCGCTGTTGGCACCCTTATATTCAAGTTTGAGTTTTTCAGCCGGTGAAACCGTCACCAGGCAGTCCGATGATTCCAGCGTCCCGGCGCTGGCGGTATTAAGCAAGATCAATCTGCCCATCACCTTTCATTCTTAGTTGAAGGAGGAGGAAAATTTCACCCTCCTCCTTCGATTATATTACTTTATTTCAACCTCTCAGCGACTGCACGGAGAAATTCTTCAGTAGTCACGACCTTTTTGTCATACAGGTCGGCTATGGATGAAATGTCCTTAGTCATTATTCCTGCTTCTATCGTCTCCGTTGAAGCTTTTTCAAGTTTGTCGGCAAAGGCCTGAAGTTCTTTGATCCCGTCAAGCTCTCCGCGCTTCCTGAGTGCCCCCGACCAGGCAAAGATAGTCGCCATGGGGTTTGTCGAGGTGGCCTCGCCATTGAGATACTTGTAATAGTGGCGGGTGACTGTACCATGTGCCGCTTCGTACTCAAATACACCATCCGGGGAGACAAGGACCGAGGTCATCATCGCAAGGCTCCCGAACGCCGTCGCCACCATGTCGGACATTACATCTCCGTCATAGTTCTTGCACGCCCATATAAAGCCTCCTTCCGAACGTATCACCCGGGCAACGGCATCATCGATCAGGGTGTAGAAGTATTCGATCCCGCATTTCTCAAAATCATTTCTGAATTCGGCCTCGAATATCTCCTGAAAAATATCCTTGAAGCGGTGGTCGTACTTTTTGGATATCGTGTCCTTAGTGGAGAACCACAGAGGCTGTTTCGTCCCCAGCGCATATTTGAAGCATGAGCGGGCAAAGCTCTTTACGGACCTGTCAAGGTTATGCATTCCCATTACAACGCCGCCGCCCGTAAAGTCATGGACCAGATCTCTTTGGACTTTACCGCTGTCGCCGTCTGCGGGCTCGAATGTGAGATAGACTTTGCCCGGGCTATCTATGACCATCTCAACGTCCTTGTAAATGTCGCCGTAAGCATGACGTGCGATGGTGATCGGCTTTTTCCACGTCCTCACGGTGGGGCTGATGCAGTCCAGGAATATCGGGGACCTGAAGACTGTCCCGTCAAGTATGGCCCTAATAGTCCCGTTCGGACTCTTCCACATCTGCTTCAGTCCGTATTCTTCGACTCTCTGCTGATTGGGGGTTATCGTGGCGCATTTGACCGCCACACCATATATTTTTGTCGCCTCCGCGGCCTCCACCGTTATCCTGTCGTCAGTCTCATCGCGTTTCTTAAGTCCCAGGTCATAGTATTCAGTCTTCAGGTCAATATGAGGTTCAAGCAGTATCTCCTTGATCTTGGCCCAGATAACGCGGGTCATTTCATCCCCGTCCATCTCCACCAGCGGTGTCTTCATCGTTATTTTCATATCGTTCCCACCCTTCAGGTCCTTGATCATATGTACTTGATGACCGCTTTTTTACGGTTTATCTCGCTTTGGAGGTCATTTTGCTGCGAGTAGTGGTTCATAAGGCAACCGGCAAGTATGATATCCCTGTCCTCCTTGGTGAGGTCGGGCATTTGAAGCGTTATTCCGGTCCTCGAAGCGCCGCGGATAACCACTCCCTCGATCTTTGCTGAACCATCCCTGACCGCTTTCCGGATACCGGGTATGAAGAGCCAGTCACCTACAGAAAGTTTCTCTTTTTCTCCCGGGGCGATGATAAATGGGAGCATGCCCCAGTTGATAAGGTTGCTTCTGTACCGTTTGGTGGCATACTCTTCCGCGATATTCGCCTCTCCTCCCAGAACCTTCTGGGAAGATGCTGCCTGTTCACGGGCTGAACCGTCGCCGGGTTTTACAGCAAAGATAGTGCTTCCTATGCCAATATTTTTCAGGGCATTCTCGGTTCCTGTAAGTGCGAGGACTGACTTAAGCTCGAAGGGGACCTCACATGTGCCTCCCTCAGTCATCTTCCTGCGGGTATTTTCGAGAGCCTGTGCAGCCTTTGCCCTTCCCACATATCCCGGATCCTTGCGTGAGAGCGCGTATTCAGCCAGCTTCAGGGGATTAGAACGAAGGGAAGAGGTCTCTCCGGAAGGTATCAGTTCGTCCGTTGTCGTGACAGGATCTGTGATGACCGATGCCAGAGTAAGCATCAGGTTTTCTGCAAGGGGATACACCCTGGGCCACGGACAGATATTGGGGCCATATACAAGTTCTGTCTCAGGATCTGGCTTGCCGTAACCGCGATAGACCTTTTTGTCGTATATCTCCTTTCGGAACTTATAATCGACCTCGTGCAGCAATTCGCCGTATATTTCTGCGGAGGTAAGCATACCGCCGTTCGCCGCCGTTGCCGCAATAGATCTGGCATCCATCAGTGCCACTGAGGCAAGCTGTCCTGCGTTCGGTTTCGAGCCTTCCCTGTTCGGAAAATTCCGTGTCGTGTGCCTTATGCTCAGACTGTTGTTAGCCGGTGTGTCGCATGCGCCGAAACAGGGTCCGCAAAAGGCGGTCCTGACCGTTGCCCCTGCGGTCATCAGGTCCAGTAGGGTGCCGTTTTCCACAAGCTCCATCTTTATGGGCTGGCTGCCGGGGTAGACGCTCAGGGAAAATTCCCCTATCCCGGAGCTGTTGGACCTTAATATCTGGGCCGCCGCAACTATGTTGTCCGGAGTGCCGCCAGCGCATCCTGCTATCACGCCGTGATTGACATGGAGGCGCCCGTTCCGGAGTTTTTTCTTAAGGGACAAAGACAGGCTTGGATTCTCTATCTGCTGAGATGCCTCCCTCTCGACCTTTTCAAGTATATCCCGGCAGTTTTTGTTCAACTCGTCGATCGTGAAAACGTTGCTTGGGTGGAAGGGCAGAGCGATCATGGGCCTGACTTTGTCAAGATCGATGATCACTGCGCCGTCATACCAGGCTGCATCAGCAGGGTCGAGCAGACTGAAATCATCGGGACGTCCGTGTATCTCATAATATTTTTTGACAGAGCCGTCAGTCCTCCATATGGAAGAGAGGCAGGCTGTCTCTGTCGTCATAACATCTATGCCGTTTCGGAATTCCACAGGCAGGCTGCTGACTCCCGGGCCTACAAACTCCAGGACCTTGTTCTTGACGAAACCATCCTTGAAGACTGTTCCTATAAGGGCAAGTGCGACGTCCTGCGGGCCTACTCCCGGACGGGGCGAACCCTTCAGGTAGACTGCGACGACCTCGGCCCGCGGGAAGTCATAGGTATGGTCCAAAAGCTGCTTCACCAGTTCCGGGCCGCCTTCCCCGATGCCCATCGTTCCAAGTGCCCCATAACGGGTGTGGCTGTCAGAACCGAGAATCATTTTCCCGCACCCCGTCATCATTTCACGAACATAGGAATGTATAACAGCCATGTGCGGAGGCACGAACTCACCTCCGAACTTTTTTGCAGCGGAGAGCCCGTAGACATGGTCGTCCTCGTTTATCGTCCCGCCGACAGCACATAGGCTGTTGTGACAGTTCGTAAGGACATAGGGTATCGGGAATTTTTTCATGCCGCTGGCTATGGCTGTCTCGATTATCCCAACATAGGTGATGTCATGGGACGCAAGCGCGTCAAAATGTATTTTTAGTTTTTCGCCGCTTCTGTCTTCGTTGTGCGCCTGAAGTATCCGCCAGGCGATAGTCCCCATTGACGCCGTCATTTTGTCCGGCAGGACACTTTCCATCGGATCGAGGCCTGCGTTCGTCAAACGGTCGTTTATCTCACCCATATCCATATTCTCCGTCTCTTCGACCAAGAGCTCTTTGCGGAGCAAATATACCCCTCTTCTGACCAACTTCAGCACTTCCATCCACTCCTTCTGGTTCTTGACCTATCTTCCTGCCATTTCACAAATCCCGGCTGTTCTTTGCTTTTGAACGCGATATAAAAGATCCCTGCGGAAATGATCTTAGATCAAAGCATTTGCACCACCCCCATAATTACTTATTAAAAACCTGATATGTCATTAAATGTAAACTATGATTTTTTATGATGTTTGTCCGGTCGGTAAAAGATGGTATTTTTCTTTTCCGTCATTCGGATGAAATGAACAATAAAGAGCTTAGGAAAATGTGTCAGAAAATTTGCTTTTTTGCTATGTTATCTGAAAAAACAATAATCTTTGGTTTTGTTGGGGTACTGTTTCAAAGCTGGAATTATGAAATCAGGCCTTTGTGAACATGGAGCCGCTCGTTTCGTCTGTATCCTTCAACAAGTCCCGCTCTCTGTTTTTTACTTCGGATGAGAGACATGAGACCAAGTTTTATCTGTTCAGCAGACACTTCAGCTCTATCATCAAACCGTTCTCCGTTTTCTTCGAGATGCCTGTCAAACATATATATACACTTTATGCCGATACGTCAATATAATTTTCACAATTTGGGTCATATTTTGAATAGTACGTTAATTGCAATCAATTTTAAGGTCGTTGTTCTTACAGCCACATATACTAACCACTGCTCAACTCCACAGGGATCTGATATATGCCTGCAGCAGGGTAAACAAGAGATCAGGGCCGGAGGCTAGCCTCCGGCCCTGATCTCTTGTTTACGGATCATGTCGTCCCTGTCAGTCCTGTCTTCTTTTGAGGAGGAGCTTCATTGGCTTTACCGCCGAAACAGCGACAGGGACTTTGTCAAAAAACCCTTCAGCATTCCTCTCATCTGCCTCAGGCTGAACTTTCTTGTTTTCCTCTTTTCTGTAAAGGACCTGCATTGATTTTGAACCGTCGCGGTAAATGGTGATGCCCTTGCATCCTAGCTTCCAGGCAAGTATATAGGAATCAAGGACATCCTTTACCGAGCTGTCATGCGGCAGGTTCACCGTCTTTGATACCGCAAGATCCGTATATTTCTGGAACACTCCCTGGGTCCTTACGTGGGAAAGGGGCGCCACATCATGCGACGTTACGAAAACAGACCTGATGACATCCTCCTGCAGCCCCTCCTTAAGGGCCTCCGCGTAATACCTGTTGACCTGCTTCATGACCACTTTGGTCCCGTCGACCTGAGTACGCACCCTGGTGTGCTCAAGCGCAAAGAGGGGTTCGATCCCCGACGAGCAATCCGCAAGCAGGGCTATCGTGCCTGTCGGGGCTATGCAGGTAAGGGTGGCGTTGCGGCGTCCCAGGTGCTTCAGCACTTCAGGTATGCCCTTCTCTTTACCAAGCTCCGCCGAAGTCCTGTGTGCAGCCTCCCTTATGGCCGACATGATCCTTTCTGCCAGCTCGAGGGCTCGGTCACTGTCGTAGGGTATCCTCAGACGGAAGAGAAGGTCGGCCCATCCCATGACCCCAAGACCAATCTTGCGGGTATGCCTGACTGCTTCCGATATCTCCGGAAGGGGATAGTGGTTTACGTCTATGACGCTGTCCAGAAATCTTGTCGCAATGGCCGCGGTCCTATCCAGGAGCTCAAAGTCGAATCCATCTTTGCTTACCATTCTTGCAAGGTTTATCGAACCAAGGTTGCAGGCCTCGTTGGGATAAAGGGGGGATTCTCCGCAGGGGTTAGTACTGGTAAGAGGGCCAAGTTCCGGTGTCATGTTGCCCCTGTTGATGGCATCCAGGAATATTATCCCGGGATCGCCGGTTCTCCACGCCGTCTCGGCTATTTCGTCGAGAAGCTCTGCCTCGGGACCCGCCGGATCGGCTTCTGCCTTCTCCATAAAGCTGTCATATACGCCTACTGAGATGTTAAAATTCGCTATTGTCCCGTCTTTGTCCTTGCAGTGTATGAATTCGTGTATGTCGGGATGATCCACATTAAGGATCCCCATGTTGGCACCCCTTCTCATTCCGCCCTGTTGTACGGTCTCGGTCGCCTTGTCGAAAAGGCCCATGAACGAAATGGGGCCCGATGCCCTCCCGTTAGTGCTGTTTACCCTGGCGCCGCAGCTGCGCAGGTTGGAAAAATTGAAGCCCGTGCCCCCGCCGCTTTTGTGGATCAGCATCTGTTTTCTTATCGCCTCACAGATGCTCTCCATGGAATCTTCGATCCCGATAACAAAACAGGCCGCCAGCTGTCCATGGGGCGCCGGACGTCCCGAGTTCATTATTGTGGGGCTGTTCGGCAGGAACAGGAGCTTCGCCATCACATCATAGTATTCATCAGCCCACATGTACCTGAGCGGAGCCGTCTTCTCGGCAGACGCTACGTGGTTTGCAACGCGCATAAGCATTTGCTCCGGCGTTTCGCAGGGGTTCCCGGAGTCGTCCTTCCACAGGTAACGGTCGACCAGAATCTCTCTGGCTTGTTTGTTGAATTCAGGTTTCTGCAGCATAATAAAATAAAACCTCCCTTTAGTTTTAAGGGCAAATAATTGCGGTCAAATTATCTGACGACAGTAATTATAATAACATAAAAATTTATATCTGTAAGAGGTAAAACACTATATACAAGAGAATCTTATCCACCAAACACTACATATTGTGTGGTTATCTATGTGGATATCCGGTGGATGGGACGGGAACAGCCTTGGTGGTGTAGTGGTTATCTATGCCAGGCGTCTTTTGTGAAGAGGACCAGGACTGTGTACAGCTCCAGTCTCCCGCAAAGCATGCAGAAAACATAGATCCATTTCGCGGTCGTGGTCTGTGTGTGAAAGGTGGTAGCCGGACCCACGTCTCCGAGCCCGGGACCGATATTGCCGAGTGTTACCGCAACGGCGGTTATGGAAGTGACTACGTCTTCTCCCGTAGCAGAGATCATCACGGCGGCAACGGCAAATATTATAAAATAGAGCGCTATGAAGGTAGAAGCCGAGAAGGCCAGCTTATCGGTTATAGTCTTATCTCCCAGAAGTATCGGCACAGAGGCCTGAGGGTGGATGAATCTTTTGATCTCTGCAGTTATCTGCTTTATAACTATCTGTATCCTTACGCATTTTATTGCGCCGGCTGTAGATCCGGCACAGCCGCCTATAAACATCAGGACAACGATCGTCATCTGCGTGATCGTAGGCCACAGTGAGAAGTCTGCTGTAACGAACCCTGTCGTGGTCATCATGCTTACGACCTGAAAGGCAGAATACCGCAGGCACTCGATGATCGTCGGATAGTGGCTGTTCCTGAAAAGGGAAAGCGCGATGACCAATGTCGACAGGAGTGCTACACCAGTATAAAATTTAAACTCCGGATCCCTGTACGGTTTCAGTGTTCTGTTTTTTATGGCCAGAAGATGAAGACCGAAGTTCGCCCCCGAAACAAACATGACGGCAGTAAGCGACCAGTCGATAAAAGCAGAGTCGTACCAGCCTATACTTTGGTTCCGGGTCGAGAAGCCGCCTGTTGATACTGCGGCGAATACATGGCATACTGAGTCGTACAGATCCATCCCGCCTGCAAGCATCAATAATATTCCAGCGGCAGTTATCCCTAAGTAGACTTTCCACAGCATCAGCGCAGAATCCTGTATCCTCGGGCTGATCTTCTCCAGAACAGGGCCCGGCACCTCTGCCTTGAAGAGCTGGGTGACTCCCATTCCAAGCATCGGAAGGAGAGCCAGGGTAAGGACCACTATTCCCATCCCGCCGAGCCAGTGTGTTACTGCACGCCAGAAGATGATCCCTCTCGGCAGCGTTTCGATATCACGAAAGATCGTCGCCCCTGTCGTAGTGAATCCGGACATCGCTTCAAAGTAAGCTTCTGTGAAATCGGACACATAACCTCCTAGATAATAGGGGAGGCATCCCTGAAAAGATGCAAAGATCCAGGCCAGAGCGACAGCGGCAAAGGCCTCTCTCGTTCCCATGTCCCTGGCCTGAGCTTTGTAGCTGAACAAAAGAAGTGTGATCGAAAATAACGAGCCCAACGCGATCGAATAGGCAAAGGCCCTTATTTCGTTTCCTCCCTCCCTGACGGCCCATGCCAAAGGCATGATCATGCACGCGGAAATGAGGAAGACTATTACGGCAAGGAATCTTGCCACTATTTTCAGTTTCACTTCAATGATTCTCCGATTGTTTCCATTGCATGGGGCATGATATCGGCAGATGCAAAGACTACTATTTTGTCTCCCTCCATTAATTCGGTCTTTCCCGTAGGTATCAGAAGCTCATTTCCCCGCTCGATCAGGCCTATGACAGAGCCGGCCGGCATGTGCAGATCCATAAGGGGCCTCCCCAAACACGGTGACCCGGCAGAAAGGGTAAGCTCCAACGCCTCTGAACTTATCTCTTCAAAAACCATAAGGACTCTGGATGATCCGGGGTAGCGAACGTACCGTATGATGACCTGCGCAAGGGTCTGGTTCCTGTTCACTATCGAATCTACGGGTAAATGCTCTGTCATTCCCAGATAATTCGACCTTTTCACCACCGCAATGCTCTTTGAAGCTCCAAGCGTCTTTCCGAGGACTGCAAGCATGAGGTTGGTCTCATCCTGTTCAGTTGCCGCGACGAAACCATCCGCCTTGTCTATGCCTTCCGAAAGAAGGAGGTCAGAGTCTGCGCCGTCCCCGCATATTACAAGCACTTCAGGCAGTTCTCCCGCTATGCGTTCGCTCTTTGCCTTGTCCTCTTCAACTATTCGGATATCTATTCCGGGAGTCCTGGCGATGAGACGCTTTGCCGTCTGGAAACCGATCTTCCCGGCACCGATTATAAAGACTCTGCGGAGTTTTTTCGAAAGGGAGGGCTGAAAAAGCGACTCCAGCTGGTGGACCTGGTCGCGGTAGCACATGGAGTAGCATATGTCGCCGGGCAGCAGGACATCGTTAGCTTTGGGGACAAAGCTTACCCCGTCTCTCTGTATGGAAACTATAAGGGTGATGAGGTTCGGATTTTTTCTCCTGACCTCACATAACGGCATCTCCTTGATCAATGAGTCATCCGCGATCCTGAAAACATAGATCCCGGCCTTGCCTCCGGCGATCTCAACAGCATGAAGTGCTCCCCTGACTTCAAGGAGCTCTTCCATCTCCCTCGCTACTGACCTTTCAGGGGAGATGAGCATATCTATTCCCAGATCCCTCGCCCAGCCTTCGTTGTCCGTGAACTCCAGGCCCACAGCCCTTGCAATGACATGCGGAATGCCCATTTTTTTTGCTATCCAACATGCCATTATGTTGACTTCGTCCTTGTTGGTACATGCGATGAGGAGGGAAATGTCTTCGCAGCCCTCTTTCACGCCTGCCCTTTCAAGCACGCTGGGCCTTGCTCCGTTCCCCCTTACAACGATCACGTCAAGGTCGTTTTCTACACGCTGCGCCCTCTCTTCATTCTCTTCGACCACGATGATGTCGTGCCCGTCCGCAGAAAGGTCTTTGGCTACGTAATAACCCACTTCCCCTGCTCCAACCAGAATGATCTTCAACCTTATTCCGCCTTTCGCTGTTGACCTGATAGAGAACATTCAGCAGAGACTATCTTATAGCACTATATTCAAAAAAAGCAAGATACGCAACAGATCAGCCCCAACAGGCAACGGAGACGGCATAGCGCGCCGTCTCCGTTGGGTCAAATATAAATCAGGCTTATTGAGCCCCTGCCCTAACCTCTTTTTTTCTTTTCAGAGCTGAGGGCCTTTCTGATGGCCCATGCGAAAGAACCCATGGTAATACCTATGAATAGCGCCATATTCAGCTGCCACATACTGATTTCCTCCCTTTTCTTTCAAACCGAAGCTAATCCAGCACGTTGGCGTGGATAAGCCTCTTGGCCATGGCGCCGTTCAGCGCGATGAGGATAACAGCGAGGATAACCCATTCAACTACCATAGATCCGGGAGTATATGCGTATTTCTGAAGCGGCCAGAATTTGAACCACTCACCCGGGTACCAGGTCATCGCCTGATAGAACCACCAGCCCCACACTAAAGTGAAGAGGACGGGGAAGAATCTGATGCCCTTCCACAGCCATTCTACGCGAAGGTCGGAGCAGGGTTCGATGTCATCCTTCCAGAGCTTGTCCACACCGTATTTCATCGCCGCGACGGCGTAGAGAAGCCCGACCATGAGGAGCGCCACGCCCCAGACCATGTCCTGGTTCTCGAATATACCGTTGTCAAGTGCGGACCAGCTCCCGACCAGGAGGAAAAATCCAGTCACATATGCAGTAGCCTTAATGCGGCTGAATCCCATGTCCATCAGGTTGCGGCATCCAAGCTCGATCATCGCTATGACAGAGCTCAAAGCCGCCGAGAATAGCGCCAGGAAGAAGAGTATCCCCAGAATGAATCCCCCGGTCGTATGCGCGAAAAGGTTCGTCAAGTTGACAAACGTGAGCCCGTTGGCGCCTGACTTCATAACAGCCATCGGATCGGGAGCCAGGGCAAAGACAGCAGGGATAACGACCATACCGGCGAGTGTTGCAGCCGTCGTATCTCCGAATGCCACCGTGAATGAATTGAGCATGATGTCCTCGTCCTTGGCAGAATAGACGTAAAATACGTGGAACATTCCCCAGCCGGCTCCGGTCGACCATGCTACCTGAGTATAAGCGCGAAGCCAGATATCTGGATTTGTGAAACCCGCCGGGTCGATGGTGAACATAAATTCCAGACCCTTCGAGGCACCCGGAAGCGTCACCACACGTAAAATCAATATCGCCAGAATTACATAGACCGACGGGATCAGGACCTTGTTTGCCTTCTCAATTCCTCCCTGTACTCCCCGTGCAATAATAACGGCAGAAATAAGGACGGCTCCGACGAACCACATCCAGGCTTCTACACTTGGCGGAGTAAGGGCAAAATCTTTCCAGACCTGGCTGGTCAGATCCGTCCCGCCCGTTTGGACAGTGGTGAGGAATCCGGTGGCTATGAGAGAAAGATATTTCATTACCCACCCAAGGACGACGACATAATAGGCACCGAGCATGACGCAGACCATCCCAGCCCAGGCACCCATCCATGTCCATTTGTCTCCCAGGAGGACCTTAAAGGCTCCTGCGTTCGCCATACGGGTCTTTTTACCGAAAACGGATTCGGCGCAGATAAGGGGTACAGCCCAAGTAAACAACGCAATTACATAAATGACGAGGAACGCGCCCCCGCCGCATGCCGCCAATTCGCGCGGGAAGCGCCAAATGTTCCCTGTGCCGACGGCCATTCCAAGAATTGTAGCAATAAGCCCCCAGCGGCTTGAAAACTGTTCTCCGCCCTGTTTGATTTCAGCCATACGTCAGACCTCGCTTTCTTATTGAAAAATTCATTTTTGGAATAGAGTAATAAAAAGCAAAACTTCAAACGTGTTCATGATAGGGCCTGAAAACGAGCAGAAATAACTTCGAAACCCTCCTTTCGCAGTCTCATTCAATAAATTTCGAATATATATACAAAATAGATATTCAGACCCCGACACTTGTACAGCTTATCATATATAAACTCTATTATCAATATTATAATAATTAAGAACATTGGTCATTTTTAGGGAAATCTTTTCGTGAAATATCTGAACAATTCAAAGTGTCTTGTTTTACATACAGCACCGAAGCGCCTAGATTTCAAACATAAGTTAATTTTACCCTTTTGATTTTCAAAAATTGCCGTTCAAAAATATATTCAGAAATATCAAGAAATATCATTATTAATATATTTTTTTGACAAAATTGTACACATGTATTACAAAATTCAGAAATTTAAAATTATTTATTCTTCGTTTTTTTTTGCTTACTGTTTACGGGTCTCAAAACAAGCTGTCATTCGGGCTTTTATAAACCTACGTTTTTTAATAAAAAAGATGAATATAACAAGATTATTGATCTTGTCGTTGCTCTAATATAAAAAAAGGAGCCTTATCGTAATTTTGACTTACGAATCGACTCCGCAAAATATAAATTATTTAATTTTTCGATATATATAATTCAATTCTTTGATTTTAAGTCAGATTTTTCCTTCAATTTTTTTTCCAGCTTCAGCAGTTCATTTCTGGTATCTGAGTCCATGTTTTTTAATATTTCATTGCGGTAGAGCATTCCTATTTCATTCCTTGACAGCCCAGGGTGGGTCTCAAGTTCGGTGTACGCTCCGACTTTTTTGTCATTGAAGAATACATCGAAATCGGCAAAGCGCTGTCCCATCTCGTTGTATTCAAGCCCCATCGCGATCCTTTTGATCTCCTGTACCTGCATGGGGGTGAAGATCTTTACCATGTACGCGGGAACGCTCATCAGAGCCATTGCCTGGTCCCTGCCCCACCTCTCGGCCAGAACTATGCCTATCTGCAGCCCCTGGGTCGCCATCCAGAGCCTCTGCCTGTGGATGTCAAAATGTCCATTGGCATCGTATATTTTGATCTCGACGTCGTTCCAGTCGGGTGTTCCCAGTGCATCCCCGAGATATTCTATGCCCCTGATGCTGAGGTACTGTATTATTGCACCTTTTGACCTGTCGTGGACAAGAATGGCCTTCTCGTACATGTCCCGGACCGGGACAGCCCTGTTGATCGCCTTTTGGGTAAAATATATGACGGAAGAGGTCCCCGGTATGTAGTTGCGGAACATCGGATCCCTGTCGATTATCTCTCCTCCCAGGTCTTCGTGTATCGATTTGATGCCGTCCTCAATATTGCCCATCAGACGCATCGTTATATACCCGGGCATCATCTTGACCTCTTCTACGCCGCTTATCAGTCTGTTGTTGATGAGATTGCAGAGGAGGAATTCAATGGAGTTCTCGGATACAAATGTCTCCCCTTCCTCTTCCTCGGTGAGCAGATCTGAGGATGAGATGAAAAAAACGAGCCTCCTGTTGTTGCCGTAAATGCTCAATGCCTGCTCGGGATCCAGAGAAACGCGAGACCCCCACTCCTTCAGACATTTTTTTATCTCAGCCACCTTGTCTGTGGCATGGAGTACAAGGCTTTCCGGACCGCTTCTTACAAGAGAGAGCATTAAAAAACCTCCTTTTTAATATCACAGCGAGATTCGTTTGCGTTCCAGTCTGGCGTCGTTTGTCCCCGGGGGATATTTGAAGGGGATAACGTCTCCCGTCTCCATGTGTATAAGGTGCATTTTCTCCAGTCCGTTGAGAAAGAACCTGCCGCACGCATCTATCGCGGTAGGATGTTCAAGGCTGTGTCCGAAGAGGTTGTACTCTCCGGCGTCGTTCATTACATCCTCATAGGTATGACCGGCCCTGAAGCGGAAGCTTCCGATATAAAACCGGCCGGGCCTGCTCCAAACCTGGACGGTGGAGTTCTCAGTCATTTTCAGCAAGGTCGGAAGATGGTCATGGTTTCCTGTAATAAGGATGGCCCCGCATGTCTCCTCCGACAGCAAGTCCAAAAGGATCCGGAGTTTTTTCCTGTAAAGATCCAGCATCCCCGGCCTGATCTCAAGCTTGACGTCGTCCACCAGGTCGCCTGTATGTACTATCCATGCGGGACGAAGGCGCTTTATCGCCCTGCGCAGATAGGGGAACATCGTCGACGGGGTGTCGGAGATATGCAGTATCATGTCCCTGCCGTCTACCGGAGGAGGATTGAGTCCCGCGCGCACATAGATATCGTCTATCCTGCTTCTTACAGGACAGTTTCTTATCTCCTCAAGCGTCGGCTTGGGCAGGTTAGCTGGCAGATGCAGCGTAGTCATTTTCCTCACCCCACATATAAAGGAAAGAGTGGTCGATTCTATCTTGTGACCTTAATAATAATATTCTGAACAATATTATAACAGAGCATGTATAAAAACTATTTTAAATTATGTAATCACTTATGAACAAAATACTTGTCTTTTTTTTGATCACCATGTAGGATAGCGAAAGTAATCGATTGTTCTCCGAGCCTGTCCGCCTAAAGATCATATCTATGGGGGGCGGGCCGATAGGGTTTCGCTGGAAACGGCGGGGCCTCCCTTTGGAAAGGAGAGCGGCTGCCTGAATTTAAATCGGCCGTCTTCTCCACAGGGGACGGTCGATTTCATTTCTTACGGGATATACACAAAATCCCAACTCTCCCTTGCGAGACCGCCCCCAACGGTCTCGCATCTTTTATATTTAAGTGCAATTGGGTTGCATTTATAAATAAATTTTCTTTTTTTACGTTAAATTCACGACAAAAACAATTAAATAGTGTAGAATAACGTCTATGCCATATATTTCACTTTTTTGGCATTTTATGTCTCGCTGATCTGGTCAGCGAGGCGACCCTGAATCTGTTTCTCCTTCGGCGCCTGCCATGGAGTACAGACGTTAGGGCGGAACGGGAAACTGTTCCGTCTCCCATTGCGGAAAGGGGGCACAAAGATCGCCGTGCGCGATATCAAAAGTTATTGCCCTCCTATCCTTCAAGGCATCAAAAAGTTTTTGGCACCAATATATCTTTAAGGAGGGGTATCCCCATGAAAAGCAACAAGCGCGCATTACTTTTCATCACGATCCTTGCTGTATGCATGTTAGCACTGAGTCCTTTCGCATATGCGAAACCGCCCGTTCTCAGAATGGCAACGACCACAAGCACCGACAACACCGGACTGCTTGACTATATGGCTCCGATACTGCTGAAAGACACCGGGATCGAGATCCAGTGGGTATCAGTAGGTACGGGAAAGGCCCTTGAGTACGGACGCAACGGGGATGTCGACATCGTCCTTACACACGACCCGGCGGCTGAGGACAAATTTATGGCTGACGGAGCCGGAGTAAACCGCCGCAAGGTCATGTACAACGACTTTGTCCTTATCGGTCCCGCAAACGACCCTGCGGGCATAAAGGGGAAACCTATTGGCCAGGCCATGGCGACGATCGCAGCAAAGGGACAGCCGCTCGTAAGCCGCGCGGACAAATCGGGAACGCATGCGGCGGAGCTGAAACTTCTCAAAGAGGCCGGGGTCAAGGATTTTGACAAGGCATCATGGTATGTCCAGACCGGGCAGGGAATGCTCAACACGATCAACATCGCCGACGAGCGCAAAGGCTATGCCCTTGCGGACAGAGGAACATTCATCAAATATGACGCAAACCTCAAAGGCAAGCCGGGACTGGTGATAGTTGTCGAGGGAGACCAGCAGCTTCTGAACATGTACACGGTCATGGCAGTGAACCCGATCAAGCACCCCCATGCAAAGTATGACCTTGCCATCAAATACATCGACTGGATCACCTCTTCAAAGGTCCAGAAGGATATCGCCAACTTCAAGCTCGAAGGCAAGCAGCTCTTCTTCCCCAACGCGGAGATCAGAGCCGGACACTAATAAATAAGCAAACATTTTTAAGGGCCGGGTCTCGGCAAAGGACCCGGCCCTGTCTTAAGGAGGGTGCAGGGTGGATTTTATTGTCCAGGGATTTTTTCAGTCCATAAGGCTTATCGCATCAATGGACGAGGAAACACTGAATATCGTGCTGACGACACTGAGGCTGACAGGGCTTTCAATGCTCTTCATACTTGGGATCGGACTTCCGCTGGGATTTGCCCTCGGATACTTCGATTTTCCGGGAAAGCACTTCTTCAGGACCGTGGCAGATACCCTTCTTGCCCTTCCTACCGTAGTAGTGGGCCTGCTGGTCTACGCCTTCATCTCCAGAAGAGGCCCGCTGGGCGATTTTGAGCTTCTCTTCACTATCAGGGGCATGGCGATAGGCCAGGTGATACTGGGCCTGCCCATTGTCATCTCCTATACGGCTACAGCTATCGAAGGACTTGACAACAGGCTGCGCCTTACGCTTCAGACTCTGGGCGCATCAGGCGCAAAACTGGCTGTTACCAGCCTCTGGGAAGGCCGCTTCCAGATCCTGGTCGCCGCATTGACCTCCTATGGAAGGATCATAGGAGAGGTCGGATCCGCTATGATGCTGGGCGGCAACATAAAATGGCACACGAGGACGATAACCACCGCTATCACGCTTGAGACCGGGAAGGGCGACTTCGCGCTCGGCATAGCCCTCGGGATCGTTTTGCTTGCAATATCTTTCGCCTTGAACATTTCACTCTCCTTCATCCGAAGAAGAGTGGGAAGCAGCTGAGAAACGCACATTACATAATAACGGAGGTCATCACTCTCATGAGAAAGATCAGATCAGCACTTGCATTGACCCTTATATTGCTCTTTTCCGTCCCCGCATTTGCAGGAACGATCAAACTTTCAAGCACCATCGGTCCCGTAGACGCCGGGATCGTCCCCCTTCTTGCTGAGACATACAAAGCGAAGACCGGAACCGACTTTGTAATTGAAAAGGCAGGCACCGGCGCGACGCTGAACAAGGCAAAGACCGGAAACTTCGACATGGTCGTCGTACATGCAAGAGCCCTTGAAGACCAGTTCATAAAGGAAGGCTTCGGGCAGAACCGTCAGGACATAATGTACAATGATTTCGTTATACTCGGCCCCAAGGAAGACCCTGCAGGTATCAAAGGGATGAAGTCAGCCGCCGAAGCCTTCAAGACGATAGCGGCCAAGGGAGCTCCTTTCATCAGCCGCGGAGACATGTCAGGGACGCACGTTTCTGAGATGAATGTCTGGAAGGCAGCCGGCATTAAGCCCGACGGGGATAAGGACGAATGGTATACGGTCTTTTCACTCGGCAATCTCGGCAACGGTGCTACAACTGATTTCACGGATAAGCGCAACGCATACACGATCATGGACAGGGCTACATACCTTACAAAGAAAAAGGGACTGAGGATCGTTCCGCTCGTAGAGGGCGATCCGATCCTTCTGAACCTGATCGCTGCGATAGAGGTAAGCCCGAAGCGGTTCTCCAACGTCAACAACACCGATGTCGTCAAATTCGTTAACTGGCTCTGCGACGACGAAGCTCAGATGATCATAAAGGATTTCAAGGTCAAGGAGTTCGGAGAACCTCTCTTCTTCCCCAACTCGGATCAGTGGAACAAGAAGCATCCAAAATAATATAAAAGACCGGGCATGATGACAAATTCAGACCCGACGGCAGAGTCCTTCCCGGATCCGGCAAAGGATCCGGGAAGGACCGGTACAATGACCGGAGGAGACACAATGGGACCAAGGATCATTTATGAGATAAGAGATCTCACCCACAGCTATGGGAAAGGGCCCCAGACCCTTGATATCGACTATCTGAGGATCTGTGAAGGCAGCGTTACCGGCATAGTCGGCCCCAACGGAAGCGGCAAATCCACTCTTCTGAGGATCCTTGCCTTTCTGGAACCATACACTGGCGGCTCTCTCTCTTTCGAAAGCGCTGATACCTCCGGCAATGTGGTGGATATCAGAAAAAACGTGACATACCTCCTCCAAAATTCCTATCTCCTGAAGCGCTCCGTCTTTGAGAACATCGCTTACGGGCTGAGACTGAGAAATGAGACAGAGGGCCTCCATGAAAGGGTGCATGATTCCCTTGAACGGGTGGGCCTATCCCCGAAAAAATTTGCACAGAGGCCCTGGTACAGGCTCTCTGGGGGTGAAGTACAGCGTGTGGCTCTGGCCGCAAGGCTGGCGCTCCACCCCAAGGTGCTCATCCTTGACGAACCTACCGCCAACGTCGATGAATCGAGCGCCCTGCTTGTCAAGGATGCCGCGGTCTCAGCCTGGAAAGAGTGGGGCACTACGGTAATAGTTGCTACCCACGACCTCGCGTGGCTGACCGAGGTCTCTACGGACATCATAAGCCTCTACCGCGGCAGGATAGTAGGGCACGGGACAGAAAATCTCGTTCACGGACCGTGGATAAGGGAGAATGGAAGCGTTGTACGAAAACTTTCGGACGGACAGAAGATCCATGCCCTCGCATCAGGTAGAGAGGAACACAGCGCCGTAGTCATAAATCCTTCGAATATTTCACTCCTTCCAACGCTGTCAGAACCGATCCGGGGTATGAATATGCTAAGGGGAACGGTAACGAGCATGACGCTTGAGAGAGCGACCGGATCTGCGCTTATTTCAGTCCAGACCGGTGATATCGTCTTGAAATCACGGATGCTTGTCGAAAAAATGAAAGAAGATAAGATTTCCCCGGCTTCGGAGGTCATCCTCACCTTTTCACCGGAAAACGTCCGCTGGATATAGGTACTTCTGCTTACCAATCAGTTCCCTCTTTAAGTGAAAATAATGTAGAATGGTATGGTGTTGCAGCAGACGGGAACTTCCCTCTGCTGCTGATGATCAGTGTGAGAGGATGATATTAGCATGTGCGGCATCATGGGCTATATTGGAGAGAGAGACACTACAAAGATTATCCTGGAAGGGCTCGCTAAGCACGAATACAGGGGTTATGACTCCGCGGGAATAGCAGTAATAAAAGAAGGCACGATACATGAGCTCCGTACGACCGGAAGGGTCCAGCATCTGGCAGAGAAGGTCTCGGCAGAAAATTTCAACGGCGATTTCGGGATAGGCCACACAAGGTGGGCTACCCACGGAGGGGTCACCGAAAACAACGCCCACCCGCACCTCAGCAGCGACAAGAGGGTCGTCCTGGTCCATAACGGCATAATTGAGAACGCCAGGGAGATACGTGCCGATCTGGAGGCGCAAGGTATAAAATTCCATACTGAAACTGATACCGAATCGGCAGTACAGTATCTAGCGAGTGTCTACTGCGGCGATCCCAGGGAAGCGATAGTAAAACTTACAAAGAGGATAAGAGGCGCCTTTGCCCTTGTTATAATGTTCCATGATAAACCGAACGAGATATGGGTCGCAAGAAAAGGTTCTCCTCTGGTCGTAGGACACGCGGGTGAAGAGGGTTTCTGTGCCTCTGACCCTACCGCCCTGCTGGAATTCACCAGGGACGTATGGTTTATGGACGATGACGAGATAGCCAGGATCTCAAAGGAAGGCTGCCACTTCTATGATTTCGACGGGAACCCGCACAAAAAGGAATCGATGCATCTGGACTGGGATGCGGCGATGACGAGCAGGGGCAGCTATCCTCACTTCATGCTCAAGGAGATACACGAGCAGCCCGAAGTTGTAGCCCATACCCTTCTCGGAAGGGTCGCCTCCAACAACGTGGATCTCAGCCAGGAACTGAGCTGGACAGCCGAAGAGATAGCAGGCTGGAAGAAGATACATTTCGTTGCATGCGGCACTTCCCACTACGCCACGCTGGTGGCTGCGCGCATCATGGAAGAACTCGGAAACTTCGAGATAAGGACAGAGGTGGCATCGGAATACCGTTACCGGAACATCCCGATAGGCCCCGACACCCTTGCCGTATTCGTATCTCAGTCCGGGGAGACAGCCGACACGCTTCACGCCGCGAGGCTTGCCAAAGCTAAGGGAGCCAGATGCATAGTGGTCACCAATGTGCGCGGATCCACTATCCACCGCGAAGTAGGCGAGGGACTGATAACACCTGCGGGTCCGGAGATCGGAGTCGCGGCCACAAAGACTTTCATGGCGCAGATAACGGTGCTCACGCTTCTGGGGCTCCACCTCTCAAAAATGAAAAATGAACTCGGACCGGAGACCGAGCACAGGCTCGTATCAGCGCTCATGGACATACCCGCAAAACTGGCTTCCATACTGGGAAGAGAAAAGGAGATCGAAGCGATCGCAAGGAATTTTGCGGACGCCAGAGGATTCTTCTTCATAGGCAGGGGTCTGGCCTATCCGCCCGCACTGGAGGGCGCGCTCAAGCTCAAGGAGATCTCTTACCTGCATGCGGAGGCTTACCCGGCAGGTGAGATGAAACACGGACCCATAGCGCTGCTTGATAAGGAGCTTCCGGTCGTCGCACTGGTACCCAAAAACGACCTCTGGGAGAAGACTGTTTCGAACATCGAGGAATCTATGGCGAGGAACTCGCCCATAATAGCTATCGCCACGGAGGGAGACACAGAGATCGGACACTATTCGAAGAATGTGATGTTTACTCCCGATACCGAACCGGAGCTCTTCCCCTTTATCGCAGTTGTTCCCCTGCAGCTTTTCGCATACTACATCGCAAGGCAGCGCGGCTGTGATATCGATATGCCGAGAAACCTCGCCAAATCTGTGACAGTGGAATAAGGACCCGTACAAAGAGATACCGGGGGAGGCTCTTTGCAGGCGGGCAAAATACCGCCGGAGAGGGCCTCTTTGTTTTTCTGAAAAGACTGCCGGGACCCATAAGAGGAGAGAGAACTTGAAAAAGAATAAGATCATCGCCCTGTTAATGATATCGCTCATCTGCCTGGCCTCCATACTGCCCTCCTTTGCCTTCGCGGCGGAAGACGAGGACAATGGCCTTGAGACTTTTCTGTCGGTACTCAAAGCATGGGGGACATTCCTCGCAAGGATAACGGGCTCCTATGACTCTTTGGAAAACATCTCTGTCTTCTCGAACATCACACGAATGTGGCACGATCTTGTAACTTCAGATGGATTCAGTCCGGAGAGGCTGTTTGAAGCCTTGTTGAAATGGCTGGGCATTTCGATCATGATGGAGCAAAGGGAAGGGCCTCAGGAGAGCTATTCAATATGACGGCCTGGGTCTACATCCTAAGGTGCTCGGACGGCACCCTCTACACCGGATGGACTAATGACATCGGGAAGCGGCTCGCTGCCCACAACAAAGGGACAGCATCCAAGTACACCAGAGGCAGGAGGCCCGTTGAGCTTGTATGGAAAGAGGGCTTCGGGACCAGGGAAGAGGCAATGTCAAGGGAGGTATCTATTAAGTCCCTGACAAAGGCACAAAAGATGATGATACTTAAAAATGGATAACAAATAAGATTCTTATTGATAAACGTACGCTATATAGGGTACAATATATTGTAACTAAAATTTAATGTAAGGGTATTCTGAGGGGATCCGAATATCCGTGAAGAGGGGTAATGTATGAAGGGCCGTACAGATGTGATAGTCGGTGTTCAGTGGGGAGACGAGGGCAAGGGGCGCGTTGTTGACGCTCTTGCGGGAAGATCAGGCGTGGTCGTCCGCTATCAGGGCGGCGCGAACGCGGGACATACAGTCGTCGTCGGAGACGAAAAGTTTGTCTTCCACTTACTCCCTTCAGGGATCCTCTATCCCGGCAAGCTCTGTGTCATCGGAAACGGGGTGGTGATAGACCCTGAAACCCTTTTCAAAGAGCTCGACGACCTTAAAAAGAGGGGCAAGCCACTCGCCAGGCTGGTCATAAGCCACGGCGCACATGTTGTTATGCCCTACCATAAACTGCTTGACAGGCTGGCCGAGGGCGCAAGGTCCGAAGGCAGCAGGATAGGGACGACCGGACGGGGGATCGGTCCGTGCTATTCCGATAAGTTCGGGAGGGTCGGGATAAGGGCGGAAGACCTCGTAAACCCGGGGATACTCAAAGAGAAACTGATGATGAACATAGAGCAGAAAAATGAGATACTGACCAAGATCTACGGAGCAGGACCTCTGGAGTCCGATACGGTATACGAGGCTGCGCTTGAATGGGGCAGAAGGATGGAGCCGATGCTCGGCGATGCCTTCCTCGAGATCCATAACGCGCTTGAAACAGGGATCAATGTCCTTTTCGAAGGGGCACAGGGAACTCTTCTTGATGTGGACCACGGTACATATCCATTTGTAACGAGCTCCAGCCCCTGTTCAGGGGGAGCCTGCACGGGAGCCGGAATCGGTCCCGGAAGGATAGACCGGGTAATAGGGGTCACTAAGGCCTACTGTACCAGGGTCGGGGAAGGACCCTTCCCAACCGAGGACAAGGGATCGCTCGGAGAGCTGCTCAGGACGAAGGGCGGAGAGTTCGGAGCAACAACCGGGCGACCGAGACGCTGCGGATGGAATGATCTTGTTGCCGTTGATTATGCGGTAAAGGTAAACGGGATAGACGGACTTGCACTGACAAAGCTCGACGTCCTCTCAGGATTTGAAAAAATTTCTGTATGCACTGCCTACGAGATCGACGGAAAGGTAAGAAAGATCTTCCCCAGCAGCTGTGCCGAGCTGGCAAAAGCCAAGCCCGTCTTTGAAGAACTTCCGGGGTGGAAAGAGGACATCGGAGGCTGCAGGAGATTCGAGGATCTTCCTTTAGCAGCTCAGGACTACATCAGGTTCATAGAGGAGAGGGTATCCGCTCCCGTGATACTTATCGGTGTCGGTCAGGGAAGGGAAGATACGATCCTCAGAGGCATCTGATAAAACGAAGTACCCGAGTATGGGATATCGCCCCAAAAATTCCATGGTCGGCCCGGAGAAGTCGAAAAGCACGGATCAAATGGGCATATTATGTAAGAGAGGGGAGACAGTATTTTGCCTCCCCTCTCTTACCTTAAGTCAGACCATTTGCAGACAAGCGGCAAGGTGATCAAAGCGATCACCGACAAGGAACCGATGTTCGCCCACTTCGCGGAGGGAGCCTTTACTTATCCTCTTTTCTCAGCGCGGTGGCAGGAAGCTCGATTATCTCGCCTTCCTCTTCCTCGTCTATATCAGTTGGTTCATTTTCTGAGAATACCGGATCGTCACGAATATCATCATCTGTCGTGTCAATAACTTCGAAGCCCTTCTTCCTGTAAGCCTCTCCGGCAAATGGGTCGCGCGACCCGGACGTATAGACCCTGACCCCGCCACCGCGCAGCAGTCCTGCGATTATCATAGCAAAGAGGACCATCCCGACCAATCCTGCAATCAGTATCACCGCTGGGAAGGCGAACCCGAATATCAGTGTTCCGATGAGCAAAAATACCAGGAGTTTCATCAGACCTCTCTCCTTCAGGACCTCTTCTGCCTTTTATCCTTCGAGGCAGTCTTAGGCATAGTTTTTCTCTTTTCCGAAGCGGGCTTTCCCTTCGCTTCAGGTCTTGCGGTGATGATCCTTTTTGGGGCCCTCTTTGACTCTCCTGACCCCTTTTCTCCCCGCCTTGAAGGCCGTTCTTCGCCACTGTCAGCGGCCGCTGCCCTGTAAACAGGCCTCTCTTCTTTCATCTTCCCGCTTCTGTACCTATCTTTCGGAGGTGAGTCAGTTTTTCTTCTTTTGTCAGAAGCCGGCCTCCCGGAGCCTCGTTCATCCACAAAGCCGCCGGATGCCTTCGTCCCTGCGCGCTCCCTTTTCAGGCCTGCCTCGCCGGATACTTTTCCATGACCCGGGGATGCTTTGGTTTTTTTCGGCACTGCAGTCTCCTTTTTGGGAGGACTTGAAACTTTCTTTGTACCCCCATCGCGAGCAGCCGACCTTGGGGCAGGTTCAAGAATGCAGGGTTCCCCAGCCTTAGTCTTTCTTCTCAGCTGGCCGCATGCGGCGTCTATGTCGGCTCCGAGCTCCTCCCTTATCTCCGCCTCAAAACCCGCTGTCTCAAGCACCGATCGGAACTTCAGCATGTTTTCAGCTGCGGGTCTCTCGTAGCGTCCGTCGACACTGTTGTAAGGGATGAGGTTGACGAAGACATGGATGCCCTTCAGATACCGGATCAGCAGCCTGGCATGTTCAACGCTGTCGTTTACTCCGCCAAAGAGCGCATATTCTATGGTTATCCTGTTTCCGGTGATCCTCTGGTAGTCCTGCATTGCCTTCCTCAGGTCATCAAGCGGGAATGTCTCGTTTACAGGCATCAGTGTGCTTCTCAGTTCGTCTTCAGCGGCGTGGAGCGAGACTGCAAGGCGTACTCCCAGGCCGGATGCGGCAAGTTCATGTATGCCAGGGACTATTCCGGAGGTCGAGATGGCGATATGCCTGATCCCAAGGTTTCTCATGCCGGGGTCGTTCAGCATCCGCACCGATTTCAGCACAGCTTCGGTGTTGAGGAAGGGCTCTCCCATACCCATGTATACGACATTGCCTATGTCCCGCCCTATAGCCTTCTCCATGGCGAGGAACTGTCCCGCCATCTCCCCGGCAGAGAGGTTCCTTACATAACCTGAAAGTCCGGTCGCGCAGAATGTGCATCCGAGAGGGCATCCCACCTGGGTGGAGATACAGGCCGTAAGTCTCTCTCCCTGTTTCATGAGTACGGATTCGACGCTCTGTCCGTCGCTGAGCTGCCAGAGGTATTTTCTGGTGCCATCCGTCTGCGAGCGCTGCTCCTTTATCAGAAGAGGCCCGCCGAACCCTATCTTTTCCTCCAGGGCATCCCTGAGGAGTTTTGAAAGGTTTGTCATCTCTGCGGCATCGAATACCCGCTTCTGCCAGATCCACTGACAGATCTGGTCGGCACGGAACCTGGGCTGGCCGAACTCTTTGTCAAGAAGCTGCGACCATTCGCCCTTATCAAGATCCAAAGCATAAATTTTGTCGGCCATTAATTTGCCCAGGGCTCCGCAAGGTCGGGGTAGAGCGGGAATTCTTTCGTGAGCGCAGCCATTCGGGCTTTTACTTCTTTCTTAATCTCTCCGTTATCAGGAGCGGAAAGGACCCTTTCTATGGCGTCAGCGATCGCTTCCATTTCAGTCTCTTTCATGCCCCTTGTCGTCACGGCTGCCGTTCCGAGCCTTACCCCGCTGGTCACCATCGGCTTGGCGGGATCGAAGGGGATCATGTTCTTGTTGGATGTTATACCCACCTCTCCGAGAAGGACTTCCGCCTCTTTGCCTGTGACGTTCCTTGAACGTACGTCGAGCAGGATGAGATGGTTGTCCGTACCTCCCGAAACAAGGCGGAAACCTCTCTCGGTAAGTGCTTTTGCGAGGGCCGAAGCGTTACTTACGACCTGTGCAGCATATTTTTTGAATTCATCAGTGCCGGCAAGCATGAAAGTAACTGCCTTTCCTGCTATCGCATGGACCAGCGGGCCTCCCTGTATTCCCGGGAAGACTGTCCTGTCAAGGGTCTGGGCATACTCTTTTTTGCAGAGGACGAAGGCTCCCCTTGTGCCTCTGAGCGTTTTGTGAGATGTTGAACTAACGTAATCGGAATAGGGTGTAGGGTTCGGGTGTACACCGCCTGCTATAAGGCCCGCTATGTGGGCCATGTCCACAAGCAGTACCGCGCCGACCTCATCTGCGATTGCCCTGAAGCGGGCAAAATCTATGAATCGGGGATAGGCGCTTGCACCTGCGACTATCAGCTTAGGCCTGGTTTCCTTCGCAAGCCTCTCGACCTCGTCATAGTCTATCGTCTCGGTCTCCCTGCTGACCCCGTAGCCAACTATGTTATAGAAACGGCCCGAGAAGTTTACCGGGTGTCCGTGGGAAAGGTGTCCGCCGTGGTCAAGCTTCATCGAAAGGACGGTATCTCCGGGATCGACTGTCGCGAAGAAGACTGCCTGGTTGGCGCTCGCACCGGCATGGGGCTGGACATTTGCATGGTCGGAACCGAAGAGTTCACATGCCCTTTGGACCGCAATCTCCTCTATCTGTTCAACGAATTCACAGCCTCCGTAGTACTTTTTGTAGGGGTATCCTTCTGCGTATTTATTCGTGAGGATGGAGCCCTGTATTTCGAGCAGGGAACGGGGGACGAAATTCTCCGATGCGATCAGTTCTATATGGACCCTCTGTCTTTCAAGCTCGCTCTTCGCAAGTCCGTATATCTGCGGATCCAGGCTTTTAAGTGTCTCTGTCATTATTTTATTCATCAATTGCACTCCTTTTCTCTTATTCTTTATCCCATCCCTGCATTATACCAGTTCAAGGGCAGAATGAAGGAGAACATTGCAGCCGTTCTCCAGGTCTTTGGCTTCGGTCCATTCTTCGGGACAGTGGCTCCGTCCCCCCCTCGAGGGCACGAATATCATTACGGTGGGACAGAATGGGGATAAGAATTGTGCGTCATGCGATGCCCCGCTTACCATCCTCTTTGATACAAGTCCAAGCTTAGCGGCCGTTCTCTCTGCAAGCCGTATCATCTCGCAGTCGAAAACCACGGGAGGGGCTTCTGCTGCCTTTCTGAAGTTGTATTTCAGCCCCCGTTTTTCCGCACAGGCTGCTATAAGTTTTTCAACTTCCCTCTTGCCTTCCTCGAAGAGCCCGCGTTCAAACTGTCTGAAATCAAGGGTAAAGGAACATTTTCCGGGGACGATGTTGATGATGTCAGGCTTCGGGGAAATTTTCCCCATCGTTGCAACGCTCCCATTTCCGATGCGCAGGGCAAGTTTTTCCGCTTCGGTCGCCAGCTCCGCGACTCCAAGGAGTGCATCCTTCCTCATATCCATAGGAGTCGAACCGGCATGGTTGGATTCCCCGCAATACTCTCCCGTCCACCAGGCAAGTCCCTGTATGCCCTCGACCACTCCGATAGGCAGGTCCTCAGCATGCAGCCTCGGCCCCTGTTCGATGTGCAGTTCGATGTAGTGACCTGCGCGAACGGTTTCGCTGCCTTTGTAGCCTATGCGGTCGAGCTCATCCCCAACTGTCAGGCCGCTTTCGTCCTTTGCTGATAAAAGTCCCTCAAGACCAACTGTACCAGTATAGTAGAGGCTTCCCATCATATCGGGCTGGAAACGCGCCCCCTCCTCATTCGTAAAGGCCGCTAAAGCCAGGGGCCTTCTTGTTCCGATCTTATTCTCATTCAGTGTCCTTATCACTTCCAAGCCTCCGAGGACTCCATAGACACCGTCGAACATCCCGGCATCCCTTACAGTGTCTATGTGGGAACCCACCATCAGAGGAAGTTTCGAAGAGTCGGTCCCCTCCCTGACTCCGAAAATGTTGCCTATCGGATCGATCTTTACATCAAGACCTTCCTCGTGCATCCGCCTGCACAGAAGATCACGGCCTTTCTTGTCCGCATCGGTCAGGGCGAGCCTTGTACGTCCGCCGGTTTCGGGATCGAAGCCCACAGCTCCCATCTCCCTTATAGAACTGATAAGCCTTTCTCCGTTGATCCTCAGATCCGGCATACCTTTATCATTCATTTTTCATCCTCCCTGAACTTCATTTATGTATAATTATGACTGACAGGTACAAAATTGCAAATATCCATATGCTTATATTTGAGGAGGGCTTAGCCTGGATATCATTGACGCTCATGTGCACATTTACCCGCCGGAAATTGAAAGGGACCGGGATAAGATCTCTGATAGGGAACCTTGGTTCAAAGGCATGGCAAATTCAAAAGTGCACAGATGGGGTACTGCGGAATCACTCATAAGCCACATGGACCGGCATGGGATCAGGTCATCCTTTGTAACGGGCTTCGCTTTCCGAGATCAGGGCCTCTGCAGGATAATGAACGACTATGTGTTCGATGCGGCGTCAAGATACAGCGGCAGGATCATACCTCTCACGGTCGTCTCTCCCTGTGCAAAAGGCGCTTCCGAGGAGATACTGCGATGTGCGGAACTTGGGGCGGCAGGAGTCGGGGAACTCTTCCCTGACGGGCAGGAACTGGACATATCTGATGCGGGTCAGACGTGGAAGATGGTCGGGGCCTGTATGGAAGCAAAGATGTTCATAATGTTCCACACGGCGGAACAGGTCGGGCATCAGTATATAGGAAAGGGGCGGACCGGAGCGTCGGAGGCCGCAGCTTTCTGCATGAACCATCCTCAGGTAAGGGTCGTCTTTGCCCATTTCGGCGGGGGGCTGTGGGCTTACGAATCTATGCCGGAGATGAAGCTTGCCCTCTCGAACGCCTATTATGACACCGCGGCATGGCCCTGGCTTTACGATCACCGGGTCATCGAAGGGATATTCGCTTCGGGTGCAGGGGATAAGATAATTTTTGGCACAGACTGGCCGATACTTGAATATCCGAGGTATGAGACGACCCTTGCCCGGACATCCCTTACAGAAGAGCAAAGATCTTTGCTGCTCAGCAAAAACGCGCAGGACCTTCTCTCAAAAACAAAGAGAAGAGCGGGGGACCTGTAGATCAGTCCCCCGCGATATTTTTACGTAAGTTTTACGATCCGCCTAGGCAGAGAGGGAGAGCAGGGAGCGGTAGTTCGGATATGCCATGTTCTCCGCGGACATGTAGACTTCGACCGAGTCGGCGATCCTTCTTATCTCTGCCATAAGCGGTACCGCCTCATCGACCAGGGCATCAGCGTGTTTTCTCAGGTTCAGCTTCGACATTCTCTCCTTCATCTCCACGAGCTCTTTTGTCTTTTCCATCAGGTCTATCTTTGCTTTAGCGAGCCTGGCTATGTGCCTTTTCCATTCATCGGTTCCCTCCAGCCCGCAGTCGCCGACGGAGGAGAGCGATCCGCTCTCAAGGATCATCTGTTTTGATATCGCAGGCAGTATGCCTTCCCAGATCATGTCACGGAGGACGGACATTTCGATCTCAATATTCTTGACGAAGGACTCCATCCTTATTACATAGAAGGACTCCATTTCTTTTTTCCTGAAAATGCCCAGTTCCTCAAGCATCGTTAGGGTCTCAGGTTCCATGAAAAGGTCGATGCCTTCCGGGATGGTCCTGGCTTTCACTATCCCCCTGCGCTTTGCCTCCGCATGCCATTCGGCTGAGTATGCATCCCCTTCGAACCGGATCTTCCTGTTCATAACGGATACCTCTCGGATGGTACAGAGTGCCGCTTCTATGGCATCTTCGCCCTTGTTGATGCGCTCCTCAAATATATTGATGAATTTTTCCAGACCCGCGGCCCATACTGAGAGTACCGCAGTCACCGGAACTGCCATTGCCTGCGAGGCGCCGGGCGCGCGGAACTCAAACTTGTTTCCTGTGAAGGCGACCGGGCTGGTCCTGTTCCTGTCGCTGTCAAAAGCGATTATCTCCGGGAGTTTTGAGAGTCCTATGTCGACAGTGTTTTTTGCCGGCATGTCGCCGCCGCAGCTGCCCTCTTCTATCTCCCTTATTATTCTGTCTATCGCCTCTCCCAGATATACGCTGATGATGCTCGGCGGAGCCTCATGGCCCCCGAGCCTGTACATATTGCCCGGCGTCGATACAGAAGCATGGAGCAGGCCTGAGTATTCTGCCACGCCAAGAACGAAGGAAGAGAGGAAAGAGAGGAATATAACGTTCTTCCTCTGGTTTGAAGAAGGCTTGAGCAGGTTCCTCCCCTCACTGTCCTGAAGTGAGAAGTTTATGTGCTTGCCGCTCCCGTTCATATCCATGAAGGGCTTTTCATGGAAGAGGAGACGAAGTTCATGCTGACGGGCCATCTTCCTCATCGTCTCCATGATAAGCTGGTTCTGGTCACAGGAGAGGTTCGCCTCGGTAAAATTGGGGGCGAATTCAAACTGGCACCTTGCCACCTCGTTGTGTCTGGTCGCTAGGTCTACCCCAAGCCTCGCAAGGTCTCTCTGTACATCTTCCATGTAGGCGAGGACCCTTGTCGGGATCGAGCCGAAGTAATGGTCCTCCATCTTCTGGTCCCTTGGGGGAGGCGATCCCAGAAGGGTCCTGCCGCAGAAGCGTATGTCGGTCCTCTTCTGCGCACGGGGTCTGTCAAGCAGGAAAAATTCCTGTTCTCCTCCCACTGTTGCCCTCACATACCTGACGCCCCTGTTGCCGAATAACTTGAGCATCTTGAGTGCACGGCTTTCGACCGCTTCCATCGAACGAAGGAGGTAGGTCTTGAGGTCGAGCGGTGTTCCGTCGTATGCCAGGAAGACCGAGGGTATGCAGAGGGTGCCTCCCTTGGGGCTTTTGATTATGAATGCAGGGCTCGTGGGATCCCATGCGCTGTAACCCCTGGCTTCAAACGTGCTCCTGGTCCCGCCGGAGGGGAAGGACGACGCGTCAGGCTCGCTCTGCATCAGGTCTTCGCCCCTGAATGACTCAAGCGGGAAACCATTCTCATCTGCCGTCACGAAAGCAGTGTGTTTTTCGGCGGTCAGTTCAGTCAGAGGATGGAACCAGTGCGCCCAGTGGCTTGCCCCCTTGCTCACTGCCCAGTCCTTCATTGCGAGGGCCACAGTATCTGCTATGCCCGAATCGAGCTTCTGGCGGCCTTCGATGGCACCGACCAGGTTTTCGTATACATCCCTGGGAAGGCGCTGCTTCATGGCCTTCTGATCGAAGACAAGCGATCCGTAGATCTCTCTCATTTTGGGAAATTCTTTAGCCTCCTGCATCCGACACACCTCCAAAATATTGAATATATAAAAAATCACTGCCGTTTTATATCACTTTTTAAACAACACTACAAGCGTATTTTTGTGCTTAAATTTAATTGGTAAGCTGCAAAAATAAAAAATTCGTCATCTTATGCAAATTTTTACATATCAGGTGTTGCCTAAAACAAGAAAAGGAGACGAAACTCAGGCTGATTTTTTTGATACCTATATAATATGCAGGTAAGAAAGGGGGAGGATCAAATGAAAGAGATGATCTCAAGGATAACTGTCGTCAAAGGTGACATTACGAAGGAAGAGACGGATGCTATAGTCAACGCGGCCAACAGTTCCCTGCTTGGAGGGGGAGGAGTCGACGGAGCCATACACAGGGCAGCGGGCCCTGATCTTCTGACTGAGTGCGCGGGACTTGGCGGCTGTCCGCCCGGAGAGGCGAAGACAACCAAAGGATACAGACTGCCGACCAAATTCGTCATCCATACTGTAGGTCCTATATGGCGGGGCGGAAACTCCGGCGAGGAGAAAACGCTTGAAAATGCCTACAGGAACAGCCTGAAGGAGGCAGTCAGCATCGGGGCGAAAAGTGTCGCATTCCCCGCCATCTCAACAGGCGTCTACCACTTTCCCCCGGACCTTGCCGCCGATATCGCTGTCAGGACTATAATCTCGTTCCTGAAGGAGGAAGATTCGATAGATGAAGTCAGACTGGTCTGCTTTTCAGACAAATCAGCAGAGTACCACAAAGAGGCTCTCGATAAACATTTATCCTGATAATTTCTTCAGGGATCGATTATTACTATATAATATCCGGTGTTCGCTTATCATCAGGGAGGTAGCAGAAACTGATAGAGATAAAAGAACTGCAGGTAAATTTCAAAGATAATAAAGTCCTGGACAGGATCAGCTGGTTCATAACCCCAAAGAGCAGGGTCGGACTTGTAGGAGACAACGGAGCGGGAAAGACGACGCTGCTCCGGGTCATTGCAGGTGAGGCAGAACATGACGGTGGAAGCATCACCATACCCAGGGACCATAAGATCGGCTACCTGCCGCAGGACCTGGTCGAGATAGACGAAATGCCTCTCCTTGACTACCTCAAAAGGCGAGCAGGACTTGAGGATCTTGCCGCAAGGCTCTCCGAAACAGAGCATATTATGGCCTCCCTTGATGAAAATTCGCAGGAACTGCGGTCTATGCTTGCCGTTCATGAACGTCTGCAGAGAGAGTTCGAGGCAAATGGAGGCTTCGGCTTTGATGTTGAGGCAAAACAAGTCCTGAAGGGGCTGGGATTCCGCCCCGAAGAGGATGCCGGGCGCATGACCTCAGAGTTTTCCGGAGGCTGGAAGATGCGTGTGGCTCTTGCCGCTCTGCTTCTCTCCCGGCCTGATATCCTACTGCTCGACGAGCCCACCAACCACCTTGACACAGAGAGCATGGAGTGGCTGGAAAACTGGCTGAAAGATTTCAGGGGCACGATCATCGCTGTCTCCCACGACCGCAGGTTTCTGGATAAGATGGTCACCTCCGTCGCTGAACTTGCCGGGGGAAGGATCAACCTTTATTCCTGCGGCTACGATAAGTTCCTTAAGGAGCGCGAAGAACGCCGGGAGAGGCTTGAAGCAGAATGGGAACAGCAGAAGGAAAAGATCGAAAACATACAGCGTTTTGTTGAGAGGTTCAGGTATAAGGCGACCAAAGCCACCCAGGTCCAGAGCAGGATAAGGCAGCTCGAAAAGATGGAGATAACAGAACTGGAGGGACCCTCAAAAAGCGTCCAATTCAAGTTTCCGGATTCTCCAAGAAGCGGCTACGAGGTCATGTCATGCAAAAACCTTACTAAAAAATACGGCAGGAAGACTGTTTTTGAGGATCTTGAGCTGACTGTCCACAGAGGAGAAAGATTGGCCCTGGTGGGCATAAACGGAGCAGGGAAATCCACCCTGCTCAGGCTTCTGAACCTTTCTGAAGGGCCTACAACCGGGACAGTCACTTACGGACTGAACGTAAAAAAGGCGTATTTTTCGCAGGAAAGCGCACAGAACCTTGATTACACCAACACCATTTGGCAGGAGATCAATAATACCGGCTCAAAGATGCTGGAGGGTGCAAAGCGCAATCTTCTGGGAGCATTCCTTTTTTCAGGGGAAGATATACACAAGCCCATATCCGTCCTTTCGGGAGGAGAAAAATCCAGGGTCGGACTACTGAAGATGCTCCTTTCGGAATCGAACCTCCTGATCCTTGACGAGCCTACCAACCACCTTGACTATGCCACAAAAGAACTGTTCCAGAGAGCGCTCCTTGAGTACGGCGGAACGATAATCATCGTCTCCCACGACCGCGCATTCCTTGATGACCTCGTGGAAAGAGTTATAGAGATCCGGGACGGCACTCTGTACTACTATCCGGGGAACTACTCCTGGTTTATCGAAAAAAGATCTATGCAGTCAGCCCCGGAGAGTGTCAGCAGAGAAAATGAAAAGACCGATCAATCTCAGGCGGATAGGTCAAAAGAACAAAAAAGGATCGAAGCAGAGGAACGTAACAGGATATACCGTGAGAGGAAAGCTCTGGAAAACAGACTTTCGCCAATTGAGAAAATGATAGAAAAAGATGAGACGCGCAAAGAGGAGATATCCGTGCTTTTGTGCGATCCGGAAGTACTTGGTGATTCGAACAAAATCCAGGAACTGATGATAGAGCTGAAAGATACCGAGAAGCGCCTTGAGGAAAACTATCCCCTCTGGGAGGAACTGGCGGCAAAAATCGAATCAATAAAATAGCTGATACAAGTCAGGAGGCTGCTCCAAATGATTTATGACAGTATAGACAATTTCCTCAGTTATGCCCCGAAAATAATGCCGGGTTCAGAAATACTCCTACCCTTTCTTGAGGCTGTCAGATCCAGGTCGTTCGAGAATATTAAGAATATGGATCCAGGTGTTCTGGACCTTCGGTTGGGTGAGTACGAGACCCGAAACGCAGAGGAAGTCCCCTTTGAATCACACAGAAAATTCTGGGATCTGCAGATAGTAATGGAGGGCGAAGAGCTGGTGGGGTATTCCACGCTTGAAGCTCTCAGGGAGACATCCGAATACGATCCCGTATGTGATATTACCTTCTACTCCGGCAAAGGCCAGATGCTCAGTCTGGGGAAAGGCATGATGATGCTTCTCTCTCCCTTTGACGGACACCAGCCAGGCGTTATATCAGGCAATGGTCCCTCCCGGATACGCAAGATCGTTGTTAAGCTTCCCTGGTAAATAAGTAACGGGAACACTGTTCCGGCTCCCGTTACTTTCTTTTTAATTTATGTTGCTCGTTTAAAAACCTCTCATCAGGTTGATAGGCAGACGGATCTCAGAGCAAGTATTGCCCCGGCTATTTTCCTGCCAGGCCCCGCTGCATTACTGCCAGTGCAGCACCCGGTTCTGCCTCGAGCCCGCATGAAATGGCCGCTCTCTCTATTGCCGCCACTCCCGATATGAGCATGTGTTTGTCAAGATTGCCCATATGCCCCATCCTGAAGCCCTTTCCAGCGTAATCGCCCAGGCACGCCGCGACGAGAGCTCCCTCTGCGGCACAGGCGGCGCGGAAGCCGGCATCGTCAACGGGCATTTTTTCGGGATAGAGGAAGATCGAAAGGGTCGGAGAGCGGTACCCCTCCTTTGCAAGGGTCCTGAAGCCCAGAGCTGACATCGCTTCCCCTATCAGGCAGGCATGCTCCCTGTGGCGGCGGTATCTCTCATCAAGCCCCTCTTCCAGCATTATCCTTACAGATTCTTTGAGCGCGGAGATGTTGTTGACAGCAGGGGTCCCCCAGTACTTCTTTGTATCTGTCATTACCGGGATCCAGCGTGCGTAGTCGACATAAGACTCACGTATCGACCCCATCTCCTCGCGTTTTTTCAGTGCCCTTTTTCCGGTCCAGACGACAGACATCCCCGGGACACAGCAAAGAGCTTTCTGGGAACAGGTGAAATAGACATCTATCCCCCAGGCCATATCCACCTCGACACCTCCCCCTGCAGCGACTCCATCGACGACAAAGAGCACTTCGGGGTGCTTCTCTTTCATCATGCAGGCCATCTCTTTAAGGGGAAGCTCAACACCCGTGGATGTCTCCACATGGGTGACCACCGCAACAGTATAGCCCCCTTCCGAGAGTTTCCTGTCCACTTCCTCCGGAGTAACAGACATGCCCCATTCTGCTTCAATGGTTGATATATCAAGACCCCTGTTTTTGCATATGGAGATGTAACGATCTCCGAAATGTCCGTTTGAACAGACCAGCACTTTGTCCTTCTCATTTGCGATATTTGCAATCGCCATCTCCATGCCCATTGTTCCCGAGCCGGCAACCAGGAAGGCTATTCCTTCACAGTTAGTTATTGATCTCAGCTCTGCCAGAAGCTCCTGGAACTCTGCCACAAAATCCGGGTCAGTGTGTGCCTTGACCTCGCTTCCAAGCTTGCTCAGCACGCTTGCGGAAACAGGCACGGGACCCGGGATCATTACCAGTTTTTTTGTCGGAATCATTGTTTTGACCTCCTGTCGAAATTTCTTGATCCTCTCTGGTTTTCAGAAAATATCAAGGATATTATATGATATCCATGCGATCATTGCATAATGACGGACACTCAATGATAAATATGGCTTTCTTTCTGCTAAAATACTCCTGCCTTTAGAAAGAGGAAAGGACGTATGAGAAAATGAGAACCAACAGTGAAGAGCTAAAGGGAGGCCTCCTTGTCGTTGCCGCGGGAATGTGCTGGGGAATGACGGGGACTGTCCAGGCCCTCGCACCTGAAAAGGCGACTTCTCTTACGATCGGCTCCGCAAGGGTATTCGGAGCCGGGCTGCTGTTGCTGATATGGATCCTCTTCCGCCGCAGAAAGATACTCAGCGAAAAAAAGTGGGACCGGGCCGGGCTACTTCTTGCGGCATTCGGATTGACAGCATATCAGTTTGCCTTCTTTTCCGCGGTAAGGCTTACCGGGGTCGCGATCGGAACGATGGTGGCCATCGGATCGGCTCCTGTGCTTGCAGGAATACTGGGCAGGGTTTTTTTCAAAGAATGCCTCTCCCCCAGATGGTTCATATCCACACTGCTGGCGATAACCGGATGTTTTCTTCTTGTCGCGGCGGGAAACAGCGATTTCAGCTCCGTTAGCATCCCGGGCGCCCTGCTCGCTTTCGGAGCCGCCCTCTCCTACGCGCTCGAGGGAGCTGGACTCAGGCTGATCGGAACAAAGGATCCCGTCGAAACTGTCTCCCTCATCTCGATATTAAGCGCGCTGATGGCGCTGCCCTGGCTGATAACTGGAGACATATCATGGATATTCAGCCTTCGCGGGATGATCTGCATATTCTTCCTCTCAGTCCTTACAACGATACTTCCCTTCTCCCTTTTCGCAAAAGGCATAGGAAAAATTACCCTCGGTAAGGCTTACACTCTCTCCCTTTCGGAACCTATGACCGCGTGGGTCCTCTCCACCTTCCTTCTGGGAGAGAAACTCTCCCTTCTCGGATCTGCCGGGGTCTTCATCCTTTTCAGCGGGATAATCGCTCTTGCCTGTGACAGAAATAAATAAAACGGTCTTCTTTTTTTAATTTTCTAACCCTTTAATTCTGTATATTCGATAAATTATACGTGTGTCAATATCTAATTTATTTAATTTCTTTTGATATGTTAGAAAATCGCTTGACTTCTCTGACCTCTCGGTTATTATATTCGGTGCGCAAAGAGTCCCTGTTTGGGTGAATATTCAGAAATTTTTTACCCTTACAGTCCCCGAAACGCAAGGAGGTCATCATGCGAAAGATATGGAAAATGCGGAAGATTTTTGTTCCGCAGGCCGCAGCGCTGCTAGCAGTCCTCACTATAGTAGCACTTTCTCCCAATAGGGGGGCATGCAGCGTGCAGGCAAACAAAACACTAAGCAACACCTCTGCTGAAGGAACAATCATCACCACGACCTATGAAACAAAGGATGATGAGGGAAAGCTCGTAGTAAAAACTACATCTTCGGTAAAAAAGAAAGAGACCGCTAATCCCCGTGCCGCCTCAGGCAAAGATCCCCAAACCGAGATATCCCATGGAGGACTGGACGTGTCCGTCGTAAGCGCCCTGGACAGGATGGGCCTTACCCGGGAACATATCGACAAATGGGTCGGCAGCCATCCGAACTCAACTTTGAAAGAACTGGCAAAAATGAGTGCCGGCAGACAGCGCAAGGTGGCAAACATAGCCACCTTCATAAGGTCGATCAACAAAAAGATCTCTCCCATGATAGCATGGAGGGAGGCGTCGGCCCTCGTTTACTACAGTTCGAAATACAACGTCCCGACAGACCTGTCGGTAGGCATAGCGAAAACGGAGAGCCTTTTCAACCCGAGTGCTGTGAGCAGCAGGGGAGCCATGGGAGTAATGCAGGTAATGTGGAAAGTACACCACGGAATGCTTAGCGCGAGAGGAATAGCGACTACCAGGGACCATATGTTTGACCCGGAACGCGGAGTGGAGGCCGGAGTCCTTCTGCTCTCCCGCTACATCAACGCATACGGGACGGTCCAGAAGGCACTCAACAGGTACTACGGGGGAATCTCCGTATCTTACCTGAAAAAGGTCAACAACAATATGGCTATGCTCCAGCGCCACTCTGAAAAAACGGGGTTCTGATCCTGACAACATTCAACTTTTATGCGCAGGTCAGAGGCCGTACCCGTCAAGGTACGGCCTCTGACCTGTTTTAGAACAGTTTACTTCGTTCAGATCTCGAAGGAACCCACGACCGCAGTGTGATCTGAGGGCCGCTCCATAGCCCTCAGCGATCTTTCGACCCGGACCTTCCTGCTTGCCCCGGCCATAAACTCCGTTCCGATTATGTGGTCTATCCTCCAGCCTATATTCCGTGAAAGTGAATCCTTTATCCTGTAATCCCAGAAAGAGTATTCTCCATCCCCCGGGAGATGTTTCCTGAAGATGTCGACGAAGCCCCATGACATAACATCCGCAAATGCCTTTTTGACATCGCTGTGGAAACAGACGTGGTTCGTCTTGTTTTTAGGGTTTGCCACATCAAGATCTGTCGGCGCCACGTTCAGGTCGCCGAGCCACAAAAGCCTGTCCTTCGGGGTGAACTTCCTTTCAAAAAGGCCCCTCACCCTCCGGAAAAATTTGAGCTTATAGGCGTAGTCCGGGTTGTCGATCTCTTTTCCCTGGGGGATGTATGTGTTCAGGATATTCAGTTCCCCATACCTTGCAAGTATAACCCTGGACAGCTCCGATTCCTCCCTTTCAGGCTCCGCCAAGCCGTCACCAAGGCCGAATGCCGCCTCATCGGGTTCGATCCTCGAGATCACCGCGACGCCGTTGTACGATTTCATACCCCTGAAAAGGCAATGGTAACCAAGATCTTCAAAAAATTCTTTTGGAAACTCCTCATCACGGCATTTGGTTTCCTGAAGACAGAGGATATCCGGAGCCTCTTCCGAGGCGAGGAAGCTTTCAAGTACGGGGATCCTGCTTTTTACGGAATTCACGTTGAAAGTACCTATTCTGACCAGAGACATTCCATTACCTCCCTGCAAATTCTTATCAGATAATAATGTATAAAGTATACATGCAATTTACAGAGTAGATACCGGGCTGCCGGGACCCGGATCTGTTATTTTTACCCTTTCTTCGAGCCCCGGGCGGAAACTGCCCGAAATGAGCCGTCTCACACCGTTTCCCTAAGGAACACTACAAGAGTCAAACGACCGAAAGATTCCATAAATATTGCTTTTATAACCTATCCCTGCTAGAATATCTGCCATGATGAAAATTACGTCTTCCCACTTTACCTCTGTATGCTGCTGTTGTATGGAAGGTCCCGGAGATTGATCCGCGACGCCTCGATCCGGCTGTTGCGGTCATAGGCTAAACAGCAGGCAGAATAATTTATCAGAAAACAAAAGACCTGCTTCGGCAGGTCTTTCTTATTAGATAAAACATCGGACAAACCGATTTGAAAAGGGTGATTTGGATGTCAGCTTGGGAATATATAAAAAGTGATTTTGAAGCAGCCATGCGCAACGACCCTGCGATACCGAAGGGAATAAGGGGAGTTCTTGAAGTCGTGCTCTGTACTCCGGGATTTCTGGCGATAACATTCCACAGGGCATTCCACTTCATGCATTCGACTCTTCACATACCGGTGCTGCCACGTTTCCTCTCACTGATCGTGAGGTGGTGGACAGGGATCGAGATCCACCCGGGGGCAAAGATCGGCAAGGGCTTCTTTATCGACCACGGAGCAGGGGTAGTCATAGGAGAGACAGCCGAGGTCGGGGACAACGTGACCCTCTACCAGGGAGTGACACTTGGCGGGACCGGAAACGAGAAGGGTGCAAAGAGGCATCCAACCCTCGAATCAAACGTCTTCGTGGGAAGCGGCGCAAAAATTTTAGGACCAATAACGGTCGGAGCAAACTCCAGGATCGGGGCAAACAGCGCAGTACTCAAAGATGTCCCCAAAAACGCAACTGTTACCGGGATGAGAGCAAGGATCATCAAGATCGACGGCAAAAGGGTGAGCGAATGCTCGGCCTGCATGAACCCCGAAGAGCTGTGGGCCAAACTTCTGAGGGTGGAAGAAGAGATGGCTCTGCTGAAGAAGGAGATCAGGCACCTGAAAGGAGAAAAGGAAAACCATGTCTCCCCCTCGCATGTGGAGGTCGAGATCCTGCACAAAGGTAAGGAATGAACGGTCAATAAATAAGGTTTAGCTCAGATGTTCTCGGCCGGCTCAAGATGTTCCGGATCCTTCCCGGGGTCCGGGACTCTTTTTTGTGAAAGGTAGACACCGAGAAGTATGAGCAGACCGCCGCCGGCGGCCAGCAGGGTGATCTTCTCATTCAGTATCACTGCGGCCGATGCCATGGACATCGGAGGCAGCAGATAGATAAGATTATTGGCCCTCACTGCGCCAAGTGCCCATATGACCTTGTTCCAGAACAAAAAACAAAGGGCGGATGCGAAAAGTCCCAGGAAGAAAAGGTGTCCCATTACTTCTCCCCTCATAAGGACCTCCGGTTCCCAATCGAACAGCGGGGTAAAGAGCAGCGGGATAAGTGTGACGAGCGAGTAAAAAAAAGTCTTCCTCGTTATCACTGCCGCTGAGTAAGAAGAATAGTTGAAATCCCTTATAATTATCGAGTAGAAGGCAAATGAAAGCGCTGCGATCATCGCCAGGAGATCTCCGACGGGATTAAGTTCAAGCAAAAAATGACCATTGAAGACTATCAAAAATACTCCCGCAAGTCCGAAGACACAGCCATATATAAAATTAGCCGTTATCTTTTCATTCTTTGTCATAAAGTGGGCGACCAACCCTGTCAGCATAGGAGCTGTCGAGACAAGAAGCGAGACGTTCGATGCCGTACTGTACAAAAGGGCGAAATTCTCACACAGGAAGTAGAGTGTGACGCCCAGAAAACCCGCGAGGGCAAACTTGGCCTCATCACGGAAACTCCGAGGCCACAAGACCTTGGGGCTTGCCGCAAAAAAGAGAAGATAGGCGATGACATACCTGTAAAAGAGTATCTCCGTGGGAGACAAATACTCGAGAAGTATTTTTGTCGAAACGAAAGTAACGCTCCATATAAATACCACGGAGAGAGCCAAAGCATAACTCAGCATCATATTTTTTCGCATGTTCCTACATTTCCTTTTTTAATTATATGGCTGTTAAAGCCAGATATTGCTTATGATCGATCGGCCGGACCGTCCGGGATATTGTATACCGTTTTTTATCCGGCGTCTTGATATTTTGCATTTTTATTCTCAAATTGCTAGAATCAGCAGGTTATGTGACGCATTCAAAACGGGGGCAGAGAGATGGAAGATAAAAAATACCCGCTCGTAAGGATGAATAATATCGATAAGATCTTCTACGGCTCATACGCAAACAGAGATGTTGACTTTGAGCTCTTAAGCGGAGAGGTCCACAGCATCCTCGGGGAAAACGGAGCAGGAAAGACAACTCTGATGAACTGCCTCGCGGGCATCTATCTGCCTGACGCAGGGACCATTGAGATCGAGGGCCGGCCGGTGATGCTTACTAACCCGCGTCTGGCGATAGAGAACGGCATAGGTATGGTCCACCAGCATTTTATGCTTGTACCGGTCTTCACTGTATGGGAAAACATGGTCCTCGGCCTCAAAGACGAACCCCTGAACCTGAACAAGAGCGGGATCATAGAAAAGATCCGCGGACTCTCCGATAAATACGGACTTAAAGTAGATCCGGAATCTAAGATATGGCAGCTTTCCATAGGCGAGCAGCAGCGGGTCGAAATACTGAAGATGCTTTACAGGGGAACAAAGGTCCTGATACTGGACGAACCCACCTCGGTCCTTACGCCCCAGGAGACGAGAGAACTTTTCCGTACCGTCAGAAACATGGTCCGCAACGGCCATGGGATCGTCCTCATCTCGCATAAAATCGAAGAGATAATGGAGGTATCGGACAGGCTCACGATCCTCAGAAAAGGGGTAAAGGTAGCTACAGTTCCCGCAAAGGGCATCTCGAAAGAGGAGATCGCAGAAATGATGGTAGGTCATCAGCTTGAAGGGATCGTCATCCCTGAGGACAGGCCCGAGCCCGGTGATACCATCCTCGAGTGCAGGGGGGTCTGCGTGAAAAATGACCGCAACATCCAGGCCCTGACGGACCTGACTCTTTCACTCAGAGCGGGCGAAGTCCTCGGAGTTGCCGGCGTTGACGGCAACGGTCAGGAAGAACTCTGCGAGGTGCTTGCGGGGCTCAGGATCCCCGAAAACGGTGTGATAGTCATAGGAGGTAAAGATATCACAGGATCCTGCGCAAGGGACTTCATAAATTCAGGTGTAAGCTACATCCCTGCCGACAGAAAGGGAGTGGGGCTCATTCCCAACATGAACCTCGAAGAGAACATGCCCCTCAAACATTACTGGGAGCCTCCCATTGAGACTAAGAAGTATTTTATGGACTGGAAGTACATTTCCAAATTTGCATCAGAAAGGGTCAAAAAATATGACGTGCTGGCCCCGTCAATGCGCGCGCCCGTAAGGATCCTGTCGGGCGGAAATCTCCAGAAACTTATGCTTTCCAGGGAGATCTCGGACGAGACAAAGGTGATAATTGCGATGCAGCCGACCTGGGGACTTGATGTAGGGGCGGCTGAGTTCGTGCATCAGAGACTGATGGAGGCAAGGGATAAAGGGGTCGCAATACTGCTCATCTCCAAGGACCTTCAGGAACTCATGTCCATATCCGACAGGCTGGCCGTCATATACAGCGGTTCGATAGTCGGGATGATAGACGATCCGCGCAGTACCGACGCGGAGACCCTCGGGCTGATGATGGCAGGCGTGAAGCCGGGATCATAAAGGATCAAAAGGCATCCCCCATATAGGTGGAAAATTTCCGACTGAGGCCCGGAAATGAAGCCGTATGAAAAATTAAACGAATATTCTGTTTTTGCGTCACTGCTATTTTGAACCGGGTATTTTTCAGCTGAGCCTTTTATTTTTTCATTTAAATGATAGAATCTAACCTGGCGCCGTGTCATGGCGCTATTAATGTTTTGTATTCAAGTTTTTGCCTTATGTACATAGAGGAGGAAAGCCATATGAAACTTCCGTCATTCTGGGGAGGGATACATCCGCCTCAGAAAAAAGATGCGACATCAGACAAGAAGATCGAACAATACCTGCCCAAAGGCGAGCTAGTATTTCCGATGGCCCAGAATCTGGGCGCCCCGTGCCAGCCGGTGGTGAAAAAGGGCGACCGCGTGCTCATGGGACAGAAACTGGGGGACAGCGAGGCCTTTGTTTCGGCTCCCATACTCTCTAGCGTATCCGGAACAGTCAAAGATATCGGACTTAGGATGACATCCGCGGGGATATATGAGAACTGCGTCATCATCGAAAATGACAACAACTACGAGAAAGACCCCTCATGGGCTCCGATCGAAAATTATCCCGAAGCTGACCCAAATGAGTACCTTAAGCGGATAAGAGAGGCCGGGATAGTAGGTTTCGGAGGAGCGACATTCCCTACCGTAGTCAAGCTTTCCCCGCCGCCTGACAGAGTGATCAAGTGGCTGATAGTCAACGGTGTGGAATGTGAACCCTACATAAACTGCGACAACCGCCTGATGCTTGAAGAACCCGAAAAGATCGCGGAGGGGCTGAACCTCTTGCTGAGGCTCTTCCCGGAAGCGGAGGGCGTGATAGGGATCGAGAACAACAAACCCGATGCGATAAAGACAATGGAGTCTGAGATCTCAAAGCAGGGCAGCAATAAGATCTCTGTCGTCCCCCTTGAGGTAAAGTACCCCCAGGGAGCGGAAAAGATGCTGATCGAGGCCGTCACTAAACAGGAATATGTTATGACAGCCCTTCCCGCAGATGTGGGATGCATCATCCTGAACGTACGGACCATACATCAGATAAGGGAGGCCATAGCAGCGGGAGAACCTGCCCTGACAAGAATAATCACCGTCACGGGCGAAGCCGTGGCAGAACCCAAAAATCTCCTGGTCCCCCTTGGCACTTCGATGCGCGAAATGATTGAATTCTGCGGCGGATTTAAGGAACAGCCTGTCAAGGTGATTTCAGGCGGCCCCATGATGGGAGTCTCCCTCCGTTCGATCGACATCCCTGTAGTCAAAAGCACATCAGGGATCCTTGCCCTTACAGCCTCGGTGGCACATCTCGCCGCTGAATCGGCGTGCATCAGGTGCGGACGCTGCATAGAAGGATGCCCGATGGGACTGATGCCCAGCGTACTGAATCCGCTGGTCCTTATGAGGGACTACAAAGCTTTTGAGGAGACCGGAGGCATGAACTGCATCGAATGCGGATCATGCTCCTATGTCTGTCCGGCAAACAGGCATCTTACCCAGTCCTTCAGGGACGGAAAATCAACTGTCATGGCAATGCGCAGAAAGGCGGCGGTCAAATAATGGAAAGGCTGCTTGCAGTATCAAGCTCACCTCATATACATGCCCCGCAGGACACAAGGACAATAATGGCATGGGTCCTTGCCGCTCTTGCTCCGGCAGGGCTGGCGGGGATATATTTCTTCGGATTCAGGGCCGCGGCCGTCATGGCGGTCTGCGTAGCAAGCTGCAAGATATCCGAGTATGTCTGGCAGAAGCTGGCAAAGCAGGCCATGACCGTCGGAGACCTCTCCGCTGCTGTGACGGGACTGCTCCTTGCATACAACCTTCCGCCCTCCATCCCTTTCTGGATGGCGGCGGCAGGAAGCGTATTCGCGATAATCGTTGTCAAGCAGTTTTTCGGAGGCATCGGATGCAACATCGTCAACCCTGCTCTTGCAGGAAGGGCCTTCATGATATCAAGCTGGCCCGTACCTATGACATTCTGGACTCTTGACGGCGTCTCCGGCGCTACTCCCCTTGCCATGATCAAAGAGGGTTCTATGGAGAACCTCCCGGGGATGTATGATCTGTTTATCGGACATGTAGGAGGCTGCATAGGCGAAACTTCAGCGGCAGCCCTTCTTGTCGGTTTCGCCATACTGCTCTATAAGGGCATAATCGGCTGGCATATCCCTGCAGTCTATATCGGAACAGTAGCCGCCCTGACCGCTGTTATGGGAAGACCTGCAGGACCTCTCTACGAGGTGATGGCCGGAGGGCTTTTCCTCGGCGCGATCTTTATGGCAACGGACTACACTACCTCACCGATGACAAAAAGGGGACAGGTGATATTTGCATTCGGGTGCGGGCTCCTTACCTCTCTGATCAGGGTCTTCGGAGGCTACCCCGAGGGAGTCTCTTATTCGATACTTATCATGAACCTTACAGTACCTCTGATAGACAAATTTACAAAGCCCCGCATATTCGGGGAGGTGAAGAAACATGGCTAAGATACTGAAACTCGGCGCTGTGCTCTTTGTAATAACAGCCATAACAGGCCTTGTCCTGGGCGGAGTATACACAATGACACTGGAGCCTATAAAAACCGCAAAGGAAAAGGAGAAAATGGAGGCACTGGCCCAGACGCTCCCGGAAGCCTCTGACTTTGAGGCAGTTGAATGCCCGCAGGGCCAGAGTGTGATCAAGGAAGTAAACAGGGGTTCGGCAAACGGTGAAACTGTCGGATACAACATAACCGTAACTCCAAAAGGATACGGGGGGCTGATAGAGATGGTTGTCGGGATCAGTGACGAAGGCAGGCTGACCGACATCAAAATCCTTAGCCATACGGAAACTCCCGGATTGGGTGCAAAGGCGGCTGATCCTGCATTTTCAGGTCAGTTCCACGAAAAAATCGTTGAAAAAATAGTAGTGACAACTACGCCTCCGGCTGCAGACAATGAGATCCAGGCCATTTCCGGCGCGACGATAACATCGGAGGCCGTGGCTTCGGGCGTGAATGCAGCTCTGGGATACTGGGCAAAAAATCTTAAAGGGGAGGGGAATTAGTGATGATGAGTCCTCTCAGACTGCTTAAGAACGGCATACTTACCGAGAACCCTACCTTCGTGCTCGTACTTGGTCTCTGCCCGACGCTCGCTGTGACCTCGAGCGCTTCGAACGGTTTCGGGATGGGGCTGGCTGCAACCGCTGTGCTGATGGGTTCGAACGTGATGATATCCATGATAAGAAAGTTCATTCCTGACGAAATACGAATTCCGGCTTTTATCGTAGTCATTGCCGGATTCGTAACAATAATCCAGCTTCTGATATCGGCATATGCGCCTGCTCTCGACAAATCCCTTGGGATATTCATACCGCTGATAGTAGTCAACTGCATAATACTTGCGCGGGCTGAGGCCTTCGCATTCAAAAACGGGGTAATAGAATCGCTCTTCGACGGTATCGGCATGGGACTCGGATTCACATTCGCCCTGACATTTATAGGGAGCATAAGAGAGCTTCTGGGAAACGGCACTGTATTCAATTTCAGTCTCATCCCTGCGTTTTACCAGCCTGCGCTTCTGGTCATACTCGCTCCCGGCGGCTTTATCACGCTGGGCATACTGATAGCACTTTTCAGGAACTTGCAGCTCAGGAAAGAGGAAGAGTCGACAGGCTTTAAAGCCGATTTCGACGGCTGGGAAAAACTTGATGCCTGTGACGGCTGCGCCCTTAAGAAATATTGCGGGGGCGGCGGCCTGAGCGTCCCCTGTGCTAAAAAAGATAAGGAGGGTGACGCATAATGTCCCTGCTGGCGCTCTTCTTCGGAGCCATCTTTGTAAACAACATCCTTCTTGCCAGATTCCTTGGCTGCTGCCCCTTCCTGGGGGTCTCAAGCAAACTCGAGACAGCGAAAGGCATGGGGATCGCCGTCATTTTCGTGACCGTACTGGCGGCGACAATGACATGGCTTGCCTACACATTCATCCTTGTGCCGCTGAACCTGCAGTACCTCTACACTCTCTCGTTCATCCTGATCATCGCAGCATTGGTCCAGTTTGTTGAGATAGTGCTCAAAAAAGTACAGCCCGGGCTATATAAGTCACTCGGCATATTCCTGCCCCTGATAACTACCAACTGCGCAGTCCTCGGAGTAGCGGTCATCAACATGAACGAAAAATATACCTTCCTTGAATCCGTCGTCCATGCCTTGGGGGCTTCTGCCGGATTTCTTCTGGCGATAGTTCTTATGGCCGGAATAAGGGAAAGGATAGAGATAAGCCAGAACATGCCCAGGTGCCTGAGGGGGCTTCCAATCGCGCTTGTGACTGCGGGACTGATGTCGATAGCCTTCATGGGCTTCAGCGGGCTTATCAAATAGGGGGAAAATGATATGACTGGAATGATATATCCGGCAATAATAATGGGAGGCCTGGGACTTATATTCGGAGCCCTTCTTGCTTTCGCCTCAAAAAAATTCCATGTTGAAACAGACCCCCGCCAGGCTGATATCCGTACGATACTCCCCGGAGCGAACTGCGGCGGATGCGGTTATCCCGGCTGCGACGGATTTGCTGAGGCACTGGCAAACGGCACAGGAAAGATCACAGGCTGCGCTGCGGGAGGTTCCGCACTTGCAGAGAGCATTGCGGCGATACTCGGAGTCGAGGCCGTGACTGAGGAACCTAAGATAGCCTTCCTGAAGTGCGGGGGATCTAATGACAAAACAGTGAAGAACTGCGTCTATTACGGAGAGTATGACTGCAGGGCAGCATCCGTCATACCCGGCAAAGGACCTTCATCGTGCGCCTATGGGTGTATGGGACTTGGGACATGTGTCAGCGTATGCGCGTTTAACGCGATGACGATCAAAAACGGCCTTGCCGTGGTCGATCCCGAAAAATGCGTCGGATGCGGAGCATGTGTGGAGAACTGTCCCAGAAATGTCCTGGTCCTGGCACCCAGAAAATCAAAGGTAAACGTATCGTGCAACTCCCCGCTTAAGGGGCCCGACGTCAAGAAAGTCTGCTCTGTTGGATGCATAGGATGCACACTGTGCGTCAAGAGCTGTCCCGTCCAGGCAATAGAGATGAAGGGCGCCCTAGCGGAGATCGATCCCGCCAAGTGCATCAACTGCGGCGTCTGCGCTACAAAATGTCCCACGAAAATTATCACCGACAGAAGGACTGCCCAGGAGAGAGCCTCAGCAGAAACAGCCTCTGTCTAGAAATTTCAGAAAGAAATATTGAGAGGGCCCGGCCAATTTCGGACCCCCTCTTTTTTTACTAAGGTCACCTTAGAATTATTTTTTGTACTCTTCAGCAAGCTTTTCAAATGCGGGCAGGGATGCCTCTATCTGATCCGTCCTGACACAGTATGAGATGCGGACATACCCCGGACATCCGAAACCGTCCCCGGGAACAAGCAGGAGCTCATGTTTCTTTGCCCTGTCGCAAAACGCTTCGGCATCAGGTTCAAGCGCTTTTACAAACAGATAGAATGCCCCGTCCGGTTTGGCGCATTCGTAACCCATGCCTGTAAGACCGCTGTAAAGTATATCCCTGTTCTTTTTATATATTGAAATATCCGCAGTTCGGCCAATGCATCTTGCTATGAGATGCTGAAAGAGGCTCGGCGCGCACACATATCCCAGTGCCCTTCCCGCTCCGCAGACAGCTGCGTAAACATCTTCCCCGTCTTTCATCCTGTTGGAGACGAGTACATAGCCTATCCTCTCCCCCGGCAGGGAGAGCGACTTGCTGTATGAATAGCAGACAAAGGTGTTGTCGTAATGGCTGAGGAGGAAGGGAACCTCAACATCCCCGTACACCAGCTCCCTGTATGGTTCGTCCGATATCAGGTATATGGGATGTCCGTACAGTTTTGATCTCTCTTCCATTATCAGGCACATTTTTCTGATCGTCTCGAGCGAATAGACGACCCCGGAGGGATTATTAGGGGAATTGATGATGACTGCCTTGGTCTTCTCGTTTATCGCTTGCGCGAACTTTTCCATGTCGATCTGAAAGTTGGCAGTATCGGCCGGTATTACCGAAAGCGCTCCTCCTGCAGACTCGACATATATTTTGTATTCCGGAAAATATGGGGCAAAGGTCAAAAATTCGTCGCCCGGCAGTGCCAGTGCCTTGCAGCATATCGAAAGTGACGCTGCAGCTCCCGCGGTCAGATAAAAATGATCAGCCGTGATCTCTGTCCCGTATTTGCTGTTTATGTGGTCTGCCAGGATCTTTCTTACACCGAAGTCTCCCTGTGCGGATGTGTATCCGTGGATCTTCACAGGGTCTTCGTTGTTTACAAGATCAGTTATCGTCTCTCTGATGAAGGCGGGAGCGGGAACATTGGGATTCCCTATGCTGAAGTCGAATACTTTGTCCGCTCCGATCTCACTTGCCCTTTTCCTCCCGTATTCAAATATTTCACGGATCTGCGAACGTTTCTTGCCCAGTTCAAGCATCTTTTCTGAAATCATTTAAAAATCACTTTCCTCTCGTCTCAAAAGACAAATATTTTTTAAATATATTAAGCATCTCGGAAGCATTTTCCGGCAAGGATCTTTGTCGGCAGGTCTGATAAAATTATATTCTATACTGCCGTAAAAACAAAATATTTATGTCTCACCAATATTTTTCATCTTTCGGCATCATCGACCAATTCAAACATATCTGCAAAATAGTTGATTTATGTAAAGGAATTCCATGGCAAAAAAATAATTGTTATGATATTCTTACAATGCAGTTGAGAGGTAAAGAGACTGGGCATAAACCATCAAATCTCTGATGTCGGAGATCAAATCAAGGGGAGGATCTTTCAATATGAAAAAACGCGGTATTATTGCATTTTTACTTGTTCTTTGCTTTGCTGCGGCAGCATTCGCAGCTTTGGGACCCATCAAGATAAGCGACCAGAAACCGACCTTTGTCTATGTAGGACCTGTGGGCGACGGCGGATACAACTTCATGCACGACCAAGGCCGCAAAATGATGGAAAAGCTTAACCCCGGTATCAAAAGCTCGATAGTGGAATCCGTGCCCGAAGGCCCCGATGCAGAAAGAGTCATGGAGACGGCTGTACGCAACGGATCTAAGGTCATTTTTGCAAACTCCTTCGGTTACATGGATCACGTCATCAACGTAGCCAAGAAATATCCCGACGTCTATTTCATGCACTGCTCGGGCTACAAAGTGGCCCCGAACGTGAGCACATACTTCGGCCGCATGTATCAGCCCCGTTACCTTTCAGGACTGGTTGCCGGCAAAGCAACGAAATCCAACCTTATCGGTTATGTCGCAGCCTATCCGATCCCCGAAGTAATCCGCGGCATAAATGCATTCACCCTTGGAGTCCGCAAGGCCAACCCCAATGCAAAGGTAAAAGTCGTCTGGATATTCTCATGGCATGATCCGGCAAAGGAAAAAGAGGCAACAAAGGCTCTCTTCGATGCAAAATGCGACACAATAGCGATGCACGCCGACACCGGCGGTGCGCCTCAGGCTGCTGAAGAGCTCGGCATGTGGGTCATCGGATACAACAACCCGATGGATAAGTATGCTCCCACACGCCACCTCGTGACGCCTATCTGGAACTGGGGCAAGTACTACGACTACGCAGTCAAGAACATTGAGAAGGGCACCTGGAAATCCGAGCAGATCTGGTGGAGCATGAAGGACGGAATGGTCGACCTTTCTGCGTACGGAAAGGCTGTTTCCGAAGATACAAAGAAACTTGTCGCTGCCGAAAAGAAGAAGATCCTTGACGGCAAGTGGGATGTCTTCCACGGACCGATCAAAGGCCAGGACGGCAAGATAGTTGTCCAGCAGGGCAAAAAGCTCACCGATGGCGAGATGCTCAG
>Ga0228535_1000702_pt1 | contig 80239 bp, 84 predicted proteins | sample SJ1metagenome_FD_168457 | JGI IMG/M metagenome (GOLD analysis project Ga0228535, IMG submission 168457) | Enriched culture of PCE-dechlorinating microbial communities from Ithaca, New York, USA - SJ1 | ecosystem: Engineered > Modeled > Simulated communities (microbial... > Unclassified | place...
CTTGTGCAATTGACCCATGCTGACCTCCTTTTTTGAGAAATCTATCATGGATCAGAAGTTCACTTTTGATATGCTAACGGTTCACTTTTCAACTGAAAACAGTTCACTTTTCAGTTTCAAATAACAGAATAGGATAGTTCATTGACAGGCTCTCCAAATACGATATAATTTTTCCACGCGGCGCACTAGCTCAATTGGCAGAGCAACTGACTCTTAATCAGTAGGTTCAGGGTTCGATTCCCTGGTGCGTCACAAAAATACCGTAGATATGCGGTATTTTTCTTTAATTATCCCACCTGTGGGGGGTGTAAATTCGGATCAATCGGAATCGAGGTCGTCGGGTGCAACCGGGTGCAACGGATTTTTGATGTTTTTCCCGTTGAAATCGCTATCCAGATTCACTGGAATGGGTGTCACCAGGCTTTCCATCAATTTAGCAGCTTCCGACTGCATTTCAATCGATACATGAGCGTAGATGTTCATGGTTACGCTGGGATTGGCGTGCCCGAGTATCTTTGATACGATCACCACGGGAATGTCGTTGGAGATCATCAGCGTGGCGGCCGTGTGTCTCAGATCGTGAAAACGAATATCCGGCAGATCAGCATTCGCCAAGACGCGTTTGAAATCCTTATAGAAGCGCTTGAAATAGATGATCGTACCGATGCCGTTGGTAAAAACCAGGTTCTCGCCGGTTTGATCCTGATGGGCGAACTTCCGGTGATGTTCCTTGAGGACATCCAATGTCGATTCGCCAAGGATGATCGTCCGGTTGCTCGCTTTCGTTTTCGGACGGTTGAATTGAAAACCCTTTCGAGGCACATATTGAAGCTGTCTTTGGATCCTGACCGTACCCCTCTCCCAGTCGATATCGGACCATCTTAGACCGGTCAACTCGCCGTATCGCATGCCAGTCGTGATCGCCAGATGGTACAACGCTTTGTAACGCGATCCTTCCGCAGCGATCAGGAAGCGGGTGACCTGATTCTCCGTCAGCACCTGCATTTCCTTTTCTTCTTTGCGCGGCAGCAGTGCACCGATGCTGGAGAAATTTTTCAAGAAAGCTAAAAAGTATATAAAGGCAGGAAGCATCTGGGCGTTAATGTTCCCTATATTGATTTCTTTGTTCCTAATACTATTTATATAAGCATTCTTTTATCTGCTTCGATCCGAAAATATGCGGCAACCTGGAAGGACCTCTTATTAATATCCCCTGATTTTTTCGCGCCCGACCGATGGATTTTACGACAGCCCTCTTTCCCACAAGCCCAAGCCCTGCGGGTTCGCTGCGCTCAGGCATTGCGTCTGCGGGGCTCCCAGTCGTCTTATGACATTTAAGAGCGCAAAAAATGTGTATTTATTCTTGAATTTTTTTATTAATCCCGGCAAACCAGCCTGATAGGTGAGAACCACCTGGTATTCAATCGTAACCAATAGCTGTAATTGCCACCCATGTTTAAACATCATCTTGTTAGTTCGTAAACTATTAAATACCTGGTAATTAAAATCAACGCTTATCTACGCTAAGCGGTAACCAATAGTTAGCTTACGTATTTCAATATAAAGATATTCTCTTATCAATAGATTTCATTAATGACAAAATAGTCAAATTGAGCAGGCACAGTGCCTTTGGTGGATTGGCCAGCTGCCAAACCCACATATTTTGCCTGCATATTGCTGGTATGTGAGCCCACTTTTTTCCAGTTGATGCCATCCTCACTAAAAAAAGAATCATAGGTGTTGCCTCTTCGGCGTAAACGTAGATAAACAGTGTCGGTTCCGGGTACAACAATGGCAAAGTTGTCTCCCGTTAACTCTCCACTTTTTAAATAATCCATGTAGAATCCGTCACCAACTACATGAGCGGCGTAGGCGCGTCCGAAAAGGATATAGTTGTTGGCATTGTAAAAAATAATTAATCCGGCAATCTGGTAATTTTCCACCGGTTCGGAAGATAATTATGGCTCCACAGTTTGGAGTCCCGGTGGTTATCCCAATACAGGTTGCAAAAGTTATTGTAAAGAAGAATGCACACCAAGTCAAAGCTGTGTCTATAGCCATTTCACCAAATCTTGCACCCTGGAGGGTTGCCCCGTGGGGGAGGAACCCACCGCTACCCCTACTGAGTCTACCAGTTCCCTGATTATTGGTAGTATCCAGTATGACTCTGATGCTGCTGCCGCTGGGACTTATTGTTCCCAAACCGATGCTGCTTTACTAGATGTAAGTGGCTACAGGGTTACGGTAACTAATACTGCGGCTACCTCCAAGAGTTATGGTACTTATTACACTGATGAGGGTTGGTATGTTAATACCAAGAGTGCTGGTTCGACCTATAATGTCACTTTAGATTTATCTACTCAGACGGGAGAGACCACTTATGTTTGTTCCTGTCCAGCTCCGCTTGATCCAGAGAATCCATATTTATGCCAGTACACGGGCGTGACTTCACCAAGTAGTAAGGTCAATTTTTATCTCAAGGAATATGATTTATCTAATGATTCCTGGTTTCAAGTCTTTGGCGGTAACCTCTTTGGGCGCTATGGAGTAGCAGACGTCATTCCTTATGCCTATTGTGCACTCTATTCAAACTGTCAGGCAGCCTTGTCAGTGCCACTGACTACTACTGGCAATGCTTTAAGCAGTGGTTTTGCCATTGCCAATACCAGTAGCACTAACAGTGTTATTAGCAGTGATATTGTTGGTTACACTCACTCCTTCTTACACTTAGCCAATCGCAGCAGCAATGTCAACTCCTATGCCGTCAACACTGGTTTAAACGAGCTCTCCTATGATTATTTTTACAAACTGGCTCAGGACAGTGCCCAAGTCATCGGGAATGGCGAAGACTTGGAACCCTTACTTTGGGACTGGACCAATGCCAGTTGGTGGCAGACTGCTGAACCTAACTTTGTCCTCGTTAATGGCAACGTTAGTATCGATGAAACCCAAGGTTTTTATTTAAGCAGTGACCAATCACTGGTGGTGTTGGTGAATGGTAACTTAACCATTGATGACAACAATCCCGACGATGAGGTTTACCAAATCACCAGTGTTGAGGAGGGTGGCTTTTTAGCTTTCATTGTCAGTGGCAATATTTTAGTAACCCCCGATGTTGGCTATGAACTGGATCCAGCCAATCCGACTGTGCCGGTGATTTCAGTTGAGAATAGCAACGTTGAGGGAGTGTTTGTCACTGATGGTAAGTTGATTATTAGCAGCGAAACCGACATTGGCGAAGTGCCGCCTGATCGAAAGTTTATTGGAGCTGGTACTTTTGTAGGCTAGGGTGGAGTTAACCTTGATCGCACTTTCGATGATGGAAATCAGGGGGCAATTTTGAACCAGAGCCAGGCCATCGAAAATTTTATCTACCGACCGGATTTCTTGGCTAACTGGCCGACTAAGCTTAAAGCCAGTATTAGTAATTGGCATGAGATTGATCCCCAGCTGATCAGTGAGTAACTAATAACACCATATATACGCCATTGACATCACTTGAGCTAACTTTTGACCAGTAGGTTCGTTTTAGATGGTAAAAATAGAGCATAGAACTATTGTAACTTTACAAACCGTAATATTTGGGTAAAAGGGCATAAAATCCACAAAAAAACATCTAGGGGTGAATGAAGTACTAATTAAGCCGAAAGACTCATAAGCCTTTAGTCGGAGGGTCTAATCCTTCCCTTACCGTGTTTTATTTCAGTTAACTTTTCAAATATCTTAACCATTGCTAACGTATCCAGATTACAATACTCTGAGAGCGCTAAATTCGTCTTATCAGCTAGTTCATCGTTGATTAATCTCTACCACGCCATCAATGCTTGGTGGTCGTATTTACTGATTTATATATTCGGAATACTTAACTCCAGCACTATGACTGACAATTTTGATTGTCAATCAGATTGATATCTGATGTTCTAAACCTTTCCATTGAATAATAGAAATAGTGATTTGATATAAAATTTGATTAATTAGAAACTCAGTATGTTTTATTTTCAATAATCAGTTGATATGGGTTTCATGGGTGTTTCGAAAATATAGTTATTTATAATTAATATAGTGCTTTAGGGGGTGGGATATTCCACCCCCTAAATGTTAGCGGGTAAAACAGTTAATGAGTGGAGTTAATCACCATAGGGTGTTTTTTTGGTTGGTTCAGGACTTGGCTCATCTTCGAATTTGTTTGTGGAATTTGTTGTGTGAATATTAGAATTTCCAGTAATTTCGTTTGCTTCTTCAATTTCCAGATAGCGAAATAATAGAGGACTTTTCAATTCTTTCTTGTTTTCAAACATTTTTATTTTCTCCCTTCTATTTGATTCAAGAATTACTAAGCGATGGACTAACTCCCGCTAACAGGCTAGCTAAGGCCACACTGATTTGTGATCCGGACAGTTCCTCAATCCACAAGAATTGTCCGTTTTCATTGATCTCTAAAAATACATATTCCCCATCAGGTTTTCTTATTAAATCGATTGCTCCGAATTCGAGGCCAAGTTGACGTGTTAACTCAAGACACTTCTTCTCAATTTCATCAGGTAATTTGTATGGAGCATATGGAGTATTCTGTAAATCGTATCTCCGCCAATCTAGTTCTGATGTTTTACTTTGTTGGCTATCAATTTTTACCGAAATTACCTGTGAACCTATAACATTGACCCGAATTTCGTATTTTTTTGGAATTTCCTCTTGGAATGTAACTGGAGAAATTGAGATTTCATCCTCTGCGATAATATCTGAAAAATTTACTCGATTTGTTAGCACAAATTTAATATCACTATTGTCTCTCGAATAGATCCACCCGGCTCCAGTAGCTTTTAGAATAATTTTTCCATCACAGAGTTCGTAAAATCTTTTTGCTTGAATTGGGTTATTCGTAATGAGAGTTCGTGGGACTCTGAACCCTATCTCTTGAGCTAATTTTAATTGAAGTGGTTTTCGAGACGCTTTCCGTAGTTTGTCAGGGTGAGATACCCATAATGGGTCTTTAAGTAGTGCATACATTGCTTCAATTGCCGCTCTCCATTCATCAAGAGCAAAGTCTTCTCCTTCATCGGTCAAAGAATGCTTTTTAAAATGAATTGGATGGGGCCTACGGTACCATATAGAAAAAACTTCGTTTAGGTTTATATTTTCAGATCCGGTATTTACAATAATTTCAGGTATCTCATTATTGTGAGTTTGGTTAATTGAAAGAGTATAGTCTGATCCGAATTTTTCCGGAAAGAACAAGATAGGGCGAGTATTAAATTTCTGTATATTCTCGTATACTCGAGAAGTATGGTTATCCTGCGGATTAGAAATTATTAGAACCAGTCTCGTAGCCATTTATTTACGGAAATTGAATAACAATATTTTACTCGTTTCCGTTGAATAAAAAAAGTTTCTTGAGGATTTATTATTTATTTGATGAAAAGATTAGATTTGATACTAAATATTTGATATTTTTAAAATGAGAGGGAGGGTTCTAAAGTACTTTTATGAACAATTAATCAGGAGGCAAAAAGTGTTTGCAAAAACCATATATACCAAGAAAGTTTTAAAATTATCCCCTTCCTGAAAGACTGCAAGAGAGGTATGAAAATTCGATATTTCAACCGATTAAATAGGAGATCAAATACTGAACCAAAGTTGTTTTAATTTTTGTGAAGGAGGATTGTCCGAGGTTTGTTTCACCAATTCTATTTGAGTTTTCGAAGAATGGGAGCTAGCAGGGTTTATTTGAGAAAAAAGCTAATTGAGTATTTTTTAAAGTCAGAAAGATTCTAAGAATGTTTTAGAGAAAAACTAATATATGAACCGATTATCCTTTTCTATAAAAAAAAGAGAAATATTAAGATATATAAGTATTAATAAAGCAAATAAATTTGTTATTTACTATATAATTTCCCTAGGTAAGGGAAGATCGGAGCATTATTTCTGTTTTGGATAATTACACCACATATTTTGAAGACAAAAAGGAAAGTTATTTGTAAAGAAAACGTATTGGGAATCATTGAGCTCCGATTAATTAAATGCAATTTTTAAACATTAAGATGAAAATCAATTATTCACACCGAGGAGCTTTCAACTTTCAGAGAATTATACTGTTTGGAGTTAATGAAGCTAACATCTCCAGATTTGTGGAATCAAGCAAGTCAGTCTTTGAGAAATCTTTTTCGTTAATAAATTCCAATCCAGATCTTATTAAAGTTCCATTGAATAACCAGAAACTTTTAGAAGACTATCTTCAAAAAGATACATATTATGGGGATGCATTCATCTTTCTGATTGATGCAGAATTAGTGTTAAATAATGATATCGAGGATTTTAAACGAACCTTTCGATTAACATGGCTAAAGCAGTATTTTGAGAATAGTAATCAGAATAAAGAGTATTTACTATATTCATCCGTATCTATTGTCATTTCTGGAATCGGAAAATTTCTTGTGGGGCCTTTAAATGGCTTAATAAATGAGGAAATTAATGCCAAGGTAGATTTCGTTGAATCCAAAATCAGGGAACCAATGGACCCACTTATAAATGTTTTTAATTTTTTGGGAACTCCAATAGGAATTTTTTCCATTCAAGAAAAGGACTCACGGAATGCTGAGCTACCATTATTACCATTAGAATATCCGTTTTTATTTTATTATGCTAACTGGATAAACCGATCGCTTTTACCGATCTTATATTTTCATTTTTTTACAGGAAAGTCTTCTGAGAGTAGAGCAATACAAAAGGAGATTGCTTTCAATCAAAAGGCTGTGAAAGAGATCAAGGCTGTAATACCATTACATATATCAGACCATGAAATAGTAAAAGTTTGCAGGAATTGTAAACATCCTATTAATTATAAAAATGATGTGGTCTGTCCAAATTGCGGAGGACCCGTTTTTGGTTATCTGCTTTGTAATCAATGTAAACAGATTATCCCGATAGGAAAATACTGTTCTCAATGTGGAAATAAATTGATGAGCTGACATAATTAAAATGAAAAAATGTTGGAATCCATTCTGTAGAAAACCAATTAAAGAAGACGCAGAGTACTGCGTCTATTGTAAGGCCTGGCAAAGGTTGCCTAATGTTATTTTGCGAGTACTGGTACCCTTATTACTTATCTTGATTCTGGTTATTATAATTCCACAAAATTGTGTTCCGGAACCCATAGCCACTTCTACACCTACAACTATTGTAAGTATCGTTACAAAAACAACTATCGTCACTGATAATATTGAAATTATAAACACACCAACGCCAAAAATAATTGTTACTCCAACCACTATCCCTAAAAATAGTGGGACTCTAAATGGCAAGATCGTGTTTACTTGTCAGGTTGACAAAACAATTGGACATGATCAAATTTGCTTAATCAATGCGGATGGCAGTGATAAAAAACAGCTTACCAAAAATTTAAACTCAGAGAATTATTATCCCTCGCTATATGGAAATGGCTCAAAGGTTATATTTTCCTCCTCTTTGAATGGTGGGTATGAACTTTTTAGTGTTGACATAAATGGGAAAAATCTCAAACAACTGACCTCCAACCATGGAGAATTCTACTCTTCTGATGTTTCACCCGATGGTAAGTATATTGTGGCAACTCGTCATCAAAACGGAAAGAACTATATATCCCTATTAAAGATTGATGGAAGTTTTATTAGGGATCTCAATTCTTATTACGACTGCAAAGAACCTGTTTGGTCACCGGATGGAAGTGAAATTCTTTTTGCTGCTAATATTGAAAGTAAAGGTATCCAATTTTATATTATGGATAAAAATGGGAACAATGTCAGAAAAATCTCCAATCTATCTCATCTAACTGGCCGTTCGGATTGGGGGACTAATGGGCAGATGGCATCCTTCAGTGGTGAATATAAGAAGCAAAATCGGGAATTATTTCTTTTTGATGAAAAAGGATCAGTTGATTATTTAACGAGTGGCGGTGATAATTTGGCGCCTTCTTTTTCACCGGATGGTAATTGGATTGCTTTTACTTCTTATCGGGATAATTTTGGAGACCCGGATGGATGTGAAATATATCTTATGCGTCTTAGTGATGGATATGTAAAAAGGGTTACTGATAATGATTATTGTGATTACCAACCAAGGTGGGGAGATTAGTTGTTAATTAATAACAGTTGTTCGGCAAAATTGAATACCTAAATGCGAAGAAAATTCTGAAGAGGATTGAAAATGGATATAGACGGAAGACAAATCGGAAATGGAATTGTGAAGAGACTTAGCAGTGGCAAAATAACTCCTGGTGAGATTGAATCGAGAAATAACATTATGAGAATTACCATGATTGGGGCTTCAGGAGCTGGTAAAACCTGGTATATGGCATCAATGTTCCATAAATTTGTATACAATGTGGAGATTTCTCTAATGAGTCTAGAACGGTTAAATAATCCGACCGGAAATTCCGAGATTAATGAAAAAATTGTTAATGCGATAAAGCTTACGAGACATTTGGAAGCTAGTTGGAACTTAGTTATAGAAGATAAAAGAGTAGGCACCGAGGATCTAACTGATTTACAGCTCCATATGCTATATAGGCATATTCCAGTTTTTGATATTAGTTTTATTGATTATGCGGGAGGTGCTCTTGTTTTCGACAAAGAAGGTAATGAGGAACAGACTATTAATATTCAAAAAGCCATCTGGGAAAGTGATGCCTTACTTGTGATTCTGGATACAGAAGAAATTTTTGAAAATGATTTAAACACGATAAGGACAAAGTTAGGTCTTAATACTATAAGGCAAATTTTCCTAAGTCTATTTATAAATAATAAGATGAGTGAATTTATCGCAACGCCATTTATATTGACAAAGGTGGATAAATTACGAAAATCAATGAAAACAGATGAAGATAAAGAACGTTTTATCCAAAAATGCACGGATCTGGTTGAGCCACTGGCTAGCCCTTTTATAGAGGCAGGGATACCAACGGGTTATTTCCCAGTGTCTGCGATAGGTTTGGACGCTTATAAACCAGAATCCAAAAGTTCTTTTGAGAATGTCGAACCTTTATGGGTAGAGAATCCTCTCCTATTTTGTGCGGATAAGTGGATGGAAAGAGAGAAATTTAAACTGAATAAGGATATAAAGAATTTAGATGGTAGAAAAAGGAGTCCTTTGCATGGAATAACGCCTGCCTACTTTACTGAAAAAAAGCAAAGGGAAATTGAAGAAAAAAGAACGGAAATTACAACGAAGATACAACTCTATAACAATTTGCAGGATACTATTCATCGTGATTATGATGATGTTGAGATAGGGGTATTTAATTCGCTTGCTGGAATACATCAATTACAAGAATGTATAGATGAAATATCATAAAAAAGTTAGGCGTATATGAGAATATCTTATATTCTTTGTTATCACAGTCGCTATCAACCCAGATCTGAAGATTATCATTGGATCACATATTCCAATCATCTTTCCAGTGAATTGCGGGATTCACTTAAGAAATATATTTTCCGTGGTACTCAGATAAATGAACAATATTGTTTTTTCCCACTCAACATAAAAAGGGACCTCGAATACGTGGGAGTAAGTAAGAGATGGAGTTATGGAAAAGATTTCTTTGATGGTGATATCATGCATTCTGCACTTCTTCTATTCAGGAAAACGGATTGGGTTTTAATCAATCCAACAATTTTTATTCAACACTATTTGGGAGATATATTCTGTGATATCCAAAAAAAGTATTGGAATCAGGATAATTATTGGGAAGAACCGATAATAAATTCTGGTAGCACAATCGATATTACCCCCGATATTCCATGGGGAAACTGGAAAGAATTTGTGTGGGATTATAAAGCTGCCGAAATTTATACTCCGAAAAAGTTTGAGTCTTTAACTGATATCCAGGTACTACTCAGTAAAAACAAACTCCTACCTTTTCAAAAGGCCGTCTCAACATTCTCGCTGAATTTCCCATATGAAGTATTTACTGGAATGCCAAAGTCGTCTTTTAAAACGAAAAGAAATATTCAGAAAACATATAAACCATTACTGGCAAAAATGATAATTGAGGAAGCAGAAAGAGATAAAATGAATGAAAAAATCCAGAAAAATCTAAATGAAATCGCCAGATATTTCGCTTTATTTAAAATCTCAGATAGTGAATATCTAATAAAACAAAAAGAAAAATATGTAATCTTTATAAGGGAATACCGTAACAATAATAGTAATAACTGTGAAGAAGACCGAAAAAAGTTAGGTGAGGATATTATCCGTGCTGAAAAACGTTTGGAAAGGGATATCTCTGGTTTACGATCCAATAACCATGAGATTTATAATTATTTTGTAGAAATAGTAAATTTGTGTGAAAAAAATGAGCTGATTCAAAAACCTGAACCTGATTTCACTTATCAGTCTGAGGATTCTAAAAATAATCTTTATTTGATAATTAAAAGAATATTGGACTTGTATGGAAAAACGGCCAAGTTGTGTCTGAATTGCCTTGCTATTTGGAATAATGATGAAAATGGATTCTTAGAACAATTAGTCGGTTTAGCGAATGTGGGGGAGAGAGTTTATTTTCCACGTGTTTTACTAGAAATGCCAAAGCCAATAATTGAGTTTGTGGAAAACAGCAGAGAGGCGAAAAAGGTAGAGGATAACCGGGCTTTTCCTGAACAAGAATCAGTGGAACTTACTGGAAAGGATCCAGAGGAGAATCCTGAAGCAGATTTGTTGCCGAAAAGTATGAAAGATTCAAAATGATAGAAATAGAATATTAATTACAAAAAAAATGACTGTGATCTAAAAAATGATCATTGGCTGTAAGGAGAAAAGATGTCAAATCATGGTGTGATTGGAGTGGGTCTAATTTCTTTACCTTTTGTATTGGTTGGTGCAGGTGTAGCTGGAAGTATTTTTGTTATTAGGGAAAGCATCAAAGCTACTGATAAAGCACGCGTATATTTTGGAATGCAAATTGATGTGGCAATCCAAAGGCACCGGGAAGAGCTGCAGAAAATAGAGGCGAAAAAGATAGAAGCGGAACGCCAAGCAATGATTGCGAGGATGCGTTTAGAAGCGATAGAGAAGCAGGATAAACTCTTGGAGATATTAATGATAAAGCAGGATATAAAAAACACAATAAAGTTGATTGAAAATGAGCCACTTATAAAAGATAAACATTCATTCGAGACGAATGCGCTGAAAAAAAGCCTAATAGAATTGGAAGAAATAAATTCGACTTGCGATTGGAGCGATTTTATAAATACGAGGAAGCAAGTTATTAAACTGAGTGGGGAAAGTAATAGATTATTGAAAGAAGTTACAACAGAAGTAAAGAAAGAACTAACCAAACAGTTAGTAAATATTGCCGAGGAAATCATTAAGGATAAGTTGGGATATGATCTTTATACATTCTATCTGGGAGAATATGAGGCTGCCGGTAAGAAAGGTACCCAAGAGTTTCGTGTTGCTATTACAGATGAAGGAATGAAATTTAGCTTTCAGGGTTTTAAAGGAGAAGATTGCTATAGGGAAACTGAAAAGTTTTGCGGCTTTTTGAAAGAATGTGGAGTTGAAATTGCGGATTTTAAAGCATACCCAAATAGCAAAGGTACCTGGGATTTTGAACAAACACAAAAGATGACTATATCCGTTATTGAATCCTTAGGACTTGACTTTACCATGAGCGATGGTATCCCTGGAACAATTGTGAAAGCAGAGAAGAACAGAGAATCTATATGAAAAAAAGTGAACCGAAAGGACAACAGGTCAATCCGGATCAAAACGCTGTTACTATTATAATTTCTTCGGATTGCATACTTCAATTTTTTGGGGATGAAGATCTAATCAACGAAATAAAGATGAAGTGGGTTGAAAAAGGTTACCCACTGGAAAAAATTGACTTTCTTTGTGGTTAGCGGGAGTGAAGAAAATGGAAGAAGAAAAGAAATGGTTTTCAGAAATTCGGGAAATTTATCAGGCCGAGATTGCGCATCAATTTATCATATACAACAATATTTACGATTATGTTTTCCAGCCCGGAGAAAGTACAGACAAAGGTCGGCTATTTGAACTCGGGGAATACCTTTTCGAACAAATAAGAAAATTAACCAACTTCGATTTGATTTTGAAATACTCTATATCAAGTGGTATTACCACTTTGGTTTCCACAGAAAAAGGCAGTGAAGTCCTTGCGAAAATGCCACCTCAACATAAAGGGGGGCAGTCAACTATTCCGGTATTTGAATACTTTAACTCCCTACTCTTTCAGAAGAATTTAAAGGTTGCCATACTTATTGAGTATTTCGACCATATCATTCCGCTCTCATCAATAAACTCTGAGGTAAATGATTACCAGAAATCCGCATTAATTGAAACTGTCCATCGATGGGGGAAAACACAAAAAATCGGGAATGAAGGCCATCTCATTATCTTGTTGGCAGATAACCTGGGGAAGATACCACCAATCCTTTATAACACAAGCAGTCAAACGTGTCTCGTTGATATTCCACTTCCGGATGAGCGGGAACGGCTGGAGATTTTAAATCATTACGAAAAAACTAAAAGTATCCCTCTGGAAGGAGATGTGACTTTGGAAGGTTTGGCACAGAATTCTACCGGTTTTGGAAATCGAACATTTATAAAATTAATTGGGTTGACTAACTCCCGTAAGGAGAAAATCTCATGGAAGTTGATCAAAGATGCTAAGCGGGAGATTATTTTCTCTGAAAGTAGCGGTGTTTTAGAGTTTGTTCAGCCTGAACATGGATTCAATGATATTGGCGGATTGAAAGAAGCGAAAAATTGTTTGCGTGAGATTTCAAATAACATCAAGGATGGAAAGATCAATGTAATTCCCAAAGCTATTTTACTCCTTGGCCCTCCGGGAGTTGGGAAAACTTATATTTCCAAAGCATTTGCCGAAGAATCTTCCATGAATTTTGTAGTCATGAGAAATATCAGAAGTCAATGGGTCGGTGAATCTGAAAGAAACCTTGATCGTTTACTGAATTTTATTAAATCTATTGCGCCAATCTGCATCTTCGTGGACGAAATTGACCAGGCATTTGGCAATCGAGAAGGTTATTCAGGGGATAGCGGTGTTAATCAAAGAATCTTCGGAAGATTGTTGGAAGAGATGGGTAATGATGAAAATAGGGGAAAAATTATTTGGATATGTGCTTCCAATAATGCAAAAGGTCTCGATTCAGCAATGAGAACAAGATTCGATAAAGTCATACCATTTCCGGTTCCAATTGGTGATGAATGCATTGAGATATTAAAAGCCCAGGCAAATACCCTTGGAGTGAAATTTAGTAAAGAGGTTGATTTTTCTAAATTCAAAGATAGACTATCCGGATTTACAGGCCGCGAAATTGGAATTATCCTGAGAAGGGCAATGGAGGTAATGGAACCAAATGCAAAGGCAATTACCCTCGAAAAATTGGATTATGCTGCGAACGATTTCAGAATTGAAAATAAAAAAAGAAGAGCTGAAGAGTTCAATAAAATGTGGGCTGAAGCTTTAGAACTCACGAATTTAAATAGTCTTATTCCGATAAGATTTCAGAATAATAACCAGAATTAATCTAGAATATTGAAAAGGAGCTAAGATCTACATGCGGCATTGTAGATGTAATACCTACATATAAATATAAATGTAACTATTTTTCCGAAGACTGTTTTTTAGTATATATTCCAAAGATGGCAAAATCTAGAGCATAGGACTATAGGAACTTAATAAACCGCATATCTGGGTTAACAGGTATAAAACCACGAAATAGGCTACATATAGGGGTTGTAAGAGAACTGATTAAGTCATAGGACTCATAAGCCATTGGTTGTCATGAGGACAAAATTAATTCTCATCATATACTTGAAGCAGGATGGAAAACGATATTATTGTTATACCAGAAAGGTATTGATCTGATATGAAAAAAACGAAGGATTTAAAAATGAGTGAGGGTGAAGTTGTAGAACGTGCAATGTCACTGGCTACTGAGTGGATGTGGGCCGTCTCGCTTCAGTACGATCGAATTATCAATCCTCGACCTCAGGATCAGGCCTTCCATCAATTTGGTGTAAATGATTTCAATGAGGCGGATATCCATTTCTTTGTGATTGCATTGCGTCGGCTTAGGCAATCCGCGACCACAATAGAACAGGTACCACAACAATGGGATACTATTCGTCGTGCCATTGATGAATTTGACAAGAGAGTACCCTGGTTAAAGCACTTACGTGATGTATTTGAGCATTTGGAAGATTACGCCATTGATTCTAATTGCCGTAAATCAACTACATCTTGCCGAGAAATTCAAGTCTGGTCAGCAAGCAAGCATAGCTTGATTTGGCTTGGCTATAACGTCGACTATCAAGAAGCGCATTTAGCTGCAAAAGAACTTTATAAGGCTATTTTGTCAGCGAGGAATTCTTTTATATCGCAATGATGGATTCTTATTAGTAATGACAAGTATAAAGAACATGATATCAAAAACTTAACAAATTGCCATATCAAGAATAAAATAAAAACAAATCACAAATAAGGATGTAATTGGGGGAAATGAGTGTTGTTGAATAAGAAGTCTTTTTAGCATCTTATTTTAATGAGTCGCTTTCCTGGGTGCAATTGATGCAAAACAAGGTAGAAAATGTGGGTAGAATAGACACTTTTTGCCCCATATATGGGATAGAAAAGACTCATTAGCACCAGATATACGCCATGGATATCACCTGGCCTGACTCTTAATCAGTAGGTTCAGGGTTCAAGACTCTGGTGCGTCACTTTGGGTCTAATACAGAAAGTGGGACGAGAATCCATCATGCTAATCAGACGTCATTCCGAAGGAGCGCAGCGACTGAGGAATCTCTCCATTTCGCAGTTAATCAAACGGCAAGTCGCTGCGTGTTTTCTATGGAGATGTAGTTGAATTGTTAGCTGGTTCAACTTACAAATGGTGAGATGTTTCGCTTCGCTCAACATGACATGCGCAATGGAAAATGGGATACCTTTTTTTGGTGGGCGGGGGATCCATCTCAGCGACCGACGCTTGATCGTCCAGCTCAGGGAAAAGACCTTACGATTCCCACAAGGGGATCGTAAGGCTGGCGCGTCAATTCTTCAAGAATTAAGAATCCCCTTCTTTTTTTATCTATTTTTCTGGCCCGAAAAAGAAGGATGGTCTTATAACCAGGAACACCTATTCAATAGAAAAGCTTTACCTATCTTTGTAAAGTGTAGTTTGCAAGCCAGACTTTATTCACTCTGACTGGAAAACTCTTTCAAGATCTGCATGACCCATTTGGCAATCCGCTTTTTTGTCAGGTCGCTTTGATTGGCATGATCAATTGCCAGACCCAGCCACTGTCCATTTTTTACCCCCTTTGATTCGTCAAAATCATAACTGGCATCCAATGGGGTGAATCCGACTAATTGGGCTTTCAGAGCTTCGAACTTTTCAGCCAATATTCCCAATGCATCGCAGTAATTTGATGGGTAGCTGTATTGATCACCTAACCCAATAATCGCCACCTGAACACCCGAAAAGTCCATCTGGTCCAACTCTGGAAGAGCGTTATCCCAATCGTCCTGTAATTGACCGTCATACCAGGTGGAGCTGGCAACAATCAGGTATTTGTAGTTCTTCAGTTCGCCGGTTTTCACATCGGCGATGTTGAAGATATCAATTTGCCATGAATTGTTTTTCTTTACTTCTTCTGCAACCAGTTGGCCTACTTCTTGTGTACTACCCGTACTTGTGCCATAAAAAAGACCTATCTTTTGCATCAGAAACTCCTTCCTTTTATTTCTGTAAAATTGTTTATTTTTATCAAAATTATCTATATTATTAATAATATCAGGATTATACTATAGAACAACGTGTTTAGAAAGAAACAATACACTATTCCCAAAAATAGAGGTGGAGAAAAAAGCAATGATCAGATTAACCGACGAAGTCCAAAGCGCCGTACAATTGAAGAATTGTATAACTGGCTTCTCAAAGGTGTGCATCCAGAAAAGAAAAAAATTGATCGTATTCAGCCAGTGGGCAAATCAGAAAGCTCAAGACCTTCCAACTCCCCGCAGGTGAATTACAGCTCACATCTGATTCGACAAACAAGGTAACTGAGAACTCACCCTGAAAATCGTTATTAATACAAAACTGGAGAGAATGAGTATGACTTTCATAAAAGCATTTGTGTACATAGTGTTAGGAGTAGCAATATTCTGGTTATTTGGACTGAAGCTAATGATCAAACTTGGCAAAGGGAGAAGTGCCCCATGTCCAGGCTCACTAAGCTGGCTTGTTGACTTACCAATTCGAAAGCGCTATATGAAGTCAGTGCTTGCTCATGTGGAATTAAAACCGGGCGAAATCGTTTTGGAATTGGGACCAGGACCAGGCGCTTTCACAATCGACGCTGCTCGCATGGTTGGAGATGCGGGAGAACTAATAGCAGTGGACGTCCAGCCAGAAATGATCGCGGAGGTAGAAAAACGGGTCAGCAAAGCAGGAGTCAAGAATGTAGAAACGCATGTCGCAAGCGCATACGAACTGCCAATCCCTGATAGAAGCGTCGATCGAGCGTTTATGGTAACCGTGCTCCCTGAAATTCCCGATCCTGTACAAGGGTTGCGAGAGGTATACCGAGTTCTAAAACCCGGTGGTATATTTTCGACAACGGAAGAATTTTTGGATCCGGACTATCCACGCCGAAGAACTACCATCCAATGGGCAGAAAAAGCTGGTTTTGTACTTGATAAAGATTTTGGGAACTGGCTGCTTTATACAATGAATTTTCGTAAACCGAGTTGATGTTGCGGAGGACGAACATATAGCAAGGAAATTACAAGTGGATATCCTGAATAATAGAGGGAAACGGATTACCGAATGGGAACACGGATAGATCGGTTCATCTCCGAAACCGTACCCTCGCGCGTTTCCTCAACAAAAAATCGATATCTTATTTTGCAGTCCATTTTCGGCAGCCAGGTATATAGAAGATAGTTCAGGGCTGATTGTCGATCAGAATCCCTGCAGAATATCCTGGCATACCGCCCGGATGGGATTCGCTGGATAATCAATGGCGGGAATGCCTCAATTCCCTTCTCTGTTGCAATGTCCTTGAACAAAAAATCTTGCTTCCAATGACCACCGTATGACCATACCGAGATCATTTTTGTTTTCCTTTCTTTTAAATAACCAGCAAACTTGAGGGGCTTGTTGAAACCCTGCAGCAGGCTGAAAAGAATGGACGCAGTTACCGGCAGCAAACTCGGAGAATGATGCCGGATTTCCCTCAGCCTTCATTCTATAAAGAATTATTCAAAAATGGGGGCTTGATACCGAGTAGATACATTTTCAATGACAAAAACTAGCATTACTTCAATTACACCATTGTCTCTAAAATTTTCTGGACTTATTCTCTTTTTTTCATGCAGTGGTTTATGATGTTATACTTGAGTTCAGGAAGAATTAAAATTATTACTTTTAAGGATAATCATGTCCAACGATAATGATCGAGTAAATATTTTCAATTCTGATGGCAGCAAACGCGAGGTTGGAGAATTGGTGCGTGAAGTGCATCATCAGCTTGGCTATCACTGTTCCGAAACCCTGATGCGCGTCTTATGGCCCTATCTGCTCCCCGAAGAAGAACTTACGGATGCCATGCTGCGGATGACCATGGTGCTGCATGGCGGCATCGCCGATTCTATGGGAAGCCACTGCGGTGCTCTGACTGTCCCGATCTTGCTGATTGGTGCAAAATACGGTCGTGAAAATATGACCGGCGATGATCGTTATGCGCCTTCCCTTGCACGAGGATTCTGGCAGCGCTTTCTGGATGAATTCGGCACGTCCAATTGTACAGCTCTCAAACAAGACCAACCTCCAACCGGTGAAGCGCCTACCATTTGCGGCTGCATCATGGTGCGTTCGGCGCGTTTGTTATTGGAATATATTGATGAAATTGAGAAGAATCCACCCCACAAGGAAGAACTTTATGCTTTTCGCCTTGACCGCAGCAAAGAACCCTGTCACGAAAAGATCAAATCAATGAAATCTTCAACAGAAGTCAGGGCAGAACAAAAGAAAAAGATAGAAGAAAAATAATTTTTAGAATATAAAGTATTCAATGCAGTATTTAAATGACATATTTTTATAATCGTCGAGAATACTTTTTTGATAAAAACCAGATTGATAAAAACTTTTAATTAAAGATAGGCGAAAAAACTTCTCGGGTTGTTAATAAGGATATTTCGCAAATCGTCTTCAGCTACTTCCTGCGAGCGTAGAGTTGGTATAAAACGTGATAGTAAATATCCCAACCCGGGTCCCCCGCCATATGATTTTAGATAGGATACCTTTCCAAGATCGTTGCCGATCAGAATCCTGTTTCCATAACCAGCCGTTATGACTTTCTTTATCAAATCGATACGCCAACTATCTGGGCCATACTTTATTTTCCCGGGGCAATCATATCCCAGATAGACTCCCTTTTTACACATAGATATATGAAGCTCAGGATCTGGATTACGGTCGCTGTGACCAATAGCCACTTTCGACAGATTGATCCCTTCCGTCTCAAAGAATTCGACCTGTTCCATACACATGGAACCACCCTCCGTATGCGTTGAAATGGGCACACCCACTCTTTTGTGAACTTCGGAAGCGATCTTTAAAAGTTTTTCATCTATCCGGTTCATCCTCATATACATGGTGCCTGCTTTTACCACTCCCGCTTTAACAGTCGTGCCATTAATTCCCTTCGTGATATGGTCACAAACCACACTGACCAATTTTTCAACAGACCAATCGTACACGAACCGGTCACAATAAGCTGATTTGTTGAACCCTGTTGTCGCAATGATATTCACACTTGGAACCGCTTTGGCAATTTTCAACAGCATATATGGCTCATGTCCAAAATCAATTGCAGTGGCATCCACAATGGTATTTCCACCTGAATTTTCAAATAATTTCAGTTCCGCAATATTCTTTTCTACATTATCAATTCGATGATCTTCCCAGCCTGGCACAAGGTAAGCCCAGGGAGGTAAATTAACAAAAAGATGTTCATGATAGTTTGTCACACCCATCTCATCGCCATCGATCAATCCCAGAACAGTTTGAATTTTTTGCATTTTCTATCCTCAACAATAATATTAATCTAAACCACACTTTGCAACAATTCTTGACCTGATTTCCCCTATGATAATAAAAACCATCAGTTTAAATCAATAAAGTTAAAATGAGCCAGTTCTTATAATAGATTAATCAAAAGGCAACATATGTTAGTGAAATTATTAAATCCATTGGTGGGTAGGCATCCATCCTGCCATTGATTCTAATTATAAAGATGTTTTAAAATTCTATATCATCAAAACTGGAATCCTTATTGCTCGCTCCATCTCTGAATTCGTATTTTCCGATTCCTCCTCAATCATGAATCGATACTTTTGTTTGCAGCTATTTTGGGGTAACCATGTATATAACAGATAGTGTAAAGCTGCTTGCTGGTCGTTTGCTCTGTAGAATATCCTGGCATATTTCCCGGATGGGATTCGCTGGATAATCAATGGCGGGAATGCCTCAATTCCCTTCTCTGTTGCAATGCCCTTGAACAAAAAATCTTGCTTCCAATGATCGTTGTATGACCATACCGAGACGATTTTCGTTTTCCTCTCTTTCAAATAACCAGCCAACTGCATTCGCAGTTGTTCAGTTTGGTCAATCCCTTTCTCACAATCTTGGGCATCAATAATGGACGACAGTCCAATCAAAGTCATCTCTTCAAATTCCATCAATTCGGGCAAAGCGAAATCACTGCGGTTGATGAACTGCAAGTCCTGCAAGGTTCTGGGAGGAACCGGAAAAACATCTTCAGGCACACTCTCCTTTCGACAGAGGCTGGGGAGGATTCCAAACATGCGCTTGAAGGCACGCGAGAAGCTCTCGGGGGTTTCAAAACAAAAATCCAGGGCGATATCCGTGATGCGGCGATCGGTTTCAGTGATCATCTTCAGCGCCTCGCTCACCCGGCGGGTGACCAGATAATCATAAGGGGTCTGTTGAACAACCTTATTGAAAGTACGAATGAAATAAAAGAGGGAATAACCCGATTGTTCGGCAATCTGCGCGATCGTGACCCTGGACCGCAAATGAGATTCCATGAACTCGATCGCCTGATCGATGATCTCTATCTGAGTGCACATGGCTCAGGCAGTTCTTACAACGGGAACGTACACATCCAGGCTGGATTCATCAATCCTGTCTAGCCCTTTGAAGCGGTCATCATAATATTGAAAATTATAGGAATACGGGCTTTCATACCCGGAAGTGACAAGCCAATCTTGAAGCGTTTTTTCCCAATCGGTCGTGATCTCCTTGCCGTGGAAAGTAAAGATAGCGTAACGGGTTTCCGGCAACACTTTGACGCACAGCTCGACCGGAAGCGTTTTGAGCTGCGCGAGGTCAGTCTCCACTCCCACAAAAACCTCAAACTTGCCGATCTCTCTGGTCTCAGCGGTGTAGATATGGACTTCATAAAATATCTGCGGCTTTCCCATCGTTTCTCTCTGATGGGAGGAAAGGAATTTCATGAAACGCTTCCAGAGATGCCCGATCTCATTTTCATCATCCCACCCTGCGCGGGCATCGAACGGATCGCCATAAAAACTCATGCCAACAAGCGTGATCTGCTTTTCTTCGCTGACAACAGGCTGCATCACTTTTTTACGCCCTCTCTTTTGTTTTCATTTTACTCCTGGTCCCGCTTTTCCATTCCGGAACCAGGAGCGGGGAAAATCTAACCTCCGAAATTTACCTCATTTTCCTTGAAGAAAGCATCCGCATCTTCCATCCATTCCGGCCACGCTTTCATCCAATCCGCAACACGGAAATCTCTGACCCGATCTGAACTCGGAACATAGGGTTTCAGATCCAAAACGGGCGATCCATCGAATGCGTCGATCCATGGAAGTGTGATGATCCCCTTTTCTTTATCGATATTCAGGATTGGCATGATCGTCATGCCAATCAGATTGGGTCGGTATTCACTGCGGCAGGCAAAGACCCCTGCCCGCACGCCCTGCGCGTACGGCAGTTGGGTGGTCAGGATACTGCGATCTTTCAGGTTGTCATGCTGATCAGCCCACCAAAATATGATCACATGGCTGAAATCTTCCAGTTTCTCAAGCCCTGCGCTGAACCGCGGAAGCAGTTCTATTTCATAACGCCCCGTCTGCTCATCGCTCTGCACGAGTCCAATCGGGTGGATTTCATAGGTCTGTTTTCTCTCGGTATCGTTGGTCATCCAATGCTTCTCCTTTTTTACTGAGGATAACCATTTTGGAGCATGCTTACTTGATGTAAATTGTCCAAATGCTTTTGATTCGCTTCGAAAAACATTGATGATTTGATAAAAATTGCTGCGGGGAAATGTTCGATCAGGATTTTTTGATTAATACCTGATCAGACGGTTGAGATTATCTCCGATGTTTAAAAAAGAAGAATTTTTTCTTCCTTTACAAGGCTCGCATTATTTCTCTTCAGCAATGATGATCTTGGTTTGTTTTTCGAGTTGTTCTTTGGATGCGGCAGGAATGCCGCTATCGGTGATCAAAAAGTCGATATTCGACCAACTGGTGTACTGCAGCATGCCTGATTCGGAAAACTTACTGCTGTCACAAACCACCACGGCAATATTGCTGTTCAGCACGATCGCATTCTTCGCTTCGATATCAGAAAAATTCTTACTGGTGGGGCCATCATGGAAAAGCACGCCATTGGTACCCATAAAAGAGATCACCGGCTTGAACTGCTTGATGCTTTCAAAAAGTAAAGGTCCATGGATAATCATGGAAGGACCTTCTACAAAACCACTGGCAATATATACCGTGTTGTTCTGTTTCGCGATGTAATTGGCTGCGCTGAGCGAAGTGGTAATGACAACCAATCCTTCTTTTTGGTTGAGTAGTTTGGCAATCTCGAGTGCCGTGCTTCCGCCATCAATATAGACGGTTGAGTTGTTTTCTACCATACGAACCGCTTGTTTCGCGATCAGCGTCTTTTCATTGCGCATTTGAAAGGTGCGCAGATCAAGCGGCGTATCGCTGCCTTTGGTCGAAAGGCGCACCCTACCATGCAGTTTCTTCACAGCTCCGGTATTTTGCAGATAGAGCAGGTCTTTGCGGATCGTTTCAGTGGTGACATCAAAATAATCTGACAGGCTCGAGGTCTTCAGTTCTTCACTTTCTGCCAGCATTTTGAGAATCTGATTCCTGCGAATCACCGTGCTTTTTTCCATTTTCACCCTCTCAATCCAAGCTTTTCATTAAGTCATAAATACAATGACAATTCACAATTTATCGGTCATACTTTGTTCATTATCGCATCTTAATTGCTTATTATACCAATAATTTTTTGTGTTTTTGCAACATTCCAACTGTATTGACTTTATTTTAGTTGCACTATATTATTTTTTTACAATTTCGCAATATTGGGTTTTATAAACAATGAATTCAAGGGAACGAGTACTTAAAACCATCAACCATCAAGATGCAGACCGCCCTCCCATGGATCTGGGCGGGGCAGCGAGCAGTTTAAATGACGCAGCCTATTTCAATCTCAAGCGATATCTGGAGATCACCGGAGATATCCAGCCATTTCGGCAGGGGACGACGTCGAACTACTATGATGAAAGGATACTGGATCAATTGAATATCGATTTTCGCAGACTGATAGCAAAGAGAAGCGAACGGTATCCGGTGTTTCATGAAGACGGTTCTTTTACAAACGAATGGGGGATCAAATATGTAAAACAAGGTGAGTATTACGAAACGCGAGAAAACCCCTTGGCGAATGCAGATGAATCTCAAATAAAACATTATGCGTGGCCAAAAGCGACTGATATCTTTGACATCAGCGGTCTGTACGAAGAAGCAAAGCGGATGTATTCACAGACCGAATATGCACTGGTAGCCAGAATGCCTTGTTGGGGTTTGGTGGACCTGGCTTTTCAATTGAGGGGGATGGAAAATTTCATGCTCGATATGGTCACCAAGCCCGCTATCGCGCGATATCTAATAGAAAAAATCCTTGAGGTCCAGATCGATATTTACTCCCTCATCCTGGAGCACATCGGTGAATTTGTCCAAATAGTAGAAACATGTGACGATCTGGGAAGCCAGAATAATCTCTTGTTTTCTGAACGCTGTTTCCGAGAAATCGTCAAACCGAGCAGAACAGCCCTCAATATTGAAATAAAAAAGAAAGCTCCACAGGCAAAAATATTCATGCATAGCTGTGGCGCGATCGCAAGACTCATTCCAGATCTCATCGAAACGGGCGTTGATATCCTCAACCCTATTCAACCAAACGCAAGCGGCATGGATCCAGAGGTACTAAAAAAGAATTTCGGCGATCAGCTTTGTTTTCATGGCTGCATTGATACGCAGATCGCCTTCCGCGGTTCGGTGGCAGACACGGAGAAAGAAGTGAAGAAAAAAATAGCTATTCTCTACAAAGAGGGCGGATATATCGTTGCACCGGCGAACCATATCATGTCGGATGTTCCGGTAGAAAACATCGTTGCCTTATATCGAACTGTTGAAAACTACAACACCTGGAGAGAAAAAGAATGATCATTTTTACGCGAATCGATGACCGCGTGATCCATGGACAGACCCTGGTCTGCTGGCTTTCAGATTATCCCTGTGATGGGATCCTCATCATCGACGATGAACTTGCAAAGAATTCCGTAATGGCGGAGATCTATAAAGGCGCAGTGCCAGCCAACATCCGGGTGCATATCTTTGATATTGCGACAGCAAGAACAAAACTACCCGAAGCCCATGCTTCAGCCAAAAAATATTTTGTCATCTTCAAATCTGTGCTGAGCTGTTTGAAAGTTCTGGATGTGATCGCACCGTTTATCAATGTGACCAATGTGGGTCCGGCAAGCAAACGCCCTGATACCAAAGAAATCGTGCCAACCATTGCTTTGGATAAACAAGAAATCGAGGCATATCGAGAGATCCACAAAGCAGGCATCAAGATATTTTTCCAGATCATTCCCACTCAAAAGAAAGTTTTGTGGAATGAATTAGATAAATCGATCACCGGGTAAGAAAAGGAGGTGGCTAAAGACAAATAGCTTCGCATTTTCATTAGTGTTTGAAAAAAAATAAAGGAGGAAAAATGTTAGCATTACAAGCAATACTGGTAGGTTTATTCTGCTGGCTAGGGTCAGTTTGTACACCATTCATGGGCTTCACGCTGGGATGGTATGTCCTTTCTCGACCACTAATCGGTGGATTGATCTGCGGAATAATCTTCGGCGACATCCCACAAGGAATATTGCTCGGTGCGGTCGTACAGACCGCCTACCTGGCAGTGGTCACACCCGGCGGTGCCTTTCCGGCAGAGCTGGGATTCATCGCATACCCGGCTATGGGTCTGGCTCTAGCAGCGAAAATGGACACCGGAATGGCGATCGCGCTGGCTGCCTCAATCGGCGTTCTGGGAACATTCATTCTGAACTTCACGCTTGCCATCAACTCTGTTTTCAATGGAATGGGCGACAGGGCACTCGAAAGAGGTGATGAAGCCGGATTTAAGCGCGCTCATCTACTTTATCCGCAATTGCTCCAATTGATCGTCAGGGGTATTCCGGCTTTTCTGGCGGTGTATTTCGGCGCACAGTACATTGAAGGAATCATTGCATCACTGCCCGAATTTGTCATCACAGGGTTACTGGCTCTGGGTGGGTTGCTACCCGCAGTGGGTATTGCCACTTTGCTATTCCAAAGCGTCAAGGAAAGATACTTCATCCTGTTCTTCTTGTTCGGATTCGTGGCAATCGTCGGTCTGAAATTAAGCATCATTCAACTCACTATCGTCGCGCTGGTATTGGCTTTCTTGTTCTATCGGTCGACAGTGAATGACGCAAAAGAAAAAGAAGAGGTGCTCTAATGGCTGCAAAAGATGAGAGATTAACCAAAGCTGAGTTAACAAAACTCTGGTGGCGGTATATGTGGTGGTACAACAGCTCAGCCAGCTTTGAGCGCTTTCACGCCATGGGCATCGTGTACTCATTGATCCCGCTGTGGAACAAATACTATGACAAAGCAAAGAAGTTCACAGCAATGAAACGCCACACGCACTTCTATAACACGGAAATGCAGACCGGTGCGTTGATCCATGGCATCACCGTTGGATTGGAGGAACAGAAAGCGCTTGGAAAAGATGTGAGCGATGATGTCATCCGCGCCAACAAAGTTGGTTTGATGGGTCCGATCGCAGGCATTGGTGATTCCATTCTGGTGGGAGTCATCATTCCCATCTTGCTCTCCATCGCCATTTCGCTTTCATCCGGCGGCAGTGTGATCGGTCCGCTCTTCTACATTGCTGCATATGTGGCTTTGATCGTTCTCGGTTCAAAATTCTTGTTCGATCGCGGTTACACCCTGGGTGTCGATGCGGTGAAAACCCTCATCGGTGAAAGAGCAAAAAAGGTTGTCAACGCGATCATTTTGTTGGGCGTAACGATCATGGGTGGTATGGCAGCCAGTTACGTTGGCTTCACAACCAAAATCAGCTATGGCAGCGGAGAGGAAATCAGATTATTGCAAGATACTCTAGATGGCATCTTCCCGAAATTGCTGCCACTGCTGCTCGTGTTAGGGATCTGGGCATTAATGGCTAAGAAGAAAGTATCTCCTTTGATCATGACCATCATTCTGGCGGTCTTCGCATTCGTTGCAGCTTTCTTCAAAATCATTTAACGTAACCAAACAATGACAAGGCATTTGGCAACCAAATGCCTTGTCAAATTAGCATAGAGAGAAGTACATGGCGCACTTAATTGTTGTATCTCACGGAACTTTTGCATCAGGGGTGGTCAACGCGGTAGAAATGATCACTGGAAAAGATGAGAATCTTGACATCTGCTCCCTCGACCCGGAAAAAGGAGTGGTTGATTTTCAACAATCGTTCATTGAAATCATAAAAAAAATCAACACACCAGAAACCAAGCTCCTGATCTTATGCGATCTGTATTGTGGATGCCCATATACAACGGCTTTCGAGATCACGAACTCCATGCTACCTGCAGATAAGTTCAAGATTGTGTCGGGAGTAAACCTCCCAATGATGTTGGAAACATGCCTGGCAAACCAGCAGCACCCCGATGATCTGGAACTCTTATACAAGACCGCGTTATCTGCCGGTCATTTTGGTATTCACGAACCTTCCATAAAAGGACCCCTTTGCGATCAAGATGAGGTCCTTTGAATTCGCTGTCAATTTGAAAGAATAAGCATAGAGGAAGAATGAAATTACAGCTCTCACTTGATTTTGGACGATTGGATGATGCAATCCATACACTTTCTGAAATACACCAAAGCGTGGACATCATCGAACTTGGAACACCGCTCTTATTCCTGGAAGGGTTAGGTGCATTAACCACCATAAAGGAGCTCTACCCTGAAATCGACTTACTGGCAGATCTCAAGATCATCGATGGTGGTTCCTATGAATCAACCCTGGCTTTTGAAGCAGGGGCAGATATCGTCACTGTGCTGGGTTGTGCAAGTGAAAAAACGATTGGGGCAGCCATCGATACGGCTGAAAAATTCAGAAAAAAAACCGTGATCGACCTGCTGGGGGTACAGCAAGTCGAACAAAAGATACGGCAGATCGACAAAACAAAAGCGGATTATGCATGCCTACATACCGCCATGGATGACAGCAAAGAAAAAAGCGTCCCAGTGGAGGAGCTGGCAATCGCAAAAACCACCGCCACCCGTGTTGGCATCGCAATAGCAGGAGGTATCAACATCAGCAATATCCAAAAGATCCTACCCTATCAACCCGATATCATCGTCATTGGGTCAGGAATTACCCAACAACCCGACAAGGCGCAGGCTGCCGCAGAGATCAAGAAGGCAATGAATGACCACCAGTAACCCAGCCCGCATTCATCAGATAATCCTGAAGGAACTATCGGATACGCTGGAAAAATCCAGCGGGGATGAAATCGAAAACCTGTGCCGGGCGATCGCCAGCGCCAAGCGTTTATTCATCTGCGGTGCAGGGCGAACCGGACTCATCATGAAATGCTTTGCGATGAGATTGATGCAAATCGGATTGCAGGTCTGGGTGGTTGGAGAAACGACCACACCTTCTATCAATGAGTACGATCTGCTCATCATTGGATCTGGCTCCGGTGAAACGGAGAGCATCTTAAGCATCGTTGAAAAAGCAAGAACGATGGGCGTGAAAACAGCAGTTTTCACCATTTTCCCCGACTCTTCCATCGGCAAGGGTGCAGACATTCTTGTTCAAATCTTTGCTCCTTCGCTCAAATCAAAAATGGTCTCCTCTGCCATTTCCCGGCAGCCATTGGGAAACCTTTTCGAATCAAGTCTTTTATTGGTGACGGATGGAATTGTGATGCAATTGATGACAATGCTGCAAATTGACCAAAGCATGATGTTCTCCAGGCATGCAAATCTGGAATAAGTATTCAGGATAACGAATGAAACAAAGCGAATTAAAAACAACCACGCAACTCTCAGCATCGATGATCTGTATGGATGCATGCGATCTAAAAGCGGGTATTCATAAATTAGAGGATTCGAGCATTGACTACGTGCACGTTGACCTGATCGATGGCTATTTCAGCCCAAGCATGCCGATCGGTTTAGACACCATCCGATGCGTGCGGAAGATCACAAGCCTGCCTTTTGATGCGCATGTGATGGCAAAGGAGAATGATTTTTTTGTCGAGTCGTTACTGGATATCGGTATACAAAGGTTATGCTTCCAATATGAAACTGAAGCCCATATCGATCACATGATTAGAAAGATCAAAAAAGCCGGAGCGAAAGCAGGAATTGCCCTGAAGCCCGTAACGCCAATATCTATGCTGGAGTATATTTTGCCGGAATGTGATTTCATTTTGCTCATGCTGATCAACCCGGGTTATGCAAACAACGATGATGAAAAACAAGTTCCTTATGCGATTGACAAGGTCAAGGAAGCCCGTGAATATATCCATAAAAAGGGGGGCAAAACGCTAATCGAGGTCGATGGGCGTGTGTCGATCTCCTGTATCCCTGACCTTGTTCAAGCGGGAGCGGACACCCTGGTATTAGGATCTTCCAGTCTTTTTTGTAAAGCCAACAACTTCGAAGAAAATCTTAACCAGATCCGTACGGCGATCCAACAAGCGGAGGAGGCTGAATAATGGATGTCCAACCTGTTGAGCGGGTTCTCCGGGCGATATCGCACCAGCAGCCAGATCGCGTTCCCATTGATCTGCGATTTTCTCCCGAACTGCAAAATGGATTGATGAAAGAACTGGGAATGAGCGAGAAAGAATTTTGGGAGTGGGTTGGGCAGGATGTGATCACGATCAGACCGAAATTCAGCCACCCCGCTTCACCAATCAAATATGCTGATCCAACAATAGAAATCGATCCGCATGGTTACTATCTCGATATTTACCGGGTGCCGTTCCGGAAAATATCCAATCCTTTTCAAGATTATCTCGAACCCGAAATGAGTCAGGCACCTCTGGCAAATCTGAACAGCATTGAAGAACTGGAGAAGTTCCCCTGGCCAAGCGTGAACGACTGGGATTATTCCCACATCTTTTCAGGCATCAGTTCAGTGAAACATATGGCGACCTGGTCGCGCAGCCGGGGATGTTTTCAAACCGCACAATTGATGAGAGGCACTGAAAAGTTCTTGATCGATCTCAGCCTGAACCCCGATTATGCATGTTTCCTGATGGATAGGATCATGGATTTTGTAATAGAAGATGCCAGATTATCTATTCTGGCATCACAGGGGAAATACACTTTTGTTGAATATAATGACGATATTGCCACACAGCGGGGATTACTCATTTCACCAACCATGTGGAGAAAGTATGTAAAGCCACGCATGAAAGCTTTTTGCGACATGGTTCATGGCTTTGGAATAAAAGTGAAGTATCACTCCTGCGGCTCTATCTATTCTGTGATCCCTGACCTGATCGAAATTGGTGTTGATATTTTGAATCCCATCCAAACCCTTGCGGCGAATATGGACCCCTTCAAGTTAAAGGCGGAATTTGGAAAAGATCTGTGCTTGCACGGGGGAGTGGATATTCAGCACTTACTTCCGAATGGTCCAAAACAAGAAGTGTGCGATTATGTTCAACGTCTGATCGATATTGTGGGAAAAGACGGCGGTTACATACTTGCGGGTACGCATACCATCCAAAATGATGCAAAAATTGACAACGTTATTGCCATGATAAAACTCGCGAAGGGTGGGAATGCATGAAAATGGAAACGAGCAAGATATTTTCAGAGAAAACTTCATTGATCATCCATGAATGTGACCGCGCCTTGAAATCGATCGATCCATTGGCTGTGGAACGATTGCTGGATGAAATCGAAAATGCGGACAAGGTCTTTCTTGTTGGTGTTGGGAGAGTTTTCTTATCGCTTCAAGCAATTGCGAAAAGACTGAACCACCTTGGCATTCCAACATATTGCGTGGGGCAGGTCGATGAACCTCCGATAAGCAGCAAGGACCTGCTCATCGTTGGCTCAAGCAGCGGTGAAACAATCATCCCCGTTTCGATCGCAGGAAAAGCCCACGATTTCGGTGCCAAGATCGCATACATCGGCGCGAATCACAACAGCACAGTAAGAAAAATCTCCAACATCTTTATTCCAATCCCGATCACTAAAGCAATCCAGCATGAAACTGTGGTTGCATCGCAACAACCCATGACCAGTCTTTTTGAACAGGTGCTATTGTTATTTGGCGATGCGATAACTTTAATGCTTATGGAAAGAATGGGGTTACAAGAAAGCGATATTCTCCGTAAACATGCCAACCTGGAATAATCAATGGCACTGTTTGACATCCATCCTGGATAATACTCAATGATGGAGTGCCTGACAATGCCAGCCGCAACGCTGGTGAGAATCTAAAAACCATTGAACAAGTGTTCCTGGGTATAAGATTAACCTTCTTTTTCAAACCAGAAAAATAGATAAAAAAGAGAAGGGGATTCTTAATTCTTGAAGAATTGACGCGCCAGCCCTACGATCCCCCTGTGGGAATCGTAAGGCCTTTTCCTTGAGCCTGATGATCAAGCGTTTTGATGAGATGGATTCCCTGCCCACCAAAGACAAAGGGGGTATCTCATCTTCCATTGCGCATGTCATGTTGAGCGAAGCGAAACATCTCACCATTTGTAAGTTGAACCAGCCAACAATTCAACTACATCTCCATAGAAAACACGCAGCGACTTGCCGTTTGATTAACTACGAAATGGAGAGATTCCTCAGTCGCTGCGCTCCTTCGGGATGACGTTTGATTAGCATGAGGATTCTCGACCCACTTTCTTCTTATGAACACAAAATGACGCACCAGGGAATCGAACCCTGAACCTACTGATCAAGGGTTTTTACATTGTTACCCACATATGGTATTTTTTTTGGACAAATTCGTATTGCATTTGCAATGTCCAGCAACAAAAAGAGGCTGGCTCTAAAATTTGAGCCAGCCTCTAAATTCTTAATCGAAATCTTCGCCACTTGAGGCGATAACTTTCTTATACCAGTAAAAACTTTTCTTCTTATACCTCTTCAATGTGTCTTCGACAATCTGTGAACCAAACACATATTTCATAGAAAAAACCATTTAGCAGCTTCTCGATTAATTTGTCTGAATGATTCCCGCTTTTTTTGCAATAACCAGCGCACCACGAACGCTGAGCATATCAATCTCGTCTGGCTCCGTAACGCACTGCACGGAGCAGTGAGAATGACCCAGTATTTGCTGAAGCAGGTATTCATACACTCTGCAACGTTGAGGTTGACCGATCAAAATAAAAGATTGATTGGTCTGCCCCACCAACCTTTCGAAGGAAGGCAGCGTGCACAGGTCTTCCGCAGCGATCAAGGATTCGATGAGGAGACGGCGTTCACGGAGCGGAGCCTGGAGCAAAGTATCCATGAAGCGCACCAGCAGCAAGCCGCGCAAGAAACCCGATGTCTCTATTTCATTTTTCGCAATTTCGGCAATTCGTGTATCAAAGAAATCCCCGTCCTCCTCTGCTTCTGCCGAAAGGGATTTTCCGATAATGGTTTCTTTCAATAATGCATCATAAAGCTGACCCGAAAGAGTGGTAGCACTGCCAAGGATGGTACGCTGCGCATCCACTGCAATGAATTTGGTGTGAGAAGACAGCACGATCACACAGCACGGTACGGGAACCTTCGAATTTTCCAGAAGCCCAGCAATCTGCGTTTCTTCCCCGCGCATGAAATCCAATGTGTTCAGGTCTTGCAGTTGAACAGACGCTGGGTCAAAGGCATTCTTGATACCACGGATGAAATACACTGGAATGGACGCGGGAAAAATAGTGGAATCGACATAAGGATGCAGGTTACCGGCAAGGGCATCCATGCTGCAAGGTGCCCACAAATGGGGGACTTCCTGCAGACCGATCTCCGAAGAGATCATCCCTGAGGAAAGGATGCAATGGATATCCGAGATCTGGAATTTGGTCTCGTATAAAGCTTGTTCAAAGAGCGAACGTAATGCCTCTTTAAGGGTTTTATTGCTGCCCGAAATTGCCGTATCGCGCACCCCCACCCGGGCACTGGCATGGTACAACAAGCGAGCCTTTGAATCCACAACAGAAATACGGCTGTTGGTAGTGCCACAATCAATAGTGATGATGTTCATTCGATAAATACCCAGGCAATGAGAATATGAGTCAAGTTCTTCGTACAAAACAGTCTACCAGATTATTCGTTCAAGCCAAAATCAATCGGATGTTGTTCTTTGAGAAAAATTCGCAAAATTCAGGAGGAGGCATTGAGTCGGTAATGATGGTGTTGATCGACCTCAGATCGCCGATCCTATTGGGATAACACTTTCCGAATTTTGAATGGTCCGCCACGATGATCAGGTTATCGGAATGCTCTATCATAATTGAGACCGTTAAAGCAGATAATTGGCTTTTAATGGTCAGCCCTTCTTCGATGGTAAGTCCAGAAACGCCAATCACTCCAGTGTCAAAGTAATTCGACAGCAATAGCTTTTCAGTTATCGCTCCATCCAACGTAAAAAAGTCACCGTGAACATTCCCTCCTGTACATACCACTTTGTAATTGATCTTATTCGCCAACTCGTAGCACACTTCGATTGAATTTGTATAAATGGTCAATTTTTTGTCATATCTGGCAAGCGCTTTGGCAACGAACCGAACCGTGCTGCCCGATCCGATGATGACATTGCTGCCTTCTTTTAAAAACTTGGCTGCTTTAATGCCAATGCGGTTTCTTTCTGAGAACAGATCCGAATCTTCTTTGAAAGTAAGATCATCCTTGGCATGGTTCGTTATCCGAATACCTCCATGATATCGATCAATGATCTGTCTGTTGTGGAGCTCCGCAACATCCCTTCTGATCGTCCATTCAGAAACATCCAGTTCTTTCGATAATTCTCGAATGGAAATGGAATCATTGATCTCAAGCAAGTGCAAAATATGATCCTGACGGTTGATAGTACGTGAATTCTTCATTTCATTTATGCGGATTTGTGCACGAAGCTAAGAAATTGCTCATTTGAGCATAATTATAATTGATTTGCTCAACTCATTCGATTATTCTTTATAACATACGAGCGAAGACTGGAAAACGAATTTTATCAATACAATACCGGAAATAAATGACATTATGGATTCACTAAAAAATGCCCTTCCTGCCGAACAGATCAATTTGAACGTTAGCGTCAATGATTGGCAGGAAGCGGTTCGCGAAGCCGGGCAACTTTTATTGGAAGCGGGCGCAGTTTCACCCCAATACATCGATGCAATGATACAAACCGCCAAAGAGCTGGGTCCCTATATTGTGATAGCCAAAGGCATTGCCATGCCCCATGCTGCCAGTGAAGCAGGAGCAAAAAGAACAGCTCTATCACTGGTCAAGCTAGCTCATCCCATTGAATTCGGCAATCCAGATAATGACCCGGTGGAGTTGGTGATCGGATTGGCAGCTATCGATGGAGAAACGCACATGAACACCATGCGTATGCTCGCAGAGTTGATCATCGATCGAGAACGGGTATCACGGTTATTTGCAGCGCAGACAAAAGAAGAAATTTTACAAGTTATTGCACAGTGACAGGAACGATGAATGCTTGAAATAAAGACATTGACAGAAGTGGACGTACTGGTAGTAGGCGGAGGTGCAGCGGGCTGTCTGGCTGCAACCGCAGCAGCTCGCAGAGGGAGAAAAGTGCTGCTAGTCGAAGCCATGAGCGCTTTGGGTGGAAGCCGCACCTGGATGGGAGTAGATTCGTTCAACGGTATTTACAGCCCCGGAACAAAGAGCTACCAATTGGTGGGCGGCATCAGCTTTGAGATCGCCGAAAAGCTTTTAACACAGGGTGGAGCGTTTCTACGGCAAAATACCTTTGGTTCCGGCCCGGTTGTTACGTATGAAATTGAGAAGCTGAAGATTCTCTATGAAGATCTGGTCATCCGGTCCGGTGGACAGGTATTGTTTTATACCAATGCCGTGGATGTTGAATGCAAAGATGGCAAAATCGATAGTGTGATCATTTGCAATAAAAGCGGTTTGAGCCGGGTGAAAGCCCACATCGTGATCGATACCAGCGGTGATCTGGATATTGGCGCAAAAGCAGGGGAGGATTATGAATTAGCGGGAGATCATGATAATCCGGTGCAGTCGCTGACCACGATCTTCTACATGGCGAATGTGGACAACGAAAAAGCATTCTCGATTACTCAAGAAGAACGCACCCGTATCATGCAGCAAGCGCATGAAAGTGGGAAATATACATTAACCCGCATCGGAGGATCCATTCATCCCACGCCCAATCCGGGTTTCGTGCATGCCAATTTGACCCGCATTCCCAACATAAACGCAATTGATACATTCGCTATCAGCGCGGCTGAAATCGAGGGGCGAAAACAGGTTCAAGAATACGTGCGGTTTTTGATCAATGAGTATCCGGGATTTGAGAACGCATACCTGGCATCCACTGCCTGCGGTATTGGAATAAGAGAGACTCGCCGATTGAAGGGAGAGTATGTTTTGACCGGCGATGATGTGCGCAAGGGAGCGAAATTTGAAGATGCCGTGGCATGCTGTTCGGCACCGATAGAGGATCACGTAGCTGGTAAAAGTGTCAGATGGCAATATCTCGCATCAGACGATTATTATCAAATCCCTTATCGATCACTCCTCCCGGTCAAGAACAAAAACTTGATCGTCGCAGGGCGCTGCCTGAGCGCAACCCATGATGGGCAGGCATCAGCACGTAATTCTGCGCAATGCATGGCAATGGGCGAAGCAGCCGGTTTGGCTGCCGCGTTGTGCAATGAAAGCGGGAAATATCCCAACGAACTAGATAGGAGTTTGTTAAAGAAAGAACTGACCGAGCAGGGAGTGCTGTTTGCTCCGCAGGAAGTGAATTTGAAAGGATTATTGTAATGAACGTGATCAGAACGGTATTAGGTGATATTCCAGCAGATCAATTGGGTTTTACAGACGCTCACGAGCATCTCATCATCGACCGCGATTATGTGCTGACCTTAAATCCGGATTATCGGTTGGATAGCGTTGAAAAGACCTCGAAAGAAGTGAAGTCCTTTCTGGATGCAGGAGGAAGGTCTTTCGTTGAGATGACCTGCCTGGCATTCGGGCGCAGCGCAAAAAAACTGATCGAGGTATCGAGAATTACGGGGGCGCACATCGTAGCTTCCACTGGTTTTCATCGACCTAATTTTTACATGGACAGTCATTGGCGTTTTCTTTATTCCGTTGATCAGATCGCCAGAATCTTGGTGGAAGAAATCGAAATGGGCATGGATGAGAATCAATACAATGGCCCGATCATCGACCGCACCGACGCAAAAGCTGGGGTAATCAAAATTGCCACGGGTTATTTCAATATCAAATCTGAAGATTTAATGACAATGGAGGCAGCGGCAATTGCCCACAATGAAACTGGCGTACCTATCATCACCCATACTGAAAATGGCACTTTGGGTTTAGAGCAGGTAGAAACGCTTGGATCGTATGGTGTTGCACCGCAGAATATCATCGTGGGGCATTACGACCGCAATCCAGATTTTTACCTGCACAAAGAATTGGCTCAAACCGGTTGTTACCTGGAATACGACACGCCCAGTCGGCGGAAATACTTCCCAGAAGCAAATTTCATCGACTTGGTCAGGAAGATGGTGGATGCCGGATTTGAAAAACAGATCCTGTGGGGCGGTGACTTATCTCGCCGCAGTTATCAAACTGCGTATGGAGGGCAGCCCGGATTGGCATATATATTGAATAAGTTCATTCCACGAATGCGCGCAGAAGGTTTTAGTGATGTCACGATCAACAATATATTCATCCACAATCCTTCCCATGCATTCTGTATCGCAAAGAAGAAATAGAAGAAGGAGAAAATGTATGGCAAAAAAGATGAAGATTGTAACGGTATGCGGTTGCGGGTTGGGCAGCAGTTTGATGGCAAAAACGTCTATCGAAAAGATCATGAAAGAATTTGGCGTCATGGCTTCGATCGAGGCGAGTGACGCAGGCACCGCCAAAGGATATCCATCCGATTTGATCGTAACGACCACCATGCTGAAGCCACGTGTGGGTGAAGTTCCCGGTACTCCCGTTGTAGCAGTGAAGTCTTTTATGAACGTGGATGAGTTGCGTGAAGTGATGCAACCTCACGTAGAAGAATTCAAGAAAAAGAACGGCATGTAATTTTCGTTTTTTTTATAGAAAGTTCAATAGTTCATTTCAGAAAACCTAGTTCTTTTTCGAAAGAAAGGAGGTGCTTATTGAAGTATTGCCAATTGCACACCCATCTTATTGATCGATTTACAAAAAAATAGAATTGGAGATAAAGATGACTGTAATAAATTTTTTGATCAATGAAGTCTTCGTAGAAGCACCAGTGTTCCTGGGCTTAGTAGCTCTGATTGGTTTATTGCTTCAGAAAAAAACAGGAGCAGAAGTTTTGGAAGGGACCATCAAGACCATTGTCGGAATGATCATCCTGAATTCCGGCATCGGTGTTTTCTTGGGTTCACTTAGCCCGTTAACTACGTTATTGAACAGTTCCTTCGGAATCACGGGTGTGCTGCCAGACTGTTTTGGTCCTTATGGCGTAGCCATGCAGACCTACGGCGTTGAAATCCCAATGGCGTTTGTGCTGGCATTTGTGTTGCATCTGTTATTGGTCCGCATCCTCCCCTTCAAAAACACCAAGAATGTTTTCCTGACCGGTCACATCATGCTCTTCAATGCTTCCATCATGCTGTTGGTAGGACGCTCCGCTTTAGGATTAACCGGCGGCGCCCAAATCGCATTCTCTGCCGTCATGACCGCATTGTTCTGGACATTCATGCCCGCCATCGCACGTCCAATCACCGATCCGGTGACCGATAAACGATTCACCCTGGGTCATCTTCAGACTTTGGACCTGCCCGTTGGAAAATGGTTCGGTGGTCTGGCAAAGTCAAAACGAGCTGACGAATTAGAATTACCCGGCATCTTCAACCTGTTTTCCGACTATACCGTTCTCCTGTGCGTATTGATGCCGGTCATGTACATCGTAATTGGTCTAACGGCTGGTAAAGCTGCAGTGGACAGCATTTCAGATGGCGGAAACTGGGTCATCTGGCTAATCATGCAGGGCATTACCTTTGCAGCCGGCATCGCCATCGTACTGTACGGCGTGCGCATGTTCCTGGCAGCCATGATCCCAGCCTTCGAGGGCATCAGCAAAAAACTGCTTCCTGGCACACAGCCCGCTTTGGATTCACCGGTATTTTTCCAGTACTCACCTGCTGGAAGTATGCTGGGGTTCGTCTCCTGCTTTGTTACCATGGTGATCTTCACCCTGGTACAGGTTGCGATTGGTAGCCCGGTCGTTATCTTCCCTGGTCCCATTTTCTTCTTCTTCGATGGTGCCCTGGCTGGAGTTTTCGGCGATATTCATGGTGGTTGGGTAGGTGCAATCATCGCTGGTGCGGTCATCGCCATTGTCATCAATGTCGCCGCACTGGTAACCTATCCATTCCAGGCTGAATTCTTTGCCGGAACCGGCTTGATGTTCGGCGGTGGCGACTACCTGATTTGGTCACCAATCTTCTGGCTGCTCAAATTCATTGGTGGCGCATTGGGTTTGACTGCATAATCATTCCATTGTGCTGACCTCCGTTTTTTAATCATATGATCCGGAAAATAAACTGATGGTTTCATCCATTTTCCGGATCTTATGTGCACACTGAAACACAAGAAAAGTGCCGTAATTGGAATGGAAAAGAAGTTTAGGTCTTGTAACATAGCAATGAACATGATTTCAATGAATGCCGCTCCAAAGAATATCGCTCATCAGGCAATCTACGATTGGGCGAATAATGAATTGGGCAACGGCACAATTATGGACATTGGCAGTGAACTAGGTTTTGGTTTGCACCATCTGACCTCCAGCAATCGCCATGTGATCGGTCTAGATATCCAATTAGACGAACTTATTTTTTCCAAAACAAGCAAACATTTTCATAATAAGAATTATTGTCATATCTGCGCCGATGGCATGGTGATCCCATTTTCTGATAATTCGTGCAATGGTCTATGCATGATCAACGTACTGCATTTGGTTCACGATCTCGTCAAAGTACTTGAAGAATGCTGGCGAATTCTCTCCCCGCAGGGGTTGCTGATCGCCACCATCCCGACCGACTACAACCTGCCGGATGAATGGCGTATTCCTTCAGAAAAGGAATATTTTGAAAGCATCTTGAAAAGGGCATTTCCGTCAGTAGAATTTCCACAAGAAATCAATCCTCTCGAAAGAGATTCAGCCCTCTTTCAAAAACAAACCGAATCCGGCTTATTGACAGCAGTTTGCAGAAAAAATCTTTTCGCATGAAAGGTACAAAATGGCACACTCGCGTGATTTAATGAATCGTTTTATCCATAGTGGAATCATGGCAATTTTAAGAGCGGATGATCCAAAGAACATCATTCCTGCCCTTGAAGCACTCGTCGAAAGCGGAATTGACACAGTAGAAATCTCGTTGGTTACCCCCGATGCAGTAAAGATCATCCAAGAGCTACACAAGTCGCTGGGTTCAAAGATCGTGTTAGGTGCTGGCACTGTACTCGACGCAGAGTCAGCGCGGGCAGCCATTCTCGCAGGGGCTGAATTTGTTATCTCCCCTGTTCTGTCGCTGGATGTTTTGAAGATCTCCAAACGATATGGAAAGATGGCTTTCGCAGGAGCATTTACCCCAACCGAAGCATTGACCGCCTGGGAAAACGGAAGCGACGCGGTCAAGATATTCCCTGCCATGCCTGCCGGTCCGGAATACATCAAAGCTTTGCATGCCCCATTGCCGCAGATCCCATTGATTCCGGTAGGTGGGGTAACCCTGGAGAACATGGAAGCGTTCATGGATGCCGGTTGTATCGCCGTCGCTGCAAGCAGCAGTCTGGTCAGCAATGACTTGATCAAAGAAGGCAAGTTGGATGAGATCAAACACAATGCAAAACTTTGGATCTCAGAAATGCAGCGCATCAGGGAAAAGAAATGATGCAGAAAGGAACAGCATGAAATTAAAAGGAATCATCCCTCCGATTCTGACGCCTTTTGATGAAAAGGGGGAAATCGATTTTAAAAGATTAGAAAAATTCGCCGAATTCCTGCGTCCGCATGTTCAAGGTTTTTATGTGAATGGTACCTACGGATCAGGCGTTTTAATGAACGTAGCCGAAAGAAAAAGCGTTTTCGAAGCTTTGTCTTCCTATTCTGACGGAAGCTTCGAATTGATCGCACATGTCGGAACCACCAACCTGCGCGATAGCATTGAATTAGCACAACATGCAGAGATACACCGGGCATTGGCCGTAGCGGCTGTACCCCCCTTCTATTTCCGATATTCAGAAGAAAGTTTATTCGCATTCTTCAAAGATCTGATCCAGTCGGTTGCCATTCCTGTCTATCTATATGACAATCCGGGTGCAACCGGAAACCCGCTTTCTGTCGATTTGATCAATCGGTTGGCAGCGGTCGGTTTGGCGGGTGTTAAAGACAGTACATTTGACATCAGCAAAACCTATAGGATCATGCGCACGATCAAAAAGGAAGGATTTGATGTGGTGATCGGTTCTGAAAGTCTTTTCTTGCCGGCATACATGCAAGGTTCACGCGCATGCATCTCCGGTCTGGCAAACACCATGCCAGAACTAATGCAGAAGTTGTTCTGTGCAGCAGAAAGCAATGATTTCCTTCAAGCAACGACCCTTCAACGGCAGGTACTGGAAATGTGGGATATCCTGCACTATGGTCCTTCCACAGCAACTGCATACGCCATGCTGAAAGTCAGGGGGATGGATGCAGGTTTTCCACGCAGACCCTTTTTACCAATCGGAAAGGATCTATACGAAAAAATTGAATCTGCCATGGAAGCTAATGAAGCGATTTGGAAGATTTAGCTTTTACAAAAATGCCAGCATAGCCATGATCATGAAACCAGATCTCACAAATCACCCAATCAAAGCTGTTTTGTTCGATATGGATGGCGTACTGGTTGATTCGATCCCTATACACATTCAATCCTGGAATGAGGTTCTCCTTCAGAAAGGATTACCAGAATATTCAACGGATCTCTACTTTTCTGCGTTGGGACGAACAAGTTTGGATATGGTGCGCACCTATTGCAGAGAAAACCAGATAATGCTCACAGAATCTCAAATGAAAGAGATCTTAAGTCAAAAAGAAGACATCTTTCAAAAGAACATCGGTGAGCATGCATCCACGATCCCTGGAGTGATCGACTGGTTGGATTATTGTAAATGCCTGGGCATTCTTTGCGCAGTGGTCTCATCATCAACAATGACCAATATCATTCACGTCCTCCACTCCTTGCACATTGCTGATTTTTTCAGCGCCATCGTTTCTGGAGCGAATTTTCCAGCCAGCAAACCCGACCCACGTGTTTATCAAAATGCGGCGGCTTCCCTGGGGGTGCCGGCGCAATTTTGCTTGGTCGTGGAAGATACGCCCACCGGGATCCAGGCAGCCAAGCATGCAGGGATGGTCTGCTGCGCAGTTACCACTTCATATCCAAAACATTTCCTTGAGAATGCCGACCTCGTGCTCAATTTTTTATCTGATGTAGACCCAAAAATCTTATTTCTGAATAAAGGAAGGAAAAAATGAACGCCATCTTATTGAGGTTTATGATCGTCATCTTCAGCCTGGTGTTGCTGATTTTTCTATTTGCTCGCTTTGCACCAAAGGCATGGAGCAAACGAATTTATGAAACGGTCGTTTGGTTAATTGATACTGCATTTATCTATTTTGTCAATTTTTTCATCTTTTTTAAACCTTGGAAAGAACACAAAGAAAAGGTAGGGGTTTACGTATGGTTGTTTCTGGTATTCATAATCGTCCGATATTTATGCGCAGAACAACCACTGACCACCGAGATCAAATCCCCTTATTTAGCATTCATTGGTTACATCTATTTCATCAGTTTTCTTTACATGATCAAGTTCATTTTTGAGTTTGTCATAAAAGACATCAAAACTACGGATTGACACTTTATTAAAAAGAGAGGATTTTGCAATGAAAAAAATCGACAAGAGAATCCAGGACATCTTGGAGAAAGGTGAGAAAGTATTAGTTTCTGGTGTTCCAGTGGGTTACCCTAACCTCGAAGAAACTCGAAAACTTGTTGAAGTGTACATTCGTTCAGGAATGGATATCGTAGAATTTTCAATGCCTACGCGAAATCCATATATTGACACTCAAATCATCGCGGATTCGAATGTGAAAGCATTGGATCTTGAACCTGATTTAAATCATTATTTTGAAGCCTTACACGTCATCCGTAAGGATTTCCCCAATGAACCATTCTACATGATGGCGTATGCTGATCTGATCACGCAATTTGGTCTGAAGAACTTTGTAGATCAGTTAGTAGAATTGGAGATCGATGGTGTCGAATTACCCGATAAAGATGAAATGGTGCCAGAACTGGCTTCTGAAATGGAAGCATTGTTCGATCAAAGCGGCATCTACCGAATCTATATCCTCCATCATCCCTATGACGAGGCTTTTTTCAACAAAATTAAAGAGAAAGCGGCTGGTTTTTTGCTGCTACAATCCATTGCCGATGAGGAAGGGAATCGTCCAAATGTCAATCCAGAAAATAAGGATTTGATTGCAAAAATCAAGAAAGAAACGGATGTTCCCGTAGTATTAGGTTATGGCATAAAAAATACCGATCGGGTAAGAGAGGCTGTTTCGCTCGGAGCCGATGGCGTTTTGGTGGGCACTTCCATGGTGGAATATATCAGTCAGGGTGACTATCAAAAGTTCTCGCAATTCATCCGAAGTCTAAAAGAGGCTACTCGCAACGCCTAAAAACAAATCCGTATGCTCAAAAAACTCAAGGACAATCTGGTTGATTTCGATTGTCCTTGTTTTATAAATTTCATCGATGTTTATCCAGCACCCATAGAAAAACACACGCAATAATCTGTTCTTCGGCTATGGGGGATTTTTTTGAAATCTATTGCTCAATAGTTTTCCATCTCACAACCATAATAAACATATACCATGAGAGAAGGGCAGTTTCCTCTTGACAAAAATTTTTGAATCCATATAATGTAACCCATGCGTAGCCAAATTGGTAAATCACTGAATTGTATGTGTACATGTATGATGATGCGTAGGCGATGGTGTTCGTCATGCATGTTGGTGCACGTCTGTGACTAACCAATAGTGCACGAGCCCATCGCTTACCCATTTTGAAAAGGATAAACGGTGGGCAGACAAGAAAGTCAATTTCGCTAATAAAAATGCCACCAATTATCCTGGTGGCATTTTGTTATTAATTCAGAATTCTGTGTATAAAAAAATCTTTGGAGGAAAAAATGAGAACAACAGTAAGTCGTAAACAGTCAAACAAACCCATAAAATTTACGGTCATTGTGACCGCCTTAGTTTTATCGATTATGCTTGTTTCAGCCTGCACAGCCACGGCTGCAGAGGCTACCGAAGCCGTTACCGCCGACGTTTCTACGGAAAGCGCAAGCGCGGCAGAGCCAGCCAAAGAGCCAATCAAGGTTAAAATCGGCGTCTCCCCTGTTCCGCACGGTGACATCATCGCCTTCATCAAAGAGAACCTTGCCGAATCCGCCGGTTTGGACATCGAGATCATCGAATTCACGGATTATGTGCAGCCGAATTTGGCATTGGCAGATGAAGAAATTGACGCAAACTATTTCCAACACGTGCCCTACCTGGACGATTTCAACCAGGAGCATAGCACCGATCTTGTAGCGGTGGCAGCAGTCCACATTGAACCCCTTGGTATCTACTCCAAGACGATCACCTCGCTGGACGAGATTTCTGATGGAGCGGTGGTTGCGATTCCTAACGATGCCACAAATGCAGGACGCGCCTTGAATTTACTGGCAGCCAATGGCTTGCTGACCCTCAAGGAAGATGTGGGCTATTCCGCGACCGTAAATGACATCGTAGAAAATCCCAAGAACCTTCAAATCAGAGAACTTGAAGCTGCACAATTAGTGCGCTCGCTGGATGACACGACGATTTCGGTGATCAACGGAAACTATGCCCTTGAGGGCGGATTGACACCTGCAACCGACGCTTTGGCACTGGAAAGTGGAGAGAATAACCCTTATGCTAATGTTCTAGTTGTAAAAAGCGGACATGAGAATGACGAAGGGATTCGCATCTTGAGCGAGTTGTTGACTTCTGCTGAAGTCAAGCAATTCATCCAAGATAACTACAACGGTTCCGTCATCCCAGCATTTTAGGATACTCACCCGTTAGAAAAGTATGCATTCGAGGAAGATGATTTTCGAATCATGTATCAAACACAGAAACTGACTGGATTAGGATGAAAATCCGGAAAAACCTTTTCAAAATGAACTCCATCTTACAAGAAGGGGTGAATAATGAACTCCAGGAGAGAAAAACCCTCTCCTGGAGTTCCATTAACCCCGCAAAGGCAAAGCGCAATATGATTCTCATTAGAAATTTAAGCAAGATTTATGAACAAAACAGACAGTCCATTCAAGCATTGGATGACGTTTCTTTATCTATCCCCCGGGGTGAAATATTCGGAGTGGTTGGTCCCAGCGGCGCCGGAAAAAGCACACTGATCCGCTGTGTAAATTTACTTGAAAAGCCCACGTCTGGGCAAATCGTGATCGATGGGCAAGATTTGACAAAACTCTCGAATTCTGAGCTGCGTCAAGCACGTAGCCAGATCGGTATGATATTTCAACACTTCAACCTGCTCAGTTCCCGAACCGTGGCTGGGAATGTCCTTTTTCCTCTGGAAATCATAGGATACGAAAAAAGCCAGCGCACAGCCAGGGTTGAAGAATTGCTCGAGCTGGTGGGGTTGAGTGATAAGATCAACGCTTATCCTGCCCAGCTTTCCGGGGGACAAAAACAACGCGTGGGCATCGCTCGCGCTCTTGCCACAGAACCTCGTATTTTACTGTCAGATGAAGCTACTTCTGCCCTGGACCCGCAAACGACAACTTCTATCCTGAACTTATTGAAAGATCTGAAGCGCCGTCTTGGCTTGACCATTCTATTGATCACCCATGAAATGGAGGTAGTCAGGCAAATCTGTGACCATGTGGCGGTTCTTCAGGATGCCAGAATCGTTGAACAGGGGTCCATCGAAGAACTCGTCATGAAACCGCACAGTCTTCTCTCGCAGGCTTTTTTCCCGCCCGTTGAAAAAGTCATTTCCGTGCCCGACAAAACCATTATCACCATTTTGTTCATAGGGAAATTGGCTGACCAGCCAGTTTTATCCAAGCTGGTAAAAGCTTTTGACGTCGAAGTGAATATTCTTGGAGGCAGTATTCAAAATATCGGCGGAAAACGAATGGGACATCTGCAAATTGAAATTTCCGGCAAAGAAGTGGAACAGGCATTGAATTATCTGCAAGAACTGAGATTGCATGTGGAGGTACAATAACGAATGGATTGGTCAATCTGGTTATTCAACTTATCAAAGGGGACAGTTGAAACGATTTATATGGTTGGGATTTCGACGGTCTTTACCGCACTGTTTGGGCTTCCCTTGGGAATTTTATTGGTGATCACCGATCGGAACGGTCTCTTGCCATCACCAACTGTCAGCGATATTCTCGGAGTGATCGTAAATATTAGCCGTTCCTTGCCGTTCATCATTCTTCTGGTGGTTGTCATTCCGATCACCCGCTTTGTGGTTGGAACAACCATCGGGGCGACAGCTGCGATTGTGCCGCTCACACTGGCAGCGATACCTTTTTTTGCCAGGGTGGCAGAAAGCGGCTTGCGCGAGGTCGATCGCGGCTTGGTGGAAGCAGCGCAGGCGATAGGATGTTCCGTCTGGCAAATCATCACCAAGGTGCTGATCCCCGAAGCATTGCCTTCTTTGATTCTAGGGATCACTTTAACGATTATCAGCCTGATCAGTTACTCTGCCATGGCTGGAGCCATTGGCGGCGGTGGTCTGGGCGATTTAGCCATCCGGTATGGTTATCAACGGTTTGAGACTGAGATCATGATCGCTACGGTAATATTGCTGATCATCCTTGTGCAAGGCATCCAGGTGCTGGGTAATCACCTGGCAAAAAAGGTTTTGAAAAGGTAAATGATTCTGGTAAGAAAATCAGGAAGAAATAGAAGAGTTAACCAATGGAGGTTATTTAAAATGGTAAAATCCCAAAAATTTGAAACGCTGGCAATTCATGCAGGGCAGCCCCCTGATCCTACAACGGCAGCCGTAATCACGCCCATCTACCAAACTTCCACTTTTGCCCAGGAACAGGTGGGGATCACCAAAGGGTTTGATTACGGTCGAACTGCAAATCCCACCCGACTTGCATTAGAACAATGCCTGGCTGCCCTGGAAAGCCAAAAACGCGGTCAGGCAGCTTACGGGCTGGCATATTCTTCGGGCATGGCTGCAATCGACAACCTGTTACGGTTGATCAAGCCCGGCGAGCAAGTAATCGCTTCGAATGATATTTACGGGGGAACCTATCGATTATTTGAACGGGTTCTGAAGGAATACGGAATTCAATTCACTTATACAGACACTTGCGATCTGCAAAAAATAGCCAACTGCATCCAACCTGAAACCCGTTTGATCTGGTTGGAATCTCCCACAAACCCCATGCTGAAAATTGCCGATATCGCTGGGATCTCAAAGCTTGTGAAGAGCCATCCCAATCGAATCCGAATTGCGGTTGATAACACGTTTGCCTCTCCCTACCTGCAGCAGCCTTTAATGCTAGGAGCCGATTTTGTCGTATATTCGACGACAAAATATCTCAGCGGTCATTCCGATGTGATCGGTGGGGCGATCATTTCCCAAGATAAAGATGATTACGACAAATTAAAATTCTTGCAGAATGCCATTGGCGCAATTCCCGGTCCGTTCGATTGTTGGTTGACTTTGCGCGGAATAAAAACACTGGGAATTCGGATGGAGCGGCATTCTGAAAACGCAAAGTACATTGCAGAATTTTTGGAGAAGCATCCCAAAGTTGAACGCACCTTGTACCCTGGGTTGCCCAATCATGCGGGGTATGAAGTGGCGAAAAAACAAATGCGCTCGTTTGGCGGAATGCTCTCCATCATATTGAAGGATGGCGCCGAAGCTGCCAGAAGAATGGTGGAAAAAACCCAAATTTTCACACTGGCTGAGAGCCTTGGAGGAGTTGAATCACTGATTGAAGTACCCGCTGCCATGACGCACGCTTCGGTCGCAGGAAGCCCGCTTGAAGTTCCTGCCGGGTTGGTACGTTTATCTGTTGGAATTGAAGCAATCGACGACCTGCTCGAAGACCTGGATCAGGCGTTGCAGTATGCCTGACCAGCTACAACGTAGTGACGCAAAAAAGCAGGCACTTTTTACAACGTCTGTCTCGAAGTACTTGACTCTTAATCACCCTTATGGGTGAGATATTCGATCAGATCGATTTTGGTTATCATTCCAACAGGTTGATTGGTAACATTAACGACAACCACAACCTCAGACTTTTTGAAAATCGGAAGGATGTTCTCGATACTCTCATCGATGCTTGCAGTCGGAACTTTCGGATTGACAATTTTCGCAATGCTTTCCAACGGATCACGCTCGTGGCTGGCATGCAGCAGATGATCCAGAACATCGGCTTCAGCAACCAGCCCGACCAAACGACCATCCTCGTCAACCACTGGAAGTTGGGAAATATCATAACGATTCATTTTATCCACAACCGCGCTTATCTCTTCATCAGGTCGTGTAACCACCAGCGGTATTTTGTTGCTGGTTTCCAGCAGCAAGGCAATGGAATCAGTAATCTTCGCCACCGGCATGAAGCCGTTTTCGCTCATCCAATTGTCATCGAAAATCTTTGACAGGTAACGATTCCCAGAATCCGGGAGGATCACCACAACATTTTGATCAGTTTTGAATGAACGGACGATCTTCGACTTTAACAACCCGGCTACTGCAGATCCTGAAGAACCGCCGGCAAAGATCCCCTCTTCGCGAACCAAACGACGCGTCATCTGGAACGACTCACGGTCATCCACCTGTACCACTTCATCAATCAGGGAAAGGTCAAGAGTGGATGGCAGAAAATCCTCACCGATACCCTCAATTTTATACGTTTTGGGATGCGGATCGGTCGGCACTCTGCCCAATTTCCACGTGTCATAAAGCAACGAACCCAAAATATCGACGGCAACGATTTTAACATCCGGGTTCTGTTCTTTTAAAAATCGTGCAATCCCGCTGATCGTCCCTCCGGTGCCCATGCCAGCAACGAGCGCATCAATCTTTCCGTCCATCTGTCCCCAGATTTCAGGTCCGGTGAAATGATAATGCGCATCAGGATTTGCCGGATTATGATACTGATTTGCCAAAATACTGTTGGGCGTCTCGCGTACAATGCGAGCAGCCACGTTGTAATAACTGCGAGGATCTTCAGGAGAAACAGCCGTGGGGGTAATGACCACTCGCGCTCCAAACGCGCGAAGAAAACGTACTTTTTCATCGCTCATTTTATCGGGCATGACAAAAACGCATCTATACCCCTTCACCGAAGCTACAAGAGCCAAGCCGGCGCCTGTATTGCCGGAGGTCGCTTCGACAATAGTTCCACCAGGCAGCAAGCGACCTTCCCTTTCGGCATCCTCTATAATGGATAAACCGATTCGATCTTTAATGGAACCAGCCGGGTTAAAATATTCTGCTTTGGCATATACAGCCGCTTCGATTTTCTCAGAGACAACCTTATTTAAATGGATCAGCGGTGTATGCCCGATGGTTTCCAAAATATTTCCGACGACCTCAGGTCGTTTTTCTTGCAGCATGGTCATTTGATTCATTCCCTGTTTGTTCATTCTTACTCTCTTTTTAATATAGAAAAGACCAACCAAAACAAAAAACGGCAGACAAATCCACCACAACATAAATCTGATTTATGCGGATGACTGTCTGCCGTCTGTGACGGTTGGTCTTTCTTTCAGTTATTCATCACATGGCGGAAGAAGCAGTCTCCGCCATCGACACATGCAACGCACAGTTTTTTCCTCTGAATTTATATTATTATTTTGAAGTATATCATGGATATTACGAATTGGGAATAGCCACCATTTGGGAACAGTCATCCCGTATACTTCATCGGTATAGTACAGTAGAAATTTTCCCGACCCTGTAGATAGAGGACTAGTGCACTTGACACACCTGGCGTGCGATCAAGGTTACCGAAAACTGAGAACGGCGGTCTCCAATGCAAGGAGCATCATATCGTTAAACGCATTCTGGCGAGCTTCGGCTGAAAGGTTCTCTCCCTTTCGGAAAGGACTATCCGATACCGTCAGCAGGCAGGCGGCTTCTTTCTTTACTGCGCGCGCATTAGCAAACAGCGCAAAAGATTCCATCTCAGAAGCGATGACTTTGTTTTCTTTATAAACCGGCTGCCAATCGATATCGACCGTGGTATAAAAAACATTGTCAGAAACGACATTCCCCTCGTGCACCTTGATCCCTTTTTGATCTGCTACCTGCCTGACGATCTTCGAGATCCTTGGGCTGCCCTTAATGACCTTGTCTTCGATGCCATGCGCGTCTCTGGCAAAGGTCTCAGTTGAAAATGACCCATCCACCAGGATGATATCCATGATATTCAATTCCGGCTGCCAGGCACCGCAAGAGCCAATGCGGATGATGGTTTGGACATCATAGAACTGGTACAGTTCGTAGGAATAAATGCCAATACTGCCGAAGCCCATACCGGAACCCATGACGCTGAGGCGCTTTCCTTTGTACATTCCGGTAAATCCGAGCATGCCACGCACCTGGTTGAACTGCTTCACATCGTCCAAATAATCTTCCGCGATCTTTTTCGCCCGCAGGGGATCGCCGGGCATGAGCACTACTTTGGCAATCTCATCTGTTGAAACTGCTTCAATGTGGGGAGTAGGAATGGTCGGCATACTTCGTCCTCTTTTAAAAAATAGTAAATTTTGTATGGATAAACAATAGGTATATTCTATAACAAGAAAGTTCCAACAAGGCATCATCTTCCATACAAACATCCATTTTTACCGGACACTCGTAACAATCATCCATTAATAAAGTAGGGGAAACAAAGTCGAAGGTAATTGATTCAGCGTCAGTTCCAAACGACTGTCCTATAATCGTGCACAGTTTATGCTCTAACCACTCTCAAGGAAGGCTGCAAAAGCAACCCAAGATCTTTGAAATTTCATGGCTAGACAATGGAAAAACAGTCTATGAAAAACAAGATTGGTAAGATCATCAGTATTATCAGTGTTGCTCCTTTGATCGCTTTGTATGTGTTAACCGCTCTTTTTTTGCATGATGCAAACTTATTCGGTAATAATGCATTGTGGGTTGGAATTTCCATCTTCTTTCTCACATTGATGCCCTTATCCGCTTATCTCCTCGAACACGTACTGCCTGCCTTTAAGACAGCAGGGAGAAAAGGTGAAAGAAAGCTGGCATTTGCGATGTGCATCGCCGGATATGTTCTGGGAACGATCGTGAGTTTTGTGTTCCATGCCCCGCTGGCGGTGAAAATGGTGTTCACTTCATACATGGTTTCAGGCGGCATTCTCGCGCTGGTGAACGGTCTGATCAAGTTCAAAGCCAGCGGTCACGCCTGCGGCGTGGCAGGCCCATGCGTGGTGCTGTTATATTTTATGGGAGCAAAGGTCTGGTATATCATCCTCACCCTGGCGCCGGTTTTCTGGGCACGTATTACCATGGGGCGCCATTCCCTTAAAGAGTTAATCTCAGGCGCAATGATTGGAATGGGAGCTACAGGACTAACCATCGCCGCATTTCTGTTTGTGAGCAAACTGATCGCTTAGGCGATCTATTCAAATAATTTGACAGAAAAAAGGTGCTTCAAAGCCCGATAGGATCTCGTCTTCACGAGAAAGTTTTAACGAAGCAGACCTGCCCCCACCGCCAGCTCCTGAACCTGGCGGGTGATCGCCAGGCGCCTTTGTGTTTGAACAACCATGGTCAATTCTTCGATCAGGTCCTGCGTGTTTTCTTTGGCATTGTCCAAAAGGCGGAAGCGGGTGACATTTTCAGCAACGATGGATTCAAGGATAATGTCATAGAAGTTAATTGCCGTGAGGTACTCAATCGTTCGCCGGGCTATTTCTACGGGGTCGCCTTCGATAATGGGGGGAGGCCATGCGGGCGCATAATCATGCACCTCTTCAAAGTGCTTGGAGATGGGGAGTAAAGGAGTGACAAGTGGCTGATAATTGCCTTTGGGAGTCTGGCGAAAAGACAGAATATCTACCGCATTCAAACTCCCCTCTTGATACGCCTGGAGCCAGGAGTAGATGAACCGATGGGCAAGATCATAGCGCGGGAGTGACCCGCTGCCAAGGGCAGAATAGTGCTCAAACTGGAGATCAAGCTGTTGAAGCGCCTGCTGAATTTTCGTGCCGAATGCGAGAATGCGTTTCTCTCCGGATTTCGTGTTGAACCAATCAATGGTCCCGGCTGCTAAATTCTTATTGTAAGGACCACACAACCCGCGATCGCTGCCCAAGACCACCAGGATAGACTTGTTCGGATCCCTCTCTACAGGCAGGGGATCAGAAAGCTCAATGACAGACGACGAAGTCGACGACAAAGATGCCAGGATTTTGAAATATTCCTGCTTGTAATCCTGCAACATGGTCTTCTTATTGAGCGCCATGAGCATGGTGCTCTGGGAAAGAATGCGCAGGGAAGATATCAGCGGTTCAATTGCCCTGAGATTGTCCAAGCGGTTTTGGGTTCTTTCAATTGCTTCTGACATTATTAGAACAATTCAATTTGATCGATATTCCAAATGAAAACAACCGTGCCGCCCAACCCCTGCAAGCTATCGACAGATCTGTGAAATTTGCCAGCACCCCGCTCTGTTCTAATGGACAAATGCGACCTGCAATTCGATTCAATGATCTTCAACGCTGCGGGGATATCCTTTTCTTCAACGCCAATGTAAAGCGATAACTGGCTCTGCTTGAGCAAACCACCACGGGTTTCGCTATAGGTAACCTTATACCCCGCATTCACAAGCTCATCGAGAACAATCTTGCCACTGCCATGAGGGATGACAGCCATAATCATCTTCATTCGCCACCTCTATTTTTCTCCAACCAGAGTTTTTCAAATTCACTCAGAACTTCATGCAAATTCTCAATCATTTGATCATCCAGCACCCGTTTGTGTTTAATGCTATCCACCAGGCGGGATTCGTGCATATTTACAAAAGAAAGCAATTCATCGGCAAAATGCGGAACGTCTTCAACCTTCACCGCATCCATGTAATTGCTTGTCAAGGCAAAAAAGAGAATGACCTGGTCTATGAATGGAACGGGGTCGTGTGGTTTTTGCATCAAAAGGCTTTCAAGCCGTCTGCCGCGTTCAATTTGCCGCCGGGTTGATTCATTAACATCCGTACCGAAGCGTGCAAAGCGATTCACTTCTTCATATTGCGACAATTCCAGTTTAAGCGGTCCAACCAGCGATTTCAGCGCAGGCTCCTGTGCTGAACCACCTACGCGCGAAACCGAACGACCGATATCGATAGCCGGTTTGATCCCTTTGTTAAAGAGATCTATATCCAGCATGATCTGTCCATCGGTGATCGAAATCAAATTGGTAGGAATATAACCAGAGATGTTGCCCTTCTGGGTAGTGACGATGGGTAAAGCGGTAATGGAACCGCCGCCATGTCGCGGATCCAATTTGCACGCGCGTTCAAGAAGGCGGGCGTGCAGGTAAAAGATATCACCCGGATACGCTTCACGACCGGGGGGGCGGCGCAAGAGCAGGCTCAATTCGCGATAGGATTCAGCATGTTTTGTAAGATCATCATACACAATCAAAGTATCCATGCCTTGATCAAGGAAGAATTCCGCAATCGTCACACCCGCGTAGGGAGCGAGATAGCGCAAGGCGGGCGGATCATCAGGACCAGAAACGATAACGACCGTTTTCGATAGAACACCACCAGCACGCAGCGTCTGAAGGGTTGAAATGATCGAGGTACTTTTCTGGGCAACCGCAACGTAAACGCATTTAACATCGCTGTTCCGCTGGCTCAATATCGCATCCAGTGCCAGGGTGGTCTTGCCCGTCTGGTGGTCGCCCATGATCAATTCTCGTTGTCCACGACCAAGAGGGATGAGCGCATCAATGATCTTGGTGCCGGAGTACAGCGGTTCGTTCACAGGCGCCCGCTCGATGACGCCGGGAGCGATCCTTTCAATATAGCGAAACTCGGATGGATTAATGACCCCCATCTCATCCAAGGGCTTACCCAGCGGATCCACCACCCTGCCCAGCAGTTCAAAACCCACCGGGATGCTCAAGCGTTTCCCGGTTGCCAACGCAAGGTCTCCTCCGCGAATACCCTGATCAGAACCCAACAAGATCACATCCGCATGCCTGCGATCAAGGTTCAGGACCATGCCCTGGACCCCATTAGGAAAATTCACCAGTTCCTCCAGGCGAACGGTAGGCAGACCGGAGAGCGTTGCCACACCATTGCCAATATGCTGTACGGTACCTACACTTTGAAAATAAACTTCGTGTTTGGTTGCATCGCTGTATTTCAGAAGTTTGTGCAGCAACTGTTTAACTTTCGATCGATGATGCGTTGATCCATTCTTCTCGTTAATTTTCTGAAGAGCACCTTCGACAAATTCTTGCGCAGGCTGGTTGAGCAGGCTGTTTTCCAGCAGCTCGTGTTTAAAAGATTCCAGGATGGCTTGTTGGGCTGAATCTCTATCAATCATCATGTTTTATATCAATTTGATCGAGGGATTGTTCGACCTCATCACGCATGGCATCCAGGTGGGCGGCAAGAGAATTATCGATGATCATGTCCGCGATCCTTATTTTAATCCCGGCGATCAGGTTCTCATCTGTCGCGATATCAAGATCAATATCCTTATCCGCCAGAGCGCTGAAGGTGCGCACGAGATTGAGTTCTTGTTGACTACTGAGGGGCAAGGGAGTTATCACACTTACCACCGGCGCCCTTCCTTCGAGAGATTCGCGCAGAGATTGAACCTGCATCATATTGGTCTTGCCGAGATCCCAAATCTTTTTGGTGAGTTCTTCAATCAGAGCATCATGCACAGCGAGCGGCGTGACCTGTCGCAGTGTGTGAGTAGAAATCGACAAGATAGCATCAACAAGCTGGGATTGATTTTGCTTCAGATCCACAGATTGTTTCTTTCTGATATCCAAGAGGGCGTCCTGCAGAATCCTTTCAGCTTCTTCTTGGGTAGCAGAAAGCAGTTCAGCCTGGAGATTCTTATTGTATTCATAGGCTTCATCGGTGATTTTCTGAATCTCGGCATCCAGGTTGTTGAGGCGGGCCTCTATTTCAGCCAAATAGCGCGCGGCTTCTTCGCGATCGCGCACCATCTCATCCATCAAGCGCTCCTTTTCACGAGCACGCTCCTCAAACTGCCTGACAATCGGTTTAAAGGCAAGAAAATAGAGTATGACCGTCAGGATCACAAAGTTGAGGATCTCAAAAAGAATAGTCACCCAATCAATATCAAGCATTGATTATCCCCCAAAGAAGCGAGTAACCAACGGATTGGCAAAGAGAAGCACAAGCATAACCAACAGAACGTAAATGTTCGAGGTTTCAATAAGCGCCATCGCGATGATCATAGTCGTTCTGATCTGGTTTGCTGCATCAGGTTGCCTGGCAATGCTTTCCAGCGCCTTCACCGCTGCATGTCCTTCCATAAGAGATGGAACGATCATGCCTATGGCAACGCCAATGCCTGTCACCAGAATGGTTACTATTGTAACAAGTGTACCGGGTTCAAGATTTTCCATTTGTAACTTCCTTTCGTCGAAAAAGTTTTTTTCTTGTTTTCCTTCCATCTTCATCTGCTTGGCTGATCTCTACCGCCGAAGCAATATAGAGGGTCGCCAAGGTAATAAAGATATATGCCTGCACGACACCAGTCACCATGCTCAGGGTAATCAGAGGCAGGGGAACAATTAACGGCACAATAGAAAAGATAATAGCAACAATCAAATCGCCGCTCATGATGTTTCCAAACAAACGCAAAGCAAGCGCAACCGAACGACTGATCTGACCAATCACTTCTAACGGTAAGAGAAAAATGGGATCAGCTACTGTTTTCAGATACCCCCACACCCCTTTTTTCAACATACCAAAATAGTGGACTGAAAAGAAGACGATAAGAGATAAAGCGATGGTGGTGTTGAGATCAGCCGTCGGGGAGGTGAGACCTGGCAACAGCGACAGGAGATTGGCAGAAATAAGGAAGATGAACAAGCTACCCAAAAGAGAAAGATAAGGATACAGGTTATCCACGTTCAACACATCACCCACGATGTTCAAAATAAACTCTATGATGGTCTCGAGAATAGCGGGGTTGGTCTTTTTGATCAGAAGCACAAGCAGTACGATCACAACCATCAGAATCCAGGTCATGACAACGGTGCTTCGAACAGGAAGACCCAGCAAATAGAAAGCAATCGGGTGAGTCAAAACGTTCATCTAAGGTTTCTCGCAATCGTCATAGTTAGCATCTTGTTTGTTTTTCTTCGACAAGCGAACAATGAGAATGAAACGAACGACGGTAAACGCAGCTACCAATAAAAGGGCATAGATGACATTCATCCTTATCGCAAGGTACATCAATGCGGCAAGAAACAGCATGCGAATGGCAACCCCTGAAAGTAATACCAGAGACGTGCCGGTATTCGTCTTTGAAGTGATCTTCTCTGCGCTCGATTTGATCGACAGCATGGATAGAAAAGCGCTACACGCGCCAATCACAACCCATAAGATTCCATAACCAACCGTTACTACATTATTACTCATTTTTTTTGTTCCCTAAATCATTCTTCCCATTACGAATGAAAGAAAATTCATCAATGATGAAACGAATCAAACTGGATAAGCCAGCGATGAGACCAATTCCAAGAAATATGAGGGTATAGGTTACGCCTGTCTGCGATCGCCGATCGATGAAGTAACCGATCACAGGTCCCACCACAATCGGCAACGCCAGCTCCCACCCGATAGAAGACGCCTTGAGATCTCTGGCAGTGAGAGCGTGTTTCCGTTTACCACTTCGTGGGTCCATTTTTTGCTCGTTAATCATCATCTCCATTATCTGGTCACTAAAATTTTCAGCTTTCTATCAGCTATTGCAAAAGTAGATAATTCTTGCATCATGTAAACAATGTTCTTTAATGGTATTTAAAGAGCCGTGGTCAGGATTTTGACTTTGTTTTGATAAACAGTAAGAATACCCGCTTTGACCGGCAGATGCGCTGGCGTACCCTGGCGCACATAGCGCAGTTGACCGTCATCCAACGCTCCGATCAAGGGCGCATGACCGGGGCGCAAGCCAATCATCGACCCATCCGCCAACTTGAGGACGATCGATGTGATCGCATCAATATTCGCAACGGGTCCGTTCACATCGATAACTTGCAAAGTAAGAAGATCACTGCTCAACCTCCACCTCCTCACCAGCCATCATCTGTTCAGTTTTTTGCTGAACATCCGCGATCGTTCCAGCCATGTAAAAAGCCTGTTCAGGCAAATCGTCACATTTGCCCTCCAAGATCTCTTTAAAACCTTGCAGATTTTCTTCTAACGGCACAAAGACACCCGGATTGCCCGTATAGGGTTCGGCAGAGAAGAAAGGCTGGGTCAAGAAACGCTGCAGGCGACGAGCGCGGATGACCGTCTCTTGGTCACTCTTGCTGAGTTCATCCATACCCAAAATGGCGATCAAATCTTGCAGTTCATCGTAGCGAGCAAGGGTGGCTTTTACCTGCATGGCGATCTGGTAATGTTCATTACCGACAAATTCCGGTGACAGCAATTGAGAACTGGATTGAAGCGGATCAATGGCGGGGTAGATGCCCAGACTGACCAGACGACGCGAGAGCACGGTGGTGGCATCTAAGTGCGAGAAGGTGGAGACCACCGCCGGGTCAGTAATATCATCCGCCGGAATGTAAACCGCCTGCACAGAGGTCACACTGCCGGCGCTTGTGGTTGAGATGCGTTCTTGCAGAACGCCCATCTCGGATTCAAGCGTAGATTGGTAGCCCATTTCGCTTGGCAAACGCCCTAACAGAGCCGAGACCTCAGAACCCGCCTGAATGAAGCGAAAAATATTATCGATGAACACCAGAATAGGGCGGTTTTCTTTATCGCGGAAATACTCTGCCATAGTCAGAGCCGTGTACGGAAGGCGCAAGCGCGCGCCAGGCGGCTCATTCATCTGACCGAAAACCAGGACGGTTGAGTCGATCAAGCCCTGTTCGTTGAGCTCAAGCCACAGTTCATTTCCTTCACGGCTGCGTTCACCCACCCCCGCAAAAACGATGATGCCGGAATGCCTGCGGATGGTGTTGCGCATTAATTCGAGCATGAGGATGGTCTTGCCAACCCCTGCTCCACCGAACAGACCGATCTTTCCCCCCTTGGCGTATGGCGTGAGCAAATCGATGGCTTTTATGCCTGTTACCAGGAGCTCTCTTGACACTCTTTGCTGACTGAAAGCAGGCGGGCTGGCGTGAATAGGGCGAAGCGTTTTTGTTTTGATCGGTGGCTTTTCATCAATCACATCACCAACGACGTTAAAAACCCGCCCCAGGGTGGCAGGACCAACAGGAACCTTAATGGGAGAATTCAGGTTCTCTACGGGCAAGCCACGCCGCAGCCCAGCGGTGCTACCCATGGCAATGGTGCGAACGACATTGGTATCGATGTGCTCCTGAATCTCTAAATACAAATCCTCTTCGTGCTTTCGTCGGACAAGCAGAGCATTGTGAATACTCGGCAGATTCCCTGAAGCAAACTCCACATCAACAACGACCCCCACGATCCTGATGATAATACCGATATCATTCGTTTCAAAAGATTGCTTATTGATTATCATGTCCTTTCATTTGTCAAAAGTCTGGCAAAATAACAAACCCCGGTATGGGCATGATATTTGTTTTGATCAAAATAGCGTGGAAATTTTACCATAAAAATGGATTATTCCTGTCAAATATAGGCGCTTTCACCTTACGATTTTAATTTGGAGTGGGGTAAGACCCCCTGTTTTTCCCTGTCATTCCGAAGGAGCACAGCGACTGAGGAATCTCTCCATTTCCGTGTTAATTTTCCGACTGGTCACAAAGAAATGTATAGCTATACGTCATTCCAAAGGAGCACGGCGACTGAGGAATCTCTCCATTTTCCTGTTGATAATCCGATGAGTCACAGAACAACGAGTATCCGAAGAAACGTCTTTGCGAATTGTTCATGAATCAGCTTCTATTTGGTGAGATGCTTCGCTGACGCTCTGCATGACGTTACCCTTATACGTTATCCTGAAAAAGTTGTAGATGCGTTGGCAACACCCCTTTATTCTCTCCTGTCATTCCGAAGGAGCGCAGCGACTGAGGAATCTCTCCGTTTCCGCCTTGATTTTTCGGCAGATCACAAAGAAATGAATAACTGTACGTCATTCCGAAGGAGCATAGCGACTGAGAAATCTCTCCATTTCTTTAGTAATTCTCGGATAAGTCGCAAGGGAAAAGTATGCATCCATTCTTTGTTGTTTATTTAAAAGTTGGCTTCGCTTGGGTAAGATTCCTCGCAGAGCTAATGACGGTAAGAAATGGCGCGTTGTCAAGCTTTTTCTTCTCGCGCAAAATCAGGGGGAAACCTGCTCCCAACTCCCTGAAAACAAACAAGAGGAGTGATTGATTCAGAAGCCACGTTACGGATCAATCAACCTCTGCCTGGCGATGCAATTTGTGCAGAAAATGTCGGATGGCGTGGAGCGGATGCTTGAAGATCATCCTTGGACCAGCAAAGCGCATGACCTGCTGAATCTTTGCACGATACTTCGGAGCATAACAATGCACGGCGCATCGCGCGCATACGGGTTTATTTGCCCCCCAGACGCAGTGTTCCAATCGTTCAAGACTGTACCGCAACAATGAATCACAGTCAGAACATAGCCCTTCTTGCGAGTTGTGTTTGCCCCGACAGTATATGCCCACCATCACTTTAATAGTATCCATCTCTCTAAGGCGATAATCAGGGACCATAACTCTCCCACACCAGTTTGCAGATTTTCCCCTAAAAAAAGAGCTTTTCGCACATCTCCCACGAAAGTTTTTTTATTCTACTACAGGGTCCATTTCTGCTCATATTTTGCTGACGCCGGATAACCTTTTTCTTTATCTGGTTGTAAAATTAAACCCGTAGCAAATTCGATCAAACGAGGTTCCCATGCCGCAATACGAGTATAAAGTGCTCAAGATCCCGCACGTCCAGCAGACCTATTACTGCAGCTTCATGGCTTGTTTCGGCTGGCAGGTGCAGAACATCCAGGAAAGCGTGGATCGAGTGGTCAACCGCTCCATGGGTTTCTCCAATACCACCAACTACGGCAGCTTCAATGCCAACACCTATTTTCATCCTCATACCAACAGCGCTTCCACTTACGGCTATTCACGCAATCGTGGTTGGGGTTCTCAGATGAATATGCAGGTCACCGATGTGGAGAGCAGCCTGACGATCACCTTCTTCCGTGACGCAAATATCCCATACCTCGGCGAGCTGAACGATATCGAAAAGCGCTTCTTTGCCGCCACCCCCGCCTATCTGCAGCGCTGCAAACAGAAAGACAGGAGCAAAGAAAACCAATGGCCAGAGCGCATCGCAGTGCAAACCTGTGCCGATCAGGGGAAAGCCGTGTTGGCGCGCGGAAAACAGCAGGCACAAACTCAAACGACCACACAGCAAAGGGTGGAAGCACAAGCCAGCACCAGCACAACAAGTCAAGAGCAACCAGCACCCATTCCATCCGAACCGCCCAGCGCAACCATCCGCGAAACGGAAGTGACGCACAACGTATTCCAGGGCAACCAGCCCGGCTTGCAGATCCGCTTGAATTTCAATATCAAGAACCGCAAAGGCATCCAGTGCCGGGCGGTGACGTATTTCTTCGATGAAAAGCACAACCCGCTGCAAGACGTCAATCAGCGTTTCCAAACCGCAAACGGAAAAGTATCGGTAGGGTCCACCTTTAAACCCGGATTTGAGGATTGTTACTACAACAACTATATCCTGTTCCTACCCTACGGCGAACTGGACCAGAAGGATGGAGATTACCGCCTGGGACTCAATGCCAAAGTTTATGATGAGGTCACCAAAGCTTTTCTGGCATCTTCTCCCGACATCTTCTTCCACTATGTACAAAATGGGCAGAGCATGCGCGGGGAGAGCATCGCCACACCTGCAACCAAAACTGCCATCCCTGAACCACCCAAAACACCCGCACGAACCTCGCAAAAGCCCGCTCCGTCGGTCAAACCGGTGACCATCCCGGAACGTCCCAGTTTCGAGGAATACTCCGCCACCTTCTGCAAGAGTCGCGGCTGGGATGTTCTCACCGAGGACCGCAAAGTTTTTCTGCAAGGTTTGGAGATCTGGTACAAGGATTTTCGCTCTGCCAAACCGCTGGCGTTTCATAAAAAAGCTTTGGATTTGAACCCCAAAGAACCTACATACTGGCAGTGGGTAAGCAGCGCATACAGTGACAAGTTGAAGTTCGATGAAGCGATCGCTCTTTTACAGAAAGGGTTGAAAGAAATTCCCAATGATCCTGTACTGCTCACCTCGCTCGGTTACGCGCATATTCGAAAAATGGATCTGGATTCAGCGCAGAAGACCGCTGATATCCTGTCAACTCTGGAAGAAAGATCGGCAAAATACAGCTACAACTGGCTGCTGGGCATGATCGCCGAGACGCGCAAAGATTTCAAAACCGCCATCCAGTATTATGACAAAGCAGATGAATTGTCCGATCCGGGCAATTCTACGTTTCTGGGCATGAACCAAAAACGCTGCCGTGAGCTGATGAAACAGAAGAATTAATCTGGTCGATGAGCGAAATTTGGCGCCGGGTTCAATATCCTACTATCACCTCTACAAGAAGGGAATGCTCTTCTTAATCTGCGCCTGTTGAAAAATCCATCAACCCCATTGCGCCAGGCATTCCATTTTCAGTAAAGAAGCAACGGTGCCAGAAGATTACCGGGAAGGTAAACTTGCCTATACGCTCATCAAGCGAAGATAATCAGGCAGAATATCAGAAGTGATGTAACGAGATGCTTCTTCAGCCGAAATGGGGATGTTATTTTCCAACCACCACACCGCAATCCCGGTAAAACCCGCGCAAAAGAAACGCAAATTCATCTCAAGGCGCGGGTCGGAGGGGGAATCTGCTTTCTGCATGGTCATAGGCTCAAAGATCAGTTCAGATAATAACTCTTGGAATAATTCTCGAAAGAACGGATCACCGAACTTTCCGAGCATGGAGCGGTAAAATCTCTCGTACCGTTGCAAATGTTGAAAGACACTCTGCACAAAAGGCACCAGAGAAGCTGCATCATTTTTTTGAGAATCCGTTTTATGGGCATAGATCTCTGCAGTCATTTGTTCAAATAACATGTGGGCGCAATCCTCGAGCAACTCATGCAGCCCTGAATAATGCAGGTAAAAAGTAGTACGGTTGATCCCCGCTCCGTTCGTGACATCTTTGATGCGTAGGCTGTCATAAGCTTTTTCAGCCGCAAGCCTGATCAAGGCTGCTCTCAATAAATTACGAGTCCGGATGGAACGCGGATCAGATTCAGACACATTCATTTTTGGCATTTCCTTGATAGACAAAACCAGCATGGACGTTGAGAAAAATAATTTCATTTTCATTATAATCCAGATAATCGACTCGATGTCGAACAACGGTTGTTGAAGGAGAAATCCAAAATGAAGACCATCCTTGACTACATTTTTCTCGAACCCTTCCCCGGCGACTGGTTAATGCAGGACATCATCGCGATACTCTTGACCCTTTTGGTGCTGGTGTTCATCGTTCGCCGTGAAAAACATGCGGCAATTGTGATTTTGGAGATGGCTGCATTCGTATTTCTATACGCGTCTATATACGAAAACGCCGCCATTGTCATGGGCTTATATTCTTATGGTCGTTCGCTGGTGATGATCGGTTTTGTGCCAGCCTCTGTGCCGTTAATCGAAGCCTGTGTGTTGATCACAGGGCTCTGGTTTCTTGAAAAAACGCGGGTACCCCAATGGGCATGGGCACCGATCATCGGACTGTTCGGAATGTTGCAAGATTTTTCGCTTGATCCACTGGCGATACGACAAATACACACGGTCGGTGCAGTGACCTCCGGACGCTGGAATTGGTTGATCAATCCCGCAAGCGATGCCAACATCTTACGCATACCGGTTTTCAATTTTCCGGGTTGGATGTTGATAATGTTCTACAGTACGATCTGCTTGCTCATCGGACGCTGGTGGTATAAGAAATCTGGCTACCGCCCGCTGGTCGGCTATATCTATCCATTGATTACCATGGTAGTCGCATTACTTTTGATGATCAGCCCGCTCTCAAATTTCCTGCTCTGGCTGGGACCCTTCTTTCAGAAAGGACAATCCATTGAATGGGTAATGCTTGCATTCCATCTTGTGATTCCCAGCGCACTTCTGATTTTCTTATGGCGGGGAAAAATGACCAGTCGCTTCACTGCAAATGATCTCCCCATATTCATCGTTCCCACTGTACTGCATCTTTCAGATATACTGTTCACTGTGCTTGGGGGATACACAGAAATTTTGTGGATCGTACTGCTCGCCAGTGCGCTGCAAACCGCATTCTTGCTGTTTGCATGGGTCAACAATCGCCACGCACCGATAACAGAAAACCAATAGATCGATCCGGCGAGAACTTCAACATTGGAGAAAATTTCAGCGACCCATCAATGACAGAGGCTAGTTCAAGAGTCAGTATCTTCAGGTCGTGCTGCGCTCTTCACCTGGAGATGCTGACTCTCTTGCATGCGTGCTGAGAAACATACGGTGCCCCCTGGCAACCGTTTGCCAATCATCTCTTTCCCACAGGTATGGGGTTTTTCCAAAAGAAAGTGTAAAATCTATAGGGAAGGATGAAATGGCTTGCCGCATTTTAATGTAAGCAAATCTGCGACCTCCAAAATCAGAATTTCTCAAATCAATCTTGAAAAAGGTTAATATTAAAATATGAAGACGCTTCAGAATTATGTCCAAGATTTTTTCGCACTTCTCAATTCAACAAGGGAGACAGAAGCGGAACAGCGTTTCACCAACGCCATCAAGATGGCACTGCTCACTTTTCTAGACGATGAGAGCAAGGAAAATGCGGCGACGGTATACGACATCTTCTTCAGCACCTACCGCATCGTCCTGGAGGGTTCCAAAAGCACCTTCATCGATTTGCTGGATGTACTGAGCGCCTACGAAGAACGGGCTGCCACACTGATCGATAAACAACGTGACCATTACATCCATTCCGTGAACGTTTTCATTTTGGGGCTGTGCATCTATTCGCAAAACTCCAACTTTCGCACAGCTTTTAAGAAAGCCAATATCGATGGAGATAAATACCCTGAAAATTATCCGAACGAACAGGAAGAATTTCTGTTCCGCTGGGGAATTGCGGCACTTTTCCACGACGTCGGATACCCAATCGAGATCATCGGCAAGCAGATCGAGAGCTTTCTGGAATTTGCCACCAACGCTGATCATGCTGACAGCAAGGGGAAGATCAAAGCGCACCTGGAATTCCAAAATTTCCGGCACCTGAATTCGGTGGCAGAGGTGACTCCAAAAAAGGTTTTCATCAAAAACTTTTACGAGCAAAATGAAAGCAGCGTTTATATCGATCTTTTACAACCCATCGACCTGCTGGCACAAAAGATCCATCTGTCTTTGGCTATTCCACTGGAGGAGATCAAGAACAAACTGGACTCGTTCGTGCTCGACATGGCTAAATTCGGCTTCATCGATCATGGTTTTTATAGTGCCATCATCGTGTTGAAATGGTACGGTTATCTGATCCAGAAAACCAATATGAACCCCATGCGTTTTTATAATGCCGTCGTCGACAGCGCCAGCGCCATTCTGTTGCACAATTATTATCGCAACGCGTGTCAGAAAAGCTTCGGCTGCGGTCCGATGAACCCAGTCAGCCACCCCATCGCCTACCTGCTGATGTTCTGTGATGAGATGCAGGATTGGAATCGGGTAGGATACGGACGGATCGAGAAAACGCGCACACAAGCCGCTTCGGCAAAGATCTTCATCGATGAAAAGAACTTTGGGATCACCTACCTGGCAGGCAAGGGCACTTTTTCCAGGAAGTTCATCGATGACAAGAACGAGCTATTCAATCAACTGTTGGATATCCGGGCGGTTTTCCCGGGCGGGTTGCACATCGAATGTGATACGCTGGAGGTTATCTTCAAAGAAGCCCGAGAAGACGTTCTGGTGCCACGCCCCATGCTGGAAAACATGGAACTGCTGGCAAAAGCCATCCATGAAGACTACATCGCAGCGCGCAAGAAGAGAAATGAGCCCATACGGGTGGCGGAAAAGTTTGAGGATCTGGACGATTCGGCAAGGTATTCGAATTTGCGCCAGGCGATGAACATCGGCAAGAAGCTGCAGAAGGTCGGCTATGTACTGGTCAGCCAGGATGCCGATGGGCAGGAGATCACCCAGTTGGATGATGACACCATTGAACAATACGCGATTCTGGAACATGACGACTGGATGGAAGGAAAAATCAAAGACGGGTGGAGCTACGCCTCCACGCGCGATGACAGCCAGAAAAAACACAACTGCCTGGTTCCCTGGAGTCAGTTGTCGGAAATGTATAAAGAATATGATCGGGATGTAGCCAGAAATGTGATCAGATTGGCTGCGATGGTTGATATGAAAGTGATTAAAGCTTAATTATGACAGAATCATCGAAGCAAGGAGAAGCCATGAAAGATCCCACCATACCTAGCAGTTCAAGCGAAAGCAAATCCAATCTGCCCTTCGCATCTTACAAAGGTGATGGACCGTATATGTTCATCAGCTATTCCCACAAAGATAGCGGAGCCGTCTACCCGATCATCGCACAGTTCCACGGACAGAGATACAACGTATGGTACGATGAGGGCATCGAGCCGGGCATCGAATGGCCAGAAGAGATCGCAAACGCGCTCAACGCCAGCAAACTGTTCGTGGTATTTATCTCTCCAAATTCGGTAGCATCGGAGAACGTGCGCAATGAGATCAACTTCGCACTGGCAAAAAAACTGCCTTTCATCGCCATCTACCTGTGCGAAACCGCGCTGACCCCCGGGCTGCAACTGCAAATCGGCACCAAGCAAGACATTCGAAAATACCTTTTGGATGAAGATACGTTCAGAAGAAAATACTTAAATTCTTTCGAAAGCGTCTTCAAAAAGCAGGAGACGAAACCGTGGGTCCCGGAACCCAAACCACCCGAAGCGGAACCCGGGAAACCGGACCCTGTCATCAAGACCCCCACAACCATCACCACCCCAACCATGCCACCGGCTGGGGCGTTGCATTTCACCTGTGATGTGATACGCCGGGCAGCTTGCGAGAAACTAGGCTTACCCGAAGACAGGCAGTTGGAGCTCAAACATACCAATGTGGTCACTGAACTGCGCTTCCTGGCTGATGCATACGGCGAACCATATCTGGCATGTTCCAAGGGTAAAGAGCGCTTAATGGTATATAAAAAGGAAGGTCAACCGGTGTTCTTTTTCGAGCGTGGTAGCATTGCAGACCTTTCTGACCTGGCTTATTTTAAAAATCTCAAAGACATCCGTTTGATCTTTCATCGCTTCTCTGATCTGATGCCGCTGGCAAGTCTTCCAATCAAGATACTTGACCTATCCTGCAACCAACTGGCTGACCTCGCCCCCCTGGGCGCGATGCCCCAGCTCACCAATCTGAGTATGGATTACTGCACTTACGAAAGTCTGACCCCGCTTGAAAAGATCAAAAACCTTAACTTTTTATCCATGTTTGATCTTTCATTTCAGGGATTCAAAGAGTTATGTTCGCTTGATATGCCAAACCTGCAAACACTTCATATTCCAAACAGCAAGATCGAGAGCTTAGAAGGTATTTCCAACCTGAAATTCCTTTCCTGGCTCAGCATCAACGATTCTATCATTTTCGACTTTGATGAGCTCGCAAAATTGAAAAATCTGACCACCCTCTCCATTTCAAGAACACGTTGCTATGATTTTTCATTCTTGAAGGAGCTGCCTCTTTTGAATTCCCTTACAGTGGATGAGGAACAGAAAGCGCAGATCATCGAATTTTACGGCGAACAACCCAATTTCATTAAATAGATCCGCCATTTTCAAGGCATTTATAAAAATGTTGTTGTAAAATCAAGTTTGTAGCACAAAAATCTAAAATGCTGATAGGAAAAAAATGAAAAAGTCAACCCGATTACATCCATTTTCACACAGCAGTATCCTTTTTATCCTCCCGCTGCTCATTCTCAGCGCTTGCTCAAGCCAGCCTTGTGTATGCCAGTGCGATTGCTCATCAGATAAAACTGCAGAAGAACAAACTGCAACAGATACCACAGGATCTGAAAACGCTGAAGCTGTGATCCCCGAAGCAGCCGCAGAAGAAACCGGTGAATTCACCCCATGCCCCATCGTTTTCGATTCTGATCGCGAAGGCAACTTCGAGATCTATGTGATGGACTCTAATGGGGAAAATCTAGTCAAAATAACCAATGACCCGGCGGATGATTGGAATCCCGACTGGTCACCGGATGGTAGCCAGATCGCTTTCGTCTCTAAACGCAACAATGAACAGGGAGCTGAACGATCCATTTACATCATGAATGCTGATGGAAGTAATGTGCGCCAGTTAACCAACATGCCGGAAAGCGATCTTCCCGATTGGTCACCGGATGGAAAAGCCATCATTTTCACAAGCAATGCAAACGGGAATTTTGAGATCTATATCATGAAAGCCGATGGCAGCAACGAACCTACCAACCTTACCAACAGCGAAGCACAGGATATCGCACCAGTTTGGTCACCGGATGGCAGTCAGATCGCCTGGCTGAGCGGCGATTTTGAAAGTAAGGATCTGTTTGTGATGAACGCAGATGGCAGTAATGTGCGCCGGCTCACCGACCAGGGAAATGTTTATGATGTCGGATGGTCCATCGATGGAAAGATGCACGTAAGCTGGGAAAATAATGTCTACGGTTCCTTCAACTGCCTGATGGATTCGGATGGAACGATCCTCGCCAGTGGTTTTGGGAAAGGGGACGGCGTACAGTACTTCCCATACTGGACCCTTGAGGGTGACCAGGTGGAATTGGTCTCAGCAGATATGAATGATGGAAATAATGAAATCTATCTGATCGGTGATATTTTTCCGGATTCTGTTCTCAATATAACCAACAATCCAGCGAATGACGAAAATCCGGATTGGCCCATGTTCCATTGTGGTCCAAATCAATAGCATAAAAATCAACTACACTCCCTCTGGATGACGTTGGAAAAGCAGTATCATTGCGATATACCAAATTGCTTACTACGACATGGAGAGATATCTCGGTCACTGCGTTTCCTCGCAATGACGGATTATCATATTGTGAAATAAATTTGCTATTACCCGGTAGATAATTAATTAAGCGGAAGGGAACCCAGGGAGAATAAAATTCAAAGAAGACAGCCATCCTCAATTCGCTGTATAATTTTCAGCGAAAAGTCATATTTTTGTGCTGTCTTTCGAAATACATTATAAAATCATCTAATCAACTCTATTCCATATAAAATAGGTAGAAAAACAATGCACAAGAATATAAAAATTTTTAGAAAATTCAATCCATTTTCATTTTGTGTTTTATTTTTGACTGCGCTGCTCATTTTAAGCGCATGCACTAGTCAGCCGCAGGAGTGTGTATGCCAGTGCGATTGTTCATCCGATGGAACTTCGGAAGATACCACGGAATCTGAAAATCCTGAAGCAGTGATCCCCGAAGCAGCCGCAGAAGAAACCGGTGGTTTCGTCCCCTGCCCTATCGCTTTTGATTCCGATCGCGACGGCAACCTTGAGATCTATACAATGGACTCCAACGGGGAGAATCTGGTTAATCTGACCAATGACCCGGCAGATGATTGGAATCCCGACTGGTCGCCGGATGGTAGCCAGATCGCTTTTGTCTCTCAACGCAATAATGAACGATCTATTTACATCATGGATGCTGATGGAAGTAATTTGCGCCTGTTAACCAACATGCCGGAAAGCGATCTTGCTGATTGGTCACCGGATGGAAAAACCATCGCTTTCACAAGTAAGGCAAACGGGAATTTTGAGATCTATATCATAAATGTCGATGGCAGCAATGAACCCATCAACCTTACCAACAACGATACTCAGGATCTCGTACCGGTATGGTCACCGGATGGCAGTCAGATCGCCTGGCTGAGCGGTGATGAAGGTTGGAATCTATTTGTAATGACCTCAGACGGCAGCAATGTACGCCAGCTCACCGATCAGGGACATGTATCTAACGTCAAATGGTCTATCGATGGAAATATCTATATTGACTGGGATAATAATGTCTACGGCTCATTCAACTGCCTGATGGATCCCGATGGAACGATCATCGCCACTGGATTGGGGAAAGGGGATGGGCTGCCGTACTTTCCATATTGGACACTGGAGGGTGATCAGGTGGAACTGGTTTCAGCAGATATGGATGATGGCAATGACGAGCTATACCTGATCGGGGAAGTCTTTCCGGACTTCGTTCTCAATATCACCAACAATCCGGGCAATGATCGCAATCCCGATTGGCCGGCACTGTGCGGGCTGAGATAGAGAATAAATAGTTGACCGAAAAAAGAGTGCGCTTGCAGCGCGCTCTTTTTTCATGATTGCATCGCGGAAAATAGAACACCCCTTGATATAATCACTTGGTATGCCGAAAAAATTATTTACCGCTCTTCTGATCGGCGCAGGCAACCGCGGAACTGAGATCTACAGCGCGTGGGCACTGGCTCATCCTGACAAGTTGCGCATCAAGACGGTGGCGGAACCGATCGAAGCCAGAAGAATGGCGATCGCCAGCAAACACATCGTTCCCACCACCACATCCATCATTCCCCGCACCGTCGTCTTTGATTCCGATCGTGATGGAAACCGGGAAATCTATATCATGGATTCCAACGGGGAAAACCTGATAAATCTGACCAACGATCCGGCAGATGATTGGACCCCCGGCTGGTTCCCGGATGGCAGCCAGATCGCATCTACCTTCATTCGTGGTATGGGACAGGGAAAAGCGCAAAATATCTTGTGCCTGTAATGCTGCTGCAGCAATAGCAACATGTTCACCGAATTCTTTGTCATTATCACAGGTGATGTGTGGGTTTGATGCATGAAAGGGCAGTAAACCTGTAATGGCTTTTCTAATCGTCTTGGCAATGCGATCGTCCACCTTTTTTCTCTCTTGATGTCATATCACGACGTTAGGGTTGTGCCTTTAGAGTGCAGTCTATGGTACACACAAATTAAGAAATGCTTACAAAACACAAAAATAGATTGTTGTCACTATACCTGCCATAGATTTATATAGATGGTACCCAATTGACTATGAAACACGTGCGAGCATTTTGTGTTCCTTTATTCCATTGACCAATAAAACAATTATTACCGCAAAGTATGGCATTGTCGACAATAATTGAGTAGGTAACTCAAAAGAAGTCAAAGTCAGGAATAAAGCATCTGTATAAGCAAACAATAATGCAATAAGACCGGCTTTAATGGGATTGCCCTGCCCAACAAGTACAGCAGCCAAGCAAAGAAAACCTCGTCCAGAAGTCATGTTCTCTGTAAACATTGAAACACCTGATAATGGTATATAGGATCCAGCCAACCCTGTCAAAACACTCATAATAAGAAGAGTCACCCATTTATACTTTAACAAATTTACACCAGCCGTTTCAGCAGCGGTTGGATTTATGCCAACACCCCGCACCCGTAGCCCAAATGTTGTTTTATACATGACAATATAACCAATAAACATAATCACATATGAAAGATACACCAAAATGATTTTGTCATTAAAGACCGTAGTAATAAATGGCAAACCATCTAAAAACGGAAGATGAATTTGATCATAACTGATAATTTTTTCGCTTATAAAAGCTCCACGAGCCCCAAATATGGATTGAAGCAGCAAAGTAGTTATAGCCCAAGCACCAAAGTTCAAAGCAATGCTAATAATTAATGCATCTGCCTTATAGTGAAAAACCAACATTCCAAAGATAATCCCCATAACTATACAGGCAATAATTCCGATCAATGATCCCCCTATTGCACTTCCTGTCATATAGCTGCCCCAGGTTGCAAAAAATGCAGAGGTTAACATAAAACATTCATATGCTATGATGAATGTACCAGCCCTATTCGTAAAACATCCCCCCACAGCACCTATGATTAATGGGGTAGCAATACGAATGGTACCAGCAAAAACAATTGGACTGATCATCGCAAGTAAGATATCTGACATCATTAGCCTCCAACGGATCCTTTTTTGAAAATACTCTGAATCTCCTTAAAAAGAACTTTATAGTCAACCGAAACAAATAATACGAACAGCATTAGTAGGATATTGACAGTCAATTTATTCAATGATGTTAAACGTTCCATATTTAGAGATCCTGCTTTAAGCGCTCCCCACAGAAATGAAACAAGAACAATCGCAATTGGGTTCTTGTTCGCAATGAAAGCAATCATTATTCCATCCCAGCCCATGTTCGACGCAAATTGTGCTGTGAATCTAAAATAAGACCCCAATACCTCAACCCCACCACTAATACCCGCGATAAATCCGGAAAGCAAAAAAATCGAAACAAAACTGCTTTTCGCATTCACCCCACCGATCTTTGCAAATTTTAGATTTTCTCCAACCTGTTTTAATTCATAACCCTTTATCGTATATTTATAAAAAATTGCTACAACCAAAGCAATAAGAACAGCAATGATAATTCCGTAACTCGCCGATGTGCCTTTAATGAGATTAGGCAAAACAGCGGAATCGTATATTTTAGGTGTGGCAATTGCATTTGATCCCAAGTTGGATACTCCATGACCAATCCACCACATAGTTATATACTCCGTTAATAGCTTCGCCATAAAATTTAACATCAAAGTTGTAATTAATTCACTCACATTAAAGAAAAGTTTGAGAATTGCAGGGAAGAAAGCGTACATTAATCCAGCCAGACCGGCAGCTAATAGACACAAAAATATATGAATTATGGGGGGGAATTTATATGAATACCCTACTACGGCAGCAACTAAGGCGCCAAAATATAATTGACCCTCCACCCCCATATTGAATATCCCGGCTTTAAATGCTATTGATGCTGCAATTCCTACAAGAATACAGGGCATTGCATACCGAAGAGAACTTCCAAAGCTGATTTTTGTTCCGAGTGCTCCCTTATATATCTCTCTAAATGCATTAAAAGGGTTCTCCCCTTGGAGCAATATCAACATGGAACCAATTACGATAACTGCAAGAAATGCCGCTATATATTTAATGACACTATTCTTAATCTCATCGTTTATTTTTAAGGAACGTTTCATAAACCGATTCTCCTCCAGTCATTAATAATCCAATTTCGTTTTCGTTTAATTCACCATGTAAACCACCCTCTTTAAGTAGACCGTTATACATCACGAAAATACGATCCGATAATTGCATTACCTCATTCAAGTCATGGCTTATCAATAATATGGCTACTCCTGTAGCAGCAATTTCTATTATCTTTTTCCAGACAAATTCTATAGCTCCAACATCTAAACCGCGTGTGGGATCTTCGATTACAAGCAGCTTATATCCCTGCAAAAACTCTCTGCCCACAATCAATTTCTGGATATTCCCTCCAGACAGAGATTGAACTTTATCATCAATACTCTGTACCTTTACGCTATATTTATCGATGATTTGATTTGTAAATGAGCTAACTTCTTTCCTGTCAAGAAAAATCTTGCTCTTAAAACCATGAACTATATGGAAACCCATTATGGCATTTTCCCATATCGATGAAAGAGTATTTATCCCTTCATTCATTCGATCCTGAGGGATATAGCCCAAGCCCATTAATCGTCTTTCACGGATTGATTTTTCAACAACATTTTCCCCGAAAAGAAAAATCCTGCTACCCTTCTCAGGTTTGAGAAGTCCCATTACCGTTTCAATCAGTTTTTGTTGACCGGAACCTGCTATCCCAGCTATTCCAACAATCTCTCCAGTTCTAAGGTCGAAATTGATATCTCTTAACCGATAACTACCATTATCAATGTATGAAAGGTCTTTTACTTCCAGAACTTTTTCACCAAAAACACTGTCTAATTTTTGTGCTTTAAGAATGACTTCCCTTCCAACCATTAAACTAGCCAGCTTTGCTTCATTAATTTCTGATGGCAGGATATTTCCCGAAACCTTTCCATCTCTGAGAACGGTTATATAATCGGAAATAGCAAATACTTCCTTCAATTTATGGGTGATGAAGATAATGGTTTTACCAATATTTTTTAAAAATTTTAAAGCAGAAAATAATCCCTCAATACCCAGCGGTGTCAATACTGACGTCGGTTCATCTAAAATTAATAAATCAGCACCGCGATAAAGGAGTTTAACAATCTCAATCTGCTGGAGTAAAGCAACCGGCAGATTATTAATCATGACATCTAAAGGTACATTAAATTTATATTGATTACAAATCTCCTTAATGTTTTTCTTGCACCCCTCTTTATCAATAAAAATTTTATTGCTCCCACCTTCATAGCCCATAATAATATTCTCTAGTACTGATAAATCATTAAAAAGCATAAATTCCTGATGAACCATACCAATGCCTTGCTTACTTGCCTCCATCGGATTTTTGAAATTTATCTTTTGCCCCTTGTAAATAATCTCTCCACTATCTGGCTTGTGCAGGCAAGTAACAATATTCATAAGCGTTGATTTACCAGCCCCATTCTCGCCCACAATTGAATGAATGGTTCCCTTTTTTATCTTGAGATCAATATTATCATTCGCTACCAAAGAACCGAATGTTTTTCGTATTTTTCTCAATTCAAGAATATATTCATCATCTTTCATAAAATAATTATCCAACCTTTCATTTACTCGGGTTAAAAATAGCAGACGATACTGGATAATTCATTACATAATTAATTTGTAAACATGATTCCGACTTGCATAACTGTTTTTGATACCAGTTATGCAAGTCCAACAGGGGGGCACATCCCCCCCTGTTGCTTTAAGAGACTACTATTAAAAATTGGTCAGCTTAGCGTCTAGTAGTCAAGTCGATATTCCTCAAAACCCTCGTAAACATCAACTTCACCAGTCCTGATATCCTCAACAAGCTGCAAAACTTCCGCTTGTAGTTCCGGTGATAATTTTTCAAAGTCCCTTTCATCATAAACACGCCCACCAGAGCCGATATTGAAATCCAGGTAAAGCGGGAATTCATACCCTTCAGCCCACTTACTAGCAAGAGTTATGACAGCATTATCCATTGGTTTTATTGCAGACCAGAAAACACTTGGATCCAGGTTGCCCTGCCAATCATCAACTCCTATACACCTTATTCCACCATTAGCGCATGCTTCGATCACACCAGGGCCTGCAAGATAACACGACTGATAGATAATGTCTACTGGATAATTAGCTATCATCGCCGCTCCAGCTTCCAATCCTTTATTGGGGTCAAGGTAATCTCCAGTGAATGAATACACAACCTCAACATCAGGATTCGCATAAGCAGCACCTGCAATATACCCGTCCCTGAATCTCCGGATTTTCAGAATATCTGTATGTCCAATCCAACCTATGGTCCCTGTCTCAGTAGTTTTAGCGGCGACAAAACCCGCCACAAATGACGACTCAAATGGATCAACAGAAACAGAAGTGCAGTTTGGTTTGCCATGTTCCATATAGGTATCCAATAAGAAGAGACGAGTTTCTGGATATAACTCATAAATCTCATCTGCCAGGTCTACAGCAACGTTGCTCACCGCATCTGCAAAAGTCATTATTACACCATAACCGTCCCCGGCCAAGGCGCGAATACTCTCAGCATATTCTGCACTGTCGAGCGCTTCAATGACCTTTACTTCCCAGCCTTCGGATTCAAGTGCCTCAAAGCCACTCCAAATCAAGTCAGTAAAAGGATTACCTAAAGGCGATTCTGTGATAAAAGCAGCCTTTTTAGTAACTTCTTCTACTTCCTCTTCCTCAACAGCCTCTCCGACCGGTTCTTCTTCCACAACCTCTGTTTCAGCAGAAGTGCAAGAAGCAAAGACTGTCAAGAGAATCAACAGCACTATAAGACTCGAACGCTTTTTCATTTTTGTTCCTCCTTCTAAAGTTTTAAGATCCTAATCTGTCATTATCGAATATCCTTCTCTTCCACCTCCTTGAATTAATTTTTTCATCTCTAATAGATACAAATCATCTATTCAGAATATTTTCTGTTCTCATGCAAATTCATTCTATTATCACCCCACTTGGTTCGTAAAGTATTTACAAAATAGTGCCTAGTATGTTTTAACATACTATAATTAAGCGAAATGGTCATAGAAAATTATTCCAAGGATTATTAATGAATACCAAAAAAGATATAAAAAATGACCAACTCCTTGATATTTCATTATTAATTGGTGGGAAGTGGAAACTGATAATTATTCGTGAGTTAATAGGAAAAACAATGAGGTTTGGTGAACTCAAGAGATCGATTGGCTCTATAACTCATAAAGTATTAACAGATAATTTACAAGCATTAGAGAAAGATGGGATAATAAAAAGAGTAGTTTTTCCTGAGTCTACATTAAAAGTAGAATATTCGCTTACTCCGGCTGGGTATAAATTTGCACCATTGCATCGATATTGTATCTCATGCTATTATGATTACCTCTTTGCACTCAATCAAGACAAACTTGACAATGTAGAAAATGATTACAGATCAGAATTAAAAACAAATTTCTACGAGCCTGATTCCCATCTAAAAGGCAAAATCGAAAGAAAAAATACATATACTGAGCGCATATCCAGAACAAAAGAACTAATAAAAAATGCCGATCACATAATTATTGGCACCGGTTCAGGAATCGATAGCAATAATAACAAAATAGACCACTTCTCCAAGCGCAAAGCCCAGGAACTGTTTCCAAATTTTTTCGACCTTGGTCTACAAAATATCGATGAGATGATCAACGCTTTTTCAAACATATACCCAGAAAATGAGAATGAATACTGGGAGTTCTGGGCAAAATATATATGGGAACTCAGATACAATCGACCAGTATCTCAATCACATAAATATCTAGCTGATATTGTTAAAGACAAGGATTATTATGTAATATCAACAAATTCAGATGGACAACTTGAAGAATCGAGACTGTCAAAACAGAGAATCCATTTGCCCCTCGGTAATTATTCTTACTTACAATGTACATTCCCCTGTCATGAGATGTTATATGAATCAAAAGAGTATATAGAAAAAATACTAAATCATTTAGCCAGCGGAGATGAGATGAACAATGCCATTACTCCTCATTGTCCCCAATGTGGAAACTATTTAATACCAAACCACTATCGCGTTAAGACCATTTCTTTGGTTGAATCAAATAATATGGCAACACATAGTATGTTCTGTGACTTCATAAACAAGATACGCAACGATAACAATGTGTTCCTAGAAATTGGTTGCGGGCTGAGGCTACCAAGTATCATCAGACATAGATTTGAAAACTATCTGCATGAATTTCACAATACCTATCTGATAAGGATCAATCGAAGGTATCCAGATTTAGAATTTCCAAAACACAAAGATAAGTTTATTTCATTTGAAGAGGATACCAAATTGGTATTAGAAGATCTATCAATTGAGTAACGAATATCAATCCCGCATAGATAATAGTTCGCATGAACTATCAAAATGAAACCGTTTAAATTCCCAGTTGAACACTTAATAAGCAAATTATTTCAGTTTTAACTATAGATAATATTGAGAACACTTGTGCAACAAATTTTCCATTGATAAAAAAAGTGAAGACCATAACATTCTCTCAAGAGCTATCCAACTAATCAAGCAAGAAACAAGGGCTATTTCATGCGTTGGGATACCCTTGGAAGGCAGCAGAAGTCCCTAGCAACAACCACGCTAGCCGCAATTTACCTCCACAGCAAAACTTATGAATATCTCCAGCAAAGAGCTAATCCCGTTTACAGGTGAATGCGCAGCAATATACCCGAAATTGAATTGCGTGAGGAAGCAGCAAAGGACATCCCATCCTATCTTCGGCGCTATCGATCGCGAAATAACCGAAACATTTCACAAGAAAATAGGGATAGTGGGGATGGAAGATATGGCAGGTTGTACCTGGAATGGGTAGCAGCGAAGAAAGTATCGTCGAATTGCAAAAGAATCTGTGAAGAAATTTACAGAAAAAAAATAACAGTCAATCAGAATTGCGATTTTCTAGAAGTTACTAATAACTCAAAAGTGCTTAGTTTACTAACATTTTAAAGCCCTTTATACTCTTTTTATTCTTGAGAATTCAATTTGGAGAAATCAACAATGACGGAAAGAGAAAACAAGATACTGGGGAGCCTTCTGGGCGCAGCAGTTGGAGATTCTATGGGTGCTGCAACTGAAACAAGATCAACTGATATGATCATAGAAAAATTTGGTGGGCTGGTTGTAGATTTCGTTGAACCACCCGATGATAACCTGGCAAGAGGAACAGAAGCAGGAGTTGTTACCGATGATTTCTCAGTTGCATATTACACAGCTGAAGAAATACTCGCAACAAAAAGCCCAGTGTCAAAAGAGATAGCGGAAAAAGCGCTATTACACTGGTCGACACACCCAGAGTACACAAGATATATAGGTCCTACCACTCAAGTATCTATTTCCAAAATAAAAGGCGATCTGGAACAAGGCTTTGAGGATTCTCGTTTTCAAAACTTGTTATGCAATAATAAACGTGCTACAAATGGTGCCGGAATGAAAGCCGGCATTATGGGGCTTTTTAATCCATGTGATTTAGATAGAGCCATCGATGATGCCATAACCATGTGCCTACCCACTCATGATAATACGATTGCATTATCGGGCGGATGCGCAATAGCCGCAGCCACTTCAAAAGCGATGAGTTCAAAAGTGTCATACATGGAAGTAATTGAGGCAGGTATTTATGGCGCTTCCGAAGGATATAAGAAATCAAAAGAAGTTGCTCGTCCTGTTGCCGGTGCAGACATTGAAAAGAAAATCCGTTTGGCTGTCGAATTAGGTTTGAAATATCAAGACAACTTTGAAAAATCGATGAGAATAATCTCTGAGATAATTGGCGGCGGACTTTATGCTTATGAAGCAATTCCCGCTGTTTTTGGACACATAGCCGCATGCAAAGGGGAAACGATGGAATCAATTCTGATGGGGGTAAATGGCGGCGATGATACCGATACTGTTGCTTGTATGACAGGGTATATTGTTGGCGCATTAAATGGGGCTGAATATATCCCTCAAAAATATCTATCTTTAATCAACGGAAAAAATAATTTTTGCCTCGAAAAAATGGCTCTCAACATTGTTGAATTTACCAAAGAACAGGAGAAGTTATCAGCATGAGCAATTTATATGATAAAGTATTTGGTTGCTTATTAGCAGCCGCGATTGGGGATGCAATGGGATCACCTCTCGAAACAAGACCAGTTTATCTTATCAAGAAACACTATGGGAATGGTAACTTTGTCTATGACTATATGAAACCACTAGATGACACTTTAGGACATGGCTTGCCAAAAGGTTTAGTTACTGATGATTTTTCAGTTGCATATATTTCAGGAAAACACTTTATTAAAAACGGGGGGCATATAACAAAACAGGTTGCAAGTGATGCTTTAGTTGATTGGAAAGAGTCTGAGGATACAAAAGTATATTATGAAAGATGGTGTGGACCAACTACAGGTAAAAGCATAGCCAAATTGTCAGGGGTCAAAATTGATGATCCGAGAGATTATATGTTTTGCGAGAACAGAACTGCAACAAATGGCGCGGGAATGAAGAGCTGGATAGCAGGACTTTTCAATCCAGGTAATATCGAAAAAGCAATTGATGACGCTATCACTATGTGTCATGTAACTCACAATAATCCAATTGCATTATCTGGTGGATGTGCAATAGCAGCAACAGTATCTAAATGTCTGATAAAAGATGTCACGCTAGATGAAGTGGTTGATGCAGGACTATATGGAGCACATGAGGGGTATAACCGCACTCTAAGGATAACCCGTCCATCAGCCGGCGCAAGTGTAGAACAAAGAATCAAACTTGCGGTGGAAATAGGCTTAAAGTACTCCAATGATTTTGAAAAATGTATATTAGAAATGACAGATCTAATAGGAACCGGGCTCAATGCAAACGAAGCTGTTCCGTCCGCATTCGGCTATCTTGTTGCTGGGGGCGGCGACATTATGAAGACAATATATCTGGCAATAAATTCGGGGAATGATTGTGACACAACAGCTATAATGGCGGGAGCTATGGTTGGGGCATTTTCTGGTGGGTCAGATATTGGTCCATATCATCTAAAGTTGCTTACTGAAACCAATCCATTTATGGATATACCAGATCTCGCAAAGAAGATTGTTGATTTGACAATATAAACTTGGTAATTGATCATGTTTTTTTGATTATTTATTAGAAGGTTAAGCAATGAAAAAATCGAATAAATATTTAGTTTTCATAAGCGTTTTGCATATGGATGAATATTACTATACTGAAAAATGGCCTCAAGTGGGTGATAAGACAATATTGGTTCCAGGAGAAAGAGTTCCAGGGGGAAGTGCTTCAAATGCCGCATGTGTAAGTTCCAAACTAGGAGCACCAGTTTTTTTCTACGATGTATTAAGCAAGAGCAACACTAACAAATTCTTGTTAGAAGATATGAAAAAATACAAAGTCAATGTTGACTATGTCAATTTTGTTGATAATTTAGATGATTCTAAATGTTTAATAATAGCAACCCCTGGTGAAAAAACTATTCTTGGAATAATACATCCAAAACCTTCTACACCTCTTTCAGATTCCCATATACGCTTATTTAACAGTGCAAAATATATCTATACAACTCTAGGATTTTACTATTTTATTCCAGACGCTCACAGCACATTCAACAATTTCAAAAAGCAAGGAGCAAAACTAGCACTTGATGTTGAATTTGGGGTAAGAGATCAAAATGACATTTCAATCTTAGAGTCTGCCAATATACTTTTCTTTAATGAGTTCGGCTTCTCAGCTAACCGCAAGAATTTATCGGATGAAGATTATCTGAATTATTTACTGGGCAAAGGGGTTGAATTGATTGTCATTACGTTGGGCAAGAGAGGATGCAAGGTAAAAACCAAAGATCTTGAATTTGAACTACCGGCTTACGAGATTGAAGTCATTGATACAAACGGAGCTGGAGATACATTCAACGGCGCTTTTTTGTATGGTCTTCTCAAGGATTGGCAACTTAAAAAAACCACAAATTTTGCGTTAGCTGCAGCTGCCTATTGTGTAACAAAAACCGGACCTCGTGGCGGCGCTGTACCAGAAAAAACAATTCGAGAATTTTTGAAACAATTATGATAATAAATCAAGAAATGGCGAGAAGAAATGTTTGATGTAATTGGACTTGGAACAATTGCAATGGACATATTTTTCCATGTTGATAACTTGCCAATTGAGGACGGCTTTGCTTTAATTCAAAAATCAAATTTGCTTCCAGGAGGAAGTGGAACAAATGTCGTTACACAAATAAGTAGATTATCAGGTAAGTGCGGCTATATTGCTCAAATTGGTGATGATGATATAGGTATCAGCATTATAGAAAGTCTTGTTAAAGAAAACATCGATACGGATGGTATAAGAATTAAAAATGGTGCTACATCATTACACTGCAAGATAATCGTTGATCCAAACGGGAGAAAATTCATATTATTAGAAAAAGGAAATGCGTTCGACAAATGGGCTTTTTCCGAGATTAATCAAAATTATCTGTTTGAAGCAAAAATCTTTTATACCGATCTTTTACCGCCACAACCAGCCGTAAGGTCTCTAAAAATAGCTAAGAAAGCTGGTTTAACGACAGTATTTAACCTTCAAATGGGTATTCAACAAATGGAATTAATGGGAATAAAAAAGGAAACCATAATCGATGTTCTCGAATACGTGGATATCTTTGCCCCTTGTTCAAACGGATTCTTGCAACTGTGTAATTCAAGCGAGCTAGATAATTGCCATAAGTATATTAGCCATTATTTCGATGGACTACTGCTTTGCACATTGGGAGAAAATGGATCTAAAGCGTTTTATAAAGATAACGAGCCAATTTTTATTCCCGCCATGCATATTAAACCAGTAGATACAACGGGTGCAGGAGATTCTTATCTTGGAGCTTTCATTTACGCATTCTTAATAGCAAATAGGAAACTTCAGCAATCTATGAAATTTGCCACAGCTTGTGCAGCATATACCTGTGAAAGGATAGGGGCAAGATCAAGTCCAAATTTGGAACAAGCACTCATAATGGAAAAAAAATTTGACAAAGAATTAGAAATTGAATAACACAAATAAGATGAATCAATTTTCCAAAATTTTTAAAGATAAAAAACCAATAATCGGTATGGTTCATATTCCTCCACTACCAGGGGCACCACTATTCAATCCACCCATGACATGGGATGAAATCATTAAATTTACGCTTCTTGATGCTCAAGCTTTAATTGAAGGTGGGGTTGATGGTATTCAAATTGAGAATCAGTTCGACATTCCATACAATCTGTCAAAAAACATAGGAGCTGAAACAACAGCTTTCATGACAGCAATTACATGCAATATACGTTTCATTTATCCAGAGTTTCCCCTAGGTATCCACATATTATTAAACGGGTGTATACAAGCTTTGTCAGTTGCAAAGGCAGCACATGCTGATTGGATTAGAGCATATAATGTCGCAAACGCTTATATATCCAATAGTGGATATATAGGTGCATCTGGTCCAGCATTAATGCGTTTTAGGAACACAATTAATGCAAACAATGTAATGATATTTGGTGATTTTCAAGTCAAACATGGAAGTCATGCAATAACCGCTGATCGATCAATAGAAGACAAAGCACACGATATAGAAACTTCATTATGCGATGCAGCGATAGTAACAGGGAATGCTACTGGTTCACCACCTGATATCTCTACCTTGAAAAAGATTAGAGAAAAGATTTCCATACCAATGTTGATTGGCAGCGGTTTGTCACAAAAGAATATCAGGAAAATTTTGCCATTTGCTGATGGTGCAATAGTTGGAACAAGTTTGAAGAAAGACGGTGTTATTAGCGAACATATTGATATTCAATCAGTTCGTGAATTAACTAAACTGGCTAAGTCTATTGAATAGTATATGCATTCAATACATATCGCTAACAAGTTTGAATTAAAACAACTTCATGGATTAAAAGAGTGCGCTTGCAGCGCGCTCTTTTTTCATGATTGCATCGCGGAAAATAGAACACCCCTTGATATAATCACTTGGTATGCCGAAAAAATTATTTACCGCTCTTCTGATCGGCGCAGGCAACCG